>JAABUN010000670.1_pt1 | contig 85161 bp, 70 predicted proteins | sample 5559311 | NCBI WGS metagenome assembly JAABUN01 (sample SAMN10711877, study PRJNA513370) | rock metagenome | isolation source: Antarctica rocks | place: Antarctica: Victoria Land, Siegfried Peak sud
CGTCAATCTCACAAAAAATTGTTAATCTATCCATAGAAAAGACTCCTCAGGTTGATGATTTTGTTTGGTAAACCTAATTATATCTTATCTTTGGTGTCTTTTCTTATCTCGAACTCACGTTATTTTAGGTCCTCGACGAAGAAGTAGCGGCTTTATTATAGATAAGTAACAAAAATTTAACTGTAAATATATTTAACCGACTCACTTTTTAAGATGTCCGTTAAGCAATGATTTTAACGCTTGTCCGGTGTAAGATTTTTTGACTTTCGCAACCTCTTCCGGCGTTCCCGTCGCCACGACTTTGCCGCCGCCTTCGCCGCCTTCAGGTCCTAAATCAATAACGTAATCGGCGGATTTTATCACGTCCAAATTGTGTTCGATAACGATGACCGTGTTGCCCGTGTCAACCAATCTCTGCAAAACGTCCAGCAATTTATGCACGTCGGCAAAGTGCAAACCTGTTGTCGGCTCGTCTAAAATATAAATCGTTTTGCCCGTCGCGCGTTTCGATAATTCTTTGGCGAGCTTGATGCGCTGCGCTTCGCCGCCGGAAAGCGTTGTCGAAGATTGCCCGATTTTGATGTAGCCGAGACCGACATCCAAAAGCGTTTGCAATTTTATTTTAATGTTTGGAATGTTTTCCAAAATCGGCAAAGCGTCTTCAATCGTCGTGTCGAGCAGTTTGGCAATCGAAAGACCTTTATATTTGACCGAGAGCGTTTCGCGGTTGTAACGCCCGCCGCGGCAAACGTCGCACAAAACATAAACGTCCGGCAAAAAATTCATTTCGATGCGCTTCATTCCATCGCCTTCGCACGCTTCGCAGCGTCCGCCTTTGACGTTGAAGGAAAAACGCCCGGCTTTGTAGCCGCGCTCACGCGATTCGGGCAGCATCGCGTAAAGTTCGCGTATCGGCGTGAAAAGTCCGGTGTAAGTCGCCGGATTTGAGCGCGGCGTTCTGCCAATCGGCGATTGGTCGATTTCGATGATTTTATCGACGAATTTTAAGCCTTCAATCGAATCGTGTTCGAGCGATTCCATAGAAGATTTATTGACGAATCTCGCCAGCGAAGGATAAAGAATATCGTCGACCAGCGTTGATTTTCCAGAGCCGGAAACACCCGTCACGACCGTCAGAAGTCCGAGCGGAAAAGTTACATCAATGTTTTTGAGGTTGTGCGCCCGCGCGCCTTTGACCGTGATGTTTTTACCGTTCGGCAGGCGGCGAACTTCGGGGATTTCGATTTTCATTTTGCCCGATAAATATTTTCCGGTTAGCGAATTCGCATTTTTTTTGATGTCCTTCGGCGTTCCTTCGGCGACAACTTCCCCGCCGTGCGTTCCGGCAAGCGGTCCCAAATCAATCACATAATCGGCTTTTTCGATTGTTTCTTCGTCGTGTTCGACAACTAAAACCGTATTGCCCAAATCGCGTAATTCGTGCAGAGTTTCGATGAGTTTTTGATTGTCGCGCGGGTGAAGTCCAATCGAGGGTTCGTCGAGAACATACAGCACGCCGCGCAGTTTCGAGCCGATTTGCGTCGCCAATCTGATGCGCTGACCTTCGCCGCCTGACAAAGTTTGCGAAGCGCGGTCGAGCGTTAAATAATTGAGTCCGACTTGATTCAAAAATTTAAGGCGGTCTTTTATCTCGCGCAAAACGAGTCCAGCGATTTTTTCTTCGCGCGAAGTGAGCGCGATTTCGTCAAAATTTTTCAGCGCGTTTTCAAGCGGAAAACTGACGTAATCGTCGATGCCCAAATTCCCGACTTTGACCGCCAGGCTTTCCGGCTGCAAGCGTTTTCCGTCACACGCCGGACATGGCGCTGGCGAAACCAATTCATTTAACGCTTCGCGCACTTTTTCCGACGGCGGATTTTCCATTCGCTCGCGCATTGCTCGAACCGCGCCTTTCCAATCCGATTCGTATTTGTAGCCGCCCTGCTGAAAAGTCAGACGTTTTTTCGTGCCGTTCCAAAAAGCGTCACGGATTTCTTCGGGCAAATCGGTAAACGGCGTGTCAAGCAAATTTTTGGTTTCAGTCTTTAACTTTTTGCCTTTTGTCTTTTTGCTTTTTGCTTCGCTTTCCTCCTCAGGCGAAAGCAACTTATCTTCGCCCGCAAATTTTTCGATAATCGCTTTTAATGCCGACTGCAAAAACTTCGCGCCCGTTTTGTCCGCGTCGCCCAAAAATTTTAATTTACTCACCGAAACGCTTTGGTCGGACAGAATTTTGCCGGCGTCAATCTGCATCACCGTTCCCAAACCCTGACAGGTTTTGCACGCGCCGTATGCTGAATTAAATGAAAACGAACGCGGCTCCAAAGGCGCGATGTTGATTCCGCAATTGATGCACGCCATTTTTTCCGAAAAAAGTTTTTCTTCACCGTCAATGATTGAAACAATCACCGCGCCGTCGGTTAATTTCAAAGCGGTTTTGACCGACTCGCTCAATCGTTCCTTGATTCCTTCCTTGATTAAAAGGCGGTCAACGACGACTTCAATCGTGTGATTTTTGCGTTTGTCTAATTTAATTTCTTCGTCCAGAGCGCGAAGCTCGCCGTCAATTCTGGCGCGGACAAAACCGTCTTTGTGCAGTTTTTCGAGTTCCTTTTTAAATTCGCCTTTGCGCCCGCGGACGAGCGGCGCGAGAATCATCACCCGTTCGCCTTCGGGCAAATCAGAAATGTTCGTCACGATTTGCTCCGGCGATTGGCGCGTTATCGGCAAACCGCACTGATGACAATGCGGCTGCCCGATTGACGAAAACAGCAGACGCAAGTAGTCGTAGACTTCCGTGACCGTTCCGACGGTCGAGCGCGGCGAACGCGAAACGGTTTTCTGCTCGATGGAAATAGCGGGCGAAAGACCTTCGACCGAATCGACATCGGGTTTTTCAAGCTGGTCGAGAAATTGCCTGGCATACGCCGACAAAGACTCGACGTAACGCCGCTGACCCTCGGCGTAAATCGTGTCGAAAGCCAAACTCGATTTACCCGAACCGCTCAAGCCCGTGATAACCGTAAATTTATCGCGCGGAATATCGACATCGATATTTTTCAAGTTGTGTTGCCGCGCGCCGCGCACCGTGATTTGTTTGATACTCATTGTGTCCTACGGATAAAACTTTTGCCTTTAGTCGAAACAGCTATTTTACCAATTTGAACGGGCAAAGCAAAGCGGCTGTGAAAACAGTGGGGATTTATCGCGTAAATTAAAAGCCTCGAATAAACCGTAAAATTTATTCGAGGCTTTGGTTATTAGCTGTCAGGCGCTTTATTCGATTGTCGTTCTAATTTCGTTGGCGGCGGTGTCGGGCGACCAGATATGCGGCGTTTCATCTGAAATCGGCTCATCGCTTTTTTCGTTTTCTAAGGCGAGATTTAGAACTTCGTCAATCATCTCGACCGTGTGAATCGTCAAATCCCCGCGCACTTCTTCAGGAATGTCAGCCAAATCCTTTTCGTTGTCTTTCGATAAAATTATCGTCTTCAAACCGAAACGATGCGCGGCGAGCATTTTTTCCTTGACGCCGCCGATTGGCAAAACCTTTCCGCGCAGCGTAATTTCGCCGGTCATCGCCACGTCGTGTCTGGCTTTTTTGCCCGTGAGAGCCGAAACCATCGCGGTTGCCAGCGTGATTCCCGCGCTCGGTCCGTCTTTCGGAATCGCGCCTTCGGGAACGTGAATATGCAAATCTTTTTTGTGAAAATCCTTCGGGTCAATTCCCAGAGATTCGGCTCGCGTGCGAATGCAGGTCAGAGCGGCGTGCGCCGATTCCTGCATAACTTCACCGAGTTTTCCGGTTAATCTGACCGTGCCGCGTCCTTTAACGAGCGTTGCTTCGACCTGCAAAACTTCGCCGCCGACTTCCGTCCACGCCAAACCGTTGACCAAGCCGATTTCGCTTTTTCTGGCGATATCCTGTTTGCGAAAACGAATCGTTCCCAAAAGCTCGCGCACTTTTTCGGCGTCAATCACTTCTTTGAAATCTTCATCTTTGGCAGACGCGACAAATTTTCTGGCTATCTTGCGCAGGCACGACCCGATTTCCCGCTCTAAATTGCGTACGCCCGCCTCGCGCGTGTAATGACGAATGACTTCCAAAACGCCGTCGTCGGTGAATTTTACTTTTTCAACGTCCATACCGTTGCCTTCGGCTTGTTTCGGAATCAAATGCTGTTTGGCAATCTGCGCTTTTTCGCGCTCGGTGTAGCCCGAAAGCGTCAAGATTTCCAGACGGTCTTGCAGCGCGGGCGGAATCGTGTGCAGAACGTTTGCCGTCGCAATAAAGAAAACCTGCGACAAATCGTAATCAACGTCCAAATAATGATCGCGGAACGTGTTGTTTTGTTCCGGGTCGAGAACTTCCAAAAGCGCCGCCGACGGGTCGCCGCGAAAATCCTTGCCGAGTTTGTCGACTTCATCAAGCAAAATCACCGGATTGATTGTTCCGGCGCGTTTCATCAATTGGACGATTTGACCGGGCAGCGCGCCGATATAAGTGCGGCGATGACCGCGAATTTCGGCTTCGTCGTGAACGCCGCCTAAAGAAAGCCGCGCGAATTTTCTGCCCGTCGCGTTGGCGATTGATTTCCCCAGAGATGTTTTTCCGACGCCCGGCGCGCCGACGAAACACAGAATCGTGCCTTTCGGATTTTTGACGAGCTGGCGGACGGCGAGATATTCCAAAATGCGTTCCTTGATTTTATCCAGACCGTAATGGTCTTCATTTAAAACGCGCTCGGCTTCGGTCAAATCGTTGATTTCTTCGGACGCTTCTTTCCACGGCACGTTTATCAGCCAATCGAGATAGGAACGCGAAACAGTCGATTCGGCGGACATCGGCGGCATCGCTTCGAGCCGCGAAAATTCCTGCATCGCCTTATCGAGAGCTTCTTCGGACATTCCGGCTTCTTCAATTTTCTTTTTCAGCTCGTCGAGTTCCGCTTTGTCGTCCTTGCGTCCGAGTTCTTTATGAATTGATTTAATTTGCTCGTTCAGATAATACTCGCGCTGATGTTTGTCCATCTGCTTTTTCGTACGCGACTGAATCGTCCGGTCGAGCTGTTTTTTCTCGATTTCGTTTTCGAGAATCCCGACTAACTTTTGCAGTCGTTCCTGCACCGAAAAAAGCTCTAAAAGTTCTTGTTTTTCGGCGACCGAAACACGCAAATGCGAACTCATCGCGTCGGCAATCTGCGCGGCGGAAATTCCTCTTAAAGAAGCGTGCAGCGCGTCGGTGTAAGCGTCCGGCGAGGCGCGCAGGAATTGTTCGACCAGCGAGCTGATTCGCTGCAACAATCCGTCGGTGCGGTAACCCGATTCGTCAATCGATTTAACGGGACGGACGAGCGCGAAAAACATTCCTTCGTCGTCCTGCTCGAAACGGACGGCTTGCCCGCGCTCGCGTCCTTCGACGACGACTTTAATCTGCCCGTTATCCTGCTTTTGCGCCTGCAAAATGCGCCCCATCGTGCCGACCGTATAAATCTGTTCGGCAGTCGGCTCGTCGACCGTCGCGTCGTGCTGCGTGGCGAGAAAAATGTTTTTCTCGCCGACCATCGCTTCCTCCAAGGCTTTGACCGAACTAGGACGCCCGATTTTGAAAGCTACTTTGGTAAACGGGAAAATAACGACATCGCGGATTGGAACCATCGGAAAACGCTGAATATCCGGCGGCATCTGGTCTGTAAATTCTTGCATATGACTGTTAAAAATTCCTTTGTAAAACTTGATTTGTTGTTTGAGTAAATACCTATTAGTTCGGTAATTTTAATTTTAGAACATTTAAATCGAGTTTTGCCAACTTTGAAGGAATTTATTTTTTATTCAGGCAATCCGACGCGGCGCATTAAATCAGTAAAACGCGAATCGGAGCGAATGCCGTCAAACTCGGGCGAGACTTTCAGCCAGACTAAAAGCGGACTTCGTTCGCTGTAGCCTTTCTCCAACAATTCAAACGCTTTGTCCCGTTCGCCAAGCTCCGAGTAGAGCTTTGCCAAAGTCACCGGATGAGGTTTTCCGCTATGAAAATCAAACTCCAAATCAATCACTTTCCGCCAGTAGCCTTTCGCGCCCGCTGTTTTAAAAGCATTCTCAAGCGCTGTCTTTCTTGCCGCCAGCATCTGCAAATCGCTCCCGGCAATCGTATAAGCCCGGTCATCTTCGGCAATCGCCTCTTCAAACATTCCTTTTTTCTTACAGACCATCGCCAGGTTAATGTATGTCCGCATATAATTCGGGTCTAATTCTTTCAATTTTGTAAGATACTCAATTGCGCGGTCGAACTGACGCGCATAGTAATAATTCAAGCCCAAATCCGTCTTGACGGCAAGCGAAAGCGGGTCAAGTTCCAATGCCCTTTGATACTCGGCAAAACTTTCGTCGAATCTCCCTTCGGTTGCCAGAAATTCTGCATACCAGTGATGCGCCGTCGCGTAATTCGGGCTTAACTCGATGGCGAGTTTATATTCTCGGTCAGCAATTGCCCAATCCCATTCGTTAAAGTGACTGTTAATCGCCAGCACCGCGTGAACTTCGCCGCCGAGTTTCGGGTCAATCTCCAGAGCCTTGTTGGCGGCGGCTTTGACCATCGCCACTCGCTCCTCTCGCGTAATGACGTATGTATAATTGATCGATAAATAACAATTAGCCAACCCGACGTAAGGCAATGCGTAAGTCGGGTCTTTTTCAATCGCCTGATTGAAAAAATCAACGGCTTTTCTAAAACTTTCACCCGTCCGCTTGTTCCACTGGTAACGCCCCTTTAAATAAAACTGGAAGGCTTCGGGGCTGTCGGTTTCGTTTTTTGCCAGTCGCATTTTTTCTTCGCCCGACAGCTTCGAGCGCAAAGCGTCGGAAATGTCACGCGCGATTTCCTGCTGCAAGGCGAATGCGTCGGACGTTTGACGATTGTATTGCCGTCCCCAAATTTGTTTGTTGTCGCGCAAATCCGTCAACTCCGCTTTAATCATCAAATCGTCGCCGCGCTGAGAAAATCTGCCGGTCAAAACGGCGCCGACATTCAATTCGCGCCCGATTGTCATCGAATCAGTTTGCTTATTTTTGTATTGAAAAACGGAATTGCGGCTGATGACGCGCAGATTCGACAGCCCCGACAAATTATTGATGACGCTCTCGGTTAAACCGTCGGAAAGATATTCGGTGTCGGGATTCTGATTTTCAAACGGCAGAACGGCGACGGATTTGATTTGGAGATTATTAATCGAAATAAACTGAGATTGTGAAAAGCCGAAATATTTAAATCCGAGAACAGCCAAGAGAAAAACCAGAAAAGCGGCGAAAATTCCGCTGAGAGCCTTTCGATTTTTGGAACTGGAAACCGTTTTCTTACCGACATCTGCCGTCGGCGCGACGATGTTCTTTTCCTCGACCTGAGCAGTCGGTGGTTCGTCGGTGCCAATTTTTACCTCGCCGATAAACCGATAGCCTCGGCGCGGCAGATTTTCGATAAACTTCGCTTGTTTGGCATCGTCGCCCAAGATTTTGCGAAGCGTCGTCATTGTTACGGTCAAGCTGTTGTCCTGAACAAAAGTATCAGCCCACACCGTGTCAAAAAATTCCTGCTTGGTAACAATCTGTCCGGCGCGTTCGATTAACAGACGCAGAACTTGAAACGTCCGCCGGTTGATGCTCAGTTTTTCTCCGTTTCGGTGCAGCGTTTCTTCAATCGTATCAATTTGAAACTCGCCGAATCGGTAAATTCGGGAAACATCGGCTTTCTCTGCCGATTGTTTTATGTCGTTTGATGTGAACATTTAATTAATCTTAATTAAAATTTAGCCAAAGTTTAGCCGTTTTTTAATGACTTTTATAAGAATCTTTATTATTGTCGGAAACAAATAAAAATCAAATTATAAGATGCGGCTTTTAAGACTGACGTAACCATCTTCAAAAATCCGCTGATAAAGAGATTAAATTTAACTCGCGTGTAATGATGCTTCGATTTCCTTCATTACTGTTTGAAGCAATAACTTTCGAGAAAACATAAAAAACCAGGAGAAGATTATGGATGGAATGATGACTGCAGAGCCGATTGATTGGTTATCGTGGACTGAAAAGGCGATGAAGATCAGCGGCTCTTTTGAGGGGATTGGCGAAGATTGGGGAAATCCGGTCGGCAATTTTGACGGTGCTTATTTGACGTGCGGACTACTGGGTTTTACCTGGAAATGGAATAATCAGCCGCCGATGATTGACGAATTCGTTGCAAGAAAAGGCGAAGGTGAATTGATGAGGTTGATGCCGGAATCCGGCGTGTCGTATCTCGAAGCGGTTGGAAGAGGTGAAAAAGACGGTGCGCCCATAGTTTCGGCGTGGAGCGTCGGCGAACACGTTGACGAGCCTTACAAATCAGAACTTTCCAAGTTTTGGTCAAGCCCGGAAATGAAGACAATTCAAACGGAAACGGCTCGCACGATGTTCGGGCAGTTTGCGAAAAGGAAAACGCTTGAAGGACAACTTTATTACGCTCTTGCCGAACCGCGCTTTTCGCACTACGCATACTGGTTTGACCAGGCGGTTTTGAATGGAACAGGCAAAACACCGACCTTTGAAGCGGCGGAAACTGTTGATGTCGAAAAAGTTTTTGATTGGATGAGCAGCGAAACGGGATGGACGCAAAAGAGTTTCAATAAGAATCGGGATTATTGGCGCGGAATTATCGGTTCGGTTGACGATGTTCAGCGGAAAATGTGGATTCTTGCGTATCTGCGTTCGTCAGTGGCAAGTGAAAACGGCGACACCGTGACAATGTGCCGACGCGGTAGTCTGGCACTCGGCAGCGGATGGATAAACGACACGCTGCGGACGTTTGATTTTACAAATTCTATCAAGGGCAACAGCCTTATTTTTCTCGAACTCGCGCAAAGCGTCAACCAGGGCATTCCGGCAAAAAGACTTGTCGAATACAAACTTAAATTTAGTCCGCAAGGCGATCCGCGCTATTGGGCGACGGTTGATTTTAACCAACCTTCGACAGACAAGCGATTTTATCTTTTCGATACGAGAGAAAGGAAAATCATTCGTTACTACGTCGCACACGGACGAGGCTCCGAGGGAGCGAAGGACGACGGATTGGCAGATGTTTTTTTAAACGTGCCGAATTCTAAAGCCTCCTCTTTGGGGATTTACAAATGCCTCAACGATTATATCGGAAAACACGGAACATCATTACGTCTTGAAGGTCTGGAAGCTACAAACTCAAATGCCTTCGACAGGTCAATCGTTTTACACGGAGCGGATTATGTGTCGGATGCCTTTATCGCTAAATACGGTCGCATCGGTCGTTCGGAAGGCTGTTTTGCGGTTGAAATGCCGGTAAAAGATGTTTTGGTAGATGAACTCAAAAACGGATCGTTTATTATCGCGTGGCAAAACTCGAACTGACATTCTTTCGGGATGAAGCGCACTAGCGTTTTCGCTCAAGCAAATCAAATTTGGATTGCAACCGAAATTACCGACTGTGATTTTGGTTGCAATCCAAGTGTTAAAGCCAATCAAAAACAGAATAAAACTATGAAAAAAGCAGCCTTTCTTGTCGCAATACTTATCGCGCTGACATCATCCGGCATTACTACTTTCGGGCAAACACGCCCTAAAAAGCGAACGACCGCGCCTGTTTCAAAGCCGGAAGCGGCAATGCCCACAGAGGTTGAAACCGTGCCCGTGAAAAAAGCAGTTGTTGAAGTTTCGCCCGCGCAAGTTTTGTTCAATCAGGGTTTGAAATGTGAAGCTAAAGATTATGACTGCCAAATATCCAATTACACAAAGGCAATCAATTTGAATTTGAATACGATTGATGTCTTCAAAAATCGTGGAAATGCGTATCTGGCGAAAGGCGATTTTGAGAAAGGAATCGGAGATTTCACGAAGGCGATTGATTTAGACAAAAATGATGTCAGCGGCTATAAGACTCGCGGAAAGGCTTTTTACGAGACGGCAAAATCCGCCCAGGATTTGAATAACGCGCTCAAGGATTTTGACAGTGCCATCGAGTTGGAGCCGAAAGACGTTGAAGCCTTAAATTATCGCGGTCTGATTTATTCCAGGTTGGCGGATTTTGAAAAGGCATCGGCGGATTTTGATAAAGTAATCAGCCTCAGTCCGAATAATGTTGATGCCTATATCAATCGCGGCAATGTTTTTCTCAGGCTTAAAAACTTTGACAAGGCAATTGAAAATTTTAATCGAGCAATCAGCCTAAAGCCGGATGATTCCGATGCTTATGCCAGTCGCGGATATGCTTATTTGGCTCAAAACAAAAACGACCTTGCGCTCAAGGATTTGACCAAAGCTATTGAATTAGCACCGACAAAGGCTGAAGCATACGGCAGTCGCGGAGAAATTTATGAAAAAGACAAAAAATACGACGAAGCTATAAAGGATTACAGCAAGGTGATCGAACTTGAACCAAAATCTGGATATGTCTACTTTAAGCGAGGTTCTCTTTATCGGCTAAACAAAAAGGAAGACGAAGCTCGAAATGATTTTACTAAGGCAATAGAGTTCAGTCCTAATTCCGCTAGGGCATACGAAATTCGCTGCATAACGGATTACAACTACCCGAACGTCGACAAAGCAATCGAAGACTGTTCCAAAGCGATTAGTATAAATCCCCAAAATGTTGATGCTTATTTAAAACGTGCGAGTGCATACATGAAAACACCGGGTTATGTAAGAGCGATGCCCGATTACGATTCTGTGATCGCGCTGAATCCCAATTTGGCTGAAGCGTATAAAGGTCGCGGAAAGCTTTATGGTGCTTCGGGTGATTCTGCAAAACAAGTAGCGAATTATAGCAAGGCAGTTGAATTGAATCCGAATGATATAGACAGCGTTCTAGAACTTTACGATGCGATGCTATTCAACCGTAAACTTGAGGAATCCTCCAGCGAATATGAGTATAGAAAAATTGAGATGTATAAGGTGATTGATCGCGGCATCGAATTTAATCCAAGATCAGGCAGACTCTATTCTCATCGTGGGGTAATGCACAGAATTGATGGAAGATACGAAAAGTCAATTACGGATTTCAATAAAGCTCTTGAGTTATATGGTTTCAGTAATGTCGATGAAAAGTATGGATATATTAATACACTTGCAGAACTCGCAAAAACTTACCACGAATTAAAAAATGATGGACAAGCGTTAAGCATTCTTACAAAAGCAATCGAACTTCATCCTGCTTCGGGTAGAGCTTATTATAATCGGGGTATGTTTTATGGAGTGTTTTTGCGTGATTTCCCAAAAGCCATTGAAGATTTTAACAAAGGAGTTGAAGTTAGTGCCAACAATGAGTATGAGCGGTTATTTATTGTTGGTGCAATTGAAGGCATGGAAAAAGAAAGAATAAATAACGCTAACAAAGCAATAGTTGAAAAAGAGAGGAAAAAAGAAAAAAGAAAGCAAAATGCGATGGCGATTCTGCAAGGCGTGCAAACAATCACCAATGTTTTGGCAAATTCGTCAACACCGAAGACATCGCCGCCGGTTCAACAAACACCGCAACCAAATACGTCCGGCAGCCAGACGAGTTCAACAAACGCTTCTTCGACAAATTCTTCGACAAATACTAATAACTCTAATCAAAACACTTCGACAACCGGCGGTAACACAACGCCTAAACGTAGTTGGGCATCCATCGCACAAGTATCTCAGCCGTCAGAAAATTGCAGTAAAAGCAGTTATCTTCCGGCAAGTCAGCCCGAACGCTGTTGGGGATCGTGGCAGGCTACAGTCTTCCCTCAAATCCAGATTCGTGTAAAAGGTCCGCTTGCCGTTGCAGGCAATTTAGTGAACGACGATGCTAGATATAAAGCCACTTATGACTGGTATATTCAGGTAAAAAATACTTCCAACGAAATAATTTCTGTTGAAGATGAAATAATATTCGGCGACGGTAAAGTTACTAAACAAGGATTTACAGTCACTCCCGGCGGAACCGCATATCACGACACAATGACTTTATCAGCGGCGGAAACGATTAACTACAAGCTGTCTAATTTTGAATCCTGTAAACATTGGACAAAGGAAGGAAATATGTATCGTTGCAGTGAATAATTAATTCGACAATACGTAGATGCTGGATTTTTTGAGAAAACCTTGAATCTGAAAAATTCACAATAATACAAATACGAGAAAATGAATTATGAAAAAGATATTCGGCATACTGTCGCTTTTGATTTTACTGGCAACCGGAAATTTCACATTCGCCCAAAAGTCAAAATCGCCGTCAAAAGATATAAACCTGTTTGCCGGTTCGGTCAAAGGTGAAAACTTGCCGAAAGGCTGGTCGTCGGGCGGCTGCAACAAAGCCGCGTTTCAAAGCGGTTCGATATATTTTGAACTGAATTCGGCAGAAGACGTTTGCAGATTATTTTTTACGGCTGGTTTGCCCGATGGCAAATATACGTTGAACGCGGCATACAACATTGACGGCAACAGCCCGAAAATCACTATTAACAATGAGTCGCTCGGAAAAACCAATCTGGTTGAGTCGGTCGCCAAGAAACTCGAATTCGTCATCTCCATCGGCGGGCAGGGAAAAGTTTGGGGCAATCTAAACAAAATGACTTTGTCGAAATCTGAAGCACCGTCAAATACTAAAGTTTCGAATAAACTGGCAACCAGACATTCAGCCAGTCGTCGCGGGTTTTGAACTTCAATGAAGATAACGAGGACATCAATTTTATCGGGTATTCGAGCAAACTTTTGAGGTAGTGAATAAAAATATGAAGAATTTAATTGCGTTAAAAAGATTTTTAGTTTGTAGCTCTCTTATTTTTACCTGCTTGTTTAGCTACTGCGTTATTCCATCGCTCGCGCAAGGAGTTGATCAGGATACGCTGCTTTTACTGCAGTTTGAAAACTCACTTAACGGCGAGCAGGGCGAAACACCTAGTTCCGCTGCCGGACACAGTTTTCAACCGGGTGTTCAAGGTCAAGGCGTATCGCTTCCCGCCGGCAACCAGGTTCTTTATGCGGCTGCCAACAACGTCTACGCGCTCGAAGGAACTATCGAATTTTGGATTAAACCGTCGTGGAATGGCAATGACAATCAAACACATACGGTTTTCGATTGGAATGGCGCGACTTTTGGCGGGATGCGGATTGAGAAAAGTAATATAAATCGGTTTGAAATTACTATGGATCGTTTCAGACAATGGAAAGAAACAAATGCCTCCGTTAATTTGTGGCAAGCCGGTCAATGGCACCACGTCGCTTTCACTTTCAGCAACACCACAAAAACCCAGAAAGTCTATATTGACGGAGTTTTGAGAAATCAAATAAATTTCACCGGTGAGTTACTTGCAATTCCCGCTGCAAATTTTCAAATCGGTGCTGCTCCGAACAGTTCCAATCCTGTCAACGCCGTGCTGGATCAGTTTAGAATCAGCAACAAAGCTCGTACGGATCAGGAAATATACGCGAGTTATAATAGTTTTACCGTCAACAGCATTTCTCTGAGCGTCGTGACGACTAATTTGTGGCAGACTTGGCGTATTCCGGTAGTCATCAATGCCGATACTAATATCGGCAATTTGGGTGTTCCGTCAACGGCTGCCGTTTGGACGAGTTCCAATCCGAATGTGGCGATTATAAACTCCCAAGGAGAAATCCTGGGTGTTGGCGCGGGAACAGCTACGCTGACGGCAACTGTCAACGGTGCGCAAAAGAGCATAATCGTTAATGTCAAGGCTCCGGTCTTGCCTCCGCGCGTGGATATTCCGACGGGTTTCCGGGCAAATCCGGCGGGAAACAGTTTGTATGAAATTCCGATTGTGAGCTTGCGTTATCTGCCTTCGAAAGACGGCATAAATATCGATACCGACTGGTCTCCCGGTTATTTCGGACTTGAACCCGTATCTTTGGCTACAATTGAACAAAATCTCAATTCTTACGATGAAATTCGCAAGTATATGCTTGAAGAAGGCAGTCGTTTTCACGGTTACGGCAGTCAAATACCCCTTCCTTCGCTCGGTTATCGAATTGTTGCGACGATTACGGTTTATGAACCGCCGCCGCCGGGTAAGGTTTATCCTTATAATCCGCCGAATTCTCCTCCCGTATATAGTTCGGAAATGTATCAAATGTTTGAACGACTAGGCATACAAAATTATGTGGAAAATCAAGGGGTAAAAGAAATCTGGTATTTTACAGGACAACTTGATGCTAATCTCCCCAGTTACAACTCGGCAATTCATCCTCCCGAAAACTTTCGTTTTTACTGGGAATCAAATATGGCAAGTCCTTCGACAAGTGACATTTCCAACAGCAATAGAGACGATTTTGACCTGCCAATTTACAACCGAACTTATGTTGTTTACCATCAATGGTCACGCCGTCTTGATAACTTAACTCTTCATATTGACGGGCATCAGTTAGAAGTAATGCTGAAATATGCTAACTATCGGCAGGACGGCAACGAAAACCTTTTTGTGCAAAAATTCGTCGGATATGACGCAAATGGCAACTTTCAACGTGGACGAAATGGATGGACTCATTCCCCGCCGAACGGCGTATCAGATTACGATTACAATAATTTCACTCCTTTCAACAGCGACATTACCGATTGGAAACCGGACGGCAGCGGAGTGAAAATTTCATATAGCGCGGCTACCGTTCGGGATACGCCGTATATTTTTCCAAATAATTTTTTGCCTGCACCTCATATCGAGCCAAACTGGTATATCTTTTGGCGGCAAAGTATGCCCGGATTCGGCAATACAATTCCGTATCAAACGAGTTCCGGCTCTTATCGAATGACGAATTGGTGGCAGTTCACGGGCGATTGGGACAGAGCGATCCGCTCCGGTGTCGGTTTGTATGAACCGGCTTCGTGCAGCTACACGCTTTCATCAACCAGCCAAAATTTCTCTGCGGCGGCTGGCAGCGGTTCAGTAACCGTTACTGCTGGCAACAACTGTAAATGGTTTGCCTCGAATAACGCTCCCTGGACTCCACTCGTTTCGGGTGACTTGGGGAACGGCACCGGAACGGTTAATTTCACAGTTACGGCAAATACCGGCAATGCGCCGCGCACGGGAACGATTCTGGTCGCCGGACAAACCTTTATCGTCAGTCAATCAGCGCCAATTGTCAGACGAAAGAAAATGCTGCTCAGTCCCATACAATAAGCGAACTTAACGTGTCGCTGTAGAGATTTAATAAGCCCTCGGTATTTGTAGAACCGAGGGCTTTAATGTTTGATAACTAAACCACTCTGCATTGGAAATGCAGAGATTTAACTTGGACTGAAAGTCCTAATCAAGGATAAACGAATCGTTATCTTCGTTTGATTTATTTCGATGATGCTCAAGATATTGCTGAACAACTTCATCCGTGATCTTGCCTGTACTCCACGCTCCATAGCCGATTGCCCAGAAGTGTCGTCCCCAATATCTTTTTCTAAGCTGCGGATACTCTTGCTGCAATATTCGAGACGAACGACCTTTCAATCGCTTGATCAAATCCGCGATAGATACCTTCGGCGGATATTCAATATGCATATGAATATGATCTTTGCTCACCACTCCGCTCAAGATTCGCACATCTTCCGCATCACAAATTTGCATCAGCAACTCACGACAGCGCACTTTGATGTCGCCTTGCAAAACGTGATAACGATATTTCGTCGCCCACACCAGATGCGCTGTTAATCGCGTCGTGGTGTGCGCCCCTTTTCTGTTTTCTTTCATCTTCCTTTAATCTCAAATAGATTTTAGCGGAAGATTACTGAAAGTCTTGCACTGAAAGTGCATAGTTTTAACTATCGTGTTTCAAAGAAAAAAGGAAGCTCAAAAAGTAAGTCGGAATTGTGTTCTCTTTTTTCATCGATTGCAGCAAACTAAAAGGACAGGCGATAAACCTGTCCTCTTTTTTGTGTTTTATTTTAATTTTAAGCCGCTTCTTCAATTTCGCGGACGACTTCGAGCGCGGGCGCTTTGCGTTCGACCATATCTTTGGTGATTATTAATTCTTTGATTTTCTTTTGCGACGGCAGTTCATACATCGCTTCGAGCAGGATTTCTTCTAAAATCATCATCAAGCCGCGCGCGCCGACTTTGCGTTGGAAGGCTTGCCGGGCAACTGCCGTAAGAGAATCGTCGGTGAATTTCAGGCGCACGTTGTCGAATTCAAATTTGCGTTGATATTGTTTGACCAGCGAATTTTTCGGTTCGGTCAGAATTTTAACGAGCGCCGCTTCGTCTAGTTCCTGCAAAACTCCGTGAACCGGAAGCCGCCCAACGAATTCGGGAATCAAGCCATAATGAATTAAATCTTCGGGCTCGAGCTTGTCGAACGCTTCGTTTTGTCTTTGCTTGCTGGATTTAACTTCGGCTTGAAATCCCAGAGATTTATTGCGAAAACGCTTTTCGACGACTTTTTCGAGACCGATGAACGCTCCGCCGCAGATAAATAAAATGTTCGTCGTATCAACCGGACAGAATTCCTGCTGCGGATGTTTACGTCCGCCCTGCGTCGGGACGTTGGCGATTGTGCCTTCTAAAATTTTTAACAACGCCTGTTGGACGCCTTCGCCCGAAACGTCTCTGGTAATCGATGGATTGTCGTCTTTGCGGCAGATTTTATCGATTTCGTCAACGTAAATAATGCCGGTCTGCGCTTTTTCGACATCGTTTCCGGCGGACTGCAAAAGTCTTAAAATGACATTTTCTACGTCTTCGCCGACATAACCGGCTTCGGTCAAAGTCGTCGCGTCGACGATACAGAACGGCACGCTCAAAATACGCGCTAAAGTCTGCGCCAGTAAAGTTTTCCCGGTTCCGGTCGGACCGATCAGAAGAATATTGGATTTTTGCAGCTCGACATCGGGACGAATTTTCGTCATCTCGATGCGTTTATAATGCTGGTAAACGGCGACCGAAAGACGTTTTTTCGTTTCGTCCTGCCCGATGACGTATTCGTCCAGAAATGCTTTTATTTCCTGCGGTTTCGGCAGCGCCGAACGCACAGTCGCCGTCTCAGCCTGCTCGTCGTCATTAATGATTTCGTTGCAAATGTCGATGCATTCATTGCAAACATAGACACTCGGTCCGGCAATCAGCTTTTTGACTTCGTTCTGCGATTTCCCGCAAAACGAACAGCGCAAAATTTCTTCGGGTCGTCTTATCATAGATTAGTGGTAAGTAGTAAGTGGTAAGCGGTAAGCGGTTCTGAAATTTAATTCACTTACCACTTACCGTTTTACACTTACCACTATTTTTCCCGGTGTTCGATAACTTCGTCAATCAAGCCGTATTCTTTGGCTTGAACCGGCGATAAAATGCGGTCGCGCTCGACGTCGAGTTCGACTTTTTCATACGGCTGACCGGAGTGATGCGCCAGAATCCGCGAAGTCAATTCGCGCATCCGCAAGATTTCTTCAGCCATAATGCGAATGTCTGTTTGCTGTCCCGACGCGCCGCCGGACGGCTGGTGAATCAAAATGCGCGAATGCGGCAGAGCAAAACGCTTGCCGTGCGCGCCGGCAGCGAGCAACAAAGCCGCCATCGAAGCACATTGCCCGACACAAATCGTCGTCACGTCGTTGCGGATAAACTGCATCGTGTCATAAATTCCCATTCCCGCCGTAATCGAGCCGCCCGGAGAATTGATGTACAAATTAATATCGCGCTCCGGGTCTTCGGCTTCTAAGAAAAGAAGCTGCGCGACAATCAGATTGGCGACCATATCGTCAATCGGCGTGCCGATAAAAATAATGCTGTCTTTCAAAAGACGTGAATAAATGTCAAACGCCCGTTCGCCGCGCGAAGTCTGTTCGACTACCATTGGAACTAACATAATTTCTCTCTCTTAATAATTTTGAGCAGTTTGTTCAGAAAATGGTTTAACTAACCAGAGATAAACTATTGAAATGATAGCCGTTGCTACACGAATTCAAATTTTACAGATTATCTTCCAAAATGCAAACCCTCAAAGGTAAATTTGATTTGTTTTCAAAGAATTCTAAGATTTCTTTTCTTTTTTAACCAATTTTTCTTTCGTTACTTTATCGTCGGCTTTTTTCTTTTCAGCCTTCGGTTTTTTTTCTTTGGTTTCTTTAGCTTCTACACTTTTTTCGGTTTTCTTTTCTGCTTTTTCTTCGTTTTTCTCTAATGATTCCGGTTCAGTTTGCGGCTGACTTTCGTCAATCCATTCGCCGTCGGTGATTTTCGCGTTTTTCATCAACGCTTCGACGGATTTGCGTGTTCGCAGACTGTTGGCGATTCCGTCTTCGCCGCCCTGCTGCGCCATCGAAGCGCGAATGTCTTCGGGCGTCGCCCGATAATGCCGCGCCATTTTCTGAATTTCTTCGGTGATTTCCTCTTCGGAAACTTCGACGTTTTCCTGTTCGGCGATTTTTTCCAGCAGCATCGCGCCGCGCACGTCGCGTTCGGCTTGCCCGCGCATCTGGTTATACGCCATTTGGATAAAATCCTTTTCGACTTTGTTCACGTCAACGCCGCGCTGTTGTAAATCCTGAGCGAAATTGTTCAAAAGATTACGCGCTTGAACATCAATCAAAGAGTTCGGAATTTCAAATTGGTGATTTTCGATAAGTTTGCTGATTAAATCGTTTCGCACCCGATTGTCGGCATCTTCCCGAGCAAATACTTCTAAATCGCTGCTCAACTTTTTGCGCAAATCTTCCATCGTCTCGAAATTTTCGCCCAAACTCTGCGCCCATTCGTCGTCCGCTTCGGGGAGTTCGACTTTGCCGACGCTTTTTATTTTCGCTTTGTAATTAACGGTTTTCCCCGCCAGCGCGGGCGATGTAAACTCCGCCGGATAAGCGACGGTAAATTCCTTTTCTTCGTCTTCGGAGACGCCGATTAAATTTTCCGTAAAGGATTTTTCGATGGCTTCGTCGCCGAGTTTGATTTCCAAATCGTCGGCTTTTATCGGTTCGGTGGCGGGTTCGTCTGGAAACGCGCCTTCCAAATCGACAATTACCGTGTCGCCTTCCGCCGATTTGCGGTCTTCGACGGGAATCAGCGTCGCGTATTGCTGGCGGCGCTCGTCAATAATGCTTTCGATTTCGCCGTCCTCGAGCGGGCGCACGCGGCGCACGGCTTCCAAATCTTTATATTCGGGCATCGGAATTTCCGGCATCACTTCGACGTGCGCCTTTAAAACGATTGGCTGCGTTCCATTTAACTTGAGGTTTTCGGAATCTTCCAGATGCAAATGCGGCTCGCTTAAAGGATGCAATTCGTTTTCCTGAATCGCTTCGGTAACTCCGGTCGAAACGATTTCCTGCAAAACTTCCGACCGGATTTGTTCCTTAAACCGCATCCGCACGACATCGAGCGGCGCGTAGCCTTTGCGAAACCCGTCAACCTGCGCTCCCTTCGCGTACTTCTGACTGACCTTGTTATAAACTTCCTTGACCGCTTCCGGCTCAATCTCGATTGTTAATTCTTTCTGCGTCGGAGAAATCTCCGTTATTTCTGTTTTCATTTAATAAATTTTATTTGTAAATATCTTAATAATAACCGATTTAAAATTGCGTGTTTCTTTAATCTAAAATCGAATTGGTGCCGAGGGCGAGACTCGAACTCGCATATCTTTCGACGCTAGATCCTAAGTCTAGTGCGTATACCAATTTCGCCACCTCGGCACATTTTTCAATAGACAATAACAATTTTGAATTTATCGGATTAGCACGAGAATGTCTAGCGAGGCAAAATTTAAGCAGCATCCATTTTCGAGTCGGCGGAAAATGGTTGTTTTTGATGATTGTAAAAGTCGCTTTGTGACTGTTTCATAATTCAGCAAGCGCATTCAATTATGAAATTTTGATTAGCAGAAGGCTTTTGAAAAAGTTTAAGTTAAGCTAATACCCGACAATGAGAAGTATAATTATTTGTTCCATAAACGAGCGTTTTTGAGACTGGTTAAAAACAAATCTATTTCTTCCTTTTTGGAATAAGCCAAAGTTTGGCGTATGGGTAGAGCGTTGAGTTATCTCTTCTAAAAAAGAATTTAAAGCGATTAACTGGTATTCCAGCTTTGATTATTTCATTCATAATACTTTCCTTCTCTTTTGGAAAATCTTTGAACGATTCAGCATAGATTACAAAATGCCCGCGAGCGTTCGAATGAGCCGTTAGAATCTCTGAAAAAGTATTAAGACGAAATAAGGTTTCCTCACAAAGTTGACCTCCATAACCCTCGTCAAACAATATTGGCTTGGAGGGAATATATAAATCCCATTTCGCTTCGGTAAAGTTTAGTTTACTTGATTCATCTGAAGCTATATAGAAATCTATTTTCATTTTTTCGGATTCACTTCTAATGATTTTCAGACGATTCTTGTCAGAATTTCGCCTTTTGATTTGAAGCGAGATTATGTCTTCGTAGTAAAACCCACCTTGATTAAACTGTTTGGATTTCTGTCGCTGCCGATTGATAACAATATAACCAATAGAACTTGGACTTTTTTCTAGACCATCAATCAATAAATCTACGTATTGCAAAACATACTCACAATTGTAAGGGTAAATAGAAGCCAGAAGATCTGGATTAGATTTCATCTGACCAAAACAAAATTGAATGCAGATGAGTAGAATTAAAGAAGTGCAGATGGATTTCCATAATTTCATAGCTGTTTCACTCCTCGACAAAGTGTCTCAAAAAGGGTCGTTTTTGAAATTGGGAAAAACAAGATGTTTTACTCAGCAACTCTCATCCGAGTTCCCCATCTCGAATTGTATTCTCTTATACATTTAATGAGAACTCCGCCAATCGAAACCTGCTGGTTTTCCCGCAGCGGCGCGTCTTCAAACCCGGTAGTATTGTTCGGGTCAATTAGTATCGAAAACGCTTCCGGGTCGCCGTAGTTGCTGTGACCAATCCGCACGGCAATTCCCGAACGGAACGATTCATCGGCTGCTTGATACTTCTCGAATTGTCCCCAATTTCGGCGAGCCTCGGGGTAAATATCCCATCCCGGATAAACGCCGTTCAAATTTCGGAAATAAAACCTTCCCTGCTTCAAGCCATCTTTAACAAACGGAAGAATGGGAGACTGCAAATCAAACATATAAACAAATCCGCTCGAAGGATTGTCAAAGACATTTGGAGGATGCCAACCCCAGCGTCGGCGCTCGTAATTATTCGGCATCAGGTAATATCCGCCGCCGTACGCCATAAAATCTCTGTCGGCGGCTTCGACTCCGACACAAGTTTCCGGTTTATCAAAGTCAGCGCAGCGCCGCGCAGTCGTATGGTTGCCGCCGAGGGCGTGACCTATCTCATGCGCCATTATTGACGGACCGGTTACAAACCAACTCTCCGGCATCCACAACCACAACGGCGCTCCGCGCTGCCCTAACGCTCCCCGCGTCGCAAAAGGATACGAAGGACATCCCGGCGTATCATTGAAAATTATAATTCCAAGGTCAACATCGCCGTTTGTAGTATCGATATTTTGCTCGAGCAGCCGCTGCCGGACGATTGGCGTAAACTGACTGATGATTTGCTCCTGACAATTGGCTGAAATGGTCGCTTGTATTGTTACAGGCACGACATCGACCTGCGGGTGATGAACGCCGGTGAACCCGAACTTTCCATACGAGGCTTCGAGGTAAAACTTATTAACCGAGTCCGGCGCATTGAAAAGACTATTGCGAATCGCTTCCGCCGTCACGCTTGAAACAGCTTCTTTATCGAGCGTTCCAGCCGCAGTCAGCGACTGGATAGTCAAAGGCACGGCAACGACTTTGTAAAGTCCGACGGTCGGAGGCGGAGCGGTCAAGTAATTTTCCGACAATCGAGTAAGCGGCGACACAGCAGAGTTTAATAATGTATTATTCTTCAAGCTGCCGCTTATTCGAACTGTTTGATTTGAAAGCTGACTCCAAGCCTTATCATCGGGAAGCGCGACCCATTTTTCGGTCGATACTCTATTCTCAACAACTGAATAAGTGAAATAAAAATCTACTTTCGACTTCGCGCCGCCGGAAAAATTAAATCCTGCATCATTTACGCTATCCTTCCAAGAGGGAATTTTTGTTTCCGTCTCTGAGACAATTGCTCGAATTTGCCCCTTTTGATAGAAATTGTCGGTTTGCGCCGAAGCAAATCCAGAATTGAAACTCAGTAATAACGCATAAAATACTGCGATTATAAACATTCGATCAGTTGCCGAAAAGCGCGATGGTGCCGGATTTTTTATTACTGCTCGGATATTCATTGTCCCATTCCTGTTTTCTTTTCTAATGACACTTGTTTCAAACTAAGAAAATTTTTTATAATCAATTCGTCTAATCCTAATTACCAAAAAATTTAGAAAAAACTCGAGATTTTGAAATTCGATTTATTCGGAGAGATATTTTCGCTTGTATTCTTCCAAGGTTTTGTCAGCGTTCTTTAGTTCGCTGATTGAAATCGGTTCTTTGTTTTCGATTTGCGCGTTTTGCGGTTTTTTGAGCAATTTATATCCGACTGTTCCGGCAACGGCGATAATGCCAATCCAAAACAGATACCATAATGCGCTGTAGATGATTCCGACCAAAGTAAAACCGAGCATTACGGCAATAAAAATTCCGACGGCGAGGAGAATTATTTTTGCTAATTTCATTATATTGTAAATCCTTGGCGCTTGAAATAGTCGTTCGTGCAAAATACAAATCTTATCGTATAATTTCAGACATCAATAATCAAACTTTTTGAGGACAACTAAATTGATTTCAAACGGCGTAACACTCAGAGAAATTGCCGAAAAATTAAATGCCGAATTTTGCGGTGATGGAAATGCGCGGGTTAGAGATGTAACGCACGATTCACGGCAAGTCGGAACGAATTCGCTGTTTGTCGCCGTGCGCGGCTTGACGATGGACGGACATCGTTTTGTCGAAGACGTGATGCGGCGCGGCGCAGTCGGCATAATTTCCGAACTCGATGCGCCGCAAAATTTTCAAGGCGCGTGGCTGCAAGTCTCCGACGCGAGAAAAGCGTTGGCGCAAGCCGCCGCAGTTATCAACGGAAATCCTTCGCACCAATTAAAACTCGTCGGAATTACAGGCACGAACGGCAAAACCACGACGACTTATTTGATCTTCGCGCTCGCCGAAGCCAATGATGAAAAAGGCGCGATGCTGACAACGGTCGAATATCGCATCGGCGACAAATCAGAACCGGCTGTTCGTACAACACCGGAAGCATCGGACACCAACCGATTTTTGCGCCAAGCGGTTAAAAAAAATTGCCGAATGGCGGCGATGGAAACTTCTTCGCAAGCGATTGATTTGCATCGCTGCGACGCTCTGCGTTTTCGAGTCGCCGTTTTTACAAATCTCACGCGCGACCATTTGGATTATCACGAAACAATGAAAAATTATTACGACGCGAAGAAACAATTATTCGACGGACGTTTGGGCGAAAAACCTGCTTCGAGTGTGATAAACATTGACGACGAATACGGCGCGAGATTGGCGGATGAATTAAAGAAGAATAATCAGCGAGTCGTAACTTTCGCGCAAAATAATCCGGCGGATTTGACGGCGGAGAATATTGAAGTTTCTCTAACAAAAGGCACGTCTTTTGTTTTGAAAACACTGAACGCCGAAACAACTATCACATCGCCGCTAATCGGCAAACCGCACGTTTATAATATGCTGGCGGCGACGGCGGTCGCGCTCGAACTCGGTTACGATTTGGACAAAATCGGCGAAGGTTTGAAGACGTGTATCGGCGCGCCCGGACGTTTCGAGCGCGTCGCGCACGACGGCGATTTTGCGGTCGTCGTCGATTACGCGCATTCGGATGACGCGCTTCTTAACACTTTGGAGACGGCGCGGGCTTTGACCGGCGGACGAATTATCACGGTTTTCGGCTGCGGCGGCGACCGTGATAAAACGAAACGCGCTCCGATGGGCGCAGTCGCCGGAACGCACAGCGATTTCGTCATCGTCACTTCGGATAATCCGCGCACGGAAAATCCGCTGAAAATCCTTTCCGAAATCGAAGTCGGCTTAAAACAAACCGATTGCCCGTATTTAATCGTTTCAGACCGCCGCGAAGCGATTCATCGAGCCGTCCAAAAAGCCGAACCGGGCGATGTCGTTTTAATTGCGGGCAAAGGACACGAAACTTACCAAATCGTCGGCGGCGAAAAGTTTCATTTCGACGACCGAGAAATCGCGCGTGAAGCGTTGGAGATTTTGAAGGAACGATAGAAGCGAAAAGGCGCAAAGAAGCGCAAAAATTTGCTTTTGCTTTATTTATAAAACCTGCTGAATTTATAAAACTTGCCGATTGTTATTTAAAAACTACAGTTTTTACTTTTTGTCATTTATATCTTTTGCGTATTTTTGCGTTTTTTTGCGCCTATTTAACTTTTCCCAGCGCGGCGACAAATTTTTTCAAAAAATCTTTCTGAGCGTCCGTCAGTTCGATAAAACGGACGGCGAAACCGATTTCATAAATGTGATTGGCGACTTCGCTCCAGAATTGAACTTGCATTTTGTCGGCGAGCGGCAAAAAGATTTTGACGATTTCACCGTCTTCGACGTCGCCCGAACACAAGACGAAACATCCTCGAACGCTGATGTCGCCGAGCGTGCCGGTTTTTCTGCCCGTCAAACCTTCCCATTCGATTTCGATGTTTACGCCGAGCCGTTCGGTTTCGCGCCGCTCGCTCCCGCTTCTTCGGTCTTTTATCATAATAATCAAAAATTATTCGGCAGAGATTCGTTATTCCCCTCGATTCTCATTATTCGCCTTCGGCTGCCTCGTCAAATAATAATAAACGGGCAATCCCAAAGCAATCAGGAAAATTCCGGCAAGCGACGGCGAAGTGATGATTTTAACGATTCCCTGACCCGTTTGATTGCTGGAAATAAACGCGAGTCCTTCACGCACCTGGTGATAATCGGTCTGCATTGTATTGTATAAAAGAAGACCCGCGCCGAGCAGAAACAAAAACGGCACGACCGGGTAACCGAACGCTTTATAAGGTCGCGGCGCATCTGGATATTTGCGGCGAAAGACGAAAATCGAAGCCGTCACAAAGGCGTAAAAAATCCACGAGCCGAAAATAACGTAATCGGTCAGAGTGTCGAACGAACCGGACAGAGCCAGCAGGCAAGCCCAGATTCCCTGGACGATTAAAGCGCCGACCGGAACGCGCGTCCCGCTCGAAAGTCTGCCGAGCGATTTGAACATCAAGCTGTCCTGCGCCATCGCGTACGGCACGCGCGCGCCGGTCAAAATCGACGTATGCAGCGTCCCGAGCGACGAAGCCATCAAACCCGCTGTCATTAATACAATCGCGCCCGCGCCCATAAATCGTATCGCTACTTCGCGCGCGACCGACGAGTCTTTGGACACGCTGGCAATCTGCGTCGGGTCTAAAACATAAAAATACGCGGCGTTGACGAAAACATACAAAATAATTACTAAAATCGTGCCGCCGATGAGCGCGAGCGGAATGTTTCTCTGTGGATTTTTCACTTCGCCCGCTATCAAAGTTAAATTACTCCAGCCGTCATAACCCCACAGCGCGCCGAGCATCGCCGCGCCGAAACCCGCCGCGAAACTGTAACCCGCCGCGCCGTATTTGACCGAATCGGGGACGCTTTCGCAAATGCCGCCAGCGTTCGACATTCCGAAATGCGCGAAACTGCCGTCCGCGAGCAGAAACGCGCCGATGCCGACCAGTAATATCAGCGCGATTTTTATGACGGTGAAATACGTCGCCAATTGCCCGCCGACCGAAACCGACGCGCAGTTTATCGTCGTAATAATCACAATCATCATCACGGCGATAATTTGCAGCGAAGTTAACTCGTATTGAAAACCGAGAATGTTTGTCGTTAAAAGAGTTTGTTTGAGTTTGCCGCCGAGAAAATCGTTCAAAAAAACCGCAAATGCAACGGCGACAGCGGCTTGCGAGCCGGTCTTGGCAATAAAAATTTGCATCCAGCCGTAAAGAAAACTCCAAACTCGCCCGTAAGCGTCGCGCAGAAAAATGTATTCGCCGCCCGCTTCAGGCTTCATCGCCGAAAGTTCGGCGTATGTCAAAGCCCCGGCGAGCGACAGAATTCCCGCAGCACTCCACGCTGCGATTACCCAGAACGGACTGCCGACGTTGCAGGTCATCACCCGCGCTTTCAGGAAAACGCCTGTGCCGATGACGTTTCCCAAAATAATCGAAATCGCCGCGATTAGTCCAAGCCCGCGCACCAGCGTAGTTTTATCAATCGTATTTGAAGCCATAGGTTTCGGAAAGCCAAATTTATTTAACTACAAATAACCACATTAACATAGATAAAGCGAATGAGTAATGCTCAATCGAAGAGCCATAATTTCTGTTTTTATTTATCAAATGCTCATTATCAATTCGATAAACTTTCGGGAACATTTTGTTTTTTTCGGTGTCTAATCAAACAAATCTTTGACAAAAGGAGAAACCCGAATGAACAACAAACCGAATATCAACGTCACGCCGTTAATTGACGTTCTGCTCGTTCTCTTAATAATTTTTATGGTCGTCTCGCCGCTGAAACCGACGACTTTTAAGGCGAAAATTCCGCAGGAACCGAAAGCGACCGATGCGCCAAATCCCAACATCAATACATTAGTCGTCGCCTTAAATTCCGACGCGACCCTTAAGCTCAATAATGAAACCGATTTGGGAACATTTCAAAACCCGGAAAAACTAACTCGAAGGCTGGTCGAAGTTTTCCGGCAGCGCACGGAGAATCACGCTTACGCGGAAGGCGCGGAATTTAAAAACAATTTGACCGAAGACGAAAAAATCGAAAAAACCGTTTTCATCAAAGCGCCGCGAGCGATTGATTACGGCAGCGTCACGAAAGTCATCGACGCGGTAAAAATCGCGGGCGCAAATCCGATTAGCCTGCAAATTGACGACTTAAATTAATTCAGAAGTAAGCATTGAGCAGTGAGCGGGAATCAATAAAAGGCGCGAAGTAAAATTGATTGTGTGGATTTGGAATAATTTAGAAAAAACCATCGAAAGAACTTTGTTTATTATATTTTGCTGCTTTCTGCTCGCTTTCTGCCTTTTACTTCTTCTTTAATCCGTCGAATTTTGTGTTATAATTTACCTGCTTTTAAAGGCAATTTTTGTCTTTTGAATCTCGCTCGCGCTCTTCTTTTTGTCTTTTGTGATGGTGGATTATTACCAGGTTTTAAGGGTTTCACCAAAGGCTTCAAATGTCGAAATAAAATCGGCGTATCGTCGTCTTGCGCGAAAATATCACCCGGACGTCAATAACGGAGCGGAAACGGCGGCGCGCGAGTTTGCCAAAATCGCCAAAGCCTACGAAATTTTGGGGAATCCGCAGGAACGCGCCAACTACGACCGCACGATTCTCAAGCAAAAATACGGCGGCTCTTCAAAAAACGATTCGCTGTTCGCTTCGGAAAACGCTCACGCCAAACGTTGGCGGCAAATGGCGTATGAGCGTCGCTATAACGAGATTATCGACCGGATGATTGCCGACGAACGCCGGGAATCGATGGCTTTGCAAAAAGTGATTTTCCCAACGGTCGCTCTTTTTCTCTCGACCTGTTTCGTGGCGATTTTCAAACCGACCTTCTGGAATAATTCGCACCTCGCCGGAAAAATAATTCTTTTATCGCTTTTTGTCGCCGGTGTCTTTCACTTATTCCAACGCCTGCGCTCGGCATTTCAGCGCTACACTTACCGCGACGAAGCAATTCATGATTCGATTTTGGACGCGGTCGAACCGATTCAAAAACCTTATTCGAGATTTGCGGCAATCAGTTTTCTAATCAGCGGTTTTATTTTGAGTTTAGGCGTCGGGCTTTTCATCGGACATTATTTCGGAGCGGTTTTTTCGTCCGCGATGCCGAAATTTTCGTCCGCCGCTTTGAGATTCGATATTTTTTTCTACCCGCCGATTGCGGTTTTGTTCGTCGATTTGATGCACAATGTCGCTTCTCGATTCGAGTAAAAACTGGCTCGCTTGACAAGTCTTTTTTCAGTCTTTATACTTTGTAGTTTCTCTGGACTAGAGAAATCTTTACTTTGTTATCATAGAAAAAACGGAGACATTTTAATGCCGAATCATAAATCAGCCGAAAAGCGCGTTCGCCAAAACGAGAAACGCCGCGCCGTCAACCGCAACAACAAAAGCAAGCTGGGAACGCAGATAAAGAAACTTCGCACCGCTCTGGCGCATAGCGACCAAACTTTGAGTCAGGAACTTCTAATTCCGACCGTCTCCTTGATTGATAAAGCCGTCAACAAAGGAACTTTGCACAAAAATACGGCAGCTCGTTATAAATCGCGCTTAACGTCGCACGTCGGCAACCTCGGCAAATAGAGTTTTCATTTTGTAAGTTCATACTTTTCTCTCCTCGTAAATTGAAACGGAAGCAGGTTATTTTCAGACCTGCTTCCGATTTTTTTTGTTCTGAGAAAACTACAAATCGGTTAATTCGCAAACGAGCATTTCAATTTGCAGCCTTGAGCCGTTTGTTCCGCCGCCGCCGATTGAATTTTTTATCGCCGAATCGGTTTTGGAAATTCTTTGCATCACCCGCGTGAGTTTTTCCGTGTCGGCGCGGCGCGCGGCTGCCAGAAAATCTTCCTGTTTACCGTAAGGCAAGCGCATAATTCTGGCGACTTCGCGCCGTTCGACGCCTTGTTTCATTAATTCCTTCGACATCAAAAGACGGCGAAAATTGCTCGCAATCAAACCCAAAAGCATCAGCGGTTCGGCTCCGTCGTCCAGAATTTTTTTCAAAATCTGCAAAGCGCGTGTTTTGTTTTTCGACAGCAAATAATCGGTCAATTCAAAATTGGAAAGCTCGCGCGAATCCGGCACGAGCGATTCGACCAAATCAAACGTAATCAATTTATCGGGCAGCGCGGCGACGGCTAATTTTTCAACTTCGATGGTCAACCGGCGGACGTTGTTCCCGACTAAACCGACCAGGTGGCGCAGCGCTTTTTCATCCGAATCGGCATGCAAATCTTTCAATTTTGTTTTTGCCCAGGCGATTAACTCAACATCTTCCAATTCCTTAAATTCGACTGCGACGCTTTTTTCCAAAAGCAATTTCGATATTTTGCGGCGTTTGTCGAGTTCGTTGGCAATGAACATCACGACGGAAGTTTGCGACGGACGATTCAGATAGGAACTTAAAACTTCTTCATCGTCTTCGCGCAAATTGTCTTTGCTCGCGGTTGCCGAAACAACAATATCGGCAATTTTTATCACGCGGCGCGAAGAAATCATCGGCAATTGTTCGGCGGAAGAGAGAGCGTGGGAAATTTGCGAATCGTTCAAGCTATATTCCGTTTCATTAAATTCTCTCAGAGATGAATCCGCCAAAACCATATCAGCAATCGTCTTCGCCGCCAAATCGCGCAGGTAAGTCTCCGCGCCGAACAATAAATAAACCGGCGCGAACTCGCGTCGTTTTAACTGATTGCGTAAATCTTCGCGGCTCAGAATTGCCATAAAGTTTAGAAACAAAAAGAAAAAATTGGAATTACGGATTTTACAAGTAACTTTTAGAATAATCCGCGCCAATCCGTTAATACCAGCTTGATTCGCGTTTTATTTTTTATCTTCTTTTACGCCTAAACCATTGACAATCGTCGAGACGACCGATTCGGCAAACGCCCGCGCCATTCGCTCGACCGCCGGGTCTTCTTCGTTAAAAAACGAGCGCGGGTCTTGCGAAAACTCGAACGAATCACGAAAGATAAAATTCTGATTGTCGTAGAGAACTTTGTTTTCATACAAATCACGAATCGTCACCGCTGCGACAATCGTCACTTCGTAAACACGCGCCCGACCTTCGCGGTCGAGCAGCACGCCGGAGAAGTTGAAATCGCGGATGGTGCCTTCGACCACCGCGTCCGCGCCTTCGCGCGAGCCTTGCACCGCCAGACCGCGACCGCGCCTGATGATTTCCTTGCCGACCGCTTCGGTAAAACGCGATTCGACCCGGTAACGCGCGCCTTTGACTTCAAACTGAAACTGCGGAACGGCGACGGTTTTAATGCGTTTCGGCAAACCCGTATCGGTCACGGGTTTATAGCATTCGGTAAAACCCGAGACGAACAAAAAGAGACAAAAAACTGCGAATATGCGAACAAATTTCATAATTGTTTTTTGATGGCTCCGACTACTTTTATTGCTTCAACCGTCGCTTCGACATCGTGAACACGGACGATTTTCGCGCCGTTCCAGACGGCAATCGCCGCGCTCGCCAGACTTCCCCGTAATCTAGCCGAAGTCGGAACGTCATCTAAAATTTTCCCGATAAAAGATTTGCGCGAAGTTCCGACGAGCATCGGGAATTCTGAAAACTCTTCGCAGAGTTCGGCGAGCCGGGCAATCAATTCCAGATTTTGCTCGAAAGTTTTGCCGAAACCAATCCCGACATCGAGCGCGATATTTTCCGTTTTTACGCCGTAAACTTTTGCTTTTTCGAGACTTATGCGAAAACCTCTCGATACTTCCCGCAAAATATTTTCCACCGGTTTTTGCCCGTGCATCGTTTCAAAATCGCCGCGCGAATGCATTAAAACAACTCCGGCATTTGTTTTCGCGGCGACTTCCGTGACTCGCTCGTCAAACCGCAAACCGGAAATATCGTTGATAATTTCCGCGCCGGCGTTCACCGCACTTTCGGCAACTTCCGCCTTGCTCGTATCGATCGAAATCGGAACGTCAAATCTTTTTGCGATTTGTTCGATGACCGGAGCGACGCGCCGGATTTCTTCTTCCGCCGAAACTCTTGCGCTTTTCGGGCGCGTCGATTCACCGCCGATGTCTAAAATGTCCGCGCCTTCCGCGACGAACTTTTCGGCTTGCTTTAAGGCGTCGTCAACCGAAAAAAAATCGCCGCCGTCTGAAAAACTGTCGGGCGTAACGTTCAAAATCGCCATCACGAGAGTTTTTTCACTAAAAAAAAGTTTGCGTTTCGATGTTTGCCAGAAACTTTTCATTTTTGCGGCGAAATCAAATCGATTCTAAACCATTTTGCAGCTGTCGATTGATTGCGCAAATTACTCGACCGTCGTTTTGGCAATGTCTAAAATCGAATAACGTCCGATTGCGCCATCAGACGTTAAGACGGTTAAAACGCCTTTGACGACCGTGAACCTAACGACTTCGCTCATCGCGCGTTCGATGCGCGTTCCGTCCTTGAATAGAATAATCAAATGAATATTTTCTAGAGGATTCGGCTCTTTTGTTTTACTGCCTTTACTCCGCAGTTTGGACTTCGCAATCGTTTTAGCATTACTTTTTGGAGAATCAATTTTCTTAGTTTCTTCGGACTTTTCTTTCTCAACCGTTGAATCTTCAGTTTTTACCGGCTCTGCGTCCTGTTTGGCTGCATCGTCGCTAACAACCACGACCGGCGCGGATTTTTTCTCGGTTTCAACCGAATTTTCCTTCGTCTTTTCTGCTTTGGCACCGCTCTTATCAACGTCAGTTTGAGCTATTTTACCTTCCGTTTCGATTTCTTTATTTTCCGCCTTTTTGTCTTTCGCTTCGTCGGTCGCTACTTCCTTTTCCTTCGCATTTTCTTTATTTTTCGCTCCGGCAGTCGATTTTTTCCTTCGCGGCGCGGTTTCCTTTTTGGCGATTGTTTCTTTCGGCGGCTGCGGTTTGGGTTTTACTTCGATAATTGTCCCGACCGAGTTAACGCGCACATCGCTTTTATTTTCGGATTTGACTTCGGGTGTCTGCGGCGCGGCAGTTTCGGCAGTTTCGATTGGCTGGAAACTTCCCGCGAATTTTATCTGAAAAGTCGCCGCGTCGTCGTTCGGCGAGCGTCCTTCGATTCGCAAAATAAGTTTTGCCGGTTGCCGCAGGTAAACGACGCGCCCGGTCTCGCGCGTTGTGTCGTCCGCGTAGATCGTGATTTTAGTCAGAGGCTTGAGATTGCCCGCCGTAAAAATGTCGATGTCGCCGTTAAAATTAGAAGTCTGAACGTTGATAAAAATGTCGCCTTGATTGCCGTTAAAAGCATAAAAATAATCGGTCAGACGCGCGTCGCCGATGTCGCGCGCCGGAATTTTCCCGCTGATTTCGTTTGAAGCGACCGCGGTCGGATAACTTTGATTGGTCGATTGAGATTTGGCGGAAAAAGCCGCGCCGCCGAGAATGCAGAAAACACAGAGAATTTTTACAATTCGCAGTTTGAAATTTATAATTCGTAATTCGTATTTTTTCATTTCAAGTCAAGTCTTTTCTCAGATGGACGAGCCGCGAAGTTTCTTCATAACCGAGATTCTGATGCGCCGTCAAACTGAGTTCGTTTCCGATTTCGGCGTCCGAAGCCATCTCCGCGCAGCCTTTGCTTCGCGCCCAATTTTCCGCCGTCCGCACTAATTTGCCGCCGATTCCGTTTTGTCGGTATTCGGGTTCGACGAACCAACCTTCCAAATATCCGACATCTTCGCTGTGGCAATCTTCGACAAACGGTCGGATGCTCGCTTCTAAAAATCCGACGAGCTTTTCGCCGGAAGTTTCCGCAACCAGCACGAGTTGTGTTTCGATATGCTCGAAAATATCGCGCATCTCGGATTTATGTTCTTCATTCGTCGATTCGTCCCAGAGGAGTTTTCGAAGCCGAAACCACTCGGATATGTCTTTTTCAAGCAATCGGCGCACTCTAAAATTTTCTTCCGTCATTAGAAAGTGATTTTAGCAGTCTTGTTTACAGACAACAACAGTCGCCCGCAAATGAAAAAGCCGGGCGATGAAACCCGACTTTTTTAGATTGGAGAATTGATTGAATCGGCAATTTTACAAAGAAGCTAAATTTTTGGTTTTGCCCGTTTAATTTATTCGTCGCTCCCGGCTTTTGCCGCGCTCGCTTTATCCTTCAAAATTTCGAGAGCCTTTTTCATCTGTAAATCTTCCTGAATTTGTTTCGGCTGTTCGACTTTCGGAGCAGGCGTCGGCTGCGGCGTCGATTGTGCGTTCGGCTGCTTATTTTGCTGTTCCTGTTTGTCAATCAAATTTTCGACTTCCAGAGGTTCGGGCGTTTCGGGACGTTTCACTTCGATTGAAGGTTTGACGCCCGAATTTGTGCGTTCGGTGTTGAGAAAAGGCGTGCCGTTAGCCGAAGCCCATTTCGCCGTCGTTAAAAGCAAGCCGTCGCCGCCGCGCAAAGTAAACAACTGTTGTTCGGTTCCCGCGCCGAAACTTCTTTCGCCGACCACTTCGCCGCGCTGCCGGTCTAAAATTGCCGAAGCGACGACTTCCGCCGCGCCTGCCGTTCCCAAATCAATCAGAGCGACGACTTTACCGTCGAAAACCTGTTTTGCCGGATTTGCGGGAAAAGTTTTGGCGACTTTGTTTTCGCGCCCCAAAACTTCTCCTAAATTTCCGTCTTTAATAAAAAGATTGGCAACATCGACAGCTTCGTTCAAATCGCCGCCCGCGACGCCGCGCAAATCGAGAATAATCTTTTGCACACCCTGTTTGGCTAAATCCTGAACGTGATTCTTAATGTCGCTCGCCTCGCCTTTTTCGAGGCTGAAAACCTTGATGACGCCGATTTTGCCGTCTTCGATGCGGGCTGAAGATTCGGGAATTTTATACGCGCCGCGCGTCACGGCAATCGTCTGCGGTTTGGCGCCCGCCCGTAAAACGCGCAGATTTACTTTTGAATTCGCATCGCCCGTCAAAAGCTGGCGTGCGTCATAAAGTGAGATGTCGCGCGTCGCTTTGTTTTCGATGTATTCGACGACATCGCCCGCTTTCAGACCGGCTTTATCAGCCGCCGAATCTTTGATAACGGAGACGACATACAGATAAGAGGAAACTTGCGAAAATTCCGCGCCGATGCCGACTTTGTTCGTGGTTTTATTTGCCTGATAATCCTTGACCTGATCGGCGGTCAGGTACGAAGAATACGGGTCGAGCCCGTAAGCCAATCCGCGCAGCGCACCGGCGCGAACCTTTTCCAGATTCGGCTCATCGACATAATCGTTTTGAATATGCTGCAAAACCGATTCAAAAATGCGAATCTGCGCTCCGGCATCGTTTATCGGTTGCTGCGCGAACGCCGGAGAAAAATTTCCCAATAAACCGCCGAAAATGGCATATAAAGAAAAGACGAATGAAATAAGGACGATAACGAACTTTCCGCGAAATGACATTCTTTAAAACCTCTTATTTTTTGTTACTATCAACGGACGACGAATTTGAATTCATTATCCGTTATCGATTATTTTCGTGCAAGACAAGGAAACGACTAATCAAACAGAATTTACAGATGTTTTTCGCGCGCCGGAGAGAGGCAGATTACTCGCGCTCGATTTAGGCACGAAACGCATCGGCGTCGCCGTCAGCGACGAACTGCAACTAACGACCCGCGCCGTCTGTATTATCGAACGCCGAAACTGGAAAAAAGTTCTCAAACAAATCGTTTCTCTTCTGGGAAAGTTTGATGCGGTCGGTTTGGTTTTGGGTTTGCCGTATAACACGGACGGCAGCGAAAGCGAAATGTCCGTGGAAGCCAGGCGATTGGCGAGAAATTTTTCGCTCTCGCTCGACGTGCCGGTGTTTTTGCAGGATGAAAGAGTTTCCAGTTATGACGCGCGCGGTCGTCTGTGGAAGCTAGGTTTAAGCAAAGATGAAGTTCGACAAAGAATCGACAGCGAAGCCGCCGCGATAATTTTAAGCGATTTTATTGCAAGAAGAAACGAAATGAGAACCGATTAAACGGATTTATAAAGTTGGTTCCGAAATCTGATTTTACGTAAAATCCTGTTTGGTTTTTGAAAGATTTATTCGGCGCTCAAAACTTGCGCGACGGTTTCCTTTTTTAACCCTTTGCCGCTGCGTTTATTATAATCGCCGATGGAAATTTGCGGGTCACGCCAGGCGTCGAGATGTCCGACCTGGTGAACGCATTGAATCGTGCAGGTCGGCGCGCACCATTTTTCGGTGATATATTCGCGGCGCATATCTTCGTGAGTGTATTCAAGCAGCGGAATTCCGGGCGTGCCGCGCTGCTGCGAACACCAACTGACGATTCCGGCTTCATCGACATACAAATATCTGGCACCGGCGCGGCAGCGCCATTCGTATTCGCCGCCGTCGACTATTTTGTCTTGAAACCAATTCCAGCGCGCGTAGCTTTTCGTGCCTTTCGCTTTGATTTCCTTGTAAACTTCTTTTTCGCGCTCCGTCAAACCTTTATTCAACCCGTCGCCGTCGTGAATTACGCCGACCGTCGAAGAAAATCCTAATTCGACGGCGCGATTAGCGATAATCAACGCCTCTTCCGGGTTTGCCACGCCGCCGCCGACCACCGAATTGATGTTGACTTTGAAGTTCGCGTGGTCGCGCAGGTTGACGAGCTTTGCGTCTAAAACCTTTAAGCTCTTTTTCGAGACTTCATCGGGATTGACGTTATCAATCGAAATTTGCAGATAATCGAGTCCGACTTCGTTTAATTTTTTAACTTTTTCCGGCTGAAAATAATATCCGTTGGAAATCAGACCGGCAATCATTCCGTGATGGCGAATCCGCGCGATGATGTCGAAAATTTTCGGGTGCATCATCGGCTCGCCGCCGGAAATCGTAATCACGGACGAGCCGAATTCGGCGAGTTTGTCGATGCGTTCGAGCATCACGTCAATTGCCACCGGGTCGCTCGTCTTGTCGTATTCGTTGCAGTATGTGCAAGCCAGATTGCACCGCCGCATCGGGACGATGTGAACGAGAACCGGGTGTTTTGTCGAAGCAAACGCGCGAACGCTATGTCTGACTCCGCGTGTGAAACGACTGAAACTACTTGCTTTCGGCATTCTCTTCTGTTACTCCAAAAACTTTGCGAAAAGTATCAAATTTCAAATTATAGTTGTTAAAACCTTTCTTTTCAAATTCAGCGAAAAAAGCTCTGACTTGTTTTGCCAGAGCCTTTCTTTGAATTTGAAAAGGTTACCGATTAACCGTTGATAATTTTCGTGCCTTTTGGTAAATCTACCTTAAAGACCGAAGCCTTGATTGTGGCATTTTTTTGCAAATTGAAAAACAAAAGCGTAGTCGTATCGTTGTTACTTTCGGTAATCTTTATTTGCAAGGGCATTCCATTTCCGTCAACCCACGTTTCAGCCGACTTAAATTTATAAGATGCGGCATTTTTGGGTGTCATTTCCAAATGCCAGGTCGGAACATTACCGACTACATTTTCCTGCCCGAGATATTTGATAGTAAAGTTAGCTTTTAATTTTTCTTTCGACATAGTGACGAAAGCAAACAAATTATTAGCCTTCCCGCTTCCCTTTGCCTGGTCGGCATTTCCGGTGATTGCCTGCCCCCGACGCGGTGTGTAAATTACATATTTTTTATTGACGACCGACAAGGTTTCCTGCACTGGTTTTGTCCAGTCAATCCGCACTAGAGCATCGCGTCCTTTGGCAGGCAAATAAACAGCAGTTCCTTCAGTTGTATCGTGTGAGTCAATCTGTGGATTGTATTTATCCATCTTTACATTTGTCCGCAGCGAAGTCAGTGTTTTACGATGTGCTTCCATACGCTTTAAGACTTCCGGCAAAATATTTTGCGCTCTGGATTCGGTCACGCCAAATGCGCCAAAAAATAGTGTTAAAGCAATCGTCGCAAAAACCGTTCTTAAAAATAATTTCATAAATATAACTCCTCTCAGAAGTGATAAGCATTAAAAAAGATTTCTTTACTTATCACTTAATGTATGTCGATTTCATAAAATGTTTGCCGGCGGCGTTTTTTCTCTCGTGCCAATCTAAAACTTCGGTTTTGACGATGACACGCGCCGTTTGAGTTGCAAGTTTTTCACGTTTTTCAAACCACGTCTTCGGCGTCAAAAAGATAAATGCGATGATTAAAAGGCAGAAAATATCGTATTGCCAGGTTCCGCGTTCGTGATTCCACAGAATAAAATTTTTAATTGAATCGAGCATCGGGATAATTAGCCACAGATTAACACAGATTGAAAAAACGACGCACTAATCATTCCCGATGCGGCATTTCGACGATTTGTCGTTGATTATTCTCAGACTATCGAACCGTCGCGCATTTGAATGATTCGATTGCAATTTTGGGCGGCTTCCGGGTTATGCGTGATCATAATAATCGTCTGACCGAGCCGCCGATTGAGTTCGCGGAACATTTCCAGAACGATTTGTGAATTTTCCGTATCGAGATTGCCGGTCGGTTCGTCAGCTAAAATAATCGCCGGATTGTTGATAACCGCCCGCGCCAGCGCGACTCGCTGCTGCTCGCCGCCGGAGAGTTCAAGCGGTTTGTGATTCATTTTATTTTCCAATTTTAACAAACTCAAAACTTCGCGCCGCTTCTCCGCGTTTCCGCCGCCGTTTCCCGAATGAATTCTTTCGGCGAGCCGCAAATTGCCGTCCGCCGTTAAGGTCGGGAAAAGATTGAATCTCTGAAAGACAAACCCGATTTTGCGCCGCCGAATATCGGTTCGCTGCGCGTCAGTGACTTTCGATAAATCTTCGTCGGCAATGATAATTCGCCCGCTCGTCGGACTCAAAAGTCCGCCCAAAAGATGCAGCAGCGTAGATTTCCCGCAGCCGGAAGGTCCCATAATCGCGACGAATTCGCCCGCCTCGATGTCGAGAGATATACCGCGCAACGCCGGAACTTCCATTTTGCCGATTTTATAAGTTTTGGTTAAATCTACGGTTTGTAAAATTGGTTTCATCAAGACACGATGCTTTTTAATTTTGAATCACTTGCTTTGGGCTTGAATTTTCGGATTTTCAATCGTTCTCTGCCCGTTGCTATGCTCTTGAACTTTTTTGTCGAGGTCGACTTCCGGCAGGCTCCAGCGATTTTCCAGCACGAAAACGTCCGCGTTGTAAGTTTTGCCGATAGTGACGCTTTCCGGCGATTGATAAGTCAGACTCATTTTGTATTTTTCTTTCGGTCTCGTCACTTCGATGCGTAAAGGCAGCCCGTTGTATTCGCCGGTCTCGGTTAAATTGCCAATCGCTCCGTAAACGATGTCGGATTCGATTTCGCCGGTGGCATCGAAGATTTGCTGGCGCGCGAGACGAATTCCGCCCACGCGGTCAAACCAGAAACGGCGCGTGACGCGCAAGCTGCCGTCGTCGTTTTTGCCAAGCTCGTCGAGCAGATAATAACCGCGCAAAACTCGCGCGAGCGGCGATTTTTTCCGCACGTCGGTATTAAACTCTTCCTGGAAAATCGTGCTTTGCAGATAGGAAAAATTTGCCGTGTCGACGGGTCGCATCAGCATCGCGTCGGTAAAATGCTGCGGTCGCAAATTGGCGAAAGCATTGACATTTTGCTTGAGAGCTTTGTCGCCTCCATCAAAATCCATTTTTTTGACTTCTTCCTGTAAAACCGAATAATTAGCGTTATTTGAGCCTAAAACAAATTTTTTATTTTTTCCACTGCCGCCGTCTTCAAGTATTGCCACTCGAAACTTACTGCCATCCGAAGTCATCTGTGCAACATCAATGTTGAAGCCAGCTATCGGAGCTTGTATCTTTAAAAAGATATTTCCCGGACGCTGAATTACGACATCCCCGTTTGCGGTTTTATATTTTTCGGCGACACCAATTTCGGCATAGGAATTATCTTCAAATCTCAAATCCATTTTTGCGTGCATCGAATTAACTTTAGCGAATTGGTTGATTTGTTCAATCAATTGCGGCTGCGCGGCATCTTCGGATTTGAGCAAAGTAACGGTCGAAACTTTTGTTTTGGGGCTGAAAATTCCGCATCCGTTCAGAGTCGGAATCAATAAAAGTAATAAAAATAGGTATAAATGCGAATGATTTTTTTTATTTAACATCTGTCGATTGAGATGTTCGCGGTTTAACGCCTGTTGTCCTGTAAAATTTTTCACTTTAATAACTATACAATACTTTTACAAGGCAAATAATTTCATCAAATTGAAAAAACGCGCCTAAAGTATTTGTCTTAATAAGCAAAAGACGCGGCAACGTCGAGCAAATTGCTTTTCGTGCCGCGCTTTTTTGATGTCCGCCGCTCGTCGGTTATCTAGTAAAAACGCCGGGCGAACGTGTTAAATAATCCTGCATCGTAAAGGCGAACATAATCGCCAGCCAGAAAAATCCGGCAATCGCCGTCAGCCAAATCAGCTTTGAGCTGTATTTGACGTGCATAAAAAACAAGACGACAAAAGTCATTTTTGTAAATGCAATCAGCAGCGCGACTAAAGTATTGGCGCCCGGAAAAATCCAGTCCAAATCAAATGTCGCGACAAAATACGTCAGCAAGGTACCGACGATTAAAACTCCGAAAACCATCATATAAATCGGAATCGAAACGATATGATGCTCGCCGTCTTCGTGATTTTCGACTACTTCATTAACCCGTGAATGATGTTCCGCCATAATTCTCCTGCTGTAAACTAAATCTGTCTATCCAAATTTCAGAAATTTACCCGTGTCCTCCGCCGTGCATAAAGTGTCTGCCTAAAAGATAAAGCAGCGGAAAAAGAAAAATCCAGACAATATCGACAAAGTGCCAGTAAAGCCCCGCCATTTCGACGGGCGCGTAATACTCCGAGGTAAAAGCGCCGCGCCAAGCCTTCCACAAAAGCCAGAGCATCACCCCTAAACCGATTATCATATGAAGCGCGTGTAGTCCGGTCATCGCAAAATAAATCCAGAAGAAAATGCGAACCTTATCTTGAAATTTTGCCTGGCTTATCTCGCCGTCTGCAAAGTAGCCGATTTTTTCGCTCTCGGTTAGAAAGTTTTCCTTTTGCGCTAAAGCCACTAAAGAGGTGTCTCTCCATTGAAAATCACCCTTGACATTGACGTATTTTTCTTCGCCGTGCTCGCCTTTTTCAGGTTTATCGCCGAGTCCGGTGTTCAGCGATTCGAGTGGGTCGTGTCTGCCGACCGGACCTTGCGCCGTTCCGGTGCTTTCGTCGCTTTCTTTGAAATTCTTTTCCGTTCTCTGGTTCAGACCCGAAACCGGAACGATGCCTTCTTCATATTTATGCGTATATTCGATGGCTTTGACGCCCAGGAAAGTCGCGCCCAAAATCATCGTCAAAATGATTAAGATAACTTGCAGATTGCGTTTACCGAGCTGGGCGTAATGAACGGCTAACGCCATCGTCAAACTGCTGACAATCAGCACGACCGTGTTCGTCGCGCCCATCACTACGTCGAGGTGATTGCTTCCCGCTGCAAACGCCATCGGGTAACGCGAGCGGAATACCAGATAAACGGTGAAAAGCCCGCCGAAGAACATAATTTCCTGGACGAGAAACATCCACATTCCAAGCGAATCGGATTCCTGCTGCTGCGCCATATCGTCAAACTGATGCTGCAGACCGGGCGGATGATAATGATGTTCGTGTACTTCGATATTTGTCGCCATTTTTTTGAATTATGAATTATGAATTGCGAAATTACGAACTACGCGCTTGATTACTTCATTCGTAATTTCGCAATTCGCAATTAAACCGTCGTCTTATATTTGTTTCTCGCGTCTTCCAAATCCAGACCGCTTTCTTCGGTAAAATCGTATGCTTCCCAGTAAACAATCGGCGTTTCTTCAAAGTTTTCGGTCGGCGGCGGCGAAGAAGTGCGCCATTCGAGTCCGGGAAGGAGCCACGGATTTGCCGGTGCTTTCTCGCCGAAAAAGATTGAATACGTGAAATAAATCAGCGGCATCACCAAACCGATTGCCAGAACGGACGCGCCCGCCGTTGAAAAGATATTCAAAACTTGAAACTCTTCCGGGTATGAAGCATAGCGGCGCGGCATTCCCATGTATCCCAAAATAAATTGCGGGAAAAACGTCAGGTTAAATCCGACGAAGATAATCATCGCCGCAAGTTTGCTCCAGAATTCCGAATATAATTTACCGGTAATTTTCGACCACCAGTAATGCAAACCGCCGAGATAAGCCAGCACGCTGCCGCCGACCATTACGTAATGGAAATGCGCGACGACGAAATAAGTGTCGGTCAAATGCACGTCCAGACCCATCGCGCCGAGAAAAAGCCCGGTCAACCCGCCGATTAAAAATAGTCCGATATAAAACAAAGCGTAGAGCATCGGCGTATCATAGGAAATTTGACCTTTGTAAAGCGTCGCCGTCCAGTTAAATACTTTGATTGCCGAAGGAATGGCGACGACCATGCTCAGAAACGAAAAGACGAGTCCGGCATAAACCGATTGACCGCTGACGAACATATGATGTCCCCAGACGAGAAACCCGAAAACCGCAATCGCAATGCTGGAAAAGGCGATAAACTCGTAGCCGAAGATTTTCTTGCGCGAAAAATTGGAAATCAATTCCGACATCACGCCCATTCCCGGCAAAACCATAATGTAAACCGCCGGGTGCGAATAAAACCAAAATAAATGCTGAAATAAAATCGGGTCGCCGCCGATTGCCGGGTCGAAGATTCCGACGCGGGCGACTCGTTCGAGAGCCATCAGCAAAATCGTGATGGCAATGACCGGTGTGCCTAAAAGCATTACCAGACTCGTCGCGTAATGCGCCCAGACGAAAAGCGGCAATCTAAACCAAGTCATTCCGGGCGCGCGCATCGTGTGAATCGTGACGATAAAATTCAATCCCGTCAAAATGGACGAAAATCCGTTGATAAAAATCCCCAGACCGACCGCCATCACGTAGGAATTTGAAAACGTCGTGCTGTACGGCGTATAGAACGTCCAACCCGTATCGACTCCGCCCTGCATCAATGCCCAGAGTGTAAAACTCCCGCCGAGAATGTAAATATACCAACTCAGAAGATTGATTTTCGGAAACGCTAAATCCTTCGCGCCGATCATAATCGGAATCAGGAAATTTCCCAGAACCGCCGGAATCGACGGAATCAAAAAGAAGAAAACCATCAAAATTCCGTGCTGCGTAAAAACCCGGTTATAAGTTCCCGACTGCAGCAAATCGCTTTGCGGCGTGAGCAGTTCCAGACGAATCAGGGACGCGTAAATTCCGCCGAGCGCGAAAAAGACGGAAACCGACAAAAGATACAGAATCGCAATTCGTTTATGGTCTTTCGTCAAAAGCCATGACCTTAAAGTAAAACCGTTATTTAAGTAATTTAACTTCGGTTTCGGTTCGATATAATCGACTTTCATTGAATCTACGTTTTGCATAACTACTTTTTACCTTTCACGTTATCTATTTCCGTTATTACTATTTTTTCTGGTCGGTTCGCTTCGTTCACCGGGCGCATTCGGATTACTCGCGCCGGGAATCGTCGAATTGGTTATTTGCGAAGTCGGCAGGCGCGATCCGTTCGGATTTGTCGGATTCGCCACCGACCCGCTCGCATTGCCGGAATTGCCGGAATTCATCGAACTCGAACCGGCGGAATTTGCTCCTCCTCCACCGCTCGCGTTGCCGCCCAGAGATTTGATATACGCCACCAACGATACAAGCTGCTCTTCGGTCACCTGTCCTTTGAACGTCGGCATAATCGGCTGAAAACCTTCGACGATTTGGCTGCTCGGATTCAGGATTGAATTGCGAATATATTCTTCGTCGGCTTTAACGGTTTGCCCGCCAACCAGTTTCACTTCAGTATTAAACAGACCTTCGAGTTTCGCGCCGCGCTGCTGCGGACCGCCCGCGTGACACGAGGCACAGCCCAATTTATTTTCAAACAAATCCTTTCCGGCTTCGACCGGCGTTTGTCCCGAAACATTGCCCGACAGCCAATTGTCAAAATCGCGCTGTTCCATGACATAAACCCAGCCGCCCATTCCCGAATGGTTTAAGCCGCAGTATTCCATACACTGAATACGATATTTACCCGGTTTCGTCGCTTCAAACCAAATCGTCGAATAACGTCCCGGCACCACGTCGGCTTTGGTTCTGAAAGCCGGTATAGCAAAATCGTGCAGCACGTCTTCGGTCGTCATCGTCAATTTGACGTTGCGCCCGACGGGAATGTGCAGCTCGTTGATTTCCCGTTGACCCGTCTCGTGCTGAAGTTTCCACATCCATTGTTTTCCGACAACGTAAATTTGCATCGCGTCGACCGGCGGGCGATATTGATTGTAATAAACGATTGCGCCGCCGAGAAAAATCGTAATCGAGATAATGAACGGAATAATCGACCACAGCGTTTCGAGCGCCATCGAGCCGTGAATTTCCGCGCCGGTCAGATATTTCTCTTTTTCGTGATATTTTACCGTAAAGAAAATTACCGTTAAGACAATCCCGATGGTGAAAAACGCGCTGATGGCAATCAGGTAAAAATACAATCCGTCCACTTGCCACGCAAAGGTCGAGGCTTGTTCGGGAAATAATGGAAGCCATGAAGAATTCTGTTGCATAATCGTTAAAACTAGTGCTAAACATTTAACGCTCACTGTTTAGCACTATTAAAAATCTACCTCAAATTCGCCGCTTTGTTTTTGTTATACCGCCAAAAAACAATTAGCATTCCGCCGATGCCGAGCAACGTCGCAATCGACAAAAGACGCAGCACCCTTAATATTGCTAGTCCGTATTTTCCCGACGCCGGGTCGTAATGAAAACAATAAAGATAAAGCTGTTCGGCAGGATTGCCGATTTTGTTCTGCGCCGATTCCATCAAGCTGAATTTCAAATCCTTCGGCGCGTAATCGATGCCGTACAGATAACGCGAAAGTTTGCCTTCGGGCGTCGCCACCATAATGCCTCCGGCGTGCGCGAATTGATTCGATTTTTCATCGAAAACATAGTTATACCCGACGGTTTGAGTGACTTTATCAATCTCGCTCTGCGTTCCGGTCAAAAAATGCCAGCCGTTTTCCGTCCCGATTCGCCCATAACGGGTCGTGTAGCTCGCCTTTTTATTTTTGGCTAAATCCGGCTTTTCGTTTTCCCGCGCGTCGAAACTAATCGCAATGACATCGAAATCTTTTCCGGCGTCGAACGAAATACCTTTCAAGCTGCCGGTCAAACCGTTCAAAACTTCGTTGCAGAGCATCGGGCATTCGTAATAAACCATTGCCAGAACAACTGGTTTGCCTTTTCCGAAATAATCGCCGAGTTTGACGGCGTTGCCGTTTTCGTCCTTAAACTCCGCATCGAACGGCAACTGCGCGTTTAGTTTTTGGTCGATGCCGACCTTCTGCAATACCGGTGGCATACCGTTGCTAACACCGACCTGACTCGGGTCATAAGTTTTCGGCGAATAGAGCGGCGAGTTATAATGCTCGGCTTTCTGCGCAGTGACGCTGCCGAACATTAGTAAAATACTTAAAATCATCAAAAGTTTCAGTTTCAAAACTGCTGAAATACGTGAACTTTTTTTCATAAAATCCTTATCTGCTGCATTTGAGTTTCCTTTCTCAAATTTCATCTCCAAATTTATCTTCTGACATCCGCAGCGGTTCTGCCCGAGCTGGAAAGAGAAACAATCGAACGCGAATCTCTGACTGTTTTTTGCTCCTGTTCGGCGTTCGGCTGCGGCTTTCCGGCATTTTGTTCTAAAAATTTTTGTTTGGCTTCTTCCAACGGCAGCGTGACGGTCGTTCCGGTTTTCTCGTCTTTTTGCCCGTCTTTCCAGAGAGTCGCCCACTGCTCCTGCAAATTGCGATATTCCGATTGCGACGCTCTTAGTTCGAGGTTGACACGCCCTTGCTTGGTATCGACGCCGAAGCCGGGCGCAGCTTGCAGGCGCGGCTCCGGCGGTAGGCGCTCCTGGTCGTTCATCATCATCGGCGGTCTCGCGTCTTTCGTCGCCACCGATTGCTCTTCCATAATGTTTTGCAAAAACAACATCAAACCGAAAGTTATGACGATTAAAAGGAACAAACCAATGGCGAAATAGATTATTCCGCGCAACCCGATGACGTTCGATTCATACGGTTTTTCAAAATCTGCAAAATTATTTTCGTGCTTTGCCATAATCTTTTAATTAACAGTGGATATTTCTTTCACTAAACACTATTCACTAACCACTATTTAATGTCCTTTTCCATGCGCGATGGCATTTTCCAAATACGGGTCGTTAATCGGAACGAGCGGTCGTTTCATCAGCTCACCGAAAAACCACCACAACCAGATTCCGCCAATTCCGACGGGCGCGACTAAATCCATCCAATTGAGATGAAATCCGACTTCTTCGGCGTGGCTTCCAATCATCGGACTCGGACCGATTAAATAATAGGCGTCAACTAATCGCAATATCAAAATAAAGACCGCTAGAACGGAAAGCCACCCGGCGTTTCGCTTCAAGTCGCGCGAAAGTAGAACGAGAAATGGAAAGGCAAAATGAAAGACGATTAGAAGCAATCCGACAATACCCCAAGCTCCCTGTATGCGCGGCACATACCATTTCGTTTCTTCGGGTATATTTCCCGACCAGATAATCAGGTATTGCGAAAAATTGAAATATGCCCAAACCATCGTAAAAGTCAACATCAGTTTGCCGATGTCTTGAAAATGCCTTTTACCGACGATGCGATTCATCGGTTCTCTGCCGGAAAGCCAAGCTAAAACAACGACCGAAAATGAGAAAGTACTTAACGCCCAGCCAGCGACAAAAAGCAAGCCCCACATCGTCGAATACCAATGTGGGTCGAGCGTCATTACCCAATCGACTGCCGCAAAAGTTACGGTCAAAACAAAGAATACTGTCGTCGGACCCGAAAATTTTGACGAATCCGTCAAAAGTTTCGCTGCCGTGTCGTAGTCGGTCGTTTCATCTTGCTGGCGCGACCATTTATTTAAGAAGAAAGCCATCAAATAGAACAAAATAAAATATAAGACAGATCGAAACATCCACCAGCTTACAGACAGATACGGCTGCCTGTCCTGAATCATTTTGTCACTTCCCATATGTGTCCACGCATACAGGTAGGTAACGCCGAATAAAATCGGCAGAAACAGGACGAAAAGAATCGGAAGCGTTCGGGTCGAGGCTTCGAGAATGCGGCGAATCACAACGCCCCACGCGCCGCCGGTCAAATACTGCAAAAGCAAAACGCCGATGCTTCCGAAACCGATTCCGCCCCAGAAGATAAAACCGAGCAGCCACGAGCGCAAGGCTTGCTCTCTTTGTTCGGGGAAAATCAGCGCGATAACTAAAATAATAATCGAACCGATGCCGCCGACGCCGAGAGCGAGCGTTCGCCAGCGATTAATTTCCGCCGGTGCCTGAAAATTAGTGTTTCCTAACATCTATCTCGTCCCTCCTTCGTTCGGCATATTCGGCAGCCCGACAGGTTTTGTGTCCGTCGGTGCGTTAGCGTTCGTCGTGTTTGTTCCTTTACTCGAAGTCATCGTCAAATTTCCGTTCGGATTCTGGCTGATTTGCAGAGTCCGAATATACGAGACGATTGCCCAGCGATCAGCCGCCGGAACTTGCGAAGCATAACTGTTCATTTTGCCCCACCCATTGGTTATCACGTCAAAGAAATGTCCGACCGGCGCGTTGCGCAAGCGGTCGTCGTTATAGCTCGGCGGTTTTGAAAATCCGCGCCGCACAATCATTCCGTCGCCGTTGCCGACCGGACCGTGACAGACGATGCAGAATACTCGATAGCGTTCTTCGCCGCGATTAATCAATTCCTTGGTTATTGGAACGGGAAATTCTTCAATCGCATCAGGGAAACTAGTCACTACCGTATTTCCCGAAGCATCAGTTGCAGTTGCAGCGGTGGCAGTCGGCGAGCCGCCGGAGTTTTCCTTCTTCCCGGCGTAAAAAGCCTTGTCTTCGTGCAGTTTTCCGCGCGCGACCGTGCCTTCCGGCAATTCTCTCATCGCTTTTTTATCGCTAAAAAAGTCACTCTTCTTAAAGGCTTTGTAACGCGGCTGGTCTTGCATATCGTAACGACACCCGACAGCCGACAGACAGAAGGCGGCAAGCAGCAAAAAATAAACTGCCGATTTCCCGGCTTTGAACTTTGAAGCTTGAACTTTGAATTTACTCGTCAACATCAAAGACCTCCTGCGCATTCAAACTTTGCATAAAACTTTTCGTTTCATCGTAATTAAATTTAGAGTCGCTGGTTTCAATCAACAAAAAGAATTTTTCTCTAGTTGCTAAAGCAAAACGCGGAACATTGAAAACCGGATGATACGGCTGCGGCAAACCGTTCAGCAAAAGCATTCCGAAAACCGCCGCAAACGACGCAAACAAAATCGTCAACTCAAAGGTTGGCGGAATAAACGACGGCAGACTGAAAAACGGACGACCGCCGACGATAATCGGGTAATCAATAACGTGAACATAAGTCACTAGAGCAAGTGCGGATAAAAGCCCGGTAACGCCGCCGCCCAAAACCAAAAACGGTAAAATAGTTCGTTTAACGCCGAGCGCTTCGTCAATTTCGTGAATTGGAAACGGCGAAAAGGCATCGGTTTTTGTATAACCGGCTTCCCGAATTTTATGCGCCGCGTCAACTAGCTGTGACGGTGTATCGAATTCCGCTAATAGTCCGTAAATGTTCTTTTCCATAACTTTTACTTGGCTTGCAATCAACCGGGCTTGTTGGCAACCGATTTGACATGGGTGAGTTGCCCTTTTCACCAACTGCGGACAAACTCGGTTGATTGCAATTCTAATTTTATAAAATTTACGTTCTCACCGTATCCTGAATTTCATTAACATTTTCTTCAAAATCCTCTGAATGTCCGTGAACGTTAGCCTGCGGCAAAAGCGTTCTGACCTCAAAAATCGAAATAACCGGCAGAAACCTGACAAACAGGAAAATCAACGTAAAGAATAAGCCCAGCGTGCCGATAAACATTGACCAATCATATATCGACGGCGAATACATTCCCCACGAAGACGGCAGAAAATCACGCTGAATACTCGTTACGATAATCACAAAACGCTCCAGCCACATACCGATACTGACGATTATCGAAACTATAAATAACCAAAACGCACTCTCACGAAAACGCTTGAACCACAAAACCTGGATTGACAAACCGTTGCAGAGAATCAGAAGCCAGTAAAACCACCAGTAGGGACCTGTCCAGATGCGGTTCTTAATCATAAAAACTTCATATTTACTGGCACTGTACCAACCGAAAAAAGCTTCCATTATGTAACTGTAACCGACAATCAATCCGGTCGCCAACATCACTTTACCCATATAGATAAGGTGCTGGTCGGTGATAAAATCCTTCAGGTTATACCAGGCTCTGAGTGGAATACACAAAAGCAAAACCATTGCAAAACCCGCATAAACCGCGCCAGCAACGAAATAAGGCGGAAAGAATGTCGCGTGCCAGCCAGGAAGCTGCGAAACCGAAAAGTCGAAGCTAACGATTGAGTGAACCGAAAGAACAAGCGGTGTCGAAAGCCCGGCGAGCAGTAAATAAGCGACTTCATAACGATGCCAGTGCCGCGCGGAACCGCGCCAGCCCCAGGAAAGCAGTCCGTAAATAACTCTGAAATATTTATTTTTAGCGCGGTCGCGCAAAGTAGCGAGGTCGGGGATTAAACCGACATACCAAAATAAAAGCGAAACCGTCGCGTAAGTTGAAACGGCGAAAACGTCCCAAATTAGAGGACTGCGAAATTGGGGCCAGATTCCCATCGTGTTCGGATACGGGAAAAGCCAGTAAGCCAGCCACGGACGACCCGTATGAAGCAGCGGATACACTCCGGCGCAGGCTACCGCAAAAAGCGTCATCGCTTCGGCGAAACGGTTGATTGATGTTCGCCATTTTTGATTTAAGAGCAAAAGAATGGCGGAAATCAGCGTTCCGGCGTGTCCGATTCCAATCCACCAAACAAAGCTGATAATCGGAAACGCCCAACCCACGGGTTGATTCGTTCCCCAAATGCCGATGCCGGTCGTTACCAGATAAATAGTTGTGAACAAAAGCAATTGCGCGACAAGAAACGCGATTCCGAACCCGACAAACCAACCGAATGGAGTTCGCTTCTTTAAGGTCAAGTCGCTAATTTTATCCGTTGCAGTAGCGAAGGTATGTTCGCCTTCGACCATTGTCGGAAAAATTTTTCTTTCAACTTTTTTTACATCTTGCATAGCTTTCGGCTTTTTGATTAAATTTTCTGATTCCTTCAAAAATACTAATGACTTAAATCCCCTGTTTTTTGTTCGCCTTTATTTGCCGTCGGCGGCTTGTAATCGGGCATTTCCTTGTTCTGATTCTTCAAACCCGCGAGATACGTAGTTCGCGGCTGCGTATTTAAATTATTGAGAACATTGTAATTTCGAGGGTCTTTCTTGAGCTTAACGACTTGACTGCCGGCGTCGTTCAAATCGCCGAAGGTAATCGCGTCGGTCGGACACACAGATTGACACGCCGTCAAAATATCGCCGTCGCGTATTTTCCGTTCGTCTTTTTCGGCTTCGATTCTCGCTGCTGCAATTCGCTGCGTGCAATAGGTGCATTTTTCCATCACGCCGCGACTGCGAACCGTAACTTCCGGGTTTCGCATCAATTTATATTGCGGAGTGTTCCAGTCTTGATAAAGCAGAAAATTAAAACGTCTGACTTTATACGGACAGTTGTTTGAACAATAGCGAGTTCCAACACAGCGGTTATAAACCATATCGTTTAAGCCTTCCGCGCTGTGAACCGTCGCGTGAACCGGACAAACCGTTTCGCACGGAGCCAGTTCGCATTGCTGACAAAGCATCGGCTGAAAATTTGGTCCTTGCGGATCGTTTAAATCATCGCCGCCGAAATATGTGTCAATTCGCATCCAGTGCATTTCGCGGCTGCGCTCGACCTGCTCTTTACCGACAACCGGAATGTTATTTTCTGATTGGCACGCAATAACGCAGGCGTTACAACCGACGCACGAATTCAAATCGACGCTCATTCCCCATTTGTTGCCCAGGTATTCATACTTTGGATACATCGAAAGATCGTATCCTGCTTCTTCTTCCTGTTCCTTCTTAGATTCTTCACCCAATAAATCGACATTTTCAACGTCCCAGACGCGCAAAATATCGCGTCCTTCCATATTAAAGTGCGTTTGCGTCGAAGCAATGGTTGCCTGCCCGCCGGTTCGTTCGATATTTCCCGTGCCGAAATTCATCGCGTCAGATTTGCGAACGTCATAAGCGTTATAGCCGGGTCCCGTGCCGACTCGTCCGGCTCTGGTTCGTCCGTAGCCGAGATAAATAGTAACTACGTCGTCGGGTTGTCCAGGCGCAATCCACATCGGAACAGGTTTGTCGATTTTCCCGCCCTGATAACTGAGCGTCGCTAAATCGGCAAATAAATTTCCGCCTTTAGCATTAACAAAAGCTGTGCCTTCGCTCCCGCCGGTCTGTGGATCATATTCCCTGCCGGTTTGATTAATGCCTAATCGTTGGGCAGTTCTCGGACTGACTAAAGCTACATTATCCCAGGTGGTTTTGGTCAAAGGTTTTGGTAATTCCTGAAGCCAGCCGTTATTGGCAAAACGTCCATCGTAAATGGTCGGGTCGGGCAAAATGGAAATTTCCAAGCCGCCGTTATTAGTCGACAGAGGCGCGGGCTGATTCAAAAACCCCGTGCTGACAGAAACAGATTTAACGATTGCTGCCGAGTTCGGAACTAAACCGTCGTGGACGACTTTGCGCCAGTTATCGTCAAAATTACCCGTTGAAGTCGGAGCTACGGCGGCGGTTGTTCGCGGAGCCGTAACAGCGCCTTGATTTTGTGCGGCGTTATTGTTTGTGCCGTTTTGCCCGCCGTTACCGCCCGTCTGTTGGGGCGCGGAATTCCGACCCGGCGATTCAGTTCGTGTCTGTGCCGCGCCCGAAGCAGATGTCTGCACAGACATCTGCGATGCGTTCGGCGCGCCTTGCATTTTAGCTTGCGAATTTGACATCGCGCCGTTTGAAGCCGCGCTTGCCGTGGCAGACGTTGCTGCTTTCGACGCGCCTGCGAAACCCTGTCTTTGCCAAAACTCTTTTACAATGTCGTAGCCTTTTTTGTCGGCATTTTCTTTAGCGAATAACTGCACGACTTCGTGAATGCTTTTACCGTCGTAAAGCGGCGCGATTAAAGGCTGAACAATCGAGACGGTACCGTCGTAAGCGCGCGCATCGCTCCACATTTCGAGAAAATGCGCCTCGGGAACGTGCCATTGACAAAGTTCGCTCGTCTCATCGGCATACTGCGCCAAATGTACCCGAAACGGAATTTTATTCATCCGGTCGGCGTTTAACTTCAAATCAGCCGGTGTGTTATAAACCGGATTTCCGCCTAACATAACGAGCATTTTTACCGCGCCGCCGTCAATCTCGCTGACTAACTGGCGCAAACCGTCAATCTGGAGCGTTTCCGCATTCGGTTGAAACGGGTCGGTATAAGTTACCGTCGTGCCGACGCTGCCGAGCGCGGAGTTCATCGCGTGAGCCAGAGCGTGAACAATCGGCGGCTGATTATCGCCGACGACGACGACCGATTTTCCACGGTTCGCCTGTAAATCCTTCGCCATCGCTCCAATCCACTGCGAAATTTGCGGCGTCAATCCAGCGCCGGTCGAAGATGCGCCCGAAACGCCTAATGCCGCCGCAATAGCTTTGGCAATTTCAATCATCTGGCTCGGTTTAACTCCGAGCCGATGGTCTGATTTCGCGCCGGTCAAACTCAAAGTCGTTTCAATTGTATAAAGTCGGTTTATTTCCTTCTTTTCTTCACTGAAAGCACGTCCTTTCGCAAAGTCCTTCATATAACGGACGTTGAAACCGGAAAAAATATCTTCGTCGAGCGACAAAATGCGCGCTGCCTGGTCGAATTTGTAAATTGTATGAACCGGCGCGCCGAACGCCATTTTCGCGCCCGCCATCGCGTTGTCTTTATTCAGCGGCTCGTATTGATAAAGTCTGGCATTCGGAAGCTCGCTGAGAATTTGTTTGAATTGGGCGATCAGCGTCGGCGAAGTGAGAGTTTCGGTTAAAAATCTAACGCCTGCGCCGCCGTCTATACGGTTCTCATCAATTTTCGCGCGCAATGCCGACATAAAATTCTCCCAGCTTGTCGGGTTTCCGCGAAAAGTGATTTCCTGCGAGCGATCGGGGTCATACATATCCAGAAGCGCGGCTTGCGCCCGCACGTCGGTTGCGCCGAGACTGCCCGGATGGTCGGGATTGCCTTCGATTTTTGTCGGACGACCTTCATACGACCGTGCAAGCAGTCCGGTGGCGATTCCGCCGAGCGACATCGCGGTCGCATAAAATAGAGGCTTGCCCGGAACTAAATCTTCCGGCTGGCGAACATAAGGAATGATTTTTTCAGCCGGTTGAATAACGCAGCCGGTCAACCCGGCAAACGCCAGCGACGCGCCCATTACTTTGATAAAGCTGCGGCGGCTCAAAGAATTGTCCCATTCTTCGGCGTGGCTCGGATATTCGCGCTTGACGAATTCTTCAAACTCCGGCGCATCGACAAACTCTTCGACGCTCCGCCAGTAATCCTTTCCTTCTTTTTGGAGAATTCTGTCTCGCAATAATGCAAAGTTTATTTTGCTGTCTTTGTTGGGCATAATTTTTCTTAAATACAAAATACAAAATACAAAATTAAAAAAGTTTGGTGATTTGAAATTAGATTTTGCATTCTTAATTCTTAATTTTTAATTTCTATCTATGACAAGTCGAACAACTCGTCAGCATCTGCGCGCTGCGAATATGATAATCGGCTTTTAATTTAAGTCGCTCGTCCGTCGTCAAATCGCTGTCCTGCCAATTCATATCGGTAATTTTGTCTTTCGGACGAATATAATTTTCCGGGTTGCGATGGCATTGCAGACACCATTCCATCTGCAAAGTATTTTCCTGATAGACGGCGGGCATATTGTCAATCTGCCCGTGACAAGTCGAGCAACCGACGCCTTTGGCGACGTGGATGCTGTGATTAAAATAAGCGTATTCGGGAAGGTCGTGGACGCGTTCCCATTCAATCGGTTTATTTTCCCGGTAACTGGCGCGAACCGGCTCTAAATACGGGCTGTCCGACCAAATCTGACTGTGGCAATTCATACACGTCTGAGTCGGCGGAATTCCTGCCGAATACGACGTTTCGACCGCCGTGTGACAATAGCGGCAGTCGATGCCGTCGTCGCCGACGTGATGTTTATGACTGAATTGGACGGGCTGCTGCTTTTCTATATAACGCCCGGTCAAATAAGACGAACGCGCGATTTGCGTGTAGACGTAAAAGGCGACGCCGCCCAAAAGTATCGCTACGATGATACTCGCCTTAGCGATATTGTTTGCTCCGCGATGAAAAACTTGTGCCATTTTTATCTCTGTGGTCTGAAATTTATAATTCGCCGACTCCTAGATTTTTTATAAATCTAAGTTAAAGTCGAAAAATCAAGTTTTTTATGCTTAAGACCCGAATTGTAAAACCGTTCAAACTTGATTTTACAGAATCTTACAAATTCCGCAAATTCTACTTGTTTAAAAAATAATTCGTTCGCCGACTTTGTGCAAGTTTTCACTAAATAAGTTTAACTGATAAAACAAATAAGAATTTCGACGACAAAATTAAATTATTATTCCGATGAGAGAAGCGCGACGCCGACGGCGGCGGCGTTTTCCCGAAGCTCGCCTTCGACAATCTGCGTTGCCTTAAACGAAGGCGCGAAGGAAAGCTCGCGCGCCCGGTAAATGATGGCGTCTAAAACAATTTTCTCGGCTTGCATCACTTTTCCGCCGACGACGACTCGTTCGATATTAAGCAAATTTATTACTCCGGCAACCGCCGTTCCGACATAAGTTCCGGTTCTCTTGAGCATCATTCGCGCAAAATCGTCTTCTTTTTGCGCCGCGCTGATAACGTCGGCTAATTTTATTTCCGCTTCATTGAGTTGGTTGAGCGAAGACGTGCTGTCCTGGTGAAACCGGCTGCGCGTGCGGCGAACGATGTTGTCGGCTGAAGCGACATCTTCGAGTTTCATTCCGTCGGAATTAACGGCGATGTGACCGAATTCTCCAGCAAAACCGGATGTACCGCGCCAAATTCGCCCGTCGAAAATCAATGCTCCGCCGACGCCGCCGCCGAGCGTGACATAAAACATATCGCGGCTGCCGCGCCCCGCGCCGACTATAAATTCACCGTAGGCAGCGGCGTTGGCGTCGTTTTCCATCGTGATTTTAAGCCCGCTCGCCGCTTCGAGTTCGCCGAGAAAATCAATTTTTTCGTGTTCGGGAATATAAGTCGAAAAAGCGACGCGCTTGCTCGGATAATGAAGAAGCCCCGGCACCGCAATTCCGAGTCGGTTGAAATCGCCGAACCTCTTTTTCAGCTCGACGATAAAGTTTGTAAGTTGAGCAAACACCTCTTGCCCAACGATTGTCGAAACTTTCAAAGCATCTACCAAAGTTCCGTCCGTATTGACGCAGACGGCTCTCAGAGCCGATTTGGAAACCTCGACGCCGATTAGTTTTTCCGTGTTCATATTGCTTTCGCCCGTCACTGTTAAAATCTTATGCAGTTAATATTTAGGCAGGAAACTAACGAGATTCTAGACACTTGCCCGAAAACTGTCAAACGACTGTATTTTATGCGAATTAACCGGCAAAAATTAATGCCCTTTCTAAATGCGCAAATCATACTTTATTGTTGTTCGTTCATCTGTTTTTTCAATTGAACGATAAAAGAACGCACGACGCTCGCTTCGTCCGCGTCAGGGAAAACGCGCAGAAATTCTTCGTAGAGAGCGATTGCTTGTTCGTAATTTTTCATTTTTTCATAAACCAGACCGAAAAGCTGGTAAATGACAATTGCGTCGGGCGCGCCGGAAAGCTGCGCAATCGCAATAGGAAAATATTTAACCGCTTGCTTATAATAAGTTTCCTCGTTCGCAAAATCGCCTTCCGCGCCTGCCGCTTCCGCTTTCTCCTTATAAAATAAAGCCAAACCCGTGTAGGCTTCGGGCTGAAATCCTTTTCCTTCGACGATGGCGCGTTTGTAAGAGCCGATGGCTTTATCTTCCTGTTCATCCGATTTATAAATTCTGCCTTCGACCGCCGAAGCCTCCGCATAACCGGGACGCGCTTTTCTGGCATTTTTGACGGCTTCGAGCGCGCCTTCCGCGTCGGATTGTTCCAACAAAACGCGTGCCAAACCCAAATACGCCTCCGCAAATTTCGGACGCAGGCTAATTGCTTTTTCGTAAAGCTCTTTTGATTTTTCCTTGCTCAACACCTGAAGTTTTTCCGCTTCCTGAAAAGCGAGTTCGGCTTCGTCAGTCGTTTTTACCAAAGCGATTTTAACGTCGCCTCTCTGCGTCGGCGGCAGATTTTGAGAAACCTCCTTAAAACCGTCGGCGCGCACGCGCAAAATATGCTTGCCTGGCGAAACGGATTTAATAATCAAATTTCCGCTTTCATCCGACGTGCCGCGCTTTACGTCGTCGAGCCAAATGACGGTATTCGGCTCGGTCGCAATCGTTATTGTCTTTATTTGAGTAGCATTAGCAGGCGGCGCGATAGTTTTTCGCTTTTGCGCCGAAATGCTCGCGTTCGACAATAAAATCGCCGCTATACAAAAAGTTAAAACTTTCAGCCCGCGCTTGAATTTGATTCCGTTCAAAGTTTTCATTTGTGTCGGATAAATTTTTAGATTTAGTTTGTAAATTATACTAAATAATCGCAATCCGAACAAAAGTTCGACGGCTTTTGCAATTTATTCGCAGACAAACTTGACCTTTTCGCGCTTAAAACTATAATTATGGTTTCGTGGCTGGGTAGCTCAGCTGGTTAGAGCGCGGGATTCATAACCCCGAGGTCGAGTGTTCAAGTCACTCTCCAGCCACCATTATTTAACGGCAAGTTTTACAGCTTGCCGTTTTATTTTTGCCTCCCGTAATGTTTAAAAACTTTAAATTCTCTAAAATAAATCCATTTTGCGGCTTTACAATCCAAAATCCAAAATCCAAAATCTAAACTCGTAATGCTCAGTTTGCTGAAAATCAAAAACATCGCGCTGATCGACGATTTACAAATCGAATTTTCGCGCGGCTTGAATCTTTTAACGGGCGAAACCGGTTCGGGAAAATCGATTATCGTTGACAGTCTCGGCGCGTTAACGGGCGAGCGCGTGTCTTCGGATTTAATCAAGGAAGGCGAAAAAACGGCGCAGATAGAAGGACTTTTCAACATTCCGGCAACGGCGGAATTGCACGATTTTTTTTATGAAAGCGGCATCCACTTAAACGACGGTGAAGAAATCGATTTAATCGTTCGCCGCGAGCTGGCGGCAAACGGGCGCAATCGAATTTTCGTTAACAATCAATCGGTAACCGGCAATTTCCTCAAAAAAATCGGCGCGTTTCTCGTCGATATTCACGGGCAGGGCGAACAGGCGACGCTTTTTAACGCTGCCAATCATCTCGAAATCTTGGACGAATACGCCGGCTTGCAAAGTTTGCGGGCAAATCTGCTGTCGAAATATCGCGGGCTGGCGGAAGTCGAGCGCGAAATCAAAAATTTGCGGCAGGACGAAGCGCAAAAACTCCAACTGCTCGACGTTTTGCAGTTTCAGGTCGACGAAATAAAAAAAGTTAATCCGCTGGCGGGCGAAGACGAACTTTTGGACGCGGAAAAACGACGTTTGAACAACATCGAAAAACTCTCGACGTTAAGCGACGAAAGTTATCTGCTACTTTATGAAAACGAAGAAGCGACCGCGGCGACGCTCGAAAAAGTAACCAAAAGAGTAACGGAACTCGCCGAATACGAAGCATCTTTCGGCGAATACGCGGAAAGTTTGCAGACGACGGCGGCAGTTTTGGAAGATTTGGCGATTTCGGTCAGAGATTTTCGCAATCGTTTGGAATTTTCTCCGGAAAGGCTCGAAGAAATCGAAAACCGGCTGGCGGAAATTTCGCGGCTCAAGCGCAAATACGGCGGCGCGATTGAAACGATTCTGGCGCATTTGCAGGAATCCGAAGAGCGCCTCAAGAACATTGAAACCGCCGAGCTGCGCGAAGAAGAACTGCGAAAAAAACTCGACCAAATTCGCGGCGAATATCTAAAAATCGCCTCTGCAATTCACGACAAACGCGCGAAAGCCGCCGGCAAATTTGAAAAGGAAGTCGAAACGAATCTGAAAGCCGTCGCGCTCGATAAAGCGAGATTTGAAGTCAAAATCATCGCGCCTTCCGAAACCGATTTACGACGCGAAAATTCAAATAAAAACTTAACCGCCAAAGGCTTTGACCAAATCGAGTTTTATTTTTCGGCAAACGTCGGCGAATCGCCGAAACCGCTTGCTAAAGTCGCGTCGGGCGGCGAAGCGTCGCGCTTGATGTTGATTCTGAAAACCACGGCGAAATCGAAAGAAGCGGAAAAGTCGGTCGTCTTTGACGAAATCGATGTCGGCATCGGCGGGCGCGTAGCGGAAGCAGTCGGCTTAAAACTCAAAGAATTAGCCAAAACGCAGCAGGTTTTGTGCGTCACGCATCAAGTGCAAGTCGCGTCTCTGGCTGACCAGCACTTTCTTGTAGAGAAGGAAACAATCGGCAAAAAAACAAAAGTCGGCGTGCGCGAATTAAACGATATGGATAAGGTCGAAGAAATCGCCCGGATGCTGACCGGCGCCCAAATTACAAACACGGCGCGGCAGCACGCCCGTGAAATGTTGAGCGGAAGAAATTATGGAGTCTGAAATTTTAGCCACAGCGATTCGCGGCGAAACAATCGAATCGATTCATCGCGGACATTTAATAATTGTCAGCGGCGCGGGCGAAATAGTCGCGCAAAGCGGCAACCCGGAAACCGTGACGTTTTGGCGTTCTTCGGCAAAACCTTTTCAAGCGCTGCCGTTTATTTTAAGCGGCGCAGCGCGGCATTTCGGATTTTCCGAAAAGGAAATCGCGCTCGCCTGCGGTTCGCATTCGGGCGAAAGCTTTCACGTCGAGACGGTTAAAAAAATGCTTGAGAAAGCCGGATTTACGGAAAAGAATTTGCGGTGCGGCGCGCACCTTCCGTTTGATGCGAAAACCGCCGAAGAGATGACTTGTTCGGGCGAAAAACCGACGCAGCTTCACAACAATTGTTCGGGCAAACACGCGGCGATGCTCGCGCTCTCCGGACACATCGGCGCGGACGTGAAAACTTACGAGCAGTTAGAAAATACGGTTCAGCAAAAGGTTTTGGAAGTTGTTTCAGCGTTTACCGACGTTCCCGAAAGCGAAATAAAAATCGGCATTGACGGCTGCGCGCTGCCGAATTTCGCGCTGCCGATTTCCGCGATGGCGCGCGCCTTTGCCCGATTGGTTTTTCCACCGAAAGACTTTAATGAAAAATTGCGGAAAGCGTGCCGGCAGATTGTTTCGGCGATGATGAATTTTCCCGAAATGATTGGCGGAACAAAACGGCTTGACACTTTACTAATGCAAGCCGCGCCCGGAAAAATCATTTCCAAAGTCGGCGCGGAAGGCGTTTATCTGGCGGGTATTTTGCCGAACGAACAATGGAAAACAGGTTTGGGAATCGCCTTTAAAGTCGAAGACGGCGACGACCAGCGCGCCCGCGCCGTTGTTGCTATTAAACTTTTACGCCAAATCGGAATTTTAGACGAAAGCAGCGACGAAAATCTGCGTGAATATTCGCCGATAATATTGAAAAACCGGCGAGGCGACGCAGTTGGCAAAATTGTTGCCGACTTTGATTTAAAGCTAAATAAGTTCGAGTAAAATTTTTACTCGAACTTACTTTTCTAAAAATCATCCAAAAAGTTTATCTGTTTGCAGCAGGCTGTGTGTTGTTTCTACGCATCGAATTCGGGTCTGGAAGTCTCGGCGCTTGATGCGCGCCTTCGTCGGCTTTGAAGAAAGGTTCTTCCTTAAAGCCTAACAAACTAGCGGTTAAAACGGCGGGAAAATGATTTCGTGTCGTATTATAATCCACCACTGCGGCGTTGTAATCGTCTCTCGCAGCTTTGATGCGATTTTCCGTGCCTGAAAGCTCGTCCTGAACCTTCAAAAACGCTTCGCTCGAGCGCAGATTCGGATAAGATTCCTGCAAACTGAGCAACCTTCCGATAGTCCCGCCGAAACTGTTGTTGGCATCGAGAACCGCTTGTTTTTGTTCGGGCGTTTTGTCGCCGTCAGCACCTTGCGGCGCAGCTTGCGACGCATTTAAAAGCCGCGAACGGGCGTCGGCGATTTGACCGAAAACTTCCTGCTCCTGCACGCCGAGCGTCTGCGCGGTTTGCACCAGATTCGGAATCAAATCGGCGCGCCGCTGCAAAGAACTTTCGACATTCGCCCATTTCCCTTTGACGCCCTGCTGTCTGCCGGTCAAATCGTTGTAACTGCAACCGCTTAAACCAAATGCGGCAAACAACGCGATTGTTAATAAAATTACTCTTTTCATTCTCTAATTTCTCCTTTTAAAGACTTGCTTTCAATTTGTTTGAATACAAAATCGTTTTTGCAAAATTTACCGTCGAAAAGTTTATAACGAAATTTGCCGACGTTTTGTTTGTGTTTTAAAAACATTTTTCGTCCTCGTCATTTTCGCCAATAACAGAAACTGGTATCCTCAACTCTTTTGAACTTTGTCGACCGCTCCGATGACATTTTCAATCTGCTGCATATATCCGGCGAAAAGCGCGTTTGCCGATGTTTCATCGAGCTTTTTAGCCGAATTGCTTTCTCGAATTTCAAAGATTTTTTCAAACGGCGCGCCGTCGATTTTTAATTGTTTGACCATCGCCGCCACAATTTCCGGTTTTGTCACCGGCGGTTCAAATCCGTGGATAATCAAAACCGCGCGAAACAACGCGGTAAAACTCGAAAGGCTTTCCGCCATCAAATTTATCAGATCGGAAACCGACGTCGAGGCGGGAATATACTGACGGCGCAGCTGAATCAATTTACTTCTCAGTTCATACTCGGTCTGGTGTCTCAAATATTCGTCGGAGATATTTAAATTCGCCAAAACGTCGGTTCCGTAAAGCACGACCCGGGCGCGTTCCATTTGAAGAAACTCGATTGGAAAAACGTCCGCCGCGCTGTCGAGTTCGCCGATTGTAAAATAGACCGGCGCGGGATGTCCCATTCTATTCCATTCGCGCATCGGCGCCTGCGCGAGTCGTAAATCCTTCGGCGTTATCTCGCGCAGCGCAATCAACAAATTGTAGTCGGACTTGTGGCGCACGAAATCGCCCGCTGCCGCCGAGCCGTATAAGATGACCGAAGCCAGATTTCTGCCGTGCGTTGCCTTCAAATCGTCGATAAACGCGTCAAATTGATGTCTCATAAACTAAAGTTCAAAGTTTAAAGTTTAAGGTTCAAGGTTCGGATTTTTGCTTTGAACCTTGAACCTTGAACTGTTCTTACCAGCTTCCGCCCGAGCCGCCGCCGCCGAAATCGCCGCCGCCGCCGAATCCGCCCCAATCGCCGCCACCGCTGCCGCCCGACGAATCGCCGCCTCCCCAACTGCTCGATGAATCGCTTCTGCCGCCGCCCATTCCGCCTAAAATTCCGCCGACAATCCACGGTAAAGCACTTCCGCCGCCAAAACCACCACCGCCCCAGCGACTCCTGTTATTTCTGTTCGACGAACCGAAACGGCTAAAAATTATGAGCATCAAAACAAATAAAATTATTAGACAAGTCAAAATACTGCAACCTCCTTGCGAGCTTCTCGCGGGACGATTTTTTCCGGTTTTCCCGACCGCTACCGGTTCGCCGCTCTGTTTAGCTTCAATCGTGCGAATGTAAGCCTCAATCGTATCGGCGACGCCTTTGCCGTAATTTCCCTGTTTAAACGCCGGAACGAGGAATTGCCGCTGAAGTTCGCCGACAACGCCGTCAGGTAATTCGTCTTCCAGATTTCGGCTGACCTGCGTAAAATATTTGTGGTCGTCAATGGCAACGAACAAAAGCGCGCTCGGATTATCGTCTTCTTTAGTGCCGATTTTCCAGCCGCGCGAGACCGCCAGCGAATAATCGGTTATATCGCGCTCGCCCGTCGTTTTGACAATCGCCACTGCTAAAACGACTTGCGGATTAGTCTTCGCTTTAAAATCTTTTATCCGTTGGTTAAGCGACTGAAGGGTGTTTTGGTCGAGAACGCCCGCAAAATCGTTGACCGGTTCGGTCGGCGCGGGCAGCGACGATTCGTTAAGCGAAAAAGGTTTCGTCGCCTGCGCGCAGGCTTGCAGATTCGTCAATCCGAAAAGAAGAGCCAAAACCAGCCAATTAAATTTTACCGTCGAATAAATCTTTTTCATTTTTCCAAAATACTAATTCATTAAATCCGAAACAGATACGAAAATTTCGACTGCAATGTTCTAAATTTCCAAAACGGTATGCAAAGCGTAATGCACTATAAAAAATAGTGCAACACCGGCGAAAACCGACAGTGACACCAGCGGACGCTTGCCGCCATGATGATTGACTTCGGGAATCAGGTCGCTTGCCGCCACATAAAGCGTCACGCCGCTTGCCAGCGGAAGCGCGTAAGCCACTGTAAATCCTACGTTTGTGCCGATAAAATAAAATACCAAAACGCCCAGCAAAGTCGTCAAACCGACAATAGATGTCGCCAGAACGACTTCTCTCAATCCTTTTCCGGCAGCTAAAACCATCGAAGCAATCGTGAAACCTTCAGGAAATTTGTGCAGAAAAACCGCGATAAAAACTAAAATCCCGACTCGGAAGTTCACCTGCGCGGCAGCGGCAATCGAAACGCCGTCGAAAAACGTGTGAATTAGAAGTCCGCCGATTGCCGTGTAAGCCGACGAAGTGGAAATCAGATGTTCGTGCTGCATTTCTTCGCCCAGATGAAAATGCGGCGCAATCGTGTGTTCAAAAAACTGCGTTAAAAGATAGCCGGCGAGCAGCAAAACCATCGGAAAAACCAAAGCTTCGCTGACCTGGGCATTTCCCTGTTTGACCCAAATTTCTACGACTTCCGGCAAAACATCGATAAAGGTTACGCCGAGCATAAACCCCGCGCCCAGTGCCAGAACGTATTTGAGCAGGCTTTTGTAACTTTTATGAATTCCGGTCGGAAAAAGAATCAAGCCGCCAAGCACGTTTGCCAAGCCCGCCACCGCGCCGAAAACAAAAAGTTGAACGAAAGTTATGCTCATAAGCGAAAGCCATTTCGGGAAAACAATCGATTATAGACTCTACAGCAAACATCGCCGAAAGAAAAACTTTGAATTAAATATAAAATGTGTGAATTTTCTTTAAAAAAGATACATTTTTTTAAGCATCTGATTAATACAAAAAAATCACAAATAAACCTTGACAGGCAATAAAAAATAATCGTAAGATGCTTTGTATTCAGTTGAAAGAAGCCTGACGCGAACTTTGAGCAAAGAGAAAACTCCCAAAATTAGTGTTTAAGAAATGGAGAATTTTAAGCACTTTCCGTACAAACCATTAATGATAGAATCGTGCGGAACATTTTTGCGGCAAAGTTATAAGCAATGGACGGTTTAATTCAGGTTTTCCGCTGAAAATAATAGAAATCCATTTTAGAAGTATTGCGATTGGTTTTTGAAAAACCACTAGTCGAAGTGTGTCCAAATGATTGAATGTCAGATTTTGAAAATAATATTCGCTCTTTGAAAGTGCCGAAAAATATAGTCGAAGACATCCATCAGCCGGTTTTACTTGTCGAAACCATACAACTGCTTAAGCCGCAGGCGGACGAAATTTTTGTCGATGCAACGCTCGGTTTGGGCGGACATTCGGCGGCGATATTATCGAAATTCGCGGAAACGCGGATTATCGCAATTGACCGGGACGCCGAAGCGATTCGGCTGGCAAGCAAAAGGCTTGAAAAATTCGGCGAAAGATTCACTGTTTTTCACTCGAACTTTTCCGACATCAGACAGGTTTTAGCGGAAGCCGAGATAGAAAAAGTCGACGGCGTTTTAGCTGATTTAGGAGTTTCATCGTTACAGTTCGACAGCGCGACGCGCGGTTTTAGTTTCAGGTTTGACGCGCCGCTCGATATGCGAATGGACGCCGATTCAAATTCGGAAACCGCCGCCGAATTGCTCGCGGGCACGTCCGAATTTGAAATCGCCAGAATCATTTACGAATACGGCGAAGAAAGATTATCGCGGCGCATCGCGCAGCGCATAGTTGAAAAAAGAGAAAGCGGCGAGCCGGTTAAAACGACGAAACAGCTTGCGCAATTAGTTGAAAAAGCCGTCGGGCGCGGCAAAAAAGATAAGATTCATCCGGCGACGCGCACGTTTCAAGCCCTGAGAATCGCGGTCAACGACGAGCTTGAAATTTTAGAGCGGTTTATCCGCGATAGTGTGGATATTTTGAAAAAGGACGGACGATTGGCGATCATCACTTTCCACTCTTTGGAAGACCGCATCGTCAAACAGACTTTGCAAAAACTTTCGGGAAAGTGCTTTTGCCCGCCGAAATTTCCGCAATGTGTCTGCGGCGCGACACGCGAAATCGAGATTTTGACGCGCAAGCCGATTGTCCCGACCGAAAAAGAAATTGAGGAAAACCCTCGCGCCCGAAGCGCAAAACTCCGCGCCTGTTTGAAATTAAATTAGACAAATCCGCCGTTTGGAGACGATTTATGAGCCGAAAAAAAATATCCCAGAACAACCAAACCCAGAATAGTAAAAAGAAGCAGACAACCCGCAAAGGCAATCGAATTCCCTGGCGTTACTGCGTTTTAACGCTTGTTTGCGGACTTCTTTTGGTGACGGGATTTTTCTTTGCCGCGCGTCAGCACTTTTCTTCGATTGATTACAGTATGAAAAACAATCGCCTGCGCCGCCAGCTCGACGAGCTGGAAGCGGACAAGCGACGGCTCGTGCTTGCCAAAGAAATCGCTCTCTCGCCCGCCGAAATCAAAAAAGTCGCCAAAAAAATCGGCTTTACCGAAACGACAAACAAAATCGCCGCCGTTCCCGCCGACATCAATTCCGCCGTCAAACCGCGTGTCGAAAAATTGACTGAAAAACTCAAACAAGCCGTGACGGGCAAAATCGAAGCCGTCAAAAAAGCCGTCGAAACAACTGTTAAAGAAGTAACCAGGAGCAGCAAGCCGACAGAAGCAAACGACAAACAAGACCGGCTTCAAACACAAACAGCCGTTAAATAAAGCGTTTATGTTATAAAAATTTCCGGCGAAATCGCAAAATTCGTTGGGGACACTTTTATATTGAAATTTTAGAAATACTAATGGCAAAACGCTTAAAAAAAATCAATCGCAAAAAAAATTCGACGCAGACGGCGTTTACGCGCTTTATGCTGATTGTCGCATTTTTTATTTTGTGGATTGGCGCAATCGGCGTGAGGCTCGTTCATCTGCAGGTCAACCAGAGCGATTGGCTGCGCGATAAAGCGCAAGACCAGCGACGCGACCAGATAAAAACCAAAACGCTGCGCGGCACGATTTACGACCGCTCCAAACGCGCTCTGGCAATGAGCGTTAAAGTAAAATCACTTTTTGCCGACCCTGCTGAAATCGAAGATGTTGACGGAACCGCAAAGCGCGTCGCCGCCGCACTTAAACTCAAGACGACCGACGTTTTCAGACAATTGCAGGAAGCCAAACAAAACAATAAAAGATTTGTCTGGCTCGCGCGAAAAGTCGACGAAGACGCTTTTGAAAAATTAAATAACCAATTAAAAGACATTGATTTAAGAAAGTTTGACGAACCGCGAATGGCGGGTTTGCACTGGCAGGAAGAACAGAAACGCGGTTATCCGTATAAAAATCTGGCGGCGCAGGTCGTCGGTTTCAGCAATTCCGACGACGTTGGTTTAGCCGGAATCGAGCAATCGCAGGAAACGCTGCTGCACGGCGCAGTCACCGGAAAATGGCAAGACCGCGACCGGCTCGGCAGAGTTTACGAGGAAGAGGCAACCGAAGAACGCGAGCCGCCGAAGGATATTGTCTTGACCATCAGCAGTTCCATTCAATATAAAACGGAAGAAGCACTTGAAAGAGGTGTGAAAGCCTCGAACGCCAAATCGGGATTGGCAATCGTTGTTGATCCGAAGACCGGCGAAATTTTAGCATTGGCGAATTATCCGTCATTCGACCCGAACCGTTTCAGCGATTCCGCACCGGAATACTATTCAAATAAAGCAATTCAAAGCATCTATTCGCCCGGTTCAATTTTCAAACTTATTACTTACAGTTCGGCGATGGACCAAAACTTGATGAGTCCAGACCAGATGATTGACTGCCGAAATGGTTACATCGAAGTTGCAAAACATCGTTTTAATGACCCGCACGCCACAAAAGTAATGTCTTACAGCGAAGCGCTCGCCGTGTCGAGCAATGTCGCGGCGATAAAAACGGGCTTGCGCGTCGGCAAGGAAAATTTCTACGGTTACGCTCAAAAATTCGGTATCGGGCAACCGGTCGGCATCGAGTTGCCAGCCGAAGCGAAGGGACAATTTCGTTCGCCGGCAACCTGGAACGGCGATAGCCTTGCTTCGATGTCAATCGGCTACGAAGTCGGCGTCACGGCTTTGCAAATGGCGACGGCTTACAGTGCCATTGCCAATGATGGCGTGAAAATCAAACCGCACATTATCAAGGAAATCCGCAACTCGGACGGCACGGTTTTCTCAAATGTCGAGGCGGAAAAATTGGAGGTTGTCAGTGCAAATACAGCACGCGGCTTGCGAACAATGCTGCGCCAGGTAGTTTTGAAAGGCACGGCGAAAAGAGCGCAATTGAACGGCTACACGTCGGCTGGTAAAACCGGAACGGCTTGGAAATTTAACGCTAAAACAAAAAGAGTCGATGCCGGAAAATATATGTCTTCGTTTATCGGAATGGCTCCGGCGGATAATCCGTCAGTGGTCATTGCCGTTGTAATGGACGAACCGAGCGGCGGCGCGCGCGACGGCGGACAAGTTTCCGCGCCCGTATTCAGGGAAATCGCCGAAGGAATTTTGCCGGAATTAAACGTTGCGCCCGATATGGGCATTCAGCAGGATAATTTGACGGCACAGGAAATTCCCGCCGAAGTTGAAAACGAACCGACCGCCGCGCCAAAAGATGATTCGGAAAAAGCGGAGTCGCCAAAGGAAATTAAAAAACCTGCAAAAAGCGAAAACGTAAAGCCGATTGATAAGGAAACAAAAAACAGTCGAGAAACGAAAAAGGACAATAAACCGCCGAGCGAAGAAAAAACATTAAATAAAAGAGCGGCGATTATAAACACGGAAAAGCCGAAGGGCGAAGGGAAAAATAAATCTTCAACGGAGAGGTCGAAACAAAAGACTTGAAACTTGAAAAAGCTATCGAATATATGGATGCAGACGCTTCCAAACTAAATCCCGCTTTGCTCGAAACCGAAGTCAAATCGTTTGCGATTGACTCGCGTGAAGTGCAGGCGGGTCAAGTCTTTTTTGCGCTCTCGCAGCCCGATTATCAAAACAATTGTTTTAACGGTGATTTTCAAGATTCACATCAATATATTCCGTCGGCTTTTGAAAAAGGCGCGGCGTTTTGCGTAGCGCGTCCTGACAGATTTGCGGAACATCAAGCGGTTTTAGAAGAATTTCGAGACCGCTTAATTTTTGTCAATGATGCGATTTTAGCTTTGCAGAATTTGGCACACGGCGTTTATCTCGAATGGAACAAGCCGGTTGTGGCGATTACGGGAAGCGCGGGGAAAACGACGGCAAAAGAATTGACAGCGCACGTTTTGCAAAGTTCGGGGCGCAAAATTCTGCGAAACATTAAAAATTACAACAACGGACTCGGACATCCTTTGACGGTTTTGAAACTAGCTGAAGATAAAAGTTTCGACGCGGCTGTTTTGGAGATGGGAATGTCAACGCCGTCGAATGAAATCGCGCGTTTGTGTAGAATTACGCCGCCGGATTTTGCCGTCGAGTTAAATGTTTTGCCGGTTCACGTCGAACATCTCGGCTCGATTGAAAATGTCGCAAAGGCAAAAGCCGAACTCGTCGAAGGTATGAAACCGGAAGGCGTTGCAATTTTAAATGCCGATGATTTTCGCGTTTTAGCGATGCGCGAACTACATAAAGGCAAAAATATAACTTTTGGAATCGAACAAAAAGCCGACGTTTCGGCGAGCGAAATCGAGATGCGAAAGTTCGGTGAAACAAACTTTGCTTTAAATCTGCCAAGCGGCAAAGCCGATGTTCAGTTGCAGCTTTCGGGAAAGCATAATGTTTTAAACGCGCTCGCGGCTTCGGCTGTCGGTTTTGCCTTCGGAATGTCAGCCAAAGAAATCGCCGACGCTTTGCAGACAATCGCGCCGCCCGCGCAACGGGGCGAAGTGTTGCATTTCGCCGAAGGTTTTACGGTTATCAACGATTCGTATAATTCAAATCCGGCAGCGCTTTTGGGAATGGTCAAAACTTTAGTTGACAACGGAAAAGGAGCGAAACGCAAAATTGTCGTCGCAGGCGAAATGCTCGAACTTGGCGAAATGGAAAAGGAAATTCACTGCGAAACAGGCAAGCAACTTGCGGCAAGCGACATTGATTTTTTGATTGGAGTGCGCGGCTTGGCAAAAGAAATGACGGAAAGCGCAAAGGAAATGGGTTTGAGCGAAACAAGATTTTTTGCGGATTCAAGTGAAGCGGGCGAATTTCTTGTGAGTGAAATAAAAGTGGGCGATTTGGTTTTGGTTAAAGGCTCGCGCGGCGTGCGGACGGAAAAGGTAATTGAGAAATTGTCGGAAAAATTTAATTTAGAAAAATGAAACCACAGATGCAAATTGATAAACGCAGATGTTAATTTTGATTGTAGATTTCAATTTTCAGGAAAAGGAAAAGAGAGGACGGCGGGCAAATCCAAAATCCAAAATCTAAAATCTAAAGTTTAACCGATGCTTTATTACCTTTTATATCAAATTGCTTTTAAACAATACGGCGCAAACGGCGAGTCGTATTTTTACAAAGGCTTAAACGTCTTTCAATACCTGACGTTTCGCACGGCTTGGGCGACGATTACAGCGCTGCTGATTTCCCTTTTGTTCGGCGGCAAAGTGATAAATAAACTCGCCGAACTCAAATACGGACAAGAAATCCGCGAAGAACTTTCCGAGGAACACCAGGCGAAAAAAGGCACCCCGACGATGGGCGGAGTTTTGATTTTAGGCGCGGTTTTTCTTTCGACGATTCTCTGGGCGCGGCTCGACAGTCTTTATTTGTGGCTCGCATTGGGAGCGACGACCGCGTTCGGCGTCATCGGTTTTATTGACGATTACATCAAAATCGTCAAAAAACGAAGCGAAGGTTTAACCGAAATACAAAAGATTTTCGGACAACTGATTGTCGCAATCAGCGTTTGGGCGATTCTCTGGTATTTCGCCAACTACCCTTGGAATATCAGTATTCCGTTTTTCAAGGCGACGGCGGTGATCACGGGCGTAACTTATGTCGGCGCAATCGTTTACCTGATTTTTATAATTTTTGTTCTTTTAGGCTCGTCAAACGCGGTGAATCTGACCGACGGAATGGATGGTTTGGCGGCGAGCATCACGTTTATTGCGATGTCGGCTTTAACTGCCCTGACTTATGTTTCGAGTGATAGGCGTTGGGCTGATTATCTCGACATTACGCATAAACCGGAAGCGGCTGAATTGACGGTTTTTTGCGGCGCGATGGTTGGCGCGAGTCTCGGATTTTTGTGGTATAACGCGCCGCCCGCGCAGATTTTTATGGGCGATGTCGGTTCTCTGGCAATCGGCGGCGCGCTCGGAACGGTGGCGATTTTGACAAAGCAGGAATTTCTTTTGCCGTTCATCGGCGGCGTTTTTATTATCGAAGCCTTGTCGGTGATGCTGCAGGTTTCGTATTTCAAATTTACGAAAAAAACCGGCGGCAAAGGCAAACGAATTTTCCTGCAATCTCCGCTGCATCATCATTTTCAGCTTGCGGGCTGGAAAGAGCCGAAAATCGTTTTCAGGTTTGTAATTGTCGGGATACTTTTTGCGTTGTTGAGTTTATCAACATTGAAACTAAGGTGAGATTTTGGAACTTCAAGGCAAAAAAACTTTAGTTCTCGGCGCGGGAAAATCCGGCATTGCTTCCGCAGGATTTTTAGCAGAGCGCGGAGCAACGGTTGCGCTTCACGACAAAAAGCCGATTGCGGAATGGTCTGAAGAGGCACGTTCTTTGAAGGAAAAAAAAATCGGGCTTCTCGACGGGCAAATTCCCTCTTGGCTGCTCGACCAAATTGATTTGGTCGTTATTTCGCCGGGCGTTCCGACGGGTAATGTTCCGGCGCGTTACGTCGAACGAAAAGACGGCGAAGTTATCGGTGAAGTTGAACTTGCTTATAGATTTTTGAAAGGTCGAATCGTCGGAATTACAGGCTCGAACGGCAAAACGACGACGACGAGTTTGATTTATGAATTATTGAAAAACGCCGGAATTGAAACGCAGGTCGGCGGAAATATCGGAACGCCTTTGATAAGTTTAGCGGAAAATTCGACAGATGAAACCTGGACGGTTTGCGAGCTTTCGAGTTTTCAACTCGAAACGATAAAGAATTTTCGCCCGAATGTTGCGGTTGCTTTAAATGTAACGCCGAATCATCTCGACCGCTATGATTTTTTTACCGATTACGCCGCCGCCAAACATCGGCTTTTTATGAATCAAACGGCGGACGATGTAGCGATTCTAAACGCGGACGACGAAATCACGGCGAGTTGGGCGACGAATTTGCGGGCGAATGTCGTTTTGTTTTCAACGGCAAAAGAATTGGAAGAAGGTTTGTTTTTGCGCGGTCGAGAACTTGTTTGTCGGGCAAACGGCAAGGAAAAAGTTTTGGCGTTTCGAGATGAAATGAATTTGCGCGGCGTTCACAATGTTCAAAATGTTCTGGCGAGTCTCGCGGCTAGTTTGGCTTGCGGCGCGGCGCCTGATTCGATGCGTGAAACTTTGCGAAATTTTAAAGCCGTCGAACATCGCCTGGAATTTGTCACGGAAATCGAAGAGGTGAAATTTTATAACGATTCCAAAGCGACGAGCGTTGACGCGACGCAGAAAGCACTCGAAGCATTAACGGAAGAAGACGGAAAGATAATTTTAATTTTAGGCGGGCGCGGAAAAAATACGCCGTATGCACCGCTCGCTGATTTGATAAAGGAAAACGTTCGAAAGCTCGTTTTGATTGGCGAAGATGCTGACAACATCGAAAGTCAATTGAAAAACTACGCCGAAATTGTTCGCGCCGATTCGATGCCGGACGCGGTGAGAAAAAGTTTTGATAATGCCGAAAGCGGCGATGCGGTTTTGCTTGCGCCGGCGTGCGCGAGCTTTGATATGTTTAATTCGTATGAGGAACGCGGCATTTTTTTCAAAAATGCAGTCGAAAGTCTAAAGCCCAAAACACAAGGTCAGACTACAGAACGTATGAAAACTTTGGACATTGGACTTTAGACTTTCGACTAACGAAGAATGGTTAAAAAACTAAGAACAGATTGGTTTTTATTTGCAATTGCCGCCGGACTCGCCTTGTTCGGCGCAGTAATGGTTTACAGCGCGTCGGCGATGATTGCGCTCAGGGAAACGCAGGGCGAAAGTCAATTTACATACTTTTATAAGCAATTTGGATTCACGGTTTTGGGTTTGGTGGTGATGTTGGCGGCAAGCAAAATGGACTATCGTTTATACCAAAACAAAACCGTCGTCTACGGGATTTTGGGCTTTACCGCGATGCTTTTATTAGCAGTCTATGGCTTTCCCTCAATCAACGGCGCTCGGCGCTGGATACGTTTTCCCGGCGTTTCGTTTCAGCCTTCGGAAATCGCCAAAATCGCTCTGCCGATTTTCTTCGCTTACTTTTTGACCGAAAAGGAACATTCGGTCGGTGAATTAAAGGAAACGGTTTTGCCGTGCGCTCTGGTTTTGGGATTTTTCGGCGCGCTGATTATGTTTGAACCCGATTTGGGAACGACGATGGTTTTGTGCGCGATTTTCGTGGCGGTGTATTTCGCGGCGGGTGCGAAATGGCTGCACATTGCTTTAACGCTCGGAAGTTTGCTGACAATCGGAGTTTCGGCTTTAGTTTTTTCGCCCTGGCGGATGAAAAGACTGCTTGCCTTTATGAATCCCTGGGAAAATTCCGGCGACGGCAGCTACCAAGTCGTGCAGGGACTTTACGCCATCGGTTCGGGCGGAATTTTAGGCGAAGGTTTTGCCAAAGGTCAGCAGAAACTTTTCTATTTGCCGTATCCGTATTCGGATTTTATTTTCGCGGTCGTCGGCGAAGAACTCGGTTTAATCGGTACGCTGGCTGTCGTTATCGCTTTCGGTCTTTTATTATGGCGCGGAACACGCGCGGCGTTGCTCGCACCCGACCGTTTCGGAATGCTGCTCGGCATCGGTATTATCACGGGAATTATCGTGCAGGCGCTTTTTAACATTTCGGTCGTGATTTCAATACTTCCCGCAAAAGGTATTCCTTTGCCGTTTATTTCCTATGGCGGCTCGTCAATCGTCGTGACGCTTTTCGCCGTCGGAGTTTTATTGAATATTTCGCAGTATGCCGGAGTTGCCGCGAAAGCCGACGTTGAAAACGACGAGTTTGGAATGCCACCGCGCAAAAGAAAAAAAAGAGGTTCTCAGGAAGTTGCGGGCAGTTACAGATAGTTGCGAAGTCGAAAGGCGAGAATGTTTGCAGCTTTCTGTAACTTTTCCGAAAATTTATGAAGGTTTTGATTGCCGCCGGCGGAACGGGCGGACATATTTATCCGGGAATCGCCGTCGCCAAAGAAATTTTGAAGCGCGACGCGGAATCGAAAGTTTTATTTGTTGGCACGGCTCGCGGGCTGGAAACAAAAATCGTTCCCGACAACGGATTTGAGCTTGCTTTGATAAACAGCGCGGGACTGAAAAATGTCGGACTTCTCGGAAAAATAAAAGGCTTGTTTATTCTGCCGAAAAGTTTCTTTGAAGCGCGCAGATTGATAAAAGATTTTCAGCCTGATGCGGTTGTCGGCGCGGGTGGTTATGTTTCGGGTCCGGTTCTTTTAATGGCGAGTCTGATGCGCACACCGACACTGGTGATGGATTCAAACGCGCTGCCCGGTTTTACAAATCGAAGGCTTGCGCCGTTTGTGACCAAAGCCGCTTTGACGTTTGACGAAGCCGTGAAATTTTTCGGCAAGAAAGGTGTTGTTACCGGAAATCCGGTGCGCAAAGAATTTTTTGACATTTCGCCGAAACAAAGAGAGAATGAAAAATTTTTCCTGCTCGTTTTCGGCGGCTCGCAAGGCGCGAGAGCGATAAATTCGGCGGTGGTCGAAAGTTTGAAACATTTGCAGCGGTTCAAAAACCGATTGCAAATCACGCATCAGACCGGCGAAGTGGATTTTGAAACGGTTGAAAAAGGTTATGCGGAAAACGATTGGAAAACGGCGGACGTTCGCCGCTATATTTCGGATATGGTTTCCGAATTTGCCAAAACGGATTTGATAATTTGCAGAGCAGGTGCGACAACTTGCGCGGAAGTTGCGGCGGCTGGAAAAGCGGCGGTTATGATTCCCTTGCCGACGGCGGCAGACGACCACCAGCGCAAAAATGCCGAAGCATTAATGAGCAAAGGCGCGGCGCGAATGATTTTGCAAAAAGATTTAACGGGCGAAAGTTTAGCGCGGGACATTGCAGATTTGATTGAAAAGCCGGAAAAAATTACAAAAATGGAAACTTCGGCGAAAAAACTGGCGAAAGCGGACGCGGCGGAATCAACGGTTGATTTAATTGAAGGTTTAGTAAAAGGAAAAAATTGATTTTAGATTCAAGATTGACGATTTCAAACGAAATCCAAAATCCAAAATCCAAAATTTAAAATCGAAATGTTTCGGCACGTAAAAAATATCCATTTTATTGGTATCGGCGGCATCGGGATGAGCGGCATCGCTGAAGTTTTGTGCAATCTCGAATTCTCCGTTTCAGGCTCCGATGTAAAAAAATCGAAAAATACCGACCGCCTTGAGAAAGCCGGCGCGAAAATTTTTGAAGGACACGCGGCGGAAAACGTCGGCGACGCACAGGTCGTCGTTTATTCGTCGGCGGTTAAGGCAGACAACCCGGAGGTCATGCTGGCGAAAGAAAGGAAAATTCCGGTTATTCCGCGCGCCGAAATGCTCGCCGAATTGATGACTCTAAAACCGTATTCGGTGGCGGTTGCTGGAACGCACGGGAAAACTTCGACGACTTCAATGATTGCGACGATTTTGGGACACGCCGGACTCGAACCGACGACTGTTGTCGGCGGTGTGGTTGACACGCTCGGCTCGAATGCGAAGCTCGGTACGAGCGATTGGTTTGTTACCGAAGCCGACGAAAGCGACCGTTCTTTTTTGATGCTCAACCCAACGGTTTCCGTCGTAACGAACATTGATAAGGAACATATGGAATCTTACAAAGGAATGGACGACGTTGTTCAGTGCTTCACGGATTTCGTCAACAAAGTTCCGTTTTACGGCGCGTGCGTCATCTGTCTCGACGACCCGAATGTTCAGCTTATAATTCCGAATATCAAACGCCGCCGCGTAACTTACGGAATGACCGCGCAAGCCGACATTTCGGCGCAAAATATTCGCTACAATGAAAATTTCGGCTCGACTTTCAGCGTCTGGAAAGGCGCGGAAGATTTGGGCGAGATAAATTTACCCGTGCCAGGCAAGCATAATGTCTACAACGCTTTAGCTGCCACGACCGTCGCTCTGGAACTTGATATTCCTTTCAAAAAAATTGCCAAAGCGTTTGCCAAATTCAAAAATGCCGACCGTCGTTTTCAATTCAAAGGCGAAGCGAAAGGCGTTACAGTAATCGACGATTACGGACATCATCCGACCGAGATTTCGGCAACGCTTTCGGCGGCGAAAAGCGGTTCGGGCGGCAAGCGCACGGTGGTCGTTTTTCAGCCGCATCGCTATACCAGAACAAACGAATTGATGGACGAATTCGCGCTTTGTTTTAATAATGCCGACGTGCTTTTCGTGTCGGACATTTACGCCGCAAGCGAACAGCCGATTGAAAATGTAACTGCCGAAATTTTAACTGAAAACATCAAAAAATACGGTCATAAAAACGCGCGCTATATCGGCGAAATAGAAAACGCTGCCGCCCGAATCATCGAAGAATTACAGGCGGATGATTTGGTTATAACATTGGGCGCGGGAAGCATTACGCGGCTTTCCGACGAGATTTTGGAAATTTTGAAAAAATGAGATAACCGCAAAAAAGCGTAGAAGGCTCAAAAAACTCTTTTGTGTATTTTGTGTGTTTTACGGCTGGCTTCCTCTCTGTTTCGGAGGTAAAAATTATGGCTACACAAAAAAGACCGATACGAAAAACAATGGTAAATCGGCGGCGCGGAACAGCCGCCAACCGCAAAAAAAGTTCGGGAACATTGGCGAATTTTATCATTCCGATGGTTTTCATCGTCGGCATTTTATTTTGTCTGGGCTTTTTGATGTTTATGGGTTATCGAACGGCAACGGCAACGGCGTTTTTTGACGTTAAGGCAGTCGACATTCGCGGCATCAGCAAAATTCCCAGAGAAGACATCGAAAAAATCGTGCGCGCTTCGACGGAAAAATCCGGCGTCTGGAAAGCGGATTTAAAGGAAATTAAAGACGCCATCGAAAAATTCAACCTCGTCAAATCCGTCGTCGTTTCCCGTGTTTTGCCCGACGGCATTCGCGTCAATATCAATGAGCGCGTGCCGCGTGCCGTCGTTCAGCTAAATTCCGGCGTTTTTTGGGTGGACGACGAGGCAACGATTCTCGGCGGGGTCGCTAAAAACGAAGAGCGCCCGCCTTTTGCTATGCGCGGGTGGAACGAAGACAAAACGGCGAAAGCTGTCAAGGATAATCAGGAGCGCGTAAAAATATATTTGAAAATGCTCGACGAATGGCAAAATTTCGAGCTTGTCAAACGCGTCAACTCGGTTGATTTGACGGATTTGCAGGAACCGCAAGTCGTCGTGCAGGATTCGGGCGAAGCAGTGACGATTATTTTATCGAGAGAAAATTTCGGCAAACGTCTGCAAACCGGACTCGAAAAAATAGCCGGAAAAGGCAAGGAAGTAAAATCAATCGATTTGAGCAGTCAAAAGGAAACTCTGGGATTTCGGGTCAACTAAATGAAAATTACGAATTACGAATTACGAATTACCAATGAAAGAAATAATCAATCTCGTAATTCGTAATTCATAATTAAAAAATTGATGAGTCGTGAAATACAAGCAGTCGGGTTAGACATCGGCACGAGCAAAATTCGGTGCGTCATCGGAGAAGCGTCCGATGGCGGCGTGATGAATATTGTCGGCGTCGGCGCGGCTGAATCGCGCGGCTTGCGGCGCGGCATCGTGACGACGACCGACGCGGTAGTCGAATCAATCAAAAAAGCCGTCGAAGAAGCCGAACGCATCAGCGGTTTGAGCATTCACGCGGCGACCATCAATCTCTCGGGCGAACATCTGCGCGGCGAAAATAAAAGCGGCGTCGTCGCGGTCGCCGGCGCCGGACGCGAGATTACGACCGAAGATGTCGAACGCGCGGTCGAATCAGCCAGCGCGATGCAGCTTCCCGCCGGCTGGGAAATCGTCGACCGATTGCCGCAGGAATTTATTATCGACGGACAGGACGGGATAGTCGAGCCAATCGGAATGCGCGGCTCGCGGCTGGAAAGCCGCATTCACGTTATCACGAGTCCGAGCGCGGGCAGGCAAAATATCGTCAAAGCGGTTCATCAAGCGGGTCTTGAAATTCAGAGAATGATGCTCGAGCCGCTCGCAGCGGCGAACGGCACTTTGAGCGACGACGATATGGAATACGGCTGTGCGCTCGTTAATATTGGTGAAGAAATTACCAGCCTGATGATTTTCGGGCGCGGCGCGGTGCAGCACACGACGGTTTTTCCGTTCGGGGGAATGCACTTTACCAAAGACATCGCTGTCGGCTTGCGCGTTTCGATTCCCGAAGCGGAAAGAATTAAACATAACTACGGCTGCGTCGCCGGATTTTTGATGAATTCGGATGAAAGGCAGGGAGTTATTGAGGTAACTCCGGTCGGAAGGCAGGAAACGCGCCAACTGTCGAAGGAAATTTTGTGCGATATTATGCAGCCGCGCGCCGTCGAGCTTTTGCAATTGATCGCGCACGAAGTTTTTAATATTCGCGGGCAAATCTCCAGCGGCGTGGTTTTAACCGGCGGCGGTTCTCTGAATCGCGGAATGGTCGAGATTGCCGAGCAGGTTTTCGACGCGCCGACGCGACTCGGTTTTCTGGAACAAAAACACTTCGGCGGCTTGCTGGACGAAGTACAAAGTCCCGAATGGGCGACGGCTTGCGGATTGGCGCTCGCTTCGATGCGTTCGCAAGTTCGCGAACAAAATCACGGCGGGAAATCGCCGTCGCGCAAGGTTGCCGAGTGGTTTGAAAATTTTCGAGATAAATTTCGATGAATTCAGTTAAATTTAACATTTGGGCTGGATTTTTTACCCCAAATCGTTGTATGCTTTTTCGCCATAGACACTATATCTTGTTGAATTTATAAATTTTACCGAAAGTTCATCACGAACTGGTTTTGCAGTTAAATCTTCTTTAAAAGGAATCATAAATAATGACTACGAACGGTCTTCAAACGAAAAATAAAGGAATGATGCTGGAGTTTGCCGACGAGGTAGTAACGGGCGCGAAAATCATCGTCATCGGTGTGGGCGGCGGCGGCAGCAACGCCGTTAATCGGATGATTGAGGCGGGCATCAAAGGCGTGCAGTTTATCGTGGTCAACACGGACGTGCAAGCCTTAAATGATTCCAAAGCCCCGATCAAAATACAGCTCGGCAGCCAACTGACGCGCGGGCTCGGCGCGGGCGCTAACCCGACTATCGGACGACAAGCCGCAATTGAGGACACCGAGAAGATAATGGACGTGCTGGAAGGCGCCGATATGGTATTCGTGACGACCGGATTAGGCGGCGGAACCGGAACGGGAGCCGCACCGGTGATTGCCGCGCTCGCCATCGAACTCGGCGCGTTGACCGTCGCCGTCGTGACCAAACCTTTCACGGTCGAAGGCAAAAAGCGGATGCGGCAAGCCGAAGAGGGCTTGGCGGAATTGCGCGGCTGTGTCGATACGATTATTACGATTCCGAATTCTAAACTTAAAGAAGTCGAAGAAAAAATTTCGATTATGGACGCGTTCAGGCGCGCCGACGATATTTTACTCCAAGCCGTTCAAGGCATCTCAGATTTGATAACCGTCGCCGGAATGATTAATCTCGATTTCGCGGACGTCAAATCCGTGATGCAGGGAATGGGCGTCGCGTTGATGGGCATCGGCTACGGAACGGGCGACGGCGCGGCGATTAAAGCGATGAAGGCGGCGATTGATTCCAAGCTGCTCGAAGAAAACTCAATCAAAGGAGCGCGCGGCGCGCTGATTAACATTACCGGTTCGAGAAATATGCCGCTCGACGAGATTGAGGAAGCGATTTCATTGATTCATCAGGAAGCCGACGAAGACGCGAATATTATTTTCGGAACGGTCTTTGACGAAGAAATGGAAGACAAAGTAAAGATTATCGTTATCGCCACCGGTTTTGATAACTATAAACAAATAGCGGGCGCGCAGACGCCGTTCGCCGAATCAGCGCAGGCGGTTGGAGGCGGCGCGACAATGCCGCCGTCTTATCGTCCTCTCGACGTAAAAAAAGACGAAGATATAAATGTTCCGACGTTTATTCGCCGCCAAGCCGATTAAATTCTAAAGCAAGACTTCTTAACTGCAAAAAAGGCGCAAGATTCTCGAAAAATTAAATTTCGAGGATTTTGCGCCTTTTTTGCGGCAATAATTAGTGATTATTTTCGCTTTTGTGTCAAAATGATTTGGTGAACGTCGTACGAAACGAAAACATCTCAAAAAGTGAAACAAACAATTTTTTGCCGCGCGTCGGTATCACGATGGGCGATGCCGCCGGAATCGGCGCGGAAATTACCCTCAAAGCACTCGCAGACGAAAACATACAAAAAATTTGCGCTCCGGTCGTCATCGGCGATGCCGCGTATTTAAGACAAACAGCACAGACTTTAGGACTAAAGTTTGATTTCATTGAAACGGCGACTAATCCTTCAAATGTTTCAAATCAAATCGCCGTCCACGACTTAAGTAATCTTTCCGACCAAATAATTTTGGGCAAAGATTCGGGTGTTACCGGACGAGCCGCCGCCGAATATATCGAAACGGCGGTTCAGCTTTGGCGCGAAAAAAAAATCGACGCCATTTGCACCGCGCCGATTAGCAAAAAGGCGATTGCGCTCGGCGGCTATGATTTTCCCGGACACACCGAGTTTCTAGCGCATTTAACCGACACAAAAGAATTTGCGATGAGTTTTTTCGCCGAAAACCTGCGCGTCGTGCTGCTTTCAACTCACGTTTCATTACGCAATGCAATTGATTTGATAAAAAAAGAAAAATTAATCGAACTGATAAAATTTTCTCATCAATCCTTGTCAAAACTATTAAAAAAAGACGTAAAAATCGCGGTTGCCGGTCTTAATCCGCACGCTTCCGAAGGCGGAATGTTCGGCGCGGAGGAAGCCGAGGATATAATACCGGCGATTACCGAGTGCCGGGAAAAATTCAATATCGATGTTTCCGGCGCGTATTCGCCCGACACGATTTTTCTGCGCGGATTCCGGGGCGAATTCGACGCGGTGATTTCCTGCTATCACGACCAGGCGACAATTGCAGTTAAATGCCTGTCATTCGGCGCTTCAGTTAACGTAACGCTCGGTTTGCCACTCGTCAGAACTTCGGTCGACCACGGCACGGCATTCGATATTGCGGGAAAAAACCTCGCCGATTCGTCAAGTATGAAAGCGGCAATAAAACTCGCGGCGGAATTGGCACGTAATCGGCAAACTTTCAAATTAAATTCGTAAAACGAACAATTTTCTTATAGAATAAATGGTCAACAAGTAGGGACTATCAATGAACGAACAGCAAAACAGCGTACAGAAACAGATTTTGATTGCCGACGACGACCCGGCAATTCTCAGGCTGCTTAAAATCATAATCGAAAAAGAAGGCTACACGGTCATCTCGGCACGCGACGGCAAAGAAGCGTATAAACTTCTGCAATCGGACGAGCCGTTCGTAGCGGCGATTTTCGATGTCGTGATGCCTTATATCCAAGGCACGGAACTGGTTCGCTATATGCAGTCGGAAAAACGGCTGATGAAAGTTCCGGTCATTATGATGACGGCTGAACAAAATCCCCGCTTGTCGTCGGAAAGTTTTTCGGCTGGCGCGGTCGCGTTTTTGCCGAAGCCTTTCACCACTTCGCAATTGCAGACAATGGTTCGGATGTTTATTCAGCGCGGTCAGACAACTTAGCGCAGACTTGTCTTGATTGACATTTTGTTTTGAAGTGTTAAATTTTCAAAATACGTAAACTTCGCAAAAGCACAATTTTTTTTTCAATTGTTCAGTAAGGAGCAAAACCGCTTGTGGCAAAACATAAATTATTATTGGCAGACGATTCGGTAACGATTCAAAAAGTCGTAAATCTAACTTTTTCCGACGAAGGAATCGAGGTTATCACGGCGGGCGACGGTAACGCGGCGATGGAAAAATTTGTCGAGTTTATGCCGGATTTGGTGATGGTCGACGTTAATATGCCCGGATTCGACGGCTACCGGATTTGCGAAATGATAAAGCAAGATGAAGAAACCCGGCATATTCCGGTCGTTCTGCTGGTCGGCTCCTTCGAGCCTTTCGATGAAGCGGAAGCGCGGCGCGTCGGCGCAGATGATTATTTGACCAAGCCTTTTCAATCAATTCGCCAATTAGTCAGTCGCGTCGCGGACTTACTCAACAATTCGACAGGCAAAAGCTCGTTTTCAAATCAAGCGGTCTTCGCTTCGCAAAGTCAGGAAACGTCGGCTTTAAGCGGTAATATTAAAGCCGACTCCGAAATGATGATAGAAACGAATTACGCAAATTTTGACGATGCGAATTTTGACGACGGAATGATTCAAACCGACCAAATCGGCAGTCTTCCGGCAGACGAGACGCAAAAATTTGTTTCGGAGTCTTATTTTCAAACAACGGAAAATGATTTTGCGCTATCCGGCGCGGATAAACCTAAAGTATTAATGGAAAATCAGCCTTACAGCCTTGAAGATTTTGATTCAAAAAATACGAATCAGCCGGAGCCGGAAGATTTTCGGCTTGACGAAAAGATTTTTGATTTTGCCGACGAACCGTCTTTCGCGCAAAACGTCGAACCCGATATTTTGGAGCAGAAACCTCGGCAAATATCGAACGATAATGAAAACACATCAAGCATCGTGAATTCAAATATGGCGACGAAACCTGAAAACGATATAACTTTTGATTTTGATGACTTGAATCTTCTCGATCTTCCGCCGCCGGTAAAAAAAACGCCGATTAAAGCTCAGCCGCCGAGGCCGGCTGAAGAAACCGTTGAAAGTTTCAGCGAAAAAACCATTGAAGCAAAGCAAAATTCGGAGAAACTCGGCGGCAAGCGGGAAACAATCGAAATGCCGCAATTATCGCCCGAAATTATCGAAGCCATTACCAGAAAGATAATTGAAAAACTTTCCGATAAAGTTATTAAAGACATCGCCCGCGAAGTTACGTCGCAGATGGCTGAATCAATTATTAAAGAAATGACGCAGAATAAGACAAATTCAATGGATAACGGATAATTCAACTCGATACTTTCCGTTATTTGTTTTCTCGTTCAGGAGACGGTCGGAAGCTCAATGATAAATTTTGCGCCGCGCGGTTTATTTGAAACCGCTTTTATTCGCCCGTGATGCTCGCCGACGATTCGTTGTACAATCGCTAAACCCAAGCCGGTTCCCCGTCCTTTGGTCGAAAAATACGGCTGAAAAAGTTTTTGAAAAGCGGCGGGAGAAATTCCGTCTCCGTTATCGGAAACTTCCGCGATAATCAAGTCACGCGCCGCATCGTAAAAAGTGCGAACGAAAATCTGCTTTTCTTCTTGCGCGTTGTCGAAGGCTTCAACCGAATTTTCAATCAAATTAACAAAGACGCGGCGCAGTTGTTCTTCGTCAATCAACGCGCCGGGAATTTTATTTTCCAGATTCGTCTTTATTTGAACGCCCGGAAAACGGTCTTCGTAAAGAAAAACGGATTGTTCAACGATTTTGTTGACACAGCCTTTTTCCAATTTCGCGGTCGGCAGCCGCGCAAACCTGGAGAATTCGTCAACCATTGATTTCAGAGATTCGACTTCGCGCAAAATCGTCTCGGTTCCGTCTTTAATAACTTTCGCGGTCAAATCTTTCGATTTTGGGTTTTGGATTTTGGATTTTGGATTTTCTCCCCTTAAACCGTCTTTGTTTGTGTTCGCTTGTGAATAAATTTCGTTTTCTCGTAATTCGTAATTCGTAATTCGTAATTCGTCTTTCGCCTCGTTGTTTGTAAATCTTTTGGCGATTCTTTCGGCTGAAAGTTGAATCGGCGTCAGCGGATTTTTTATCTCGTGCGCCATTCGCCGGGCGACTTCCTGCCACGCCGAAGCGCGTTGCGCGGCAATCAATTCACTCAAATCTTCAATTACCAGCACGCTTCCGCCCGGTTCGCCGTCAGAAGAGTTTGGGAGAGCTGTGGCAGTCAGCAAAACCGGCAAACTTTCGTTCGATTCCAAACTTCCATCCGTATTTTCGCGCTGCAAAATCGTTTGCTCGGCGGCTTGTCCGCTGCGCCTCGCGCGGGCGACGAGACGTTCCAGAATAGAGCGGTTTTCCTCATTGACGAGTTGTTTCAACTCAAATTGCGTAAAATCTGCGCTTTCGAGTTTGAAAATTTGAATCGCCGCTTTGTTAATAGTCGTGACGCGATTCTCGCCGTCTAAAGAAATCACGCCCGTTGAGAGAGACTGCAAAACGGTTTCGATATATTTGCGGCGTTCTTCGATTTCGGCGGAATTTTCCTCTAATTTGGCAGACATTTGATTAAACGTCAAAACTAGTAGCGCAAGTTCGTCTTCCGCCAGAACGGAAACGCGGTGCGCTAAATCGCCGCGCGCAATCTTATCAGCGCCTTCGGCTAAGGCTTTGATGGGAATGGTCAATCCGCGCGCGATATAAAAAGCCGTCCACGAAGAAGCGAAAATCAAAAGAAACGTTAAAACTCCCAATGTTAAAAACCCGATTCGCCTGACGGCAACCTGCTTTTGCTTGATTACTTCAAGTTCGCTGAGAGAATGTTCAAACATTTGATTGACATTTTCGGCGGGGCGCAAATCAGGCACGATAATCAGCATCCGCCCGTCGGAAAATTTTGCCGCCGCTGCGTCGTAAAACTTTCCGTCCGTTAAAACCGCTTCGTTAAAATTGTTTTGATGAACGAATGCCAGAGTTTTTTCAAGTTCCGCTTTTTGCTCGGCAACCAATTTTTTTTCGTTCGCCACAATCACGTCGCCGCTCTTCGAGAGTATTTCAATCTTCGTCAAGTTTCCGGCTCCGAGAATTTTTTGCAAATCCGGCTCGGTAACCTCTCGCCCGTCCAGTTCGGTCGCCAGCATACCGGCGGTTTGCTGCAATTTTACAGTCTGGTCGGCAACCGATTGATTCTGGACGCGCCTGGCTTCGCTGATAACATTATCCGGGATTTGGATAAACCAACGGTCGAGCGCGCGATTCATAAACAAATATGAAAAAACCGCCATCGCAATAATCGGCAGAATGCTGATGGCGAAAAAATACAGCAGCAGTTTAGTTTTAATTTTCGAGCCGAGCTGCATCGCGCGTCTTTCGCGCCTCAGTTTCAGCAGACTGCGAATAAAGATAAACCCGAAAATGATGAACGCAAAAAAATTAAGCGACGAAAGCGCGTACAGCAAAAGCGTGTCGCTGGCGGAATTTACTTCTAAATCCCTCCACAAATTCGATGATTGTAAAAGAACTAAAACCGTCAGCAAAATCAAAACGAACGCGCCGAGAAACCAGGGCGGCGTGCGTTTTTTTGCCGGTTTCGTATGAATTTGAAGATTTTCGTCCACGCCGCAATTTTAGCACAAAATAATTTTCGTGAGTTCGTAGAGTTTTTTCGGTTCATAGAGTAGAATCCAAAACTTATGTATCAAGTTTTCTTAAACGAGTTCGGGCGTTTGCGATGCGGTTGGCGCGCACTCGTTTTTCTTGTTTCGTTCGTGTTCGTATCGAGTTTTTTCGGCGCAATTGTCGAAAGCGTTCTTTCCGCTTCGCCGATTGGTTTTAACAGAGGCGGTTTATCCGGTTTCGTCATTCCGAACTTTATTCTGTTGATTTTTTCAATCGCTCTCGGCTGGTTGTGCGGAAGATTTCTGGAAAATTTACCGTTTCGCGCACTCGGCTTTTGGTTTACCGAAAATTGGTTGAAGGATTTGCTTTTTGGTCTGACTTTCGGCGTGGTTTCAATTTATTTCGCGGTTTTTATCGCCGTCGTTTTCGGCGGAATGACGCTCGCGCCGAATCGTTCTAGCGGAAGTTCGGCGATTTTATTAACTTTAGGAATTTCGCTGGCGGTTTTCACGCTCGGCGCTGCGGCGGAAGAAGCGCTTTTTCGCGGCTATATTCTGCAAACATTCGCCCGCGCTAAACTCGCCTGGTTTGCCATTGCGCTGACTTCCCTATTTTTCGCTTCGGGTCACTCAGGCAACCCGAACGCCGGTTATATTTCTACGCTGAACACCGCTTTTGCAGGAATTTGGTTTAGCGTCGCTTACCTGAAAACGCGCAATTTGTGGATGGTTTTCGGTCTCCACTTAATGTGGAACTGGATGCAGGGAGCGATTTTGGGAATTCCGGTGAGCGGCATCACGGAATTAACGACCGCGCCGCTCTTTCAAGTTACAAATGCCGGCTCGACCGTTTTGACCGGCGGCGATTACGGCATCGAAGGCGGAATCGCCTGCACGATTGCACTCATTGTTTCCGGCGTTTTTATTTGGTTTTCGCCGTTTATAAAACCGTCGACTGAAATGCTCGTTTTAACGAGCGAAGAAATTCCCGCAAAACAACTCACTTAATCTAAAGTTTTTATCCGGCAAGTTTAGAAAGTTCAGACGGCTTGGATTTTAAAGCTGATGTCAATGGCTTTCGCCGAATGAGTCAATCTTCCGACGCTGATAAGGTCGACACCAGCTTCGGCAAACGAGCGCACGCGATCTAAATCCATTCCGCCCGAAGCCTCGAGCAAAACATTCGGGTTTAACTGTCTGGATAATTCGACTAATTTCTCCGCTTCTTCGGGCGTTTGATTATCTAATAAAATAATGTCCGCGCCGGCTTCGATGGCTTCACGAAGCTGCGCCCAATTTGCAATCTCGACTTCGATTTTGTGGAGATGCCCGACTTTTTTCTTCGCCGAAGTAATAGCTTCGGTAATGCCGCCCGCCAGCGCGATGTGATTGTCTTTAATCAAAACGCCGTCGTCGAGTCCGAAGCGATGATTCCTTCCGCCGCCGATTGTTACCGCGTATTTTTCGAGCAATCTGAGTCCGGGAGTAGTTTTGCGCGTGTCGACAATTTGCGTTTTCGTACCTTCGACGGCTTTTACATACTGGCGCGTCAGCGTCGCCACGCCACACATTCTTTGCAGCAGATTCAGCGCAACTCTTTCGCCGGCAAGCAGCACGTCGGCATAACCTTTTAGGGTGGCGAAAACAGTTCCGGCTTCTACTTCGTCGCCTTCGCCGAAAGTATTTTCAATTTCCGGGTTTTCCGGGTCGAGATGCGCGAAAACGGCTTCGGCAACTTCCAAACCGCAGACGACCAAATCTTCTTTCGCCAGAAATTTGCCGAAACCACGCACGTCCGGCGGCACGGTCGCCTGCGTCGTAATGTCGCCGCGCCCGATGTCTTCTCTCAAAAATTCGCCGATGTCCCCGAGAATATCTCCGCTGTCAATCCAAGACATAATAGTTTTCTGTAAAAAATTAAATTTAGTGTAAGTTGAGCTATTTAAGCATAATTGCCTGCAAAATTATACTTTTGCCAAAATAATTTTCATTTACTGCGAGATAATTTGTTTCTGTTTCGGCAAATCCGGCTTCGATGTTTATGACCAATAATTCTCCTGCATTTTTAATTTCGTCTTGTGTGAATTAGACTTATTTTCTAATATTAACCCAAGTTGCCAGTTATAAGATTTGATATTTGAAATAAAGAATGTCCTCTTTTAGAATTTTGTCGCCAAACAAATTCAACCAAAAGAGGACAAACAAATGTGCGATAG
>JAABUN010000673.1_pt1 | contig 85013 bp, 78 predicted proteins | sample 5559311 | NCBI WGS metagenome assembly JAABUN01 (sample SAMN10711877, study PRJNA513370) | rock metagenome | isolation source: Antarctica rocks | place: Antarctica: Victoria Land, Siegfried Peak sud
TTTTCGCCGCGTGGCTCAACGGCTATTTGGAGCCCCAAACGCGCGCCACCATGTTTTCACTCAACGCCCAGACCGACGCGCTCGGACAGATTGCCGGGGGGCCGCTCTTGGGCCTTGTAGCCAACGTGACGTTGCGTGGGGCGTTTGTGGGGGCCGGGGTGCTTTTGCTCCCGGCGGTGCTTCTCTATGTGCGGCTTTTACGTAGGTAAAATTAGGTGTTTTCGTTGCATTTGATATGAAAGCGCGCTGCTTCAGGCTCATGGAAGTTGTATATTGTCCCACATATGTGCAATGCAAATAATCATGGGCCTAATTGTAGATGTGGTTGGGGTGGTGAAGGACATGCTGGCGGGAGTGGTAACTACTACACTCCTCCAAAGAGCTGGGTAGAGCGTCCTATTACCATTCACATCCCCTTTTCTTCTCGAACTTATGCTGGCTATACTAACCCTAACGCGAAGTGTCCAGTTTGCGGTGCAGCAGTGTTTTTCTATCAGTCACCTTATGGAGGACGGGTGTTCTTTGATGAGCTAGGCCCGCCTTGGCCTAAACATCCATGTACGGATAACGTGTTGAGTAAAATTTACGTTGAATCCGACACAAAACTTTCGTCTATAGTTATAGAAGAGCCGGACCGTAGAGGTACTATTGTTCCCCGATGGCAACGCGAAGGCTGGGAAGCATACCGTTGTGTCAATATAGATCAGGATTACTCTGAAGACGTGAGGCGAATTAGCGGAAAGCTTCCCTCAACAGATGCGTCGTTAATTTTATATGCGTTGGCCTCGTGGTACCGCTTACGTGAGGAGCATATGGAACTCATGATGATTAAATGCATTTGTAAACGTGCTGGACGCTACTTATGCGAAGTCGCCGAGGTTTCTGAGAGCCGTGTAGGTAGCTTCCGCTTTACAGCTTATTCAAAAGTTGGATCATGGGCATTAGGGTGGCCAGCTGAGTACTCACCAGTATCGCCAATCCCAATAGACGAGCATTACAGCTGTGTGTTTTGGGAGCTTGCAGAAGTTGCCAAATGGTTCACTAACACCGTAAACCTACCACTTTCCCCGTTCGTCCTCTTGACAGGAGAGCGGGTACACAACCCCGTAAACTATTACGAAGGGTTGCACCTTCTACTTTCCAGACTACCAACAAGCAAAGTTGTTCTTTCCGGGATACGCCTTGTCACCGAGCTTCAGTCTCTGCGCGATTACGTTCAAGCAACTTGTAATGGTAAAGACTGAGACTTAGTTTTATGACCAAGTCTCAGTCCTCCTAGCTATTACTTTCGTATTTCGTGACGTGCCTTGCACGCTGCCTCAAATACTCCGGGTCTTCTATCGCCTCTACATACTTCTCGTAAAAGATAGCTGCTGCCGCCGCCTTTACGGGGTCTTCGGCGCGGGGTAAGAGGGCGCGCCCATGCGCGCCACTCTGCCCCTTTTTATCGTCCGGCACCAGCCCGTCGTATTTTTTGCCGCCCTTGTGGTTGGCGTAACGGCGCGCCCGCGTCCAGCCCATCTGCAAAAACTTGCGCGCCATATCCGCGCCCGGAAAATCTTCAGCCTTCAGATACGCCCCAAACATCTCGAAGAGTTTTTGGGAAGACGCCTCCGCCACTTCCGGGTTCTTAAAGCGCCAGTGGGGAAGAAGTTCGCTTTTGTACGGCTCGACGAGCAGCACGCCCTGCTCCCCCTCGCCGATACGGTAAAGCTCCGGGTGCTCCCGAAAGTTCAGGGTCTCAAAGTCCAGGTCGTAGTCGAACGCGGCCATACCCGACTGTAACCGACTCTAAAAACCAAAACCTGTCACTTCCGCATAATCAGGTTAGGAGGTTACACCATGACGTACGCCTTGACCAATCCGGGACCGGGGATGACGATGCCGGACATGCCCGCGCCGACGCAGCCCCAAGAGATGCCTGACGTACCCGGAAACGCGCCGATGAACCCACCCGGTGAAGCGCCCGACGCACCGCTCGAGCTGCCCAAAACCCCCGACCGCGACGCTCCTATGGACGCGCCCGGACGTGAGCAGCCGTCTGAAAACGATGATTTGCCGGGGCGAGAAGAACCTGCGTAGTCTTTAGCTTTGATTGTAATGTTCAACTCAGGAGTCTGATTAGTGACCCTAGATGATCTGAAAAGATTGTACGAGAGAGAAACAGGAAAGTCGTGGAGTGCGGATGAAGGAGTTCCTTGGCTCAATATAAGAGTGATGGAAGATGACCTGAATCTATACAAGAGGAGGTCGATTTTAGACAGGGATGTTTTTATAACGCTGAGCGATAAGGCAGGTTGGTTACGTCAAAGTTACTGTTATGTGTGCAAGCCGCAAACACTGATAGGACCTATTTCTTTACGCATAAGACCTGAATCTTGGCAGTACATCAAGTCAATAAACAAGTCGGCATTCAAAAAATCAATAGAATACCACCTGTCTACTCGCCTTCAACTTTCACCGTATGCAGGACCAATTTGTCTGTCCTTTCTATTTGTTTGTAGCACAAAAAGAAAAATAAAGGATTTGGACAATATGGCGAAACTCGTTATGGATGCACTGAAGGACGTTGTAATGGAGGACGATCAAGCCGTCGATCACCTCAACCTTTTACGCCTTTCACACGAGGGAACTGAAGAGTTCATTTCATTTCAATTAGGAATTGCCAGCGTCAACAATCACGACGATGTATTACACAAAAAGTTTTGGCACGGCTGGCCGTACGAGGAAATAAGGATTGAGGACTTTTTAGAATCGGCCAAACCATCTGAAGTACCTGACAAAACGCCCCACGCCATTCGTTAAACGCGGGGCGTTTTTTGAACTAGCGCTCTACTTTTGCGGCCACTCGGGGTTAGGTAAAAAGTCGGTCGGGTCTAGTTCATAGCGCCCGACATCTTTTTCATGCTTGATGATCTTGTCGTGGATGCGCTTGACGTCACCCTCGACGAGGCCGTAGTCGAAGGTGTCCCAGATAGCGGTCAAATGAGTGCCGTCGTCGTTTTTGGTCGGAACGATACGGCCTTTTTTAAGACCTTCCTCGAGCTTTCGGCGGCTTTCGACGCCCAGATTGCGGAAAACCACTTGCACCACGTCGCGGGCGTACTCGCGGGGGCCGTAAATCCCGGCTTTGTAAACCGCGTAGTTAAACGCGTCCCAATCGGGCACGATGTTGTTGGCGGGCATCGTAAAGTGCGTAATGACGTCTTGGATGGCCTCTAAAGTGCGTTGCGGGTAGTAGTACAAAAATAGCCGCACGCCCTCTAAAAAAAAGTTGTAGTGTGCGGCCTCGTCGGTGGCGATGGTCTGCGCGACGCGGGCGAGCACGGGGTCGGCGTCCCCTTTGTGTTGCGGTTTGTCCGATTTGCCGTTGGCGATTTTCAAGAGGTTTAGGTAGTTGAGCTGCGTGGCGCGCTCCTGAAACACCGTATAGACGAGGTTTCTGAGTGCGTCGCCTTCCCAGAGGCTGCGGTGAACCGACGAACGCAGGTCTTCTTTGTACGACTCGATAAAGTCGGGGCTGCGCTGGTGCGAAAACAGCAGCGAGTTTTCCCAGGTATCGGCGTGTTTTTCTTCTTCGGAACCCCAGCGGAGCTGAAAATGGCTGCGCCCGTGGCTGCGGCGTACCAGGTTCAGAATTTCGTCTACGTAGTCGGGAGTGTAGTACTCGACGGCGAAAAAGCCTTGCAAAATCTGCATCAGCGGATCAGAGAAGTCGTGGCGGAGTTTGCGCCAGTCAAACGACTTGTCCGGGTTCCAGTTGCGCGTTTCCTGGCTGCGGGCGGTGTACCAGCGGTACAGACCTAAAAAGCCGCGCTCGATCTGCCGGTCCTTTTCTTGACGGCTGAGTAAGCCGACTGGGGTGCGTGATCTGAGATCGTCGAAAAGAGTGGCGGGGGGAACAGTTAGGTCGATCAAGGGGTCTCCTTAGCTTCGGTTTTCGTCTAGGCGTCACGTGTTGGCGACGGAACTGACTTCAGTCTACCAAACCGACTGTAAAACCACCGTAACCACCCTACGGTTGCCCTTACACATCACCTTGACAAGAACTTTTCAAGTGTTTTCTCAATATTTGCACACAGGGGTGATGTGTAGGGGTAGTAAACACCAATAATCAAAGGCTCCCGGCGCAAACCTCACCGAGAAACCCTGTCTAACCGGGTTTTCTACTGTTCCTCGTCGGTATTTTGTCCGGTTTCGGGGTCTTGAGTCGCTTCCTCTTCGGATGGTGTTGCAGCGGGTGCTGGGTCAGCTTCGGAGGTCGCACCGGCTTCCGTGTCGGCGGGTTCGGCTGCGTCACCTATTGGGGTTTGATCCGCAGCCTCGAGCTGCTGATTCAACTCACTACGCTCCTGACGCAACGCTTCCATCTGCTGGTCTATCGTCTCCAAGCGCTCCTCGAGTGTCAACTCCCGGCGCTGTTCGAGGGTGCGGATGCGTTCTTGCGCGCGCTCGAGTGAAGTCTGCCTCTCTAAGAGCCGTTGCCGAAGCGTGTTGCGCTCCTCTTCGAGCGCGTCGGTCTGTCCGACTTGCTCTTCTTGCTCGGCGAGTTGGGTTTCCAGTTCATTGACGCGCTGCTGAGCACTCTCGAGTTCGTCGGTCTGTGACGTAACTTGTGCATCGAACTCGTCCACTTGTGTTTGTAGGGCCTTAAGCTCTTCGTTGAGCGTGGCGTCTTCTTGCTCTGCCGGGTTGTCGCAAGCACTCAGCAGCAAAAGCGTGCTCAATACGGTCAGTATTCGGGTCGGTTTCACGTAAGCTCCTTTGGGTTGACGATATATTTGCTTTGCTAATGCGTCAGATAGTAGAAACTCATCTTAACGTAGCGGACATGCTAGGACGCGGGCAATTTAGACATACGCTCTGGTGACGCGCGCGCCGAGCCTAACTAGCAGCTCGTACGAAATGGTCCCGGCGGCCTCGCCGAGTTCCTCGGCCGTCGGACCTTCCGGGCCGAAGATCACGGCGCGGTCGCCGACCGCCACATCCAGACTGCCCACATCGACCATCAACTGGTCCATACACACGCGCCCGACGATAGGACGCAGCTGCCCGTGCAGCCGCACCCGGGCCGCCGGACGGGTGCTCAGCGCGCGGGGGTAGCCGTCGGCGTAGCCAAAACGTACGGTCGCTACGGTCGTATCGTGCGGGGCGGTCCAGAGCCCGCCGTAGGAGACGTTTTGCCCTTTCCAAACGCGTTTGACGAACGTTACGGGAGCGGTCAGCGTCATAGCGGGCGTCAGCTCGGGGGCAAAACCGGCGCTGTGGGGGCTCGAGTGGTAGCCGTACACCGCGATACCGGGCCTCACCAGGTCGAAGTGCGACTCCGGGTAGGCGACGGTGGCGGCTGAATTGGCGGTGTGTTTAAGGGGAACCTCTAGCCCTTCGCGCTCCAGCGCCGAAGCAGCCTCATAAAAACGCTCTAGTTGCATTTCGGTATAGTGCCGGTCGGGTTCATCCGAGCAGGCGAAGTGGGTCCACAAACCCTCGAGCTCGACCCCTGGAGAGCGCGCCAGCTGTTTGGCGGTCGCCAGGGTGCTGTCGGTTCCCCCACCCAGACGTCCCATGCCGGTATCGACCTTGAGATGGACGCGCGCGCGTTGTCCCGCCGCCGCCCGGACTGCCACCTCGGCGCTCGCAGTGTCCACCACGCTCAAGGTCACGTCCTGCCCGATAAGCTCCGGCAAACCCTCGTAAACGGGTGTAAAGATGAGGATACGGCCTGAAACCCCGGCGCGGCGCAGCCCCAACGCCTCTCCCGCCGTCGCCACCCCAAACCACGTCACGCCGAGCGTCTCCAAGTGTCTCGCCGTAGCGACTGCCCCGTGTCCATAGGCGTCGGCTTTGACCGGAGCCAAGAGGCCAGTTTCCGGGCGCAACCGGGAGCGCAGCACCCCGATGTTGTGAGAAAGCGTTTTTAGTGAAACGGTAGCGTGAGGCACGCTGCTCAGCATACCGTTTCGGTGATCTGGCGAGCAACGGTCGAATTACAGGGTTTGGTGTGTTGGCCCCGCCTTAGCTACTCGGAGCGAACCATGCTGTGTCCGAACTGTGTCCGAGGGGCTGGAAATTTCGGCAGGTGTCATTTTTGTTTGCCGACCGGCACGTGGTTTGTCGGGAGTAAGCAGCTACAAAACCGTAACCTTTAAACTAACTCGTGCCTGCTGCGCCGCGCACTACCCTCATCACGCTCTCGAGCCTGCTCGTTACCGCCGCGCTCTGGATCGCCCTAGACGCGTGGCTTTGGGGTGCGCCTTTCGCAGTCGTTTTTCTGCTGGCGCTGACCCGCGAAACGCCCTACCGCAGCAAACGCTATCTGGCGCTCGCCGTGCCGCTGCTGCTGCTCGCGCTTACCCCCATCTCTACCGACACCAGCCCGCGCGGCTTTGCGCTGCTGGGTGCGTCGTTTACCCTCGCGCTACTGCTACCGACGCTTATCTTGTGGCGTGAGCGGCCCCGCCCCATCACCTTCGCTTTTTGGCCGAAACGCCCCCGGCCTCTAGACATCATCTATACCCTGCTCGCCGTCCCGCTGGCGTGGGGCGCATTTCAGCTCTATTTCGGCGTGCTGAGCCCGCAGGTACCGTTTAACTGGGCGCTGCCACCCGCGCAGGATACCGGGGAGCTGGTGCGGCTTTTTATCGGGATCAATCTGGTCGGTGTGTGGGACGAACTGTTTTTTATCAACGTCGGTTACGCCGTGCTGCGCCAGCTTTTCGGGCCACGCACGGCGAACCTGGCGCAGGCCGTCATCTACACGACCGTGCTCTGGACGATGGCGTTTCGCGGGGTGGGGCCGATTTTTGTCTACCTCTTCGCACTCACGCAGGGCGTGATGTTTGAACGTTCCAAGGTGCTCTTGTGGGTGCTCGTGGCCCACCTGATCGTCGACTATTTTCTCTTTCAGGCAGTTGTAACAGCGTACTACCCCGACTTTTCGGTGTGGTGGCACCCTTAAAAGCAGCTGTAACCGTGAGCGACGCCCGGAAAGCACACCGTTCGTTACTTCTTCTAAAGCAGTTGTAAAAGACTTAACAGGGTAGATAGGTAGACGACGTTTAGTCTACCTCGAGGGGAAGCCCAAACCACGGCGACAGTTTTGCAAGCCGATGGTTGAGTTTTGACACCACCCCAGAACGCACAACCGGAGGTGAAGGCCGTGCCAAACAGCCTAAACGAACGTCCGTCTACAGCTTACCAACGCCAACACCGTCGACTGAAGAGCAGCTCTTTGCACACATTATGCGCCGGGTTACTGCTCGCGGCATGTACGCAGTTCACAGCGCCCGAAGCGCCGGAACTAGGCGCGCCTGAGCTGGACCTAAGTACGGCGGGTGGAAGTTGGACCGAACTGTTTAACGAACGAAACCTCGACGGCTGGTACACCGTGCTTCAGGGTCAGGGCAAAAACCGCGACCCACAAAACGTGGTCAAGGTCGAAGATGGGACCATGCACATTTTAGATGTTCCCGACCAGGGACAACGGCAGGGGTTCGGCTACGTAGCGACCCGCAGGAGCTACAGCAACTATCACCTGCGTTTTCAGTACCGTTGGGGCAACAAGCGTTTCGCGCCCAGGGCTGACAAAAAGCGTGACAGCGGTGTGCTCTATCACCTGAAGCGCGATGGGGTATGGCCCAGCAGCGCGGAGTTTCAGGTGCAAGAGGGGGATACCGGCGATTTCTGGCTGATCGGCGGGACGAATATGACCACCACCGTGGCCTCGACCTCGGAAAACCCCAAACGCTACCGCAAGGGGGGAGAAACTTACAAGACCAAACCGGGCCGCTTCGTACCGCTTGCCAACAGCCATACAGCCGACAAACGTGAGGGTTGGAACACGGTCGAACTAATCGTTAAAGGTGACGACGTGGTGCATATCGTCAACGGTGAGGTGGTCAACCGTGGCGAGAACTTGCGCGACGGGCGCGGCAGACCGCTTACAGGCGGGCGTATTGCGTTTCAGGTCGAAGGGGCTGAAGTCTACTACAAAAATATCGAGATTAAAGCGGTGTCCGGGGACAACGGCTCGGACGAACCGGAAGTCGAACCGGACGACCGGAACGGGAAGAGAATATCGCTCTTCAGCGACGGCAGCACCGACGCTTGGAAACCGAAAAACAGCGACGGTCAACGCTGGTCGGTTAAAGACGGGGCGCTCGAGGTCCGTGAGGGTTCACGAATTGCCCAAAACGACTTTCGGACCAAAGAGAGGTTTGGCGACTTTAAGATGCACCTCGAGTTTCAGATACCGCCTTCGCCTCCGGGTACCGGTGAGCAGGGTCGGGGCAACAGCGGCGTCTATTTGCAGGGCCGCTACGAGGTGCAGATTCTCGATTCGTTCCGCCGCCCCCTGCGGGGTCAGGACGACGCGGGCGCGATCTACGGCGTTCGCAACGCCCGCCGCAACGCCAGCCGCCCGGTCGGCAGCTGGCAAAGCTTTGATATCACCTTTCGCGCCGCGCGTTTTGACGGCGACCGCAAGGTCGCGCCCGCCCGTGTAAGCGTCATCTGGAACGGCGTCCTAGCTCACAGAAACGTCGTAGTGCGGCGTCCGACCCAGCTCGGGGACCCCGAAAGCGCCAGCCCCGGCCCGATTGTCTTGCAAGACCACGGCAGGCCGGTACGTTACCGCAACATCTGGATCGAACCGCTTAACTAACGTTTCACACGGTTTAGATTCAGCTCGAGCTGACGAGCTTAGCAGGGCAAGTTCAGACGCCGACAAGTCAGACAAGACCGGGGTAGTGTGCTACCCCGGTTTTTCAGCTCGAGCCGGTACCCGGCGCAACGTTTCTTTTGGCAACGTTTTTTGGGGCGTCTGGCGGCGCTGAAATGACGCCGGTCGTGTTTTGTGTCGCAGGGCGTTCGGGGCGGATGTATGCTCTTTGGGTGGTGAGTTGTGAAGGTGATGATATGGGCCTGATTACATGAACGTAGTCATCGTCGGCGGCGGCGAGATCGGGGTTGAGATCGCCGGGTCGCTCCAGCGTGGTCACAGCGTCGCGGTACTCGATTTGCAAGCGGAGCGCGCGGGCGCGTTCGAGCATATGGACGTTCACTTCGTCCGTGGTAACGGCACCGACCCCGACGACCTGCGGCTTGTGCAGACGGCGCGCGCGGACGCCTTTATCGCGTGTACGCTCAACGACGACGTCAACGTCCTGGCCTGCCTCGCCGCCAAAGGGCTCGGCGCGCACGAGACGATGGCGTTTGTAACGCGCAAACGTTACGTCGACGCGTTTGCCAGCACCGGCACGATGGAGAGCGTGGGGCTCGTGATCGACCGCTTGGTCTGGCCGCAACGTACGCTCGCCAACCGTATCGCCGACCTCGTACGGGTTCCGAGGGCCGTCGAAAGCACCTTTTTTGCCGATCAGCGGGTGCAACTGCTCGAGTACAAACTCGGCGTTCACGACCCCTTTGTCGACACGCCGTTGGGGGAGCTGAAACTGCCCCCCAACGTGCTGGTGGTCGGTTCGATTCGGGGCGATTCGTTCGTGATCCCTTCGGGCCGAACCGTACTCGAGCCTGGCGATAAAGCAGTCTTTATGGGGACGCGGAGCAGTATGCGCGAGTTGGAGGTGCGTTTTGCCCGCCGCAAACGCCATCCGAACGTGGTTATCATCGGGGGCGGGAACGTCGGGTTTATGGTCGCCGAACAGTTGGAAAACGAAGGGGCGCACCTCAAGCTTATCGAACAGGGTGAAGCACGTTGCGAAAGCCTCGCCAAATGGTTGCCGCGAACCCTGATTCTCCGGGGTGACGGGACCGACCTCGACTTGTTAGAGCAAGAACGGCTCGAGGACGCCGACGTGCTGGTCGCCGTAACCGACGACGATTCCAAAAATCTGCTGATCTCGCTTTTGGCCAAACAGCTGAGTATCCCCAAGGTCATTACCCGCGTCAGCCGCGCCCGCAACCGCCGCCTGTTCGAGCGCGTCGGTATCGACATCCCGCTGACCCCGCGCACCGCTGCGGTGCAAGAGGTCTTCAACTGGCTGCACATCGACAACGTTGAACATCTAGCCAGCATCGAAGACCACGCCGAGGTGATGGAGGTGGCGTATCCGAGCCGCTGCAAAACCGGCAAGTTGGGTGAGCTGGGCGCGCCGCCGGAGAGCCTGATCGGGGCTATTGTGCGGCAAAACCACGTCATCATCCCGACCGGCAACACCGATCTGCGCCCTGGCGACCACCTCTACATCGTCACCACCCCGGACAACGCCGGAGCGGTGCGGCGCTGGCTCGAGGCGTTGCGGCTCGAAGGTCACGTCGTCAGCTAGTGGGTAGGGTGCGGTTTTTGCGGTCGTGGCGGTCGTCGCGGGGTCGTTTTGCGCCGTATATCCTCGGCGTTGGGCTGCTGGCGCTGGCGAGTGCGCTACTGCTTTTCGCCCTCTACGCCGCGCTCTCGCGTGAGGCTGCCGGGGGCTTCGTGCTCAGCAGCGGGCTGGCGGCGATTTTTGGTGGGTTGCTGCTGGGGGCCGGTCAGAGCAGCGCCGACCCGACCCGCCGCGAGGCGCTGATCGGCGTGCTGTTGCTGTGGCTGGCGGTGCCGTTTTTCGGCGCGCTGCCCTTCGCCTTTTCGGGCGGCATGACGCTCTTTAACGCCGTGTTCGAGTCGATGAGCGGGTTTACCACGACCGGCGCGACCGTGTTACGCGACTTTAACACCTTCGGGCAGAGCCTGTTTATGTGGCGGGCGTTTATCCAGTGGGTCGGCGGGGTCGGCATCATCGTGCTCTTTATCGCGGTTTTTCCACAGCTCGCGTTAGCAGGTCGTCAGCTCTTTTTTTCCGAAACGCCGGGACCGACCGAAGAGCGCCTGACGCCGCGCCTGCGAAACACTGCCAACGCCGTGCTGCTCGTCTATGTGGGCCTGACCGTGCTCTGCGCGCTCGCCTACACGGTCGCCGGATTGCCTTTTGACGAGGCTGTGGCGCACGCTTTCACGACGCTCGCGGCGGGTGGCTTCAGCTCGAGTCCGAACTCGTTCGAGGGGTTCTCTGCGCCCGCGCTCGACTGGATCGCAGTCATTTTTATGACCTTTGCCGGGGCGAACTTCGCCTTGCAGTACCGGGCGCTGATGGGCAGACCCGGAGAACTGACCCGCGACCCCGAACTGCGCGCCTACTTGCTGATTATCGTGGTCGCCGGGGCGCTCGTTACGGGGGCGCTGCTGGGTACCTACGACCTGCTCGCGGCACTTCGCCACGGCTTTTTTCAGGTTATCAGCGTGCTCACCACCACCGGCTTCGCGTCGGCAGATTTTGCGCTCTGGCCGCCGCAGGCGCAGGTGGTGCTGTTGGTACTGATGTTTATCGGCGGCAGTGCGGGTAGCGCGGCGGGGGGCGTTAAGGTGGTGCGCTGGCTGATTATCACCAAAAGCACCGCGCAGGAGGTGCGGCGAACGCTTCACCCGCGCGCGGTGCTGCCGATTCGTATCGGCGACCGCGCGATTCCAGGCGAGGTGATGCGGGCGGTATCGGCTTTTATTACCCTTTACGTGGGCTTGTTTGCGGTAGGTACGGCGGTACTGGCGTGGCTCGAGGGCGACTTTATCACCGCTTTTACCGCTACGATTGCCTGCCTGGGTAATATCGGGCCGGGTCTGGCGAGCGTCGGGCCGATGCTTAACTTTGCCGACCTGCACCCCGTCAGCCGCGGCGTGCTGACCTTTGCCATGTACGCCGGACGGCTCGAGGTGGTGGTGGTCTTTATCGTCTTTAACGCCGACTTCTGGCATTTTCCGCGGCGGCGCGGCTAGGTTTTGTCGACTTTGCGGGCTCTCGAATCTGGTTATTGTCGTTTTGGGCGTGTGGCAAGTAGCGTGTGGCGAGAAGAACGCACGGACTACGCGCCGTTTACCAGCCATTTCAGGATATTTTGCACTTCGCCGCAGATGTTATTTTCTAAAGCTGAGCGTAGGACCGATCAGACGATACCTGTTGACACCTGTCTTTGCCGGGTTCTGCGGACGCCTCGCCCCACCTTGCACGCGGGTCTCACAGGGTAGGCGGGAGGTTTTGGTATAACGCTAGGGACATACGCTGACGGAGGAGTCCGCATGTACGCCCTACGCCAAGCCCTGCGCGCGGTCCGTAAAAACTGGATCGCTAGCATTTCAACCCTGACGACGATGACGTTATCGCTGACGATTCTGGCGGGGTTCAGTCTGCTGAGCCTGAACGTCAACCGGATTTTGGGCGTGCTCCAAAATGAACTCGAGCTGGCCGTCTATTTGTCCGAAGGGGCCGAGCCGCAAGTCGTGCTGGACGCTGTAAGCAGCTGGGACGGGGTGGTCAGCGCCGAGCTGGTTTCACCCAAAGAGGCGCTCGGCGACCTCGTTGCTGAACTGCCGTACATCGAGCGGGCGAGCCGTGAGGTCAACAACCCGCTTACCTATTCGCTATTTTTGCGGCTTTCGGACCCCGCGCAGACCGCGCGGGTCGCCGCCGAATTGCGGGTGCTGCCGGGCGTTGCCGAGGTCGACGACGGCGGCGAGGCGGTCGAGACCTTTTTGGCGATTAGCGACGCCCTGCGGCTGGTCGGTTCGGTGCTGATTATCGTGCTGCTCTCGAGCGCTTTATTCGCTATCGTCAACTCGATTCGGGCGGCGATTACCGCGCGCCGCGACGAGATCGAAGTGATGCGTTTAGTCGGCGCGACGCGGGGGTTTATCCGCTCGCCGTTTCTTATAGAAGGCGTGCTCCTGGGTCTACTGAGCGCCCTGCTGACGCTGCTCTTAGTCGTTCCCGGGTACGGTTTCGTCGCGCTGCGGCTCTCGCAGACGTTGCGCTTTTTACCGCTGGTACGTGACCCGCTGGCGCTCGCGCAGCTGTCGGTGCTGCTCTTGGCGCTCGCGCTGCTCGTGGGGCTCGTCGGGAGCGCCCTGTCGGTCTCGCAATATTTGCAAGAGGACGCTTAGGTGCTGAGGTCGCGCGGGTCAAGCAGGTCGCACGGGTTCAGCAGGTCGCGCGGCAGGGGTGGGCGCGTGGCGAGGTGGGGGCTGCTCGCGCTCCTGCTGCTGACGTTTCCGTCTGCAACGGCGCAGCGCCGGGAACTGCTCGAGGAGCAGATCGCCGCCTACCAAGAGCTGCTCAACGTCCGGCAGGCCGAGTTGGACGCGCTGGGCGCTGAACTCTCGGCGACCAACACTGAGTTGGACGCCCAGCTCGCTGAGCGCGACCGCCTGACCGAACGTATCGTGGCGCTGAGCCGTGAGCAAGAGGGGGTGCGCGCCGAGACCCGGACACTTCAGCAGCGGCAGCGGGAGGCGGCCGCGCGAATCGCCCACCTGGAAACGCAGGCGGCGGGGCTCGAGGCGCAGTTGCAAGAGCTGATTGTCAGCCTGCATAGGCGGCGCAGCGGACGTTACGCCGGGGCGCTCGCGCGCTCCGAATCGCTCTTCGAGTTGCGCGTCCGCAATCACTACCTGGCGACTTTGGCAGACCAGGACGTGACGCTGCTCGAGACGTTTGAACGCACCACCACCGAGCTGGGCCTCGCCCGCGCGGAACGGGCGCAGCGGGTGCGGGCTCTAGACGCCCGAGCTACCGCGCTCGAGGCCAACCAGCAAGAACTGACAGCGGCGCAAAACGCGCTCGAGGAGGTGGTCGCGTCGCTCGGCGAAACCCGCGCCGGACAGCTCGCGCAACAGGAGGCGCTGCTGCGCGAGCAGGGCAGCGTCGAGGGCGAGCTGAACGCCTCGAGGGGGGCGCTCGCGGCTGAACTCGAGCGGCTGAGTGAGGCCGCGCGGCAAGCGGCAGCTGCCGAGACGGCCCGGAGAGAAGCGGCGGAAGCGGTCGACGCAGCTGCTGAAGACAGCGCCGATACGGATTTCGCTGCTAGAGCGGCACAGCTCGAGCGCATGATTCGCGGCCTCGACGAACCGACCCCGGAGGCGGAGCGGGGCTTCGTCCTGCCCTTTCCGGACGGCGTGGTGGTGCGGCCCTACGGCGAAGGCGGCGCGACCGACGTGTGGTTGCGCGCCCCGCAACCCGGTACGGCGGTGCGGGCCGTTCGTGCGGGGGTAGTGACGGGCGTCTCACGCATCACCGCCAACAGCGGTTACACCGTCGCCGTGCAGCACGGCTCTGACCTTATCTCGGCGTATACCAACTTGCAACAACCCCCCGTGGTCACGCTCGGCGACCGTGTAGACCGTAACCAGATTCTCGGCTACCTGGGCGGCGGTATCGTCGCCGCCGACATTTTGCAACTCCGGATGGGCCGTCCGGAGGGGCGCGAGATCATCTATCAAGACCCGGCGGAACTGTTGGGGCTGCGCTGAACATTTTTATAGCGGTGTGGTGACCGAGCGACCCACCATAGTCTGTCTGTGCGGGTCGGCGCGTTTTGGACCACAATTTGAAAGGTGTTACCTCGAGGAGACTCTAGCCGGACGTATCGTTTTGTCTATCGCCACCACGCCGGGAGGCGACGCGGCACTCTTTGCAGGGTTTTCTGAAAACGAGAAAAACCGGCTTTTAACCATGCTGGACGAACTCCACCTGTACAAGATCGACCTCGCTGACGACGTGCTTATCATCAACGTCGGCGGCTATATCGGCCCCGGCACAGCGCGCGAACTCGCCTACGCCAAAGATCGAGGCAAACGAATCAGGTTTTTAGAACCGAAGCAAGCGTAAGGTTTTGCTGACGTTGCTAAGCTGAGTGCTGCGACTCTATGCTGTGTCGGCTGAAAAGAAGTAAGAAGTAGGTATCAAAAAGGTTGGAAAGCGTCGGCATGTTGCGACTCCAGCACGACCTCGAGCGTGTTCGCTAAACGGCAAATGTCTATAAAACCCGGCCCTTGCACGAAAGACGCTTCGTTCTCCAGGACATCCTCCACCAGTCTTTCCACACGAACCTACGCTAAATCCTCAGTTCTTCCAGACTTCAAATACCATAATCCAGCTACACCTCGAGCCCCCGGTACCATTTCCTCTTATGAGCTATACCCTCACCTGACACAAGAAGAGTATAATAAGCGTCGTGAGTCTACGCTGCCCGAACTGCGCCGCCGAAAATCCGGCAGCGTCGCGTTTTTGCAGTATGTGCGGCGCGGCGCTCGCCACCCCCGCGGCGCGGCGCGAACGGCGGCGGGTGACGACCGTATTTATCGACCTGGCGGGTTTTAGCACCCTTACCCGCGACTTCGATCCCGAAAAGTTGCGCGACCTAGCCGACGATATTTTGACCGTCGTGGCGGGCATTATCGAGGAGTACGACGGGCACATCGACGCCTTTCAGGGAGACGGCCTGATCGCTCTTTTCGGCGCGCCGAACGCGCACCCGAACGACCCGGAGCGGGCTGTGCTCGCCGCCGCCGAGGGGTTGCAGGCGGTCGAGGCTATCGGGCGCGCCAAGGGCTATCCGCTCAAGGGGCGTGCGGGCGTCAACACGGGGCTGGTAATCGCCGGAAATCTGGGTGCGGGTAAGATCAAGGACTACACGGTGATGGGCAGCGCCGTCAACTTAGCGGCGCGGCTTGAGGCCGCCGCTACCCCCGGCGAGGTCTGGGTAGGGCCTGAGACCTACCGAGCCACGCAGCACAGCCTACGCTACCTGCCGAGCCCGGTGTTGTCGCTGGCGGGGTTTCCGGATATCACTCAGGCGCAGCGATTTGTTCAGGAGGCGCGCCAGCGCGACCCCTACGCGCACCTGACGTTCGTGGGCCGTGACGCGCAGCTTTCGGCGCTTTGGGACGCGCTCTCGGAGGTTCGCGCGCGCGGCGCGGCGCAAGAACTCTGGGTGGTCGGTGAAGCGGGCAGCGGTAAAACTCGGCTCGTACGCGAATTTTCGGAGGCGGTCGAGGCGCAGGGCGCGGCGCGTCCGCTCTGGCTCGAGCCCGCTTATGGTGGCCCCGGCGCGGGTCGGCTTCAGTCGAGCTTGGGTGGCGAGGCGACGATAGCAGGCTTGAGCGAACCGCAGCTGCTAAGTGAACTGAGCAGCGCGGCCCAACCGCTCGTTTTAATCGCCGAACAGGGACCCCGGAGCAGCGCCCTCGAGCCCCTTATCGGCGCGCTCAAAGGGACTTCTGCGGAGCTGCTCATCGTACGTCTGAGCCGCAAACCGCCGCCTGCACCAGCTTCTATGCTGACGCTGCCGCCCCTCGGAAAGGCGGCCTGCCTGCACATCTTAGGCGAACTCGTCGATCCGGCCCTGCGGCTCGTTACCACCTCGCTCGTCGGCGAGACGGGCGGCAACCCGGCCTATACCATCGAACTCGGACGTACCCTCAGCAACGCCCGCACCGGCGCGTTTTCGGGTTCGCTGACCTCGCTGTTGCAAGCGCGACTCGACATGCTGCCCCCGGCGCAGCGGTATCTGCTCGCGCAGCTCGCGCTCGTCGGTGAGCACGTCTGGTCAGGGTTGGCGGCTCACCTCGGTGAGGCGAACGGGGCCGACGTGAGCGTGCTTGTAAGTGAAGATTTTCTGGTGCGAGAGACGCACTCGAGCCTCCCCGGAGAGGCCGAGTTGCGTTTTCGCAGCGAACTTCTGCGACGCGCCGCGCTGCTGATGGTGCCCCTGAGCGAGCGTCCGAGCCTGCACCGAAAGATTGCGCGCTGGCTTGAGCCCCACGCCGAACATCTGGGCGAACTGCTCGAGCATCACCGCCGCGAAGGGGGCGCAGACCTGACGGTTCCCACTTCAGCAGCCCTCGGTGACGCCTGAGCTGATTTGCGACACACTCAGCCAAAAAAGCGTAGATGACCTGCAAAGTTGCGAAAAATGGGACAACGTTTTATGAGACAACGTTTCGTAGAAACCCCATCTTCTAAACCTGCCAAGTCTAACCGTTCACCGTATTTACAAAACCTGATCCTCGACGAGTACCCGCTGCACCTCTCCTGCGGTGAGCGCCCAGCCGTGCGCGCTGCCGATTTCGGTCGCCCGCAGCCAGCACCCGCTCTGCGTCCACAAAAGGTCGTCTAAAGTCATTTTGGCGCGTGGGTAGACGAACGCCGCAAGGTCGTCCACCGTGGGCCGCGCGCCCGCCTGCTGGACGCGCGCCCACGCTGCCAGATAGTCCAAGCGCTGCGCGTCGCGCAGGCTGCGGAGCGTCTGTTGATACAGGTACGCCGCGCCCACCTCACGCCGCCACGCTTTAGGCGCGCGCGCCCGCGTCGGCAAGCTCGAGGCGTGTGCCCACTCGAGCCCCAGTTGCGCGTCGCACCACGCTTGCACGCCACCCGGCGCGACCACACCCGCCTGCGCTGCCCGGAGCCGCACAGCGTCCCAGCGGGCGAAGAGCCGCGGCGGATAGGCCGCCGGAACGAGCAGTGAGACGTTTTCGGGTGTGCGGCGTGCGAGCCCCCAGCCGTAGGGGGCCGAGAGCAGGTGTTTCCAGTCGGCGGAGGTCAGTACGAGTAGCTGGAGCGTCCCTGGAACCGGGTGTCCAGTAGTCGGGTGTCCAGCAGCAGCCGCCAACGTTTTGAGAAACCCTTGCACCTGAAGCGCCCGCGTCCGTTTGCCGAGTGAAAACCGCACCGGCAGCGCGTCGTCGGGGACGGCTTGCAGATAGGTCTTGCGGTCGAACGGGTCGGGCACGCATCTACTGTACCGTCACTCCCGGCCCGGCAGCTGACGCCCCGCCCCATACCTCGCCCAACATCCCGCCTATCTCTACGCGGCGCACATCCCTCGGTGGTGCGGTGTGTTAAAACATGTATACCGTGCATACGGCCTCGCCCAGCCCCCCTTCCGACGCGTTTATTCCGCTCGTGGAGATTCAGGCGGCGCAGGCTCGGCTCCGCCCCTACCTGAAGCCCTCGCCGCTCGTCCGCGCCGACGCCTACAGCGCGCGTCTGGGTTGTGAGCTAAGTTTCAAGCTCGAGCTGCATTTACCCACCCACGCCTTTAAGGTACGCGGCGCGCTCAACGCGCTTTTGTGTATGAGCGCAGCGGCCCGTGAGGTCGGCGTGGTAACGGCGTCGGGGGGCAACCACGGCTTGGGTCTCGCCTACGCTGCCCGGCAACTCGGGGTGCGCGCGTGCGTCGCGCTGCCGACCACGACGCCACGCATCCGCGCCGACACCATCCGGGGTCTAGGCGGTGAGGTTATCATCTGCGGCGACGACTGGAACGCCGCCAACGACCACGCCCTGGCGCTCGCCGCCACCCACGGCTACACCTACCTGAGCCCCTTCGACGACCCGCAGGTGATGGCTGGACAGGGCACCATCGCTCTGGAGATTTTAGAGCAGGCCCCCGACACCGAGGTCGTAGTCTGTTCGGTCGGTGGCGGCGGCCTGGTGTCGGGCCTCGCCTCGGCGCTTAAACAGCTGCGTCCGGCGGTGCGCGTGATCGGCGTCGAGACGTTGGGCGCGGACTGTGTGTCGCAGTCGCTGGCTCGGGGCGAACTCGTAACGCTGCCGCACTTTACTTCGGTTGCCGAAAGCCTCGGTACGCGGCGCAGCAGCGCCCGCCCCTTCGCCATCATCCGTGCGGGCGTCGAACGCGTCGTCACCGTCTCCGACGCCCGCGCCGTCGAAGAGATTCTCTACACCCTAGACTACGAAAAAATTCTCGCCGAACCCGCCGCGACTTGTACGCTGGCGGCGCTCGCCGACGCGTTGATACCCGACCTCGCCGGACGCCGGGTGGTCAGCGTGATGTGCGGCGGCAACATCACCTTGGCGCAGGTCGAGGCTTGGCGAACACGCTTTGCGCTTTCCGGGGTGAGGTAAACTGGGCGTGCTTGGCGTCCGGTAACGTTACGGGGTGTGGAGGCGAGATGCTTATGTTCCAACTTTTAGCAGCGTGCGCCGTGGGCGCGCTGCTGATGTACGGCTACACCCGGTGGCGGGGCCATGAAGACGCTGAGGTCAAACGCCTGCGCGCCCGCCTGACCGCCAAAACCGACGAACTGGCGGCCTACAAAAGCGATGTACAGGAGCACTTTCTGGATACCGCTGAGGCGGTCGACACGCTTACGAGAGCACACCAAGAGGTGTTTGCCCAGCTCGAGAGAGGCGCGCAGCGCCTCGTCGGTGACGAACACTTTCAAGGTGCACTTAAACCGGACGCGCCCAAACCGGAGGAGTTTAAGCAGGTCGCGGATCGCCGCACTCCTGAACTCGTTACAGTAGGTAAAGCCGTCGACTACCCAGCTGAAAAAAGCGTCGACGAGACAACAGGTGAACCAGTCGACCACTCAGCTGACACTTTTAACAAAACCGACGACGTGCTCGACAACCCAGCGTCAGCAGCGCAGCGTCCCCCTCCAAACCTGACACCCAGCCGCAACTGACGGAAAAATTCAACGCGCTTACAAAACGCTATACGTTTGCAAATCTCGGGCCGTAGCTCTCGAGCTGTGAAAGACCGCAAACTGCACAATTCTCCCTTCTGTATTCTCCATCCTCACCGCCCAAAACTTCAAAACCAGCCGCGCACAATACTCAGATGCCGAGCAAACTCAAACCAATCCCAACCGGGTAAAGAGCGGTTCGCCCCCGACGAATACCTCCCGGACGCTCTCCTCGCGGGCGAGGGTAAAGATTGCGCCCAGACTCGCTTCGGCGGATGGGCTCTGGGCGAGTACATCCGCCAGCGTGCTGTTTTCGGGTGGGCGCAGCAGCAACAGGTCGGCCTGCCGCCCCGGGGTAAGGTCGCCCAACTCAGCTAGACCGAGGGCGAGCGCGCCCGCGCGGGTCGCTAGGTACAAGAGGTGGGCGGGGCCGAGCGGGAAGCCGTCTGAATGGTTGCTCGAGAGCAGCATCTGCCCCTGGTAACTCATCAGCCCTTCCTTAAATAAACTGAAGCCCGTACCGCCGCCCACGTCGCTGCCGAGCGCGACCTGGACACCGCGCTCCAAGTGCCGCCTGAGCGGAAACAGACCGCTGCCGATAAACATGTTGCTGCTCGGGCAGTGTGCGACGGCGGCCCGGGCCGCGCCGAGTCGCCCTAGTTCGTCGTCCGTGACGTGGACGTTGTGGGCAAAGAGCGAGCGTTCTCCGACCAGACCGAAACGCTCATACGTTTCCAGATAATCGCGCGCCCAGGGAAACAGCTCGGCGACGGTGGCGATCTCGGCGGGCGATTCGTTGAGGTGCGTCTGCATCGACACGTCCGGGTACTTTTTTAACAAACTGCCGGCGGCCTCTAACACCCCTTCGCTGCACGAGAGCGAAAAACGTGGTGTGACGGCGTAGCGGAGCCGTCCCCGCTGATGCCAGGTGTTGATCAGGGCCTCGCTTTCGGCGAAACAGGTTTCGGGACTCGCCTCGAGGTCGGGCCGCAAAAGGCGGTCGCCCAGCACCAGCCCGCTGGTAATCCTTAGTCCGGAGGCTTCGGCCTCCCCAAAAAATGCGTCCTGCGCCCCCGGTTGGTGCGCGCCGAACACGAGCGCCGTGGTGGTGCCGTTGCGCGCCAGCGCACGCAAAAACCGCCGCGCCACCCCGCGCGCATACTCGGTATCGGCGAGCCGTGCCTCTTCGGGCAGCGTGCGTTCACGCAGCCAGTCGAGGAGCGTCAGACCCATCGCGCCGACCACGCCGACCTGCGGGTAATGGACGTGCGTGTCGACAAAACCGGGCAGCAGATAGTCGTTTCCGTCACCCAGGACGGGCGCGCCCGGATACTGCCGCTGCACCTCGCCGAACGTCCCCACCGTGCCGATACGTCCGTCCGTCAGGGCCACCGCGCCGTCTAACGCCTTGAGCGCCCCCTCCGTCTCGAACGGGTTCTTGGGAGTGTGAAAGATTTGGGCACGAAAGATGATGCTCACGCGCTCCAGCATAATCGCTAACGCTACCGAGGTGGTGCGGGTACGTGTTGCCGGTGAGTGGGGCGGGTACATCAAGCTGGCAGGGCGGGCTGGCACGTTCGGCTAGTCCACGAAAATTACGTGCTAGACTCGGTAGCAACGTGACCTATCTTGCTCGCTGGCGTCCCTTACTGATTTTACTCTTCACACTGATACTCGCACTATGGTGGGGCGCAGCTTCAGCGCAGAGCTGTAACGGCTTCGTCGCGGTAGACGGCGCGATGCTCGAGGATGACGCAGCCTGTTATTTCACCGCCGCCGAGGGTGCCGAGCACGCCTATATCCGTACCGACTTGCTGACGGCGGCGTTGGGGCTCGAGTCGGATTATCTGCCCGACACCGGTACCCTTCGGTTTCAAAAAAACGGACTGAACGTCGACCTCGCCGCCACCGACGACGTCGCCCTGGCGCTCAGCAAACGACCCGACGTGCTCACCGTTGCCGGACAAACGCGGGCGAGCCGCAGTGCGGTACTCGCGGGCAGCAGCTATCTGCCTCTCGCCGAGGTCGTGCGGGCGTTCGGCGGCGAGGTCGCTTGGAACGGGGTGGCGAGCCTCGTCATGGTGGATTTTAGCGAGCCACTGCCCGAAGCGGCAACCGAACCTGACGCTTCCGAAGCTGCTGTACCCGAAACCGACGAGCCGACGTCCGGCGAGGCGTCCGGAACCCCGGCGTCTGCAACCCTGCTAGACCCACCCCGTTACGGCGTCCATGAGGGGTACACGCGCGTTGCGGTAAACGTACCGGCGGGCGTACTTTACGAGCTTGCGGTCGACGGGGAGAACTTTATCGTGCTTTTCGGTTCGGCGCGAGCCGAACCGTATACGCTTACGCCGGAGGGCGCGCAGCTCTCGAGCCTCGGGTACGCCCGGGTCGGAAACGGTTCGGCGCTCGCGCTGATCGTCGGAACCGTCTACCCGCTTTCGGCTAACGGCAAGGGTTTTGAGGTCGGGACGTTGGAAGCCGAAAGTGGTGAGGTGCTCTATATCGACTTCGGCCCAACTAGGCGCGGCCCCCAGATAGCCAAACTCGCCGACCTCGCCGTAGAGCGGCTCGCTACCGTCAAACGCCCCGCGAGCGTGCAAAAAACGGTCGTTATCGACCCCGGTCACGGGGGGTACGACCCGGGTACCCTGAGCGACTACGTGGTCGAGAAAGACGTAGTTTTAGCGGTTGGACTTCTCCTCAAAGAGTTGCTCGAGGCGCGCGGTATCCGCGTCGAGATGACCCGTGACGACGACAACTTTGTCGAGCTCGAAGACCGGGCCAAATTTGCCGTACCTTCCAAGCACAACCTGTTTATCTCGCTCCACGCCAACGCCACCGAAACGGCGGGCGCGGAGGGTATCGAGACCTGGGTCTTCGGCGAACCGCAAGACGGGGCGGTGATCGACCTGGCTGTGCTCGAAAACGGCGGCGGCCTGCTCGGGCGGGCGCGTACCGAGCAGGCGCAGGCGGCGGTGGCGAGTATCGACGGCGACTTGTTGCGCGAGGAAAATCTGAGCTACAGCACACTTCTAGCTGAAAACGTCCAAGACGACCTGATCGGACTGACCGGCAGCCAGAACCGGGGCGTCAAACACAACTATTTCGTGGTCATCCGCGACGCCCGTGTTCCGGCGGTACTCGTCGAACTCGGGTTCGTCAACCACCCGGTCGAAGGTCCCAAACTTGCCGAAACGGACTATCAGGAGATGCTCGCTGAGGCGCTCGCCGACGGTATCGACGCGTTTCTAGCGCGGGGCAGAACCCTCGCCTCGTCTGCGCGCCGTACCGGGTCTGAGTGACGGTATCGGGTGATGGTAATGGGTGACGGGCTGGGCGCAAAAAGGGTGTTAGGGGCCGGGTGTTAGGGACCAGTGTTCAGGAGTCGGTATGCTGTCTGGAGGGGTAGCGGTTGTTTATAGCAATAAATTCTCAAAAAACTGACGCTCGTACGAATGAGGCTCGAGTTTACGCAGAACAAGTGGGTCTTATAGAAAGCCGGTCGTCACGCTACCCGAACTGTTCAAGTCGAATCTTGCCAGAAACAACCACGTTTACCCTGCCAAGCCCCGCCCGCCGCTTGACTCCGGCAGCGCCGTTCCGAGGGTGGTAGCATAGCGCCGTGAGGGATTATCGTGGCTAAACCGGAGCGTGATGGATCGGCGGACGTGGTGAGGGGCGCGGGCGGGGTCGTATTCCGGCCCGACGGCGGGGTTCTTTTACTGCGGCACCTCGAGGGTGGCTGGGTTTTTCCAAAAGGTCATATCGACCCCGGTGAGGACGCGCTCGCGGCGGCGCTACGCGAAGTCGAAGAGGAGGCCGGGGTACGAGCAACCTGCCCCGACCCCGGTTTTAGCGAGACGACGCGTTATGAAAACGCGCGCGGTGTGCCGCGCCTGATCACCTGGTTCGTGCTCGTGACCGACGCCGACGAACCTGTCTTGCGAGAGTTTTTGTTTCCTGAAGGAGGCTTTTTCAGCCCCCCGGAAGCGCGTGAGCGCCTCTCCTTCGGCGAAGATCGGCGGCTTTTAGACGCCGCGCTGACGCAGCTTACGAGTGGGGTGCCCCGGTGAAGCCTGCGAGCGGCGTGCTCGGCGCGCTCACGCCCCGGACGTTTTTGACGATGCTGGAAGCTGCCGACGTTTCAGGAACGCTTTTTTTCGGACCCGCACCCGAACCCGGTAGGTGTTCCGGTACCGCCGGGCCGGGTACGCTGATCGTCTTGCGGCGCGGCAAACCCGCCTCGTATACCGATCTGGGGGGGAAGTTCGATATCGACCGGGCGGGCGCGCAGTTCGGCTTCTGGTCACACGCCGATACCGAGCAGCCCACGTTGCCAAGCCGTCATCCGGCGTTTCGGAGCGCGTGGGCGCTGCCCGCACTAGGCGAAACACCGCTCCTCAGCACCGCCGAAACCGATCTGCGTGGGCTCGTGGCGCGGCTCAGCAGCGAAGCGTTCAGCGGCGCGCTGGTGCTGAGCAGCGCCGCCGCGTGCGGGCTGCTGCTCTTTGCCGAGGGTCGGCTCGGTGGCGCAGTCTACGAAGAGGGCGCGCGTACCCGTAGCGGCGTGGCGGCACTTCAGGGGCTTTTGTACCTCGCCGATCCCGCCGCGCTGACGCTCCACGCGTTGCCGGAACCCGTGCTCTCGAGTCTGCTGGGTCGGCTTTCGGGCTTTTCTATCGACGCCGCTACGGGTGTGCCGGAGGGCTTTAGCGGCCTCGAGCTGACCCCGGCGGGCGCGCGTTACCACCACGCCGGAGAGGTGTACTTGCAGGTTTCCGTGCCGGACACGTTCAAACCGGAAAGCGCGTACAAAACGGGGGTGTTCGCGCGCGCCGAGCACGTCCCGAACCTCGCGTTGCCGACCGAACCGAGCGGTTGGGAGACGCGCCGCTACCTGCTGACCCTGCGCGGACGCGACGCGCTCAACCCGATGACCGAGCTGTCAATGCGTTTTCGTGGTGAGTTCGGACGAACCGGACGGCGGGCGCTCGAGGGCTTTCGTAGTGAACTGAGCCTCGAGGCGGCGGCCGAGGCGCTCGGACTCGAGCTGAGCGAACTCAAAAGCACTACCGAACGTCTCGAGCAGGGGGGCTTTATCCGCCCCGCTGCTGAAACGTCACCGACGCCGCCGCTCCACACTCGTTAAGCTTTCTGGGTAGAGCAGGGATCACCGGGCCGCACGTTCAGAGGTGGTCGGGTTCACGCTGAGACGTATGCTCGACCGGCTCAACCCCCGTGAGCTATACTCGGTAGGCTTTTGACGAGAGGATAGACCCGCTACCTATGTTTTATGCAAAAACGCCCTGTATAGAGACAAAACGTGTGAAGATAACCCATGTGAATATACCCATCGTAGGAACACACCACCAAGACGTCTGCAAAGATGTTCAGGCTCGCAACCGTAACGCACGGTTTCAGGAGAGTATGACGTTGTGACGGCGATGACGTTTAGAAATCCTCACTTGTGACCCCGCCCCCGGAGGACCGTTCGGGCGGTAACGATCCGGTTCGTGGTGGTTTTGCGCCTCATGATTCTGGCCCCGGTGGTTCTGACCGCGGTGACTCCGGCCCCGGTAGTTTCGACCGCAGTAATTTTGACCGTAGTGACGAGGTTTCCCTGCGCGACCTTTTTTTGGTGCTGCTACGCGGGTTGCCCTTTATCTTGTTGCTGACGCTCGTCTGCGGCGGTGTGGCCTACTACCTAAACGCGCAGCGCAAAGCTGTTTTTGCCGCTGAAAGTACCGTGCTCGTGACCCCGCCGCCGATTCAGACCGGCGACGGCGAAAACCTGTCGTTTAGCCCCATCAACGAGGTGTCGTTTCAGATTTACGAAACGCTGGCGCGGAGCCAGCCGGTGCTGCGCGGCGCGGTCGAGAGTTTGCCCGAGGTCAACTTGAGCCCCGCTCAACTGCTCAGCCTGGGTACGTTGCGGCAGCTTTTCGGCCCCCGACTCGTCGGTGACGTTGCGCCGCTGTCGGTCGTTCACCGCGTCCGCAACGCCGACCCGGAGAGGGCCGCGCGGCTCGCCGACGCTTGGGCGCAGAGCACGCTTCAGGCGGTGCGCGAATCGCTTTTTTCAAGCCTCAGCCCGGTCGATGAGACGACCACCCGTGAGGTTGCCCGGTTGCAAGGAAACGTCGAAGAGGTCGAGGCGCGGGTGCAAACGTTCGCCGCCCGCGACAACGGCGCGCTCCTCGAGGCCGAGTTGGAGGGGCTTACCCGTCAGCTCACCGACGGGCGCGAACGTCAGGGCGAACTGGTGCGCGAGATCGCGGCGGCGCGGGCGCGGGTGCGGGCGCTGCAAAATCAGCTCGGCGCGGCGCGTGGGGCGCAGACGGGTAGTGCGGCGCAGAGAAGTGTGGTGCTGGGCAGCGCGGCGCTGAGTCCGGCGCTGCTGAACGTGTTGAGCGCGCAGCGGGCGCTTTTGAGCACCGATACGGCGCGGACGCGTTCCGGGTTTACGCCGAGCGCGCAGCTGGCCCGTACGTTCGGGTCGGCGCTCGCCGAATCGGATACGCTGTCGGCGCTGCTGGCTGGCAACGAAACCGAGTTTGTCGGTCTTGCCCGCAGGCTCTACAGCGAGGCGGTCCGAACCCTCGAGGACGCGCTCGCCAGAGAGCAGCGCCGCGACCGAGAGACTTCTCGGGAGCGGGCGCAGGGGGCGCTCGAGCTGGCTCTGCTAGGTTACGCCAACGCCCAGGTTCAACCTCCAAGCAGCCCGCCCCGGAACGCGCCGCCTCAAACCCGGTCTCAAAACGCACGAAACCAGCGCGCGCAACCTCGAACCGAAACCCAGAGCAATGAATCGGCAAGCGCCCTGGCGCTCCTTACCGAAGCCGAACTCCGCCGCGAACAGGTCGCTTTGCGGGGCATGATCGCCGAACGCGCCAGCCTGGGCGGCGAAATCGCCTCGTATACGCGGAGCGCCGCCACCATTCAGCAGCGTCTGGCGACCCTCGAGCAGCGCCGCAGCCGTCTGGAACGTGAACTCGAAAACGTGCTGGCGTCTTACGCGACCGTCGCCGAGTTGCAGTCGAGCGTCTCGTATCTAACCGAACTCGCCCCGACAAACGCCCGTATCCTCAGCCAGGCGTCGGTTCCGACCACGCCGGTCGGCCCGCGCCGCACCTTTAATACCGTCCTCGCCGCTATTTTGGGCGGTTTAGCCGGAACCGTACTGGTTTTTTTACGCGCCGCCGTCCGGCCCCGCGCGTCTCTACGAAAGGCACATCTATGAACGTCACTATCATCGGAACCGGTTACGTCGGTCTTACGACCGGCGTCGCCCTCGCTTACATCGGTCATCAAGTTACCTGCGTCGACAAAAACCCCCGTATCGTCGAGACGCTCACCCAGGGCAAAGCGACGATTCACGAACCCGGTCTAGAAGAGCTTTTGGCCCACGCGAAAAGTCATCTGCGTTTTCAGACCGACATTCCCGAGATCAGCGGTGAAGGCGTGGTGTTTATCGCTGTCGGCACGCCGACCAAACCCAACGGTGACGCCGATTTGCAGTACGTCGACGCCGCCGCCAAAGAGGTCGCCGAGCAGATTCAGAGTGGCGCGAAGCTCGTCGTGGTCAACAAATCGACGGTGCCTATCGGCAGCGCCAAACACGTCGAGGGTATCCTCCACCGTTCGCTCGCCGCTCGCAACGTCAGCGCGGACGTGTGGGTCGCGTCGAACCCTGAATTTCTCGCCGAGGGGCGCGCCATGCACGACACGCTCTACCCCGACCGCGTGGTCATCGGCGCGGACGACCCCGCCCCTATCGGGATGTTGCGCGCACTTTACGCGCCCCTTTTAGAACAGACCTTCCCCGACCCTGCCGAGACGCCGCGCCCTGAACGCTACACCCTGCCGTCCTTGATCACCACCACCCCGACCAGCGCCGAGCTGACCAAATACGCCGCTAACTCGTTTCTGGCGACCAAGATCAGCTTTATCAACGAGTTTTCACGGCTCGCCGAACACGTCGGCGCGGACATCACCGAGGTGTCGCGGGCTATCGGTCTAGACACCCGTATCGGCGGCAAGTTTTTGCAAGCCGGAATCGGCTGGGGCGGGTCGTGTTTCGGTAAAGATACGCGCGCGATTTTAGCTGCGGCCCAGAGCTACAACTACGAGATGCCTATCGTCGAGTCGGCGATTAGCGTCAATCAGCGGCAACGGCTGCACGTTATCGACAAATTGCAAAAACACCTCAAGGTGCTGCGCGGTACGACCATCGGGCTTTTAGGGCTGGCGTTTAAGGGCAATACCGACGACCTCCGCGACGCCCCGGCGCTGACCCTGATCGAACACCTGAGCGAACGTGGCGCGATCATCCGGGTTCACGACCCCATCGCCGCCGACAATGCCCGCCGCCTCTATCCCGACCTGCCGGTCGAATACTGCGCCGACCCGCTCGCGCTCGCCACCGGCGCTGACGCGCTCGTGATCGTGACCGACTGGCCTGAATACACCCGTCTGCCCCTGACCGAAATTAAAACGGCGATGCGCGGCGACCTGATTCTGGACGCGCGCAACATGCTCGAGCCCGCTACCGTAACCGAAGCCGGGCTTACCTACGTTGGGGTGGGTCGCTAGCGAAAAGGTGAGCACGCCCGCCGTTTTTATCGTCGTGCTGAATTGGAACGGCTGGCGCGATACCCACGCCTGTTTGGAGTCCTTGGCGGGGCTAGCATATCCGAACGCCCACGTCGTCGTCGTCGATAACGCTTCAGAAGACGGTTCCGAAGCGCGTTTGCGGGAGCTGTACCCGGTGTTGACGCTGCTGCAAAGCGGGGCCAACCTGGGTTTTGCCGGGGGCAACAATGTCGGGTTGCGTTACGCCCTTGCGAACGGGGCCGAATACGTCTGGCTGCTGAACAACGACACGCTGGTCGAACCGGACGCCCTGACAGCCCTGGTCGACAAGATGCAGCGCGAACCCGACCTCGGTTTGTGCGGTTCGACGCTCCTCTACGAAGCGGAGCGGAACACCGTGCAGGCGCTTGGCGGAGCGCGTTACAACCGCTGGCTAGGGACGGTCGAGCATATCGGGCAGCATCAGCCGCGTACGCAAAGCGTCGATGAAAGGGCTGTCGAAAAGCAGCTCAGCTATCTTATCGGCGCGTCCATCCTGGCCTCGAGAGCCTTCCTGGAACAGGTCGGACTCCTGCAAGACGATTATTTTCTTTACTTTGAAGAACTCGACTGGGCGGCGCGGACGCGCGGCACCTTCCGGCTCGGTTACGCCTCTAGAAGCGTCGTCTATCACAAAGAAGGCTCGAGCATCGGTGGTACCGACCGCGCCAAAACCACCAAAAGCTACACCGCCGACCACTACGCCCTCAAAAACCGGGTACGTTTTACTCGGCGTTTCTACCCCTACGCGCTGCCGACCGTATACTTGGGTTTGGGAATGGCGCTCCTAAACCGCTTGCGTCGCCGTCAGTGGAACCGCGTGGTACTCGTTGCCCGTATCATGCTGCGTGGGGGTGAGGTCTAGGCCGGGTTCGGCAGAGGGTAAAGCCGGATACTAGCTGAAATCGCGGTCGGGCGCGAAGGCCGGGAGCAAAAACCCGATGTAAAAGCTTAGGCGTAAAAGCCGGGGGTGAAGGCCCGTAAGCAAAACCAGGAGTCGAGGGTGGTCAAGGTCTATCCCAAAATCAAGCTGAGCCGCCTGCCGGGGCGGTTTCTGAGCCTGCTCAGGACGCCGCCGCTGCTCGCCGGGACGGTCTACGCGCTCGCGCTGCTCTACTCGTTTCCGTGGTTCCGTATCCCTGACGTGGCGGGGGTGGCGTTGCCGTTTCAGCGGTTGTTGGCGTGGTTCGGGTTGGGCGCGCTCGTGCTGGCGCTCTGTTTGCGCGGCGGTTTTCGCGCCAACGCAGCGGTGCGTTTTTACCTGAGCGTGTCGCTGCTTTTTTTTGCGGTGCTGGGCGTAACGACCGCGACCAACGTGGTCGGCAGCGAGGTCTTCAGCTGGCTGCGTTACCTGAGTGAAATGTCCAAGTATGTGGCGGTGTTCGGGAGCGCATTTTTGGTCTACTACACCCTCGAGCACGGGCTGGTCAAACTAGTGTGGCTCGAGCGCCTGCTGATCTTCGGCGGGGCTGCGTCTATCGTCTTCGCCTACATCTTTTTGTTTCTCTACTGGGGCGGTTACCGGAGCACCAACGAGGTATTGGCGCATTCGTTCGGGGGGTCGCTGGGGGTCTGGCCCACGGGATCGTTTCTGCCGCGGCTGGCTGGGACGACTGCTGAACCGCAGCAGTTTTCGGTCGCTTTTCTGACGGCCCTGATGCTGATGATGGGCCGCCGCTACGTCCGCTACTTGTGGCCCGTCGCGCTCGCCGGAATCCTGGCGCTCTTGCTATCACAGTCGAAGTTTGCGCTGATCTCACTTGTTGCGGTGGCGCTCTACCTCGACGCCACCTATAAACAGCACCGGCTTATCTTCGGGGCGCTTTTGGCGCTGCTGATCCCGCCGGGGCTGCTGTTCGTCAGCACCTTGCCGGTTTTCGAGACTACTTTGAGGCAGGGGCTCGAGGCGCAGGCGTTTACCGACCGTTTGGAGAACCTGGACATCATGGGGATGATTATCCAGGACGAACCGCTCGATGGGATCGGCGTCGGACAGTACGGGACCTACCGCGGCGAACTGCTCTTTAACAACGCTTTTGAAAATCCCAACTACACCGCCGGAAACGACATCGTGTCGATCTTTGCTGAAACCGGCGTTTTCGGCTTTGCCCTGGTGACGCTTCTTTTTGGGGTGCTGTTCAGCGTCTTTGTGGCGGCGCTGCGGCGTCTGACGCGGCCTGAACACGAGCGTTATCTACCTTTTCTGATCGGAGCCCTGACCATCTTTCTAAATATGTTTATCGGCTACGAGTTTTTGCACGTCTTTTTCTGGATCAACCTCGGGGTGCTTTTATATCTCTACCGCGGTTTCGGCGGCGCAGGTTCCGGAGTGATCGAAAGAAGGGCCGAGTGACTCAGCTCTTCGTCAACGCCCGTTTTTTAACGCAAGACACAACCGGGGTGCAGCGTTATGCTGTCGAGGTCTCTAAACGTCTCAAGGTGTTGCGCCCGGACACGCGTTTTCTGACGCCGCAGGGCGTCAAACACCCCGAACTCGCCGCGCAGTTGGGAGCTGAAACCGTGGGGCGCTCGAGCGGGCACGTCTGGGAGCAGGGCGAGCTGCTGGCCCACACCCGCAGCGGCGCGCTGCTGAGTTTGTGCAACACCGGGCCGCTGGCGCACCCCCGGCAGGTCGTGACGCTTCACGACGCCTCGCCGTTCGCGGTTCCGGAGGCGTACTCGAGGGCGTTTAGAACCGTCTACCGCGTGCTTTTTACAGGTTTCGGGCGCACGGCTAGGGGCATCCTGACGGACTCGGCATTTTCGCAACGAGAGTTGACGCGCCGGGCAGGGATTCCCGAACGCAAATTGAAGATTGTCTACCTGGGTAGAGAACATTTTTTAGAGGTGTGTAGCGACCCCGGCATTTTGGAGCGACACGCCCTCCACGACCGTCCCTTTTTGCTCGCCGTCGGCAGCAGCAGCCCGCACAAAAACTTTGGCGCGCTGGTGAGGGCGCTCGAGCATCTTGGCGAAACCTCTTTCGGCGTGGTGATTGCGGGTGGCAGCAACCCACGTGTTCACGCCACCGCCGGTACCTTGCCCGAAAACGTCACCCACGTCGGTTTCGTGTCGGACGGTGAGCTGCGCGCACTTTACGAACACGCCGCCGGGTTTGTGCATCCGGCCTACTACGAGGGTTTCGGGATTCCGCCCCTCGAGGCTATGACGCTCGGGTGCCCGGTGCTGGTCTCGAACGCCGCCTCGCTACCTGAAGTTTGCGGCGACGCGGCGCTCTATTTCGACCCTTTTAATGAACACGACATTGCTGATAAAATCCAGACGTTTATGCAGGATAGGGACCTGCAAACCCGTTTGCGTACGCTCGGGGCCGCGCAAGCCGAACGTTTTAGCTGGGACACGGCGGCGCGTGAGGTGCTGGGTTTTACCGAACATGCCCTGAGCCTTCGCTGATGATCCAAAGGAGAAACACATGTCAAAAACCGCGCTGATTACCGGCATTACCGGACAAGACGGGGCGTATCTGGCCGAACTGCTGCTAAACAAGGGCTATACCGTCGTCGGGGCCGAACGCCGCGCGAGCACCCGCAACCGGATGCGCTTAGACGAACTCGGCATTACCGAGCAGATCACCTTTGCCGACTTCGACCTAGCCGATCAGGGCAATATGATGCGGGTACTTGAAAAGCACGCGCCCGACGAGGTGTACAACCTGGCGGCGCAGAGCTTCGTGGCGCTCTCTTTCGAGCAGCCGCTGATGACCGGCGACGTCACGGGTCTGGGTGTGGCGCGGCTTTTAGAGGCGATTCGCAGCGTGAATCCGAAGATTCGTTTTTACCAGGCTTCGACGAGTGAGATGTTCGGCAAGGTGCAGGCAGTGCCGCAGAGCGAACACACGCCCTTTTATCCGCGTAGTCCCTACGGCGTCGCCAAGCTCTACGGTCACTGGTTGACGGTCAACTACCGCGAATCTTACGGGATGTACGCGTGCTCAGGGATTTTGTTCAACCACGAATCGCCGCTACGTGGCCCCGAATTCGTCACCCGCAAGATTACGCTGGCTGCCGCGCGCATCGCTAAAGGAACTCAAAAAGAGTTGCGGCTCGGCAACTTAGACGCCAAACGCGATTGGGGTTTTGCTAAAGAGTACGTCGAGGGGATGTACCTGATGCTTCAGCAGGACGAACCTGAAGATTTCGTTCTGGCGACCGGCAAAACACACACCGTCGAAGCGTTTGTCGAGGCGGCGTTTTCGGCGGCGGGGCTGGCGTGGCGTGAGCATGTGGTGATCGACCCGGCGTTTGTGCGCCCGGCGGAGGTCGATCTGCTGCTCGGCGACCCTGCCAAAGCCAAAGCCGAACTCGGTTGGGAGCCGCGCACGACGTTCAAGGAGTTGGTGGCGCTGATGGTCGAAGCTGACCTGGCGCGCGTCGGTCAGACGTTGCCGCTGTCCAGCTATGCCTGAACCCGTAAGGGCGCTGATTACCGGAGCGGGCGGATTTGTCGGGCCGTATCTGGCGCGTCACCTGGGCGCGCTGGGGGCGGCGGTATGGGGGAGCAGCTTCTCGGGGGACGCTGCCGATGAACAAGTCAAGGACTACCGCGCCGTCAAACTCGACGTGACTGACCCCGCCAAAGTCCTGCGGATAGTGCGGGAGGTAGAGCCCACCGAGGTCTATCATCTGGCAGGGGTGACGCGACCCGCGTCAGGGGATACGGCGGCGTTTTACGCGGTCAACCTGCACGGTACGCTGAACGTCTTAGAGGCGGCGCAGGCGGTCGGCGCGGCGGTGCTGGTAGTCGGCAGCGCCTACGTCTACGGCGCGCAGCGGGGACCTCTGAGTGAAGCTGCCGAACTAAGGCCGGTCAACCACTACGGCGCGTCGAAAGCTGCCGCCGACCTCGCGGCGCTGCCCTACGCCCTGACCGGCAACCGGGTAGTGCGGGTGCGTCCCTTTAACCACGTCGGGCCGGGGCAGTCGCCGGACTTTTTGCTGCCGACGCTGGTGCAGCAACTCGCCCGTATCGAAGCGGACGAGGCGGAGCCGGTCTTAAAACTCGGCAACCTCGAGTCGGTGCGCGATTTTACCGACGTGCGCGATGTGGTGCGGGCGTATCCCACACTGCTACGTAACGGTGAGAACGGCGCGGTCTATAACCTCGCTTCGGGGCGCGGTGTAAGCGTCCATGAACTTAGCAAGATGGTGCTCTCGCGCGCGCAGCGCGTGGTGAGGCTCGAGACTGAACCCTCACGTGTGCGCGCGACCGACATCCCCGAACTCGTCGGCGACGCTGGGAAAGCCGGGGCGCTCGGCTGGACGCCGGAGATTCTTTTGGAAACGACGCTTGACGAGATGTTGGCGTTTGAACGGGCCCAGTATGCTTGAGACCGTGGACTCTGCGCCTGAACCTCAATCCAAACCCTCGTACGCAGGTGCCCGGGTCGCTGTGGTTCACGACTGGCTGAGCGTCTACGCCGGAGCCGAACGCGTTTTAGAGCAGATGCTCAGCGTCTTGCCGCAAGCCGACCTGTACAGTTTGATCGACTTTTTACCCTCCGGCGAGCGCGACTTTATTCAGAACAAACCCGTGAGCACCTCGTTTTTGCAGGGGCTGCCGTTTGCCAAAAAGCACTACCGCCAGTACCTGCCGCTGATGCCGCTCGCAGTCGAGCAGTTCGACCTGTCCGGGTATGACCTGGTGGTCTCGAGTTCTCACGCGGTCGCCAAAGGGGTATTGACCGGCCCCGATCAGCTTCACATCTGTATGTGCTACTCGCCGATTCGCTACGCCTGGGATTTGCAGCATCAATATCTCCACGAGTCGGGTCTTACCCGCGGGTGTAGGGGGGCCGCCGCACGTACGCTTTTGCACCATGTCCGTCTTTGGGACGCCCGCACCGCGAACGGCGTAGACGACTTTATTGCTATTTCGGAGTTTATCGCGCGGCGTATCTACAAGGTTTACCGCCGCGATTCGGTGGTGATCTATCCGCCGGTCGATACAGGCGGTTTTACGTTGCGCGAACAAAAAGACGACTTTTACCTGACCGCCTCACGGATGGTGCCGTACAAAAAAATCGACCTGATCGTCCAAGCATTTTCAGAAATGCCGGAGAAAAAACTCGTCGTGATCGGTGACGGTCCCGATTTCGACAAGGTTCGGGCCAAGGCGGGCGTGAACGTTCAGCTGCTGGGGTTTCAGCCCTTCTCGGTCTTAAAAGACCATATGCAGCGCGCCCGGGCGTTCGTGTTTGCCGCCGAAGAGGACTTCGGCATTATGCCCCTAGAGGCGCAGGCGTGCGGCACACCCGTGATCGCCTACGGCAAGGGCGGCAGTCTGGAAACCGTACGTGGTCTGGACGAGGTTGCCGATGCCTCTAGACCGACCCAAACCCCGACCGGCATCTTTTTTGAGGCGCAGACCGTCGCCAGTCTGCAAGCTGCCGTCCACCGTTTTGAAAAGGCGCACTTCGACCCCGAGGGGCTGCGCGACCACGCTGAAAGCTTCTCTGTGGCGCGTTTCAGAGACGAGTTCAGCCGATTTGTCGACGCGCGCTACCGAGCGTTTAGAGGTTCCGAAGCGGTAGGGGAGGCCAACCTCTGAAGCTGCCGCCTACCCCGGTCACGTTCTTGCGCCGCGCCGCGCCGCTGTGGTGGCTCGCCGCTACGCTCCCGCTCCTCGTCTACGCCGCGGTGTTTCGGAGTTCGGTGGGCGCAATTCTAGGTGTTGTCGGTCAGCTGGGGCTGGCGTGTCTGCTCGCACTTTTGCCGCTCCCGCGCCGGGTGCTGCGGCTGGGATTGCTGGTAGCCCTGACGCTGCTCGTCGCGGGCGGCGTCGCCGAACGTGAGTTGTCCAAGTACAGCTGGCAGGGTTCGGATAAGGCGGGTCTGTGGAGCGCCCTGGGTTTTGGTCACGCCCCCGGCACCGTATCGGGATACGGCTTTCGCAACTGGAACGCGGCGGGCGTAGAGGCGGCAGGGATGGGGGTAGCAACCGTACAGCTCGAGGTCAAGCTGGTGTCGGGTCAACCCGCGTGGGACTGGTTTCGTTCGGATGAGGGTTTCGTGCTCGAGCCGCAACCGGGTAGCGACTACCCTTACACCCGCGTTCAGGTACCCGTGGTCGCTAACGGGCAACCCTACCTGATGCGGACGTTCGATGTAGAAGAGCCGCTCGCCGGACGTATCTTCCGGGTGCTACTCGACCTCCGCCGCGCGCCGGACGGGGAGACCGCCGAAATCCCCGTAGCGGCGCGCGTCCCGTCGGCTTCAAACGTCGTTTCTGGTAGCCCCGTCGGTGGGCGCGACTGTCAGGGCGTTTTGCTTCAGGCGTGGACTAAAGGGGGGGGCGGGCGCTGCCTACCGGTAACGTTGCCACGTAGCTGGCAGCGTTACAGCCTCTCGTGGCGCGTTCCGGCAGGGGTCGACGCCTCGGTCGTGCGGGTCGTCGTGAGCGGGTTTGCCGGAGAAACCTTCGACGTGCGGCGGGTTCGGCTGTTTACCCCCAAAGGTGAACTCGGTCCCCTGTCGCCGCAGGGTGGGCGCGTCAAGGTCGCCTGGGGTGGAGGCGTCGAGGCTCAGGCGGGAAAGTCGTTTATCCCCACCTCCGAGTGGCGAAAGCTCACCGTAGCGGCAGCTAAAGAGGCGGGCGACACCCTCACCACCACACTCACTACGGCGTCGGGGTTGGTGTTGGGGACCCGGAACGTCACCGTGACCGGTCCGGACGGTGCGCCGCTACCAAAAGCGCCGGGCAGCAACAGACAGACGGTCGTCTTCGGCGACCCCAATCTGGCGGGTCATACGCTCGGGACGCTCGGGCTGGCGCTGGTGAGTTTGTCGGGGCCCCTGCTGGGCGCGCTCGGCGGCGCACTGACGTTGCTAGGCGTGGCCCTGACCGGCAGCCGCGCGGCGCTGCTCGGGGCGGGCGTCGGTCTGTTGTGGCTTTTTTGGGTGCAGCTCCCCGGCGGGCGGCGGCGGACAGCGTTTACCGCACTCGGCATACTGACAGCGGCGCTCGCCGGGCTGCTGTGGACCCAGTACGCCTCGTTGCCGAGACTTTTTAGCTTGAGCGAAACGACGGCGCGGCGCAACATCTGGGCGGCGTCGGCGGAGGCGTTTGCCGCGCACCCCTGGCGTGGCCTCGGCGCGGGCGGCTTTCCGGCGTACTGGGCCGAGCAGCGTGGGGGCGAAGCGGTGCAGCACGCGCACAACTTGTGGCTCGAGTTCGCCGCAACCTACGGCGTACCGGGTCTGCTGTTCGCGCTTAGCCTGACCCTCGCCCTCAGTCTTACGGCCTGGCGTGCCGGTGGTGTCCGGGCGCTCGCGCTCGTCAGCGGCGTGCTGGTCATGAATCTGTTCGACACGACCTTTCTTTATGGTGGCGTCGTCTTGACCCTCGCGATGACCCTCGGCGCGTTTTTCAGAAACCCGTTAAAGCCGTCTGCATCTCCGCTTCACACGCCCTCACAGCGGGGCGCGCATAATAGAGGGGGAGCACGGGGGCTGGGGCGATGATTCGGACAAAAACCGGTACAAACAAGATTGAGGCGAAGACGACCGTAACAAACACGACCGCAAACAGGGCCAGTGTAGGTAGGAATAGGGTAGGCCGCGCCGCTGGGGTCTATACGGTTTCCGGGGCGGGGGTCGAGGCTATACCCAAAACACCCGAGGGCGAGGTCGAATTCGAGACCAGAGTTCAAACCAGGTTTGGAGAGGCGGAAACGCAGCTCGAGCCTCGTTTTTCAGCGGCCGAAGCTGTTGTCGGTACAGACGCTGATACAGAGTTCTCCGGTACGGAAGCGGGTACAGCGTCGGTCGGTGGGGAGGCGACGGGCGCAAGGGCCGCGCCGCGCCGGTCGCCAAAATGATGGCGGCTTCCTTGACCAAAGGTTTGACCTTTGCGTTGGGGCTCGGTTTCGCTTTTTTACCGGCGTACGGCCCCCTGGTCGGGTTGCTGCTGCTGCTCGGCAGCCGCTGGTCGCTGCGCCGCTCCGACCTGCTCTGGTGGGGCGCGGCGTTTTTTCTGGCGTTGCCACTGGGTATTCATTCAGGCGTGCGCGGGTTCGTTTTCGGGGCGGCGCAGGTGCTCGCGCCGTGGCTCGTCTACCGGGCGTTTATCGTTCTGCACAACCTGCGCGTCAAGCTCGAGGCGGCTTGGATCGGGGTCGGCCTGCTGACCGGCCTAACGCTGATCGTCGCGCTCGGGGTGGGCCGCGCCCTGGGCGGGGCTGAAGCGCTAATCAGTGAACCGCTACGCGGCACGCCGCAGGGCAGTCTTTACGGTCACATGGTGCTGACGCTCGGCGCGCTCGTCGCCGTACTGTTGCCGCGTCTGCGCTGGCAGCTCCTGAGCCTGAGCCTTTCGGCGCTCGGGGTGCTCGTGTCGGGCAGCCGCGAGGCGGCGCTCGCCTGGTTGATCGTCGCGCTCGCGCTCGCGGTGGTCGGTAAAACGCGTGCGCCGGGCAAACGCTTGGCGATGGGCGTGTCGATCTTTACGATCTTGGTAGGCGGGGCGCTGCTCGGCCCGCTTTTCGGTTGGGGTAACGTGGGCTTTTTAATCGACGTAGCTCCGGCACCGGTAGAAAACACCAACCTGCTTCAGGGGACCGAGGTTGTCACCGGCGACTGGTGGCGGGGGGTGGGGGTGACGGTCACAGGCGACCGCCTGCTGGACTTCGGTAATGCGCCGCTGACAAGCTACCTCGTGACCAAGGTGCAACCGGGGGCGAACGCCCGCTTGCAACAAGTCGTCAGCCTCGAGCGCGGCGAAGCCTACACGGTCAGTCTTTGGCTCTGGGCGGAAGACCGGGCGAACGAGCCGGGGGTGCAGTTGCGGGGCGGCAAACCGGGTAGTCAAGAGGCGTTTGTGCTCGAGGGCGCGCTGACCGGCGCAACGTGGCAGGCTGCGGTGAGTGGTCCGGGGCGTGTGCTAGACGCCGGAACCTTGGAGACCAAAGGGCTCTGGCGGCGCGTCTACGCGACGTTCGTCTATGAGGGGGCCGCGCTCAGCCTAAACGGGTCGCTCGGTTTTGCGCCCGATCAGCGTGGGCAAGCGGGGTCGCAGGCGGCGTTTGCAGGGTTTCAGCTCGAGCGCGGCCTCAGCCCTAGTCCGTACGTGCCGGGGGCGGTCGCGCAGGGTCTTAGTTTGCAGCGTAGCCGCCTCGCGCTCTGGCAGAGTGCGTGGCTGGGTTTTGCCGCCTCGCCGATGTGGGGTCAGGGCGAAACGTTCGCCGACTTTTACCGTACCCAGTATCCCGACCAGCAGACCCCTTCGCACGCGCACTCGCTGCCGTTGCAGGTTCTTTTTGAACGCGGTTTGCTCGGCGCGGTGGGGCTGCTGCTCTTTCTAGTGGCGCTCGGGCACACCGCGCTGCAAAAGGGTGACGCGGCTTTTTTAGCGGTATTGGCGGCGCTGCTGAGCGCCAACTTGTTCGACGTGACGCTCTTTTCAGGTCAGATTCTCTATCCGGTCGCCGCCGTCGCCGGGTGGCGCGCCTCGGCTTACCGCTACGCCCGCGCCGGTGAACGCGACAGCGCCATGCGGCAGCTCGGGGTTCAGGTGGCGCTGACGCTGACCGATTTCGTGATGGTGCTGTTGGCTTTTAACCTGGCCGTCTGGACGCGGCATATCAGCGCCGGATGGCTCGGCCTGCCGCCTATTGACCCGCTGGCCCATTCGCTGACCGTCGCCCGTTACGCCCTGCTGCTCTGGCCCGTGATGGCGTGGCGCGAGGGGCTCTATCCCGGTTACGGTCTGACCGAACCGCAAGAGCTGCGTAAACAGATCGTCAGCGCCGCCTACGCCGGACTGATCCTGGCGGTCGGTACCGTGCTCTTTACCCGTGAGCTGACCATTCCCCGTTCGGTTTTGCTGCTGACAATTTTATTTAGTATGGTCTTGACTCCGTTCGGGCGCGCACTGATCAAGCGGCTGCTCTGGCGCTTGCGGCTCTGGGGCCGCGCCGTGGTCGTTTTGGGTGCGGGGCACGCGGGCGCGCGCATCGCCCGCGCGCTCAACCGCAGCCCGCTCGACGGTCTGCACGCCGTCGCGTTTTTCGACGACGACCCGCTTAAACAGGGGCTGATCGTAGAGGGGTTGCGGGTACGCGGCAAACTCGCCGACGCCGACACCTTCGCGTTGCGGCGCGGCGTACAACACGCTATCGTCGCTATTCCGACCGCGACGCCGCAACTGCTGAGCGGTCTTATCAACACGCGCGGGCGTATCTTTCGGCGGGTTCAGTTTATCCCCGACCTGATCAACTTGCCCTCACAGGGTGTTTTTGCCAGCGATCTCGACGGGATGCTGGCTTTAGAGGTCCGCCTGGGACTTTACTCGAGGATTAACCAGAGCGTCAAACGCGCGGTCGATCTCTTTGGCGGTGTGGTCGGGGGCGTGCTCATTTCACCGGTACTGCTCGCGCTCGCGGTGTGGGTCCGGCTCGACAGTCCCGGCTCGGTCTTTTACTGGAGCACCCGTATCGGGCAAAAAGGCAAACCCTTCAAGTGCCTGAAGTTTCGCAGCATGTATAGCGACGCCGACGAACGGTTGCAGACGATGATGCGCGACGACCCGTTGGTACGCGCCGAATACGAGCAGTTTCATAAATTGGAGCACGACCCCCGCATCACCCGTGCGGGCGCGTTTATCCGGCGTTTTAGTCTCGACGAACTGACGCAGCTCTTTAACGTCGTCCGGGGTGAGATGAGCCTCGTCGGGCCACGCCCCTACCTGGTGCAAGAACTGCCTGACATGCGCGGGCTACAAGACGTGATTTTGGAGGCCAAACCGGGGATGACCGGCTTTTGGCAGGTAACGGGCCGGAGCGACGTGACCTTTAGCGAACGCCTCGAGATGGAGTCTCAGTACGTCCGTAACTGGTCCTTATGGTGGGATATTATTTTGCTCTTTAAGACGGTGCGGGTGGTGGTGGCGCGGCGTGGGGCGCGGTAGGGGTCAGTGTTTAGAAGTCAGGGGTCAGTAGTCGGCAGTTATCCGCAGTCGGTAGGGATGAGTCTGTAGTTGTGAGCGGTTCAGAACAAAAACGCTTTACGCGCCTCGAGGGGTCTGCTTACGCCGCCTGCGCGTGGTCGCTCGTCTTTGCGGCGGCTAGCTTTTACTGGGCGCTCGGCGGCACCTTTCTCAGCCGCACGCAGTCGCCACAGATTTTAGAACTTGCCGCCGAGCCGTGGTTCGTGGCGTTTGTTTGGCTGACCGGACTGCTCAAAGTTCTGGCGGGCGTGCTCGCCCTGTCACTGGTGCGGGGGTGGGGGGAAGCGTTTCCGAGGTGGTTGCGGCGCGCTGGCGTCTGGAGCGTCAGCCTCGTTTTGACGCTCTACGGTGGGGCCAATCTCGCAGCGCGCGGGCTGATGGCGCTCGGTGTGCTCGAGACGCCCGCGTCGATGCGTTCAGCGGCGGCGACCTGGCACCTCATCTTGTGGGACCCGTGGTTTTTGCTGGGCGGCGTGCTTTTTCTCGCGTCGGCTTGGTGGTACAGCCGTGGTATCCAATCGGGGCGGTAAGGACAAGGTTTTGACGGCGGGGCGCGGGTACGGTGGTATGTTGACCTTATGAAAGGCATCGTCCTCGCCGGAGGTTCCGGTACCCGTCTCTACCCTGCGACGCGGGGTGTGAGCAAACAGCTCATCCCGATATTCGACAAACCGATGATCTACTATCCGCTCTCGGTGCTGATGCTTGCCGACATCCGCGAGATTCTGGTCATTTCGACGCCGCACGACCTGCCCTCGTTCCAGCGGCTTTTGGGGGACGGTTCGCAGTGGGGAGTGAGTATCAGCTACGCCGAGCAACCCGAACCACAGGGGCTGGCGCAGGCGCTGACCATCGGCAGGGATTTCGTCGGCAGTGACGCGGTCTGTCTGGTTTTGGGCGACAATATCTTTTTCGGTCAGAGCTTTTCGCAGCAGCTCCTGCGGGCGGCGCAGAGCGTCGAAACGGTGGGTGGGGCGACCGTTTTTGGCTACTACGTGCGTGACCCGGAACGCTACGGCGTCGTCGAATTTGACGGCGGGCAGGTGGTGAGTCTCGAGGAGAAACCCGCGCGGCCCAGATCGAACTACGCTGTCACCGGGCTTTACTTTTACGACAACCAGGTGCTAGGGCTCGCGGCGGGGCTCGAGCCCTCCCCCAGAGGCGAATTCGAGATTACCGACGTCAACAGAGCGTACTTAGAGCGCGGCGAACTCCGCGTCGAGCTGTTGGGGCGCGGCATGGCGTGGCTCGATACCGGAACGCACGAGTCGCTGTTGCAGGCGTGCAACTTCGTCGAAACCATCGAATCGCGGCAGGGGCTCAAGGTCGCGTGTTTAGAAGAGGTCGCCTACCGCAAGGGCTGGATCAGCGCCGCCGAGGTCGAAGCGTTGGCGCAGCCGATGGCGAAAACCGGCTACGGTCGCTACCTCTTAGACCTCGCGCGCGCCGAACCGAGACGCCCGTGATCTTGCTCACCGGGGGGGGTGGGCGGTTGGGGACGGAGTTGCAGACCTTATTGCCGAACGTCGTTGCGCCCTCGAGCCAAGACCTCGACGTGACGGACGCTGAAAACGTCGCGGCGGTCATTGCCGAACACCGGCCCCGCGCCGTCGTCCACGCCGCCGCCTATACCGACGTTAAAGGGGCCGAAACCGACCGTGAACGCTGTTGGGCCGTGAATGTAAGCGGCACGCGCAACGTGGTTCGCGCGCTCGGCGACGTGCCACTGGTCTACATCTCGACCGATTACGTCTTTTACGGCGACACCGGCGGTTACGCCGAGGACGATCCGGTCGGGCCGGTCCGAAACTATTATGCACTTTCCAAACTCGCCGCTGAAGCGGTCGCGCGCGTTGCGGCGCGTCACTTGGTCGTCCGGACGAGCTTCCGGCCCCGCGAATGGCCCTACCCCACCGCGTTTGAAGATGTGTTTACCAGCCAAGATTATGTAGACGTGATCGCCCCTGAAATCGCGCTGGCGATCAAACATCTGGACGCCATCCCCTACGATACGCTGCACATCGCTACGGCGCGCAAAAGCGTCTTCGACCTCGCGCGGCAACGCAGCGCCGAGGTCGCGCCCGGCAGCAAAACAGACGCCGGGGTAGACCTGCCCGACGACATCAGCCTCGATACGGCGCGCTGGACGGCGCTCCGTTTACAACTCGCCGCAAAGGATTCGCTATGACCCAACTTTCAGACCACGCGCAGCAGGCGCTCACCTTTCAGGACTATCCCGCAGCCCCGGTTCTGGGGGGCGTGTGGGCGCAAGCCCTTAAAAAGCGCCGCAGCGACAACGGTTTTTTTATGGAGTACGCACGTTTTACCGGGGGTACCGCCGAAAACTTGCCCGTTCCGTTCGAGGTGCGTCAGCTGAGCGTATCGCGGGCCGAACCGGGGCGCGTCAACGCCTTCCACATCCACCCGAACGAACCGCAAAACGAACTCTGGACGGTGGTCGAGGGTCGGCTCAAGGTGTGGCTTATCGACCTGCGCGCGGGTTCGGCGACCGAAGGCCGTAAACGCGCGTTTATCCTCTCCGGCGAAGAACCCACGCAGCTGCACATCCCGGCGGGCGTCGCACACGGTTATCAGGCGGGGCCGACGGGGGCGCTTCTCCTGTACGCGATGGATCAGCAGTTCGACCTCGAGAAACCCAACGAAGGCCGCCTGCCTTGGGACTTTTTCGGGGCCGAGTTGTGGGCGGAGGACAAAGGGTGAGGTATATATGAGCTACCAAAAACTGCTCGTTACCGGCGGGCTCGGCTTTATTGGCTCGAGCTACATTCGCCTGCTCTTAACCGAACACGAAGATATCAGCGTCGTCAACCTCGACCTGATGACCTACGCGGCCAACCCCGCGACGCTCGCAGATTTTGAGGCTGACCCGCGCTACACCTTTATAAAGGGCGACATCGCCGACCCTGAAACGGTGGCGCGGGCAGTGAACGGTTGCGACGCGGTGGTCAACTTCGCCGCCGAAACACACGTCGACCGCTCGATTCAGAACGCTAAGCCTTTCGTTCACACCAACGTCGAGGGGGTGCGGGTGCTCCTCGAGGCCGTCCGTGAGCGCGAACTCCGGTTAGTTCAGGTTTCGACCGATGAGGTCTACGGCGAGGTGATGACGGGCCTCAGCCGCGAAGACGACGCTTTTCGCCCGCGCAGCCCCTACAGCGCCTCGAAAGCCGGGGGCGACCTCCTGGCGCAGGCGTATGTGACGACGTACGGGGTCGACGCGGTAATTACGCGCGGCAGCAACAACTACGGCACGCATCAGTTTCCTGAAAAGGTCATCCCGTTATTTATTACCAACGCTTTAGACGACAAACCGCTGCCCCTTTACGGGTCGGGTAAGGCCGTACGCGACTATATTTATGTCCTCGACCACGCTCGCGGCGTTCACGCGGCGCTGCTAAAGGGCGGGCGCGGCGAAGCGTACAACCTGGGCGGGCAAAATCAAACCGACGGTGTAGAGATCGCCACGACCATTCTGGACGCGCTCGGAAAACCACGCGACCTTATCGAGCATGTTAAAGACCGGCCCGGTCACGACTACCGTTACGCGCTCGACGTCGCCAAGGCGGGGCTCGAGCTGGGTTGGCAACCGCAGGTTACGTTTCAAGAAGGCGTCGCCGAGGTCGTGCTCTGGTACGAACACAACCGTTCCTGGTGGCAGGGTGGCAAAGACGAGCAAGCGGCGTACTTCGAGGCGCAGTACACGGCCCGGGGCCGCTGACGGTGGCAGACGGCGCAGCCGATGCGTCACAAGGTGAAGCGCGCGGTACACTGGGGCGCGTGGCATCTCCTGTTCAACCCACTGTCAAACGCGTCCTCGACACCTGGAAAACGCTGACGAGGCCGCTCTACTGGCTTTATGAGGGGCGGCTCGAGGGCAGTGTGCAGCGCGGCAGTCTGCCTAAACACATCGGTTTGATTATGGACGGCAACCGCCGCTTCGCGCGGAGTGCCGGGCTGGACGTCGCGGCGGGGCACGATTACGGTGCGGGCAAAGCCAGAGAGGTGCTCGAGTGGTGTTTCGACCTGGGCATTCGCCACGTGACCCTGTGGGGTTTTAGCAGTGACAACCGGGGTCGCGCCGAAACCGAGGTGTCGCACCTGCACAGCCTTTTCGCGCGTCAGGCGCGCGCCATGATCGAAGACCCCAAGATTCACAAAAACCGCGTCCGGGTCCGGGTAATCGGTAATGTCAAGGACTTTCCCGACGATGTACGCGCGGCGCTGCGCGAGGTCGAGGCGGCGACCGCAGGGTACGGCGAACGGCAACTCAACGTCGCTATCGGTTACGGCGGGCGCGAGGAGATCGTCGCGGCGGTGCAGAAATTGCTACGCGAACAGGCAGCGAATACCAATAACGTAGATGAACTCGCCCGGAAAGTTACCGTAGGCGAGATCGAGCGCCACCTCTACACCGCAGGCTCGCCCGACCCGGACTTTATCATCCGCACCTCGGGCGAGGTCCGGCTGTCAGGATTTTTACTTTGGCAAGCCGCCTACAGCGAATACTATTTTTGTGACGCTTTTTGGCCGAGCTTTCGCCGCGTAGACTTTTTGCGGGCGCTCCGCAGTTTTCAGGCGCGTGAACGGCGTTTCGGCAGGTAAACTGGTAGATGGGGGTTTAGCTATGATAGATATGAAATACGCCAAAATCGTTGATTTTAGAGAACTGGACAGCATCCGGGATTCGCTGGGCCGCATTGTCTGCACCTCAGGCGGGTTCGATCCGCTACACCCGGGTCACGCGAGCTGTCTGATCGAATCCAAGGGTTACGGCGACACACTCGTCGTCGTCGTTAACGGCGACGCTTTTCTGACCGCCAAAAAAGGCAAGCCGTTTATGGATTTGGCGACGCGTTCAGCGGTCGTCTCGTGTATTCGAGAGGTCGACTTTGTGGTGCCGTTTGAGATCGAAAACGATTCGACGGTGCGTGAGGCGCTCCGGCAGATCAGACCGCACGTCTTTACCAAAGGGGGCGACCGCATTGACCACACCAATATCCCTGAATGGGAAGTGTGCGAAAAACTCGGTATCGAGGTCGTTTCGGGTGTGGGGCTCGATAAAGCCTGGAGCAGCTCGAACTTTCTTAAAGAGTGGTCGAACTACTCGGTCAGAAGCGCGCTGACCTCGTACCTGGGGGAGTAACTGGGAATACAGCCTTGTTCAGACTGCATTGACGACGATGACCGGGCAAGCGGCGGCCTCGAGCACCGCTTCGACCCTCGAGCCCAAAAAGACGCGCTCGAGCCTTGCTCTCGCGCTGCTACCGAGGACGATGAGGTCGAAGTCTCGGGCGGTCTCGAGGATGACCCCTTCAGGTGCGCCCCCGATCAATACTCTGGTTTCAACCCTCACCTCTTGCGATTCACCCAAAACGCGTAGCGACTCGAGAATCTGTTGCGCGTTACTGAGCTGACGGTCTCTGGCACGTTCAGAGCTGTCGAAGCGGTAGTCGCCCCGTTTTTCGCTTTCAATGACGTTTAGAAGCGTGACCTGAACAGGTTCGGCGCGGGCGAGCATAAACGCCACCTCCGCCGCCGAACGCGCCGACGCCGAGCCGTCTGTTGGTAGTAAAATGCGTTTGGGCGGCCAATGTTCGTCAACCCCGGTACCTTTGACGATCAGGCTCAGGCAGGGCGCGGACTGCACAAGCTGGTCGGTCAGTGGATTAAACAAGACGCTGCTGTCTTTAACCTTTTCCGAAGCGCCCAAGATGATGAGGTCGTAATCTTTTTGCGCTTCGCCTAAAATCACGTCACCGGGACGGGCGCTTTCGACCACCTTTTTAGTGATATCGGACGTTTTGAACGACCCGGCAAGCTCGCTTAGAAACGTCGCCGCGTTCGTTTTACCCCCTTCCGGTGTGACCGTCAGGAGGGTCAGCGCGGGGTTATTCCCCAGCTTTTCAAAAAGGTGAGTTTCGACCCTTTGCAGCTCGAGCCGGTTGCCGCTTTGGCGCTGCCGAACGGGTAACAGCACCCGTTTAACGCGGGCCAGTGAGCTTTCACGGGCGAGTTCCTCGAGCTGCAAGCGTTTAGTTTCCTGTTCATCCGGAACCACGTGACGCAGCGCCCAGCGGAGGAGCGCAGGAGCCATGAGCGAGGTCATGACCGCCATCAAGACGAGCACCGAGTACATCTCCCGACCCAAAATCCCAAGCGACAAGCCGATCGTGGCGATGATGATCCCGACCGCGCCACGTGCGTTAAGCGCCGAGCCGTAGGCCAGCGACCGCCAGTGATCGAGCCCGATGAGCCTCCCTGCGGCGTACACTCCGGCCAGTTTGCCGAATACCGCGACCACAAAGATAAGCAGGGCAATCCCGAGCAGTTCGGGCGTCAGCAAACTCGGCAGGTCAACCTTGAGACCAGCGATGGCAAAAAAGATCGGGGCAAAGATACCGATGGCGATGCTCTCGAGCTTATGCACCACATCGTTTGGCAGGCGGCGCATGGTGCCGAACAAGATACCGACGACAAATGCGCCAAGCACCGCTTCGATTTTGATAGCTTGCGCGATAGCCCCCCAGACGAACGCGGCGGCGACCACCAGACTCAGCAGCCGGTCGGGACCGACCACCCGGTCTTGCATAAAGTCGAGCGCGTGTTTGAGAAGCCAGCGCCCGAGTGTAAAACTCAGCAGCATAAAAATCAGGATTTTGCCCGCCGAAAAAAGTACTGTTCCAAACGTCACGACGCCGCCGCTCAGCAACCCCAACACGACCGAAAGCAGCGTCCAGGCGACCGTGTCGTCGATCATGCCCGCCGCCATGATCGTCTGCCCGATATCTCGTCGCATCAGTTTGAGGTCGATGAGCACCTTGGCAATCACCGGAATGGCTGAGACCGACATCGAGGTGGCGACGAAGAGCGAAAAGACCAGCCGCTTGTCCGGAGCCGCTAGCAAAAAGCCGGGCAGGTATAAGGCTAGCAAAAAGCCTGAGGCGAAGGGCAAGATGAGGCCGCCCGCTGCGACCCCCGCCGCGATTTTGGCGTGACGGCGAATTAGCGGTAGATCGGTCTCGAGCCCCGTAATAATCAGCAAAAACAGCGCGCCGAGCAGCCCGATGACCTCGAGCAAGTACCCTTGAACCTCGTTTTGCGGGATAACCCAGTGACCGACAGCGGGAATCAGCGTGCTTAAAAACGAGGGGCCGAGGATAACTCCGGCAAAAATCTCACCGGCAACGGCGGGTTGACCCAAAGCGCGGGCGGCAAACCCGCAGCCTCGGGCGACGATCAGGAGTATAGAAACCTGTACCAGCAGCAGCAGGACATCGTGGTGGGGCGCAGCAGTAAATACGTCCATCGGGCAGCTCCTCATGCCACAAAAAATCCGGCCTTAGCGTCAGCGCCGGAGGCGGTAAGGTGGGTTAAGGTGGCTTGGCGTGTTGTATCCGAGTCGGCACATCCACCCGGTACACAGGCTACCAGTTTGTACCAGAGACGTGTCTAGACAAACAGGGCTCGAGCCGTTCCAAACGTAGCTTAGCCAGAAGTGTGTTGGCCTTATAATCTAGGGATCAACGGGTTAGGGGAGGCACTCGAGCTCAAACCCTCCCTCGCTCGAGCGCCCACTGTTTTCCTCGACGATGAACCGTTCACCCGTGTACTCCGTTATCTTCATCACACCTGACCACTTAAATTCTCTAGGAATTACGGGCGATGTTGTCGGTTGCAGTTCTCGGAGGTGCTTGGAAAGCAAAATATTCTCCCTCATATCTACCGCTGAAGTTTCCTGTTACGTTGTAAGGTTTGTTTGCTACTGTGAAAGTGCCTGTGTAGTTGGCGTACTCTAGACTCGTTTCGCTAATTTCAGTAGTAAAAACTTGTGATCCTGAGCTACCGCTCGTTGTTGTAAGCATTCCCTGCCATAGCCCCACAGGATTAACCGAAGGGCGCACTTCACGGTTACACGCTGTAAGTAAAGTCAAAGCAGCGGAGAGAAGGGCAAACCTTGAAAGCCGTCTATTCATGAGAAGAGTATGGGCTGTCTCGTTACCCTTGTCAACACAAAAGCTAAATGAGTTTCCAGAGCCTCAAAATACTTAGAAGCGGCGGCAACGGGTCTTGCCAGAGCCAAACCGTGTCCAACTTCAGCCCCGCTAGCACTTTGCTCTCAAACACGCCGTCTGTGAGCGGGACGAGCTGGTAAATGCCTCGAGCGTCGGGCCGGTAGAACTCGGCTTGCTCGCGGTCGGGGTCGATAAGCCAGTATTCGGCGACGCCGCCCTGTTCGTATTCGTAAAACTTTTCGCCCCGGTCGCGCGCGCGGCTTTCGGGGCTGGTAATTTCAATTGCTAGGTCTGCGGGTCCCTCGAGGTGCTTATCCTTGAGGCGGCCGCGGTTGTCGTCCCCAAGATAGAGCAGATCGGGTTCGCGCCCCGGCAGCTTTGCCCCCGTTTTCATCTGAAACGGACGGGAGAGTAGCGTTCCGGGCGCGCTTTCTTCAGCGAATACGGTGAGTGAGGTTAGCAAAAAACCGAGGAGTTCTTGGTGCAAACTCGACGAGGAGCCGGTCAAGATGACTTTGCCGTCCACCCACTCCGCCGCTACACCGTCATCTTCGCTCCCCAGAAACGCTTTGTAGCTGAGGTGGGTGTCTGTCACGCTTCACTTCCCAAAGATATTCGGCAGTTCGTGCAGCTCGGCAATTACGTCACGGGGTTTGGAACCGCTGTGAACGCCGACCACGCCGAGCGCCTCGAGGGAGTCCATCAGCTTTCCGGCGCGGGCGTGCCCGACGCTTAAACGCCTCTGAAGCCGCGACACGCTCGCCTGACCTTCGTTAATTACCAGCTCGGCAGCTTCGCGCAGCTTGTCGTCGTTCCAGTCGATAAGACCGCTCGCTGATGATTCGTCGAGCGGGGGCGGGTCGAAGTCCGAACCGTACGCTTCGGCGAAGTCGTCGTCGAAGTACTGGCGACGCAAAAAGTTGGCGAGGGTAAAGATTTCTTCTTCGCTGATAAAGGGGCCTTGTAGACGGACGGGCTTGGGCAAACCGGGCTGGTAGAAGAGCATGTCGCCCATACCGGTCAGCCGTTCTGCGCCCATCGTGTCCAAAATGGTCCTCGAGTCGTGACCACTTGAAACAGCAAAGGCAACGCGCGCCGGAACGTTGACTTTAATTAAACTCGTCAAGATATCGACGCTCGGGCGCTGCGTCGCCAAAACGAGGTGCATCCCGGTGGCGCGGGCCATCTGGGCGAGCCGCATAATCGCCGATTCGACCTCTTTGGGACTGGTAATCATCAGGTCAGCTAGTTCGTCGATGATGATGATGATAAAGGGTAGTTCGGGCATATCGAGCGTGCGCGCTTTCTGGTTGTACTGGTCCAGATTTTTCGCGCCGATCTTGCTCATCATCTTGTAGCGGCGCTCCATGTGCGCGACCAGACCGAGCAGCACCCCGGCGGCGTCGTTCGGATTGGTCACGACCGGGCGCAGGAGGTGCGGCACCCCGTCGAACGGCGTCAGTTCGACCATCTTCGGGTCGATCATCAAAAACCGCAGGTCGGTCGGTAAAAAACGGTACAAAAGCGAGCCGACGAGCGTGTTGACCGCGACCGATTTACCCGAGCCGGTTGATCCTGCGATCAAAAGGTGCGGCATCCGGGCGAGGTCGCCGACGACCATCTCGCCGTCGATACTTTTACCCAAAATCAGCGGCAGGCGCGCCTTGGCGCGGCGAAACGCCGGGGCTTCGGCGGCTTCGCGGAACCGGATGAGGTCACGGCTGGCGTTAGGGACTTCCAAACCAATCACGCTTTTGCCCGGAATCGGCGCTTCGATACGCACCGATCCGACCGCCATCGCCAGCGCCAGGTCGTCGGACAGGCCAGAAAAGCGGCTGATCTTTTCGCCGGGGGCCGGTTCGACCTCGAAACGCGTGACGGTCGGACCGCGTACCGACGCCACCACGCGCCCCTGCAAACGGAAATTGGCCAGCGTTTCGTCGATCTTGGTGATACGCGCGCTTACTTCACGGCGCTGCGCGGCGGGGTCTTCGTCGGTGTGTTGCGGGGCGTCGAGCAGGTCCAGGGGCGGCAGCTGGATGGGAATACCGCCGACTTCGGGAATGGGTTCACGCTCCGGTTCAGGCTCGAGGTCGTTCCACGGTGCCGCAGCTTCACTGGTTTCGGGAGCGTCGGCTTTAGACACACTCACTTCGGGAGTATCGGCTTCGGGTACCTTGATTTCGGGTACACCAGCTTCAGGTTCGCTGTTTTCTAGCCCAACTTCAGGTTTATCGGTTGCGGCGTCGGGAAATGCACCACCGACAGGCTCCGGCGCGGTGACGTCGGCGGTCATGAGGTCGAGGGTGGTTTCGAGGTCGTTCAGATTCCTAGTCTGCGCGTCCAGCTCGGCGAGAGACGACCGACCTTTTTTCAGGAGCGCGCGCAGTTCGGCGTCAAAGGTTTCTAGCGCGGTCTCTCTCGGATAGGCGGATCGTAGTTCGGCAACGCGCTCCAGCAGCGCAGCCCAAGGCCCTAGCAGCGCCGTATCGTCGGCGAGCGCCACCTGCGCCCCTTCAACCTCGGCAAGTTCATTCGTTCGGTCGCCGTGTGCCTGGGTCGCGCGTACCAGTTGCTTGGGCGTCGTTTCCGACAGCGACGCTGCGGCGAGGTCACGTTCACGCAGAAGGCGGCTATACCGTTCGCCCAGCGCGGTGTGTCCCAGACCCAGAAGCTTTCTCACACCGTCGAGCGTGCGGTCAGAGAGCGGTTCGGTCAGTGGTCCAAACAAGGTGTCTTGTCGCGCCTCGAAATCCGGCAACTCTTCGTCTTCAACCTGCGCGGCGAGTTCGGCGGCGCGGGCATGGGCAAAGCCGGATACGGCCCCCTCCCAAGCGCCCGCGTCGGTCTGGGTGTCTCGTAAGATGTCGGCGTCGGCCCAGCGGAGGTTGCTGTGGGCGTTACCGACCATCTCTTGCCATTTACCCAACTCGGCGGAGCCCGGATAAAGCTCACCGAGCGCGGTCAGGTCGCTCGAGAGTCCCCGCAGCCGCCCCTTGACGAGCGCCACGTCCGCGCCGAAGGCGGCCCTAGTCTTAACCTTGCGGCGCGCCGCCGCGCCCCCGTAAAACGCACGTTTGACGCCCTCGGCGCTCCGCTGAAACGCGCGCCGAAGCAGCGTCGTCGGCGGCAATTTTAATAAAATGTCGATGCCGACGAGGATAATCAGCAGCGCCAGCACCGACGCCAGCACGCCGGTAGCGCCGCCCACGCTGTTATAGAGCTGCCGCCCCCACGCGCCGCCCAGTGCGGGCGCGAGCAGCGACGCCAGCAGCCACACGCCAAAACCTGTAACGGCGTAGGCGAGCAGGACGCGGGGCCAACCCTGCGGATTTTTGCCGAGCAAAAAAAGCCCGCCCAAAACCAGCGGCGGCCCCGGTAACAAGTACGCTCCGCTCCCGATTTGCCCCACGAAAAGCTCGCGCATGAGCGCGCCCAGCTCACCGAGCGGGAGCGGCAACAGCAGCCCCAGCAGCAGCACCCCGAGCGCCAACAGCACCAACCCGATCACCTCGAGGTTCGCCGAAGCTTTTGTTCCCTTGGCCTTGCCGCGCCCCGCGCGCTTTACCTGTACACGTCTCGCCACAGTCCCAGTCTAACCCGGTCCGGCGACGCATCTACAAGCAAGTTCTGCCCAACTTTACGCGCGGCCTAAACGTACAATCTGAGCAGGTCGTCCGCAGGTGGCCCCAGCTTACGTCTCAGCTTCAACTTCAGCCTCGGAGGTTTCTTCAGGGGCGGGAAACGCGCGGATGATGCCCACCTTTTCTTTTTCGCTGTAAGTGTAGGCGGGTCGTCTGAGCAAGTAAGTCTCGAGCAGCACCTTGATCAGTGCGGCGGTCGGGACAGCGAAAATGGCTCCGACGAGTCCGAACGCGCTCAGCCCGAGGGTGATAGCGATCAGCACCGTTACCGGGTGCAGATTGGTCGATTTTGACAAGATAAATGGTGAGAGCAGGTTGCCCTCGAGCTGGTTGGCGACGATAAACAGCACGATGACCAGGAGTGCCGAGGTAAAGGGCGTCGCAGTGGTGAGCGCCAGCAGTACCGCCGGAATCGCCCCCACGATGGGTCCGAGGTACGGGACCAGGTTAAAGATCGCGGCAAAAAAGCTGATTGCCAGAGCCGATTTCACCCCGATCAAAAACAGCCCCAGATAGATAAAAAACCCCAACACCACCGCAATCAGCAGCTGTCCGCGCAGGTAACCGCCGACCGCCTGATCCATCTTTTCGCCGACATCTTGATAAAACGGACGGTAACGTACCGGCACGAAACGCCGGAAGTTGGCGATAAAACGGGGAAAATCGTTGAGAAAGTACGCGCTCGCCACCAAAATCAGAAACATCTGCAAGGTGGTCGAAAAGATACCCGTCGCGCCGGAGAGTAGAAAGGCCGGGCCGTCGTTGAGAACTCTTTCGAGCAGCCCTGTCAACCCGTTTGTCGCCTGTTCAAAAAGCCCGGTGATCCGCGCCTCGACCTCTGCTGAAACGTCGGCGCGACCCGGATCGACGCCGAAACGGTCGGCTAGAAACCCAGGCAGGAGTTCCTGCCAGTTGGTGATGGTGTTCGAGACGTTAGTGACAAGTGGGGTCAGCGTTTCGAGGGCGCGCGGTACCGCGCGGACGAAGCGGCCCAGGTCGGTTACGACCTGGGTAAGTAAGTAGGTACCGAAGACGAGCAGCGCGATGACCAGGATATAAACGAACACCGTCGCCGGGGCGCGCCTCACCCCGATACGCCCCAGACCGTTGACCAGCGGATTCAAGACGTAGGCGATGACAAACCCGATCACCGCTGTTTGTAGCGCAAAGGTGTAGCGACCCCGAAACGCGATCAAAATCCAGATAACGGCAATGATAAGAACCGTATGGACGGCGGCCCGTACCCAGACGTTGCGCCAGACGACCTCGAACGCGGTGGGGTTTCTGGCAGCTTCGCGCTCGGCGCGCGCCTCTTTGGTAGGACTCACCCGCAGAGTCTAGCACGCACCCCCGCCGGAACCGCAGCGAGTGTTAGATATTTCGTGCCGGGGCCACGTTTGTCTACCCGACTGGGTTCTATTGACGTTCTAAGCTGGGCGAGAAGAAGCAGGAAGTAGGAAGTAAGAATCAAGCTTGGAAAGCGTCGGCAGGTTGCATGTTCAGTACGGCGAGTGTGTTTTCCAGACGGTGACGACCGACAAAACCTACTCGAGTGTTCGGGTCGGTTCAGGCTCCAGCAAATCCCTGTAGCCTAATTATTCGCGTTGTCGCCCGCAAGTACGACGTATTTTCACGTCTCCAACGGCAAAAACGATCTGTTCGGGGCTGACTCTAAACCCTCGAGACCGCGCACCTCTGCAACGCTTCGACCTTATCCAACGCTTCCCACGGAAACCCCGGACGCCCGAAGTGTCCGTAGGCGCTCGTTTCGCGGTAGATGGGCCGCTTAAGGTCTAGCTGCGCGATAATCGCTGCCGGACGCGCGTCGAAAACCTCTTGCAGCACCTCTGCTAGCACCACGTCACCTAGTTCGGACGTGCCGAAGGTGTCGACGTAGACGCCGACCGGGTGCGCGACCCCGATGGCGTAGGCGAGCTGCACCTGCGCGCGGCGCGCGAGCCCCGCCGCGACCAGATTTTTCGCCATATAACGCGCGTAGTACGAGGCGCTGCGGTCGACCTTGGTCGGGTCTTTGCCGCTAAATGCGCCGCCGCCGTGGGGCGCGGCCCCGCCGTAGGTATCGACGATAATTTTGCGGCCCGTCAGACCCGCGTCGCCCTCCGGCCCACCGATGACAAACCGCCCGGTCGGGTTGATGTACAAGCGGGTATCGCTGCTGAGCAACGCTGCGGGGATGGCGGCGCGGATGACGTGCGTCTCGAGGTCACGCTCCAATTTATCTTGCGAAACGTCCGGATCGTGCTGCGCCGAGAGCACTACCGCCATGACCTTGACCGGTACGTCACCGTCATAGGCAACCGTGACCTGCGCTTTGCCGTCCGGCCGCAGGTACTCGAGCTGCCCGGTTTTTCTGACTTCAGCCAGGCGGCGCGTGAGGGCGTGGGCGAGGGTGATCGGTAGCGGCATCAGCTCCGGGGTCTCGTCGACCGCGTAACCGAACATCAGCCCTTGGTCTCCTGCGCCTACAAGGTCGAAGGGATCGCCCGAGGCTGCGTTCCGGGAACGCGATACCCCCTGTGAGATGTCCGGTGACTGTTCGGTGATAGCGATCAAAACTGCCGAGTGGTCGGCGTCGATGCCGTAGGCGGCGTCGGTATACCCGACTTCACGTACGGTGTCGCGGACGATTCGCTGCAAATCTACGTAGCCGTTACAGGTGATTTCACCGGCGATTAGCGCGAGCCCTTTCGTAAGAATCGTTTCCGCCGCCACGCGCGCTTCCGGATCGACCGCGATCAGAGCGTCTAAAACACTGTCGCTGATACGGTCGGCGAGTTTGTCGGGGTGGCCCTCGGTTACGGATTCTGAAGAGATGAGTTTATACATAGTGTCTCCTGGGTATCTTTTGGGTGCTTCTTGCGTGTCGGGGTAGGTGGACCGGTTCGGGGCCACGTGGTTTTTCAAGCATAACAAGGGTGTGCGCGTGAACCCGTTTTTCGGCTCTTGCCGGGCGTGGTGGTTGGTTGGGGGAAAAAGAGAGGGAGAAAGAAGCAAGAATGTAGGGAGTAAGAACTCACTTCACGCACATTGCGGCTTGGCTTGATTGAGAGACCAATTTTTAGGAGCGGGTCGTCGGCGTTCAGACGTTAGACCCCTCCTGACTTCTAAATTCTGGCCCCTTCAAACTCAACCTACTGCTCTACTCTGCGTATGACTCGAGAAGATTGGGGCGTGTGGGTGCGTCTCCGGCACGAGCTGAGGCGTGTTTGCCAAACCGCGAGTGTCAACACAACTTGGCCGAGGTGTAAAAGCTATACTGGCGCTTAGTGTCCGTATTTACCGCGCGCGCCATTCTCCGCCCCGCCACCTTGTCCGACGCCGCCGGACTTCACCTGCTGTACAAAAGCATCTACGACGAAGGGCGCTGGTTCGTCGGTGACGGCCCGCCGAGCGCCGAGACGCTTCGGGGACGGCTCCAGGGGCTCGAGTCCAGCCGTTCGCTCTTTATGGTAGCGACGTATGAAGGGACGCTTTCGGGGTGGCTCGAGCTGCACCGTTTGCCCCCTAAAAGGCTCTCGCACGTGGCGGTATTGACTTTGGCGGTGGCAGCCCCCTACCGCAGGCGGGGAACTGCCGGAGCGTTGCTGACGTGCGCTTACGAATGGGCGCAGGCGGTCGGCGTCGCCAAACTTCAGCTGAGCGTACGCGCGCACAACCGCGCAGCGCGCGCGCTTTACGAGCGTGAAGGCTTCGTGCTCGAGGGGTGCGAACGGCGGCAGGTGTACGACGCGGGCGTATTCGAGGACAACTTGCTGATGGCGAAGTTTTTATGAGGTCTTCATGACGAGGTTTTTGCGGTGAGCGGGGCGACGCCCCCGGCAACCCCCGTTCCAGCGTCCCGGCCCGGTGAATGGTCCGAGCAGCGCGTCGGGCTTTTCGTCGATACCCAAAACCTCTACTACGCGGCCCGCGACGTGTACAGCCGCCACGTCGATTACGAACGGCTCTTGTCACTCAGCGCCCGCGGTCGCCGTCTGGCGCAGGCCAGCGCCTACGTCGTCGAGCGCGAAGGGGAGGCGACCGCCTACGGCTTTGTGACCAAGCTCTCGGCGCTCGGCTACCGAGTGCGCCGCCGCAAGGTGCGGGTTCACCGTGCCGACAACGGCGGGCGGCCCGTCTTGGAGGGCGACTGGGATATGGGCATCGCCGCTGACATCGTGCGGGCCTGGGATTTCGTAGAGGTGATCGTGCTGGCGAGCGGTGACGGCGATTTCGTACCGCTTTTGGAGTTGGCGCAGCAGCGCGGCAAACGCGTCGAGGTGCTGGCGTTTCGGGAAGCCTCTTCCCAGCTTCTGCTCGACTTGGCCGACGCTTTTCAGAATCTGGCGGATGTTCCAAATATCTTTGTCTAAAAGCACTGTGTAAGGGCGCTGTACAGGAATTCAGTGCGCTTGCTTGTACCACATCAGGGTGCTACAACCTCCACCCGGCCGTCCATAAAGGCGTGCAGGGTGCAGGTGTAAGGATACGAACCCGGCTCGTTAAAGGTATAGCTGTAGGTTCCTTCGTTCAAGATGGCCGACGCGAACCCCTCGCCCACGACGTTGTGCGGGACGGGCTCGCCGTCGTCCGTGTCCTCGAAATGCCAAGTCACCGTGGTGCCTGCGGATACCTGGATGACGCTCGGCTCGAAGGCGTGGTTTTGGCCTGTACGCGCCACGACGCGCACCTCCGTCACCCCGACCTGCGGCGCGGCCCCGCCGGGGTTGGCGAGAGCGCGCCTGCCGATGGGTGAGAGCAACAGTGAAACGCCCGTAGCGACGAGGACGGCGACGATTGCCCAAACCACGCGCGCCCACTGCCGCGCTGCAAGCGGCTTCACACGGTTACCTTGGACTCGAGCGTTTGGGGGACGCCGTGCGTCCGGTACCACGCCAAGGTCTGCTCGAGTCCCTCTTCAAACCCCGTACTAATGTCGCCAAAGGCGCGCTTGAACTTGCTGTCGTCAACCACAAACGGCTGCTCGAACTCGTACATCATCTCGACCGTTTCGCGCGCGCCGGGGATAAAGATGCCGCCGACGCGCATCATCAAACGACCCATGCTGCTCATCTTAGGCGTTTGACCCGCCAGCTCGAACGCTTTTGTGACGACCTTGCGGGTGCTGTGCGTGGGGGCGTTGGGCACGTGCCAAACTTGACCGTCGGCCTCGTCACGCTCTCCTAAAATCGCTAGGGCTTCGCCGAAGTCGCCTATAAAGGTGTAGCTGTGCGGCTGGTCGATGTCACCGACGAGCTGCGCGGTCTTGCCTTGCAGAAGTGGCCCGAACACCCGTTCACCGAGCGCGGACTCCAATACAAACGGCCCGTAAAAATCCGAAGCGCGCCCAATGGTGACGCGTACCCGGCCTTTTTCGTGCGCCGCGAGAGCCTCTGCCGCCATCGCCGCGCGCACCTTGCCCTTGCGGGTTGTCGCGGCGTAGGACAGGGTTTCGTGAATAGGGCCGTCCACATTGCCATACATGTAGAGATTGTCAGCTAGGACGAGCTTGGCCCCGGTGTCGGCAGCGGCGTTCAAGATGGCGCGTTGCAAAGCCGGAAATTCCTCGGGCCAGCGGGTGTAGGCGGGCTGGGCGCAGCTGTAGACGACGCGCGCACCCTTGACCGCTCCTTTAGCCTGAGCGGGCTCGAGGGCGTCGGCAGCGACAAGCTCTGCGCTCTCCGGGACGGACGCTTTGCCGCTACGGTTGACCAGGCGCACCTGATGACCGCGCTTCAGAAGTGCTCCGGCGGTGGCGAGACCGACCGGGCCGGTACCGAAAATGACGTGCAACTCTTTTGTGGGCATGGTTCCTTCCTTATTTAAAGCTGTTCCAAGGGTTAGGAGGTGAGCCCCAGCCCGCTCGTTCTACCTTCGTTCTCGTCTATCTGACCCCGAACACGCGCGCCACGAGGGGGGCGTCGGCTAAGTGAAAGGTGTGGGTGGTAAAGATGTGCATCCAGGCGTTGCCCAGCGCGAGCGTGGAGACGGCTTTGATCGTTCCCCAAAAGAGATCACCGGCGAGCAGCCAGGTCAGCGACAGACCGATGTCTTGCGCGCTGCCCCATTCGATAAAGTACTCGTTGAGGTTAAAGAGCATGTAAACGATTCCGGCTAAAACGGCCCCCGTCACCCAAGAACGCGCTAGTACGGCAAGCCGAGGCGCGAGCAGAGCTTGGGTAAAGATCGCCACGGGCAGAAGTGTTCCGAGACCGTAAAGGACAAGCGTCAGCAGGTAACTCGAAACCGGTAGCCCCCAAAAATCCGGGGTGACAAAAGGAACAAAGCCTACAAAACCCGCCACCACGGCGAAGGGGACGAACACCCGGGGTTTGGGAAAACCCAGCGGCAGCACGGCGTAGACGAGCGCGTTGTAGCCCATCCAGAGCAGGGACGACGCTGCGGCTTCCTGACCGAAGATGCTCTGAGTGCCGTCGGCAAAGGCTCTGAAGTGAATATGTGTGTGGAGGTTAAAGGCCATCCCGAAGCCCATCGTGACTAACATATACGCCAAAAGCCAGACGGTCTCGAGCGTGGCACGGGTGCGCGTCAAGCCGAGCTCGCTTGTGTGGTCGATGGGTTTCAGCCCCTTCCGCCGCGCCATAAAAAGCATCAGATAAAGGGCAATATGCCCAGCTGACCTAAAAGATAGGTCACGGGCTCCTGGTTGCCGTAGCGCAGTCCCGACAGGTCGGCGAAAAAAAGAAGGTAGGCAGAGGCGACGAGCCACACGGCGGCTACGGCTAGGAGGGGCAGATTGAGCTTGAAAGTCGAACTTGCTCGAGGGTTAAAACTTGTGCTTGCCATCATTATCCCCTATTTGTATCTATCTTTACACTGGTAGGATAAAGTATGATCTTACCAGTGTCAAGTCCTGTTTCTGCGCCAGCTAAATCGGCTTCGTACCACCACGGCGACCTTCGTCAGGCGCTCATCACAGCCGCTCAAGCCGCACTAAAAGAGAAGGGGGTGGACAAGCTCTCGTTACGCGAAGTGGCGCGCAATACGGGTGTAAGCCACGCGGCGGCGTATCACCATTTCAGAGACAAAACCGGCCTTATCGCAGCGGTGGCGGTGGCGGCGTTCGGGGAACTCGAGGCCGTGATGCAGGCGGTGCCGAGCGGTGGCGACGCGCCAAGCCGTTTGGGAGAGCTTATGCGGGTGTACATCACCTTCGCCTTAGAGAATCCGGACGAGTTTCGGCTGATGTTTCTGCCGCAGCTCCGCAGCGATGAGGTCCGCACCGAAGTGGAGGGGGCGGGGCGCGCAACATACGCGCTGATCGTCGCGGCGCTCGCCTCACTCGAGGCTGCGGGGCGCTTAAAACCAGCTGACCCCGAGCAGGCTGCGATCACCGCCTGGGCAGCCGCTCACGGTCTCGCCACGCTGATGCTGGACGGACCGCTCTACCGCAACGCTCAGAGCGAGGCGGGCCGCCAAACGCTGATAGACGCCTCTGTAGAGCACTTGCTTACGGGTCTGTTGAGACCCTGAACCCTAACGTTTGTCTACACAGCCCTTTGGTACTGTTCGACGCCTCTAAAGTTGCAAGCCCGGGGGTATAGTTCGGTACCACCAAACCGCCACACGATAGGTTTAGTCGACCTGCTATCAATCTCGCAAGGAAAGAGGTGGCTGTGCAAGCAGTGATGAAGCTCGAGCCCGGCGTAGGCAACGTCGGCATCAGGGATATCCCCGAACCCACACCTGCTCCGGGACAAGTCCTAATCAAGGTCGCCGCGGCGGGCATCTGCGGAACCGACCTGCACATCTATCACGACGAGTTTGACACCAAGCCTCCGGTGGTATTGGGACATGAGCTGTCGGGGGTGGTCGTGGCGCTGGGTGATGACGTGAGCGGTATTACGCTCGGAACGCGCGTGACTACGGAAACATACTTCTCGACCTGCGGCGCGTGCCGTTACTGCCGCTCGGGTCACGAGAACTTGTGTTTGCAGCGGCGCTCAATCGGTTCAGCCGTAAACGGGGGCTTTACGAGTTATGTGGTCGTACCCGGTAAAAATGTACATGTACTGCCCGACAACCTCAGTTTTGAAGCCGGTGCCCTTACTGAACCCCTGGCCTGCGTCGTGCACGGGGTACTAAGCACGGCTACCGTCGGGCCGGGCGACGTTGCGGTGATTGCCGGACCGGGCGCAATCGGCCTACTCACATTGCAGGTTGTCAAGGCGGCGGGCGCGACGGTCATTATGCTTGGGACGGGTGCCGATGAGCATAGGCTCGAGTTGGCAGAGCGTCTTGGAGCAGACCACACGCTGAATATAGAACAAGAGGACCCCGAACTTCTAGTTCGCAACCTCAGTTTAGAAGGTCTAGGTGCGGACGTCGTTTATGAGTGCACCGGTGCGGGTCCGGCGGCGGCGCAACTGCTAAAGCTGGTGCGCCGCCGGGGTCGCTACGTGCAGATCGGTTTGTTCGGTAAAGCCGTCTCTTGGGATTTGGAACAAGTCTGTTACAAAGAACTCGTCGTAACGGGGAGTAACGCGAGCGTGCCGTCTGCCTGGCTCAAGGCGTTACAGCTCTTGGCGACAGGCGCAGTTAAACCAGACCTACTTATCACGGACCGCTTCCCCCTCAGCGAGTGGCAAAAAGCGTTTAGGATGTTTGAACGCAAGGAGGGTGTCAAGCTGCTGCTAACGCCCGTGGCCTAACGTCCGACTCGGTACCGGTATCAGCGTTCAACCCCTTGTGGCGCACAAATACCCGAATGCGACCAGTGGCTGCGCTGACGTTTCTAACCGCCCACGCTTACCCGAGTTTGGGCACCTGTAGTCTATCGACCGGGCGTTCCGCCGCTGGACGCGGCAGTCACCATATGCTTGGTTGCGGTCGAATATCGGCTGATGACGCCCGGGTGCACTTTCAGGCAGCGTCTCCTCCCACCGGATCAATGGGCGAAGTGAGAGCGCGGAACCCACCACGCCGCAAACCGAGCACAAGCGTGCGTACGAGCAAGTAGCCTACAAAACCGACCGGCCCCAGCATCGGCGCGAGGTAAAGAAGCGGCCTGACCAAGAACCAGGGGATACAGTTAGTGCGGTCCGGATACGCCTAGCGAGCTATAAAGGGGTGGAAAGCTAAAAAGTGCTGCCAGGCGGCTGTCGTACCCAAAGGCGTTGCCAAGAGGCTCGAGATACGCTTTTAACGTTTTTGAGCCGGAAGTTAATGGTGCCCGAAGGTGATGTGCGTTCTGAAACGACAGCCCGCCGAGCGCGCGGTAGGCTGCTCGTGTGAGCGCCGACAAACAGCCCCTCGTGAGCTTCTGCGGATGTTTGGGACAGCTCAGCGTAGTCGGAACCGACCCGGCGGCTGAGGGGTGCTTGGTATGGCGTACCGACGTGCAGCTTTTCAGACGCTCCCCGGTAGCGGTGCGCGGTTCGCTTTTAGAACTCGCGTGTGACGTAGCGGAGCTTTACCACTACAAATACACGCTTCAGCTCGCCGGTCGGGAGGGCGAGGTTGAGGTGATCTGGCTCGAGCTTGCCGCCGACGGGTCGTTGCTGGTTTTTCTGAAGCCGCCGCTGGTTGCGCCGTCCTCTGCGTTTGTACCTGGTCAGGTTTGAACTCGGCGTGCTCGAGCTTCTTGGACGCTCCCGATTTTGTTTACTGAAGTCCGAATTTTTCCGGTCCCACCCGGCGTCTCATCCTAGCTGAAACGCTGCGGAAGCCGCCATCCGGCTCTGCAATTCAACCTTACAAAAACCCGACCGACCTGCGCGCTGAGGCGGCGGGGCTATAGTTAGAGCTATGTCAAACCCTGATCGGCAGGCGGTATTTGTAACGGCGGTGCGGACGCCGGTAGCGCGGGCGCACAAAGGGCTGCTCAAAGACACCCGACCCGACGACCTGGGCGGCTTTATTCTTAAAGAGGCTTTGGCCCGTACAAAGGGTCTGGATGCGGCGCGGATCGACGACGTGCTGATGGGCAACGCGCATCCTGAAGGCGAAGCAGGTTACAACCTGGCGCGAATCGCGCTGCAAATTGCAGGTTTTCCTGAAAGCGTCGCGGGCGCGACCGTCAACCGTTTTTGCGCCTCGGGACTCCAGACCATGGTGGGGGGCGCGCACGCGGTCGAGAGCGGCATGTGCGAGGTTGTCTTCGCGGGCGGTAGCGACTGCACCTCGCGCGTACCGATGGGCGGACACACGATGTCGGTCAACAAGGCGCTTTACCGAGACCATCCGGGTGCGTATCACACGATGGGGCAGACCGCCGAGGCGGTGGCGCGCAAATTTGGCATCACCCGCGAAGAGCAAGATCAGTTTGCGCTGCGGTCACATCAAAAGGCGGTCGCTGCGCAGGAGGCCGGACGCTTCGACGCGCAGCTTGTCCCGGTGCCCACACGGGTCAAAGACGAGTCTGGCGCGTGGCACGACGTGACCTTAGAGCGTGACGAGGGGCCGCGAGTGGACACCACCTTGGAGCGACTCGCCGGACTTAAAACCGTCTTTGCCGACGATGAGGCGGCGACGGTGACGGCGGGAAACTCGAGCCCCCTCAATGACGGCGCGGCCATGAGCGTGGTGATGACGCGCGGCGAAGCGCAGGCGCTCGGGCTCGAGCCGCTCGCAATGCTTATACAGGCGGCGGTCGTCGGGGTCGATCCGGAAGTGATGGGGATCGGCCCGGTTCCGGCGATTCGCAAACTGCTCGCTAAAGTCGGGATGAGCGTTCAAGATATCGACTTGTTCGAGATCAACGAAGCGTTCGCCAGTCAGTGCCTGTACAGTCAACGTGAACTCGGTATTCCGGGCGAAAAGTTCAATGTTAGCGGCGGGGCCATCGCCCTCGGGCACCCGCTCGGCGCGACCGGCGCGCGAATCGCCGCCGACTTGTTTGCAGAAATGGCGCGCCGAGACGCCGAGTACGGCGTGGTGTCGATGTGTGTCGGGGGTGGTCAGGGGATGGCGGCGCTTTTCAGGCGCGGCTAGCCTTTACCCCGCGAGAATTTAGGAAAGCCTTTATGGGTAGCCGGGAACGGCTTTGAGTACCAGGTGTATACCGGCTTTGACCTGACAGCCTGATGGCAACGCCGCTTTCACACCGAGTTTTCGCGCAAGCGTTTTGTCACGCCTTGCGTAAGCCTAGACGAATTTCTGTAGGCGAAGCTCCGCCGCACCGACGTGCGTACGGTTTGTCGGGTCAGAAGTGCGTTGCGTCATCTTTAGAAACGCCTGGGCCACGTGCGGGTCGAACTGCCGCTCCGCCCGCGCCCCAATCTCGCCGAGCGCTTCCGCTTCCGTCCAGGCTCGCTTGTAAGGCCGCTCCGAGGTCAGCGCGTCGAACACGTCGCAGACCGCGAAGATGCGCGCCGCTAAGGGAATGGCTTCGCCCTGCAAGCCGTCGGGATACCCGAGGCCGTCCCAGCGTTCGTGGTGGTGGCGAATGACCTCGAGCGCCCCCCGGCTCAGGGTGGGGATCTGCGCGGCGATATCGTAGCCCTTAGCGCTATGTGCGCGCATCGCTTCCCACTCGGAGGCGCTGAGCTTGCCGGGTTTAAGCAAAATAGCGTCGGGCACTGCCAGCTTACCGATGTCGTGCAGGTAGGCTCCATGCCGGAGCGCTTCCAGCTCAGGCCCGGATAGCCCCAGTGCTTCGCCCAGGTGGGCCGCCAGAGCCACGACCCGCTTGGTATGCCCCCCGTCTCGAGGTCACGGTGCTCGAGCGCCAGCCCCAGACCCAGCAGACCTCCTTCGAGAGTGCGGCGCACCTCCTCGACTGCCCGCCGCTCCTTGAGCGCGTGCGCCATCCTCAAGGCAGTGCTTCGATAACCCAGCGTGCCGACGGGATGATCGGGTACCAGGTGCGAAGCTGCATAAAGCCGAAGGTGCCTTCTACGCCCTCCGCAGTCATGACGGAGGCAAAGACGACACTTTTAGGCCCGAGATCGCGGAGGCTCGAGATCGCGTCGGGGCAGTTTGGGTAGTCGCTTTCCCAGACGGTACGGCCGAGTCTTACTGCTTTGCTTGAGAGCCCCTTAGCGTCCGCGACAGAGATACTTTGAAAGGTGTTTTTAAGTGAGGGTTCGAGCTCTGGCGGTACCGAGCCGCTGTAGGACGCCAGCTCGAGCCGGTCACCGCGCCGGCGGTAGTAGACGGCCAGCTCGAAGCCGAGAAGCTGCCGCGCTACCGCAAGGCCGGTTCGGGCGATCTCCTGCGGGTCGTCGAGCTGCCCGATACTTGCTGTAAACTCCTCTATGGTACGCACATATCGTCTGCCGCTAGGGCGCGCCACCTGCTCGCGTTGCTGCTCCTTGCGTTCGTGCATCTCTGCGCTTGCCAGAGCCAGGGGGCGCGCAAACGACGATCCGGCTGGCACCGTCACCACCCCGAACGCGAACGTGGGCAAGTCCGGGAGCGTTTGGGGCAACGCGTTATTAAGACGCGTGACCAGCGCGCGCGCCTAAGCCGCCGAACATTTAGAGAGCACCGCCAAGAACTCGTCACCGCCCCAGCGCCCCGCCTCGGAATCGGGAGGCAGAGCGGCGGTGAGGGCTGCGGCCGCCGTGCGGAGCCGCGCGTCGCCCACCGCATGGCTGGAGAGGTTGTTTACGCGCTTGAAACCGTTTAAGTTCAACATCAATAGCGTGACCGGGGTGGTCGCTTGCTCGAAGAAGGTCTGTACTTCTTGGCGGTTTAGCAGGCCCGTGAGCGGGTCGCGTCTGAGCGCTTCTACCTCCCGCTCTGCCGCCTGCCGCGCGGCCCTCGAGCCATAAAAGAGGGTCATCAAAATAGCGCTCACCATAAGGATGTTGACGAAAAGTTCAACGTATTCGTCGTTCGGCACCCTGCCGTGGTACGACGCCGCCGCCGCCAACACCAACTGCAGCGCCAACAGGGCAGCCGTGCTGCTAAGGGTTAAGGTTGCCACACGTGGCATCCCATTTGAGGAGCCGACCACCACCCCAAAAAGAAGCAAGAACGGCAGTGCCAGGAGCAGGCGAATAACTCCTAAAAGCGGTGTAGGTTCTCCGTGGGGAACAGCCCCATGAGTTTCACGAAACACAAAAAATACGAACAGCAGCGCCAGCAACATAGATAAGGCTGTGGTGGCCAGCAAAAAACGCTCTGCTTTCAGTTTTGGGATCGGCGGGCTTTTGTCTCGAAGAAGATATTCGGATGGTTGATCAGATATCATCTTCATGGTTCGTATGGCCCTCACAACTCCTGTGCTTGAAACACAGAAGTCCCTAGGAATTATCATAACGGCCTTTCTGAACGTCATACGGGGTAAACGTCACTTGCATTATTACGCTCGCTTCACCTCTAGGTTGCCGAACTCGTAGCTGAGTCGGTATCTACAAAGTCAGCGACTGAAAAGGGCCGCGTAAGCTCGACCGTTCGCTGATTTGTTAGAGCGTAAGAGACTTGTAAGAGTTTGAGAAGTACATTGGCGGGGTGGCTACTATTCTCATCGTCGACGACCACCCCACCATGCGTTTTTTGCTCCGTAGTATCCTGAAGAGTGAGGGGCACACTGTTTTAGAAGCCGAACATGGTAAGGCTGCGCTGGCGCAGTTTGCCGCCGAACCGAACGTCGCGTTGCTCGTAACCGACCTCGATATGCCGGTGATGAACGGCCTCGAGCTGCTCCGCGCGCTCAGCCACCGCCCGCTACCCAAACTCGTAGTCAGCGGATGCGGCACCAAGCCGCCGCTCGAGGGGCTGGGTGTGGACGGATTTTTTTGCAAACCGCTCGAGCTGGCAAGGTTTAAGAGCACGGTTAGCAACCTTCTCGAACATTTCTCGTCCTCCGGCTGACCGTCTACAGTTCGACGCTTTTAACGTCACCGATTTCCATTTCGGATTCTGGGTTTTGCGTACCTTTGAAGCCTCGAAACTTGCGCTTGCAGGTCCGCCACTACGAGCTGTGCGGTGCCGGTACAGAGGTGGTCTCAGAGCGGGCGGTATGCTGATGAGATGCCCTCCCGACGCGACTTTTTATTCTCTCTGGCAGCGGGCAGCGCGGCGCTCCTGACCGGGCACGTCGCTGGCAACGTCTACCACGCCGGGGTGTCGCGGCACCGCCTGTCGCTGCCGCAGTTGCAAAAACCTGTGCGGGTGGCGCAGCTGAGCGACCTACATTACGGCCCCTACATCCATGAAGGTTCGGTGCGGGCGTGGGTCAGGCAAACCCAGGCGGAAAGTCCGGACCTCATCGTTATTACCGGCGACGTGGTCGATAAAGACCTAAAACGACCCCTGGAGCCGCTTGTAGCAGCCCTGTCCGGACTCGGCGCGCCGCTCGGCGTTTGGGCGTGTCTGGGCAACCATGACAATGCACGTTTCAGGTTCGGTGCGTTACGTGAACTTGCGGCGGCGCTCGCCGAGGCGGGCGTGACGCTCCTCGTCGATAAGGGCCACCTCGTCAGAAACGATCTCTACCTGGCGGGTGTGGACGACCTCGAGGTGGGGCGTCCGGACCTCGAGGCTGCCCTGCGGGGCGCGCCGGGAGACGCCGCGACGCTGCTGCTATGCCACCAACCCGACTTTTATCCGAGAATGCGTGTCCACGTCGACCTCACCCTGTCGGGCCACACGCACGGCGGGCAGGTGCAGTTGCCGGGGTTGGGGGCGCTCTACACCTCGTCGCGTTACGGCGAACGTTACCTCGAGGGTTGGGCACCCCCCCCGGACGCAAATTTCGGCAAAGGTTACGTCTCGAGGGGGCTTGGCGTGAGCTTACTGCCGCTGCGGTTTAACTGTCCGGCAGAACTGGCGGTTTTCGACGTGACGCCGGGTGAACGGTTGCTGTAGCAGCTGCGCCCACATAAAGCCTGGCGGCTGTTGCGGACCGAGGCAGCTCTTTCCCGGTTGGTAAAGGCTTGCAAAATCTGTTCCGACGGCCTTTTCTCACGCTTCATTTTGAAGCTTGCAGAGTTTGTCATCGACTGCCGGGTATTTTTAGATAAAAGCAGGCTTGGGGCCGAAGCTTGCGTCTACGACGGCTCTCGAAAACCCACCTTCGGACAAGCGTTCATAACGTGCGCTACTCGAAGGTGTTGCGCTGGACCACGTAATAAGCCACCGGCTCACCATCATCGCCTGGTTCTTCGCGCTCGAAAGCAAATCCGAGTTTGGTAACGACGTGAACCGAGGCGTGGTGTTCCAGGTAGATGGTCGCGTAGATATGGCCTAGGGGCGCACGTTCAAAAACGTAGCGGAGCATCGCCCCGGCTGCTTCGGTCGCGTAGCCCCGGCCCCAAACGTGCGTGTGAAAAACGTAGATCAGCTCGTCGAAGTCGTTTCCCGGTGCCCGCACCACACCGCAGTAGCCGATAAAGTCGCCGCTCGCACGTTCAAAAACCGCCGAGGTACCGTAACTGCGCGCGGCGTATTTTTCCTGGCAGATACCGATCCAGCGCGCCACTTCAGAGCGCGGCAGGGTGGTGCCGTCGCCTACGTAGCGCAGCACCAGTGGGTCGGCGCAGAGTGTGGCAAATACGTCCAGATCGCCCGGATGAAAGTGGCGTACCAGCAAACGTTCGGTTGTAAAGATGTTCTCGAGCATAGGGTTCCGTAAGCTTAACCATCGGCTTGCTGAGATCGTGGTTTGGGTTGCTTCACCAGCGACGGGCGCTCAGCCCCCAATCGCCACCATCGTCCGGGGCCTTTGGGTGGGCGTGGTAATTCCCGACGCGACCTTGCGGTGCGCCGCGACTAAAAACATCTCCTGAATCGCCGCGACGGGCTCGCTATGTAGTAGCGCCGGGCGGAGGTCGAACTCGCGGTCGTTTAGGAGGCACGGGCGCAGTTTGGCGTCCGCGGTCAGCCGCATTCGGCTGCACGCCCCGCAAAACGGTTCCGAAACCGGATTGATAAACCCCACCGCACCCTGCCAACCCGGTATTTTGAACAGCCGGGCGGGGGCGCTCGGGTCAGTGGGAACCGTCTCCAGCTCGCCAAACTTTTCTTCCACCCGTGCCCGAATCTCACGCCCCGGCACAAAGCTTTCGCGGTAGCTGACGCTGTCGGCGTTGTTCAGGTGCATATATTCGATAAAGCGCACGTGCAGCGGCAGCGTTTCGGTCAGCGCGGCTAAGCGGGTCACTTCCGAGTCGTTGACGCCGCGCATCACTACCGCGTTGATTTTGACGGGGTGCAAGCCGCGCGCCAGAAGCTCGTAGATGCTCTCCCACACGGGTTTGCTGCTGCCCCCGCCGGTCGCCTGCTTGAAAACCGCTTCGTCCACAGCGTCGAGCGAGATATTGACGCGCTGGAGTCCGGCGTCCAAAAGTTCGGGCAGGCGGCGTTTGAGCAGGGTTGCGTTGGTGGTGATGGCGATATCTTCGACACCTGCTGCTCGGGCGTGGGCGATCATCTCGGGGAGTTCTTTACGTAAGAGCGGTTCGCCGCCGGTAAACCGTACCGAGGTCATCCCCAAACCGACCGCTGCGTCTACGACGTGCGCCACGTCCTGGACGCTGACCGTTCCGAGCGGGTCTTTATGACCCATTCCGAGCGGGTCGCAGTAGGTGCAGCGAAAGTTGCAACGCGGCGTCACACTGATACGCAGGTCGCGGACGACGCGGCCGTGCTGGTCGATAAGGGTGGCGGGAGCGTTCACGTAGAGTTAAGGCTACCCAATCTGGCAGGGTCAGTTAAGACACCAGCCGACACTTGATGACTACACGCTGCCATATGGCTGTGGATGGGTTGGCGGCCTCGAGCCAGCGTTTAGTGTAGGCTCTCTAAACTGCCTCCTCGGACGAGGTGCTCGGGTGCGTCTGGAAAGGTCGTCCTAAACACCTTACATTCCTTACTCGGGGTTAAGCCGTATGGTGTTTTAGCATCAGGATTGGGCTCTAATCCTGATGCTTGGAACAAGGAGGTGTCAGGCGACGCGGACGCGCCTGGTGATCTGCCCGTTGCTCTCCCAGTAGGTATGTTTATTGGCGATAAAGGGGTCGTCCTGGGCGGGTTGGACGTTGCCCTCGGCGTCTACCGCCCTCGAGGTGATGTCGTGTTCGCCAGCTGCGGGGTCATTCCAACCGAGTTGCCAGAAGGTCCATGTGACCGCGTTGTCATCGTTGTGCTCGAGCTGGGCAGGCTGCCACGCTCCCCCATCGATCTGCACCTCGACGCGCTCGATAGGAGCGCCCCAAGCTGCGCCCATGATGCGGTACGGGCCGTCTTTGCTGCGGGTAACTCTAGCGGGTGCGGACTTGAGCCGCGCGCGCCCGACCGACGTTTCCATCCACACGGTTTCGCCGTCCCGCTCCGTTTCGCGGATGGTCACGTACTCGCGCGCCATAAAGTGACCCATGTAGCGTGTCGGGAGGATTTCAATACGGTCCAGCCATTTGACGTTGGCGATGCCGTACCAACCCGGAGCGATCAGCCTCACCGGAAAACCGTTGGGTTGCGGCAGCGGCTCGCCGTTCATCTCATAGACGAGCAGGTTGTCTGGGTTCATGGCGTCTTCAAGTGACATGCTGCGCGCGAAGTGCTGCGTCATGGGAATATCACGGACCACGATATCTCCCTTGTCGCGCCCGTAAAAAACGACCTCTATACCGTCGTCTTGTACCCCGGCTTCCTCCAAGATAGCAGCGAGCGGCGTCCCTGCCCAGGTTGCGTTGCCGATACCACCTTTGAACCAGTCGAAGCCGTTGTTGCCCGAACACTCGAGGGTAAAGACCGTTTCTTTTCGTGGGCGTGCCTTTAGCTCGTCTAAGCTAAAGGTCTGCGGACGGTTGACCAGGCCGGACAGCTCGAGCGCCCAGTCTTCAGCCCTGACAACCGGCCTTTCAAAGTGCGCCACGTTAAAAAATTGCTCATTGGGCGTAACCCAAGAATCGAGTTTTTCCCAGTCGAGCAGGTTTTGCACCACATCGGGAAGCGGAATCTCCCCGGGTTGATCGAGCCAGGGCAGCACCTTGTCACCGGGTTGGGTCTGAAAAGCTCGCGCCATACCGGGAAAGGAAAACATGCTCAGCCCTGCTAAAAATGTGCCCCGTTGGAGTAGCTCCCTGCGCGACATACCTGGTTCAGCCATCGTCTGCCTCCTCGGTTATCTATACGTTCTTTGTTTTGACTATCCTGACATGAGACTCTGATAATTGCAACACGAATTCTTAGCCGCATGGCCCATATTTCCTTATACATTAACGGCTCAAACCCAAACTCAGTTACCTTCACTTCCACCGGTCGTATCCTCCGGTACGGCCTCACTTGTATATATAAGGCGGTGAATTCGCCACTTTCCATCCGTTTTTTTAAGAACCTGTAAAAAATTGCCTGCTGGATAGTCTCCGACCACGAAGGCGACGTCTCCGAGCAGCCACGCTTCAGAGACTGAACTCGAGGATTCGCTAAGGCCACCCTCAAAGCTCTCACGCTGAAATTCCTGAATGTCCTCTCGACCCTCGAGGTGCCCACCCTCGGCAAAGAGCTTGGCGTCACAGGTAAAAAGTTGGCCCATAGCGACCGCATCTTGCTGGCTCACGACGTCATTGAACTGTCCGACCACGCTTTTGGCAACCTTTAACGCCTCGGCGTCTCCCTGGGCGAGACCAAAACCGAAACATAGAGCGACTGAAACAAAAACTAGCCGTGTGGTACGTGGGTGTTTCATGGTTTACCTTTCTGCACTTTGGTTAAATCATGGCGGGTAATCTGCGGCGGATACGTGCTTTTGCCTCCCCTTCTGTAAAGGTTTTTGCGGTTACATCGTCCGTGTTCGACGCCTGAAACACTTGTTGCTGACGGGTTATAAAAATTCCCTTTTCATGTTTGGGCTTAGCTTGCACGAAAGAGCATGTCCGCTGCATGTCCGGGCCTCTCTGCTGACTAGAGTGCGGACTTTTTCGTATCCAAAAGGCGGTGCGTTTGGGCGGTGCTAGCGGCTTGCTTCGGGAGGCTGACGCCGCGTAATTTGTTGAGGGTAAGAGAGCAGGATACCCTGCCCTCTTATCTACCGTCGCTGGGTGTTGTTGGAGGCAACTACACGTTGCCGGTTCTGTTCGGTCAAGAAAGATCGGTAATCGCGCTTGAGCTGCTTTATCTCATCAGCTTCCGTGACTGCCACGTCGGCTTGTCGCTGCGCGGTGATGAAGGCTCGGTACTCGCGCCTAAGCTGCCTTTGTTCAGCAAAGCTTGTCTGCGAGTGCTGGGCCGTCTGGTACTGCCGGAACATGATTTTTTCTTGCTGCATCTCCTCCTCAAAGGTTTGGGCGAAGGCCAGTAAACTCCACGAGAGCACCAGAACTGTAACGACCTGCTTTCTCACTGTTGTCTCCTTTCTGCCGTGAGGCAGTCTCAGTCGACCGCGATACCGAGAGCTCCCAATGCCGCCTTGAGCTGCCGCTCTTTCAACTTCGCGGCGTCCTCTTTGCTGACCGGTGTAGCGGCGGATGCAAGGGAGACGAGCCGGACTTGAGGTTCCCGATTTACTCCTCGCCACGCGCCATAGTGAGGAAAGACGGTTGAGGTGGCGTCGCTACGCGCAAGCGCGGGTAAACCAGCCACTATTACCGATACCGTCTGCTCTGCTATCTGGCGCTCGAGGGTGCCAAGGAACGCCGCTACCTCGCCGAGCTTTTTTGGCAGGGTGCGACCGACCCACTAAACCGCCTGGCGGTGACGCTGGCACGGCTCCGCAAAGCTGATCCTGGCATCATCAATGTAGACAACGCGAGAGTCTGGACAGAGCTTTCTACGGACGCCCAAGGACTACTGAAGGCGGTTGAAGAGGGCCGGTATGAGGAGGCTACCAACCTTTACCATGGACCTTTTCTGGAGGGCGTCTACTTCGAGGATTGGGGAAGCGAACTTGAAGAATGGGTCTACGGCACCCGTGACTTTTTGGCGGGCCGGGTCAAGACGGCGCAGCTCGTGCTGGGCGAAGCGGAAGCCGGTAAGGGAAGGTTCCGGGACGCGGCCAAACGCGCTGAGGCCGCCGTATCGGTAGCGCGGACGGCGGGGCTCGAGCCGAGCGACGTCACCCGGCTGCACACCTTGCTGCTCGCCGGAGGCAGCCCGCACGCTGTGACGCTGCAAAAAGAGGCCGAAACGTTCGGTGTAGAGCTTTTGAAAACGCCTGCCGAGGCTAGGGACGCGCTAAGACAGGTTGCCAGCAACAGGCGCGTCGTCCCGAGCAATCTGCCCGGTCGCAACACCTCTTTTGTGGGCCGTGAGCGCGAGCTGGTCGAACTCGCTGCGGTACTCGCCAACGAGGACGCGCGCCTCGTTACGGTGTTTGGTCCAGCAGGGGTCGGCAAAACCAGCCTGGCGCTCGAGGCGGTCCGGCAGCAGCGCAGACTGGGAAACTTTAGAGACGGGGTTTACTTTACTCCACTCGACGCGCTGAGCAGCGCCGCCGCCATCCCGAACAAACTCGCCGAGGCGCTCGGCGTGCCCTCGGAACGGGCTGCGCCCCTCCAACTTCAGCGGCACATCGCTACCAAAAATATGCTGGTGGTGCTCGACAACTATGAGCATCTTCTAGACGTGGTGAGCTTCGCTGCCGACTTGCTGCAAGCCTGCTCGAACCTCACGCTGCTCGCAACTTCACGTGAGCGGCTGAACCTCAAAGAGGAGTGGCTTTTTACGGTTGAGGGTCTCCCGTTCGCAGATAAAGCCGTCGACGAGCACACCGACGCCAGTAAACTTTTCGCCGAGCGCGCCAGGCAGGCGCAGCCCGCGTTTAGCTTGGCGGAAAACGCCCCGGCCGTCCAAGAGATCTGCCGCCTGGTCGAAGGCTCCCCCTTGGGGCTCGAGCTTGCCGCGGTTTGGGTGAGGGTGATGCCGTGTGCGGAGATCGCCGCAGAGATCAAAAACCTGGATTTTCTCACGACGAACGCGCGCAACGTGGCCGAACGGCACCGGAGCCTTCGCGCCGCCTTCGAGCATTCGTGGCAACTTCTGAACGCTAGAGAACAGGACGTTTTTAGAAAGCTCTCGGTGTTTAAGGGTGGATTCACCCGTGAAGCTGCCGCCGAGGTGGCCGGGTCGACAATTCCGCTGCTGCTGTCGCTCGTCGACAAGTCGCTCCTGCGCGTAGGTGAGAGGGGGCGCTTTGACAGGCACGTGCTGCTCCAGCAGTATGCCTAGGAGGAGCTCGCGGAGCATCCCGAGGAGAGGGTGTAGAGGCGAAGCACGCCGCCTACTTCAGCGGCCTGGCTGAGCACCTGGCGTTTGAAACTGAAGGCTCCCAGCCGGGCAGGGCGTACGCGCGCCTCGAGGCGGAGCTTGAAAACTTCCGCGCGGCCTGGGGCTGGGCTCTAGCCCACAAAAGCGCCCAGATCTTTGATGCGTGTGGAAAAGCGTTCGGCCAATATTTTTTTAACCGGGGGCAGAGCGAGGAAGCCATCAAGCTGTGGACGTCGGCGCTAGCCGTTTTGGATGAGGCCGACGTATCGCACCGCGAAACACGCGCCAACTTGATGGCGTCTCTCAGCTTTGAGTACGAGGGGCTGGGACGCTTGGACGAGGCTGAAGGGCTGGCTGAGCGCGGCTTGGCCCTTCTGCGTCCGCACCGTGGGGGACGCGAGAGCATCTTCGGTATGTTTAACTGCCTGCTCACTCTGGCGGTTGTCGCCCAGCGGCGAGGACAGTTTCGGCGGGCCATCGCCTTTTTACACGAGCAGGAGGCGCTCGGCCTCTTCCGCGATTCGGGGGGACATCTCTCGCAGGGGCGACACCTCAATAATTTGGGCCTTGTGGAGACGAGCGTGGGTGATTACCCGGCAGCTCAAGCCACCTTGAGATGGGCGCTCGAGCTTAACCGCCGCGACCACAAGCCGCGCGGCGTCGTCACGTCACTCTGCTTGCTGGGTGACGCGCACCTCTACGCGGGCGAAGCTGAAGTGGCGAGGCGTTACTACCGGGAAGCCGTGGCGCTGGTGCATCACGAGGGTCTGGGCTGGGGTAACGACGACTTTGCGCTCGATCACCTGGGTAAGGCGGCGCTCGCGCTAGGGGACTTTGAGGAGGCGCAAAACGCGGCTTACGAACTGCTCGAGAGGCACCCATTGCCCGACACGTTTCGCGGTGGGGCCTTGGAACTTTTAGGGTGCGTCGCAACCGCCCAAGGCCACTATGAGCAGGCGACTGATTATTTAGGGCGGGTAGCCCAGATGTGTTTAGAAAACTCTGACGATCTCAACCTCGGTCAACTTGGCAACGTCCAAGATTTCCTTCTTTCCTTTACCGAGTTGTGGGTAAACGAGAAGCGTTATGGGCAGGCCGCTGCCGTGCTGGCGTTTTTACTCCGGCACCTGCACGAAACTTACGCGCGGGCGTGGGCTGAGCGGCTTCTGGCGGACGTTCGCCCCACGCTCTCAGCCGAGGAACTCGAGGCGGCGACACGCCGGAGTCACGAGCTGAATCTGGAGGCGGTTGTAAAAGGGTTTTTGGCAGGCGACTAAATCCTGGTTTGCGTTCTGCTCTATTCGGGTTACGCGGCGTTGATGTCGCTGCCCACCCAGCTCAACAGCCCGCTTCTATACGTATATAACGCCACAGTACGCCGTCCTCGGCGTAGTTTAGAATAATGTACCAGCCCAGGTACGGTCCGAGCCCCACCGTGTCAGGTCAGCGGCACCGGGGGGGGACGGCCGAGAGGAGTTCAGCGTGCAGCTATCCGCGTCTACACGGTTCCAAAGCAAACGTCCCGGTAGCAAACGCCCCGGCAGTAAATATAAGATGATGGTTACGACTGTAGAGGCGGGCGAGGTGCGGCGGCGCAGCGACGTGCTGGCCACCGAGGAGCCGCTCGAGCTACGTCTGGTGTCGGCCCGTGAACGCCAGACGGTCGCGGTGACGATGCGTACCCCCGGCGCGGATTTCGAGCTGGCAGCCGGTTTTCTGTACAATGAGGGCGTGCTCAAAAACCGTGACGAAATATTGCGTATCTCGTACTGTACCGAAGCCGAGCAGCAGTACAACACGGTCAATGTAACGTTACGCGGTGGCGAACTGCCGGACGTGGCGCGGCTCGAGCGTCACTTCACCACCACCTCGGCGTGTGGGGTGTGCGGCAAGGCGAGTCTCGAGGGTTTAGAGGTTCAGGCGTGCGCGCTACCCGATTCAGGTTTTACGGTCTCACCGGGGGTCATCACCGCGCTCCCCGACAAGTTGCGGGCCGCGCAGGGGCTTTTCGACGCTACCGGCGGCCTGCACGCCGCCGCACTGTTTACCAAAGACGGCGAGCTGCTGGCGCTCCGTGAGGATGTCGGGCGGCATAACGCGCTCGATAAACTCGTCGGGTGGGCGTTTTTAGAGGGTCTGCTTCCGCTCGGTGAGCACATCGTGTTGGTCAGTGGTCGCGCCAGTTTCGAGCTGCTGCAAAAGGCGCTGATGGCCGGGCTTACGGTGGTGTGTGCGGTGTCGGCCCCGAGCAGTCTGGCGGTATCGGTTGCAGAGACTTTTAATCAGACGCTGATAGGGTTTTTGCGTGGTGAGCGGTTTAACATCTACACGGGCGCGCAGCGGGTCGCGCTTGCTAAAGCGGAGGTGGTTTAGCGTGAGCTGGACCTTTCAGAAAAGAGGAGAGCATGGACGTTAAAGACAGGCCGGACCGTTCCGAGGCGCACGGCGCGCCCGACCACTATGAAGAAAAACAAGACCTCGAGAGCACCAAGCACGAAGCTCCCGACGACGAGACCACCCGTGAAGAGACGGGCATTTACGCGCAACCCCCGGCCGAGTTTACGGGTCTCAAGCTGGGCAAGCACAAAACGACGGCTGCCGGGATTCCGGCGGTGGTCTCGAGTATGCGCTACGCGCTCCGCGAAACCGGCCCGATCCGCGGCGCGCGGCTGCTGACCACCATGAACCAAAAAGATGGTTTCGACTGTACCTCGTGCGCGTGGCCCGACCCCGACGAAGAACGTTCGGTCGCCGAGTTCTGCGAAAATGGAGCCAAGGCGGTGCTCGACGAGGGAACGACGAAACGCGTCACCCCGGACTTTTTCAAACGGCACTCGGTCGCCGAGTTGTCCGAACGTTCGGACTTCTGGCTTAATAATCAGGGCCGCCTGACCGAACCGATGTTTTTGCGCGAGGGTGGAACGCACTACGAACCGATCAGCTGGTCCGAAGCGTTTTCTAAGTTGGGGGCAGAGCTAAACGCTCTCGAGTCTCCCGACGAGGCCGTTTTTTACACCTCCGGGCGCGCGAGCAACGAGGCGGCGTTTTTATACCAGCTCTTTGTTCGGCAGTACGGCACCAACAACATGCCCGACTGCTCGAACATGTGCCACGAATCTTCAGGAACGGCGCTATCAGAAACGCTCGGCCTCGGCAAAGGCTCGGTAACGTTGGAGGATTTTTACCGCGCCGACCTGATTATGATCTTGGGTCAGAACCCCGGCACCAACCACCCCCGGATGATGAGCGCCCTCGAGCGCGGTAAAAAGAACGGTGCCAAAATCGTTGCTGTCAACCCGCTGCCGGAAACGGGTTTTAGCAAGTTTAAGAACCCGCAAGACTACATGCACCCGACCAAAATCGTAGGGACGCTGCTCGGTAGCGGGACGCAACTCGCCGACCTGTTCGTCCCGGTGCGGATCGGTGGCGACGTGCCACTCCTCAAGGGCGTGATGAAAGAGCTTTTGGACGAAGAAGACCGCCGCCCCGGTGAGGTCTTCGACCACGTTTTTATCGGGGCGAACACCGAAGGGTTTGACGCGTTTATCGACGACCTCCGCGCCGAGGACTGGGACCGTATCGTTTTTGAATCGGGTATCGGCCGGAGCCAGATACGCGAGATCGCCGAACTGGTCATGGCGAATGAACGCATCATCATCTGCTGGGCAATGGGTCTGACGCAGCACACGAACGCGGTCGGCGGGATTCAGGAGATCGTGAACTTGCTGCTCTTAAAGGGCAGCATCGGCAAACCCGGCGCGGGAACCTGCCCGGTACGCGGTCACTCGAACGTCCAGGGCGACCGCAGTATGGGTGTTTGGGAACGGCCTCAAAAACCCTTCTTAGACGCGCTGCAAACAGAGTTCAACTTTGAGCCGCCACGCGAGCACGGGTACGACACCGTTGAGGCGATTAAGGCTATGCACGAGGGCGAAGCGAAGGTCTTTTTGGCGCTCGGCGGTAACTTCTTGTCCGCTACGCCCGACACCGAATACACCGCCGAGGCGCTGCAAAATTGCCGTTTGAGCGCGCACGTATCGACCAAACTCAACCGCGCACACCTCGTTCACGGTCAAGAGGCGCTGATTTTGCCCTGCCTGGGCCGCACCGAGGTCGACGAACAAGCGGCGGGGCCGCAGTTCGTGACGATGGAAAACTCGATGGGCGTCGTTCACGATTCGCAAGGGATGTTAAACCCTGCTTCCGAAGAGCTCAAAAGTGAGGTCGCTATCATCGCGGGCGTCGCTAAAGCGACCTTGGGCGCACGCTCGAAAGTCAATTGGGACGGACTCAAAGACGACTACAACCGGATTCGGACACATATCTCGAGGGTCATCCCCGGTTGTGAAAACTATTCGGAGCGGGTACGCGGTGCCGGGTTCTATCTGCCCAACGGTCCCCGCGAAGGAACCTTTACGACCGACACCAAAAAGGCCAAGTTCACCGTTCACCCTATCCCCGAGCGGCCCCTTGCGGACGGACACTACATCATGATGACGATCCGCACCCATGATCAGTTCAATACGGTCGTGTATGGTCTCGACGACCGTTACCGGGGCATCTTGAACGAGCGCCGGGTGATCATGATGAACCCGGACGACATGGCCCAGGCGGGCATAGAGAAGGGTGACGTGCTAGACCTGACGAGTCACTTCGAGGGTGAAACGCGCGAGGCGAAACGCTTTATCGCGGTACCCTACGACATCCCGCGCCGCTGCACCGCGACCTACTTTCCAGAAACCAACGTGCTTGTACCGCTCGGCAGCGTCGCTGAAAAGAGCAACACGCCGGTCTCGAAGTACGTGATTATCAGCGTGGCACCAAGCACCTATGAGGGCGACTTCGACCCCACTTATCAGCACGGGAAAGGGGAGAAGCTCGAGCAGGGTAGGCCGGTCCACAACTAGAGGCCGTCTTCGGCAGCGGTGAGCAAAAAGTGATGAGCCTGTAGGCTCTGCTTGTTGCCCACCGCTTGACGGTATACTGATCGAGCAAAAAAGAGGCGCGCGTAAGGTAAGCAGCTTGTTAGATACTTATAAGCCGAACGTGCCGGTCGTAACGTTTAGCGTGTGCGGGTACTTGCTTATACTGCACGCGCTAGACCCAAAATCCGCGCGTTAAACCAGTTTATCCAGGAGGAAAGATGTCGTTTTTGGATCGTGAACGTTCGGTCGCCAAACCGGGATTTAGCCGTTGGCTGGTCCCCCCCGCCGCCCTAGCCGTACACCTGTCTATCGGACAGATCTACGCCTACAGCGTTTTTAACGAGCCGATGTCGCGGCTTTTGGGCGTTACTGAGTCCGCACCGGGAGACTGGAGTTTGGCGACGCTCGGCTGGATTTTTACCATTGCGCTGGCTGTTTTGGGGGCCTCCGCCGCGGTTTTTGGGAAGTGGCTCGAGCGCGTCGGGCCGCGTCAAGCGATGTTCGCCTCGGCGTGCTTTTTCGGCGGTGGCTTTCTGGTGGCGGCGCTCGGGGTGGCGTGGCATCAGATTTGGCTCGTCTACCTGGGGCACGGGGTATTGGGCGGCATCGGTCTCGGCCTTGGATACATCTCGCCGGTTTCGACGCTGATCAAGTGGTTTCCCGACCGTCCGGGGATGGCGACCGGGATGGCGATCATGGGTTTTGGTGGGGGCGCGATGGTCGCGTCGCCGCTGTCGGTAGCGCTGATGAACCGCTTTGGTACCGACGCGTCGGTCGGCGTCGCCCCGACGTTCGTGACGATGGGTATCATCTACTTCGTCTTTATGATGTTCGGCGTGTTCACCGTGCGCGTGCCGCCCGCGAACTGGAAACCGGCGGGTTACGTCGTTCCGACCACGACTAAAAAGCTCGTCACCAACGCCAATGTAGATGCCGATACCGCGATCCGTACGCCGCAGTTCTGGTTTTTGTTCGCCGTGTTGTGCCTTAACGTGACGGCGGGTATCGGGGTGCTGGGGCAGGCTTCGGTCATGATTCAGGAGATGTTTTCGGTCAATTCGGTGGGTGAGGGCGCGGCGGTGACGGCGGCGGCGGCGGCGGGTTTCGTCGGTCTGCTGAGCCTGTTTAACATGGCCGGGCGTTTTTTCTGGTCGTCGGTCTCGGACTATATCGGGCGCAAAAACACCTATAGCGTGTTTTTTCTGCTCGGCGCGCTTCTTTACTTTCTCGTTCCGAGGTTCGGCGCTTCGGGCAACGTGGTTTTGTTCGTCGCCAGCTTCTGCGTCATCCTGACGATGTACGGCGGTGGGTTTGCCACCATTCCCGCCTACTTACGTGACCTTTTCGGCACCATGCAGGTCGGCGCGATCCACGGCAGGCTCTTGCTGGCGTGGTCGCTCGCGGCGGTTGCCGGACCGGTACTGGTCAACTATATTCGGCAGGGGCAGATTAACAGCGGCGTTCCGGCGGCGCAGGCTTACTCCGTCACCATGTACATCATGGCGGGGCTTCTACTCGTCGGTTTTGTCTGCAACCTGATGGTTCGTGAGGTCGACGCGCGCCACCATTTCAAAGAACCGAAGATGGCGACGACCCCCGGTTCGTCGGTGGTCGCGGCGACTAGTAAAGCAAACTAGGCGTCACACTTAGTAGCAGTCTGGAGGAGAAATGGCAAAAGTAGAGGTCCACAAAGTAGACGAATCCGCCCCCGCTGGTGACTACGAAGGTACGCCGACCGCACGGTTGGTACTAGCTTGGGCGGTCGTCGGGGTGCCGCTGCTGTACGGCGTCAGTCAAGTCTTTATCAAGTCGCTCGCGCTGTTCGGTTAGCCGAACACGTAAATCTGCACAAAAAAAGCGGCCTCTGAAGCCGCTTTTTTTGGTGGCGTTTAGTCTTGGTCGGCAACCCAGCTACCCGTTTTACCTCCTCTCCAGTAATGGTCGCCGCCGGGATGATCCTGGAGCGTAGCTACAACGGTCTCTAAAGGTATCCGGTAGGCGAAGCGGGTTTTGAGATACCACAGCTCGAGCCCCCCCCTTAGTTTCTCACGGTCTTTCTCTCGGTCGCTCAGCGGCAACCCCAAACGCAGGGCGTAGACGAGCGCCCGGTTGACCGCGGCGTCGAACAGCTCAGTGCGGGGCACGGCTACTCGACACCTTCAGCGGGCGTCGCAGCGACGAAAGCCGCCGCGTCACCGTGGAGGTGGTCCGCCGACGCCCAGCGGACGAGAGGTGTAGGGCGCTGCTGTCGTAAGCGGCCTCGAGTTCGCTCACAGCACAGTTGTGATGCTTGGTTCGGCTTAACAGGTCTCGGTCCAAGGGGACGAGCGTTAGCAGGGGCAAGCTGAGGCTGCCGCCATGCGCGACGAGCACCAGCGTCTCACCATCCCGGCCTCTACACATCGTTTCGTAGCCCCCGCGCACACGCTCGAGGAGTTCGGTGAAGTTTTCTCCCTCCAGAAATCACGCTTCAGCGTCGCCGGTAGCCCAGGCCCAGACGATCTCGTCGTGCAGCTGCCAAGAGGCCGCTGTGGGCGGCTCTACCTCGAGCGTGCCGACGTTGAGTTCACGAAAAGGCTCGAGCACCCTTACCGACACGGCAAGCTCGGCGGTGATAATCTCGGCGGTTTCACGCGCACGCTTCAGCGGCGAGGTAAAGACCTGCGTTACCGGGTACGCGCTTAAGTAGGCGGCGGTCTGCTCAGCTTGCAGCTTGCCTTTAGCTGTCAGAGGGTAGTCGATCAGCCGGTGCGAAAGCTCCTTGGTCAGGTTTGCCCGGTTCTCGCCGTGACGTACCAGCAGCAGGCGGTTCACCCGCGCCCCCGCGCCTCGTAACCCGCTGCGGTCAAAGCCCGGGTACCGTTTTTTAGACCCTCTTCGCTATCGAACGCCAGCCTGAGCGCGCCGCCCGCTTCCCGAACCGACAACACCTCCAAGTCTCTGATGTTGACGCCCGCGTCGCCTAAAGCCTGGGTGATGCGCGCCAGTTCGCCGGGACGGTCGGGGACGGCGATGACCACCTCGAAACGGGCTGGGAGCAGGCTTCGGCGAACGATAGGAAAGGCGTCGCGGGCGTGTTTGGCGGCCTCGGCGTGGGTAAGCATCGTCTCCGGGTCGTCTAAAAGAAGCTCGAGCCGGTCCAGATACCTCCGAAAAGAGGTCAACGCTTCTCTAAGCGGCTTCTTGTTGCCGACCACCATGTCGCGGCTCATCCGGGGACTGCCGGACGCGACCCGGGTCAGGTCGCGGAAACCACCCGCCGCGAGCAGCATCATCAGGTCGCGGTCGCCGTCTTGTGCGGCGAGTTCGGTCAGCGCAACGGCGCTCAGGTAGGGCAGGTGGCTGACGGTAGCGACCAGCCGGTCGTGCTGCTCAGGGGTGGTCTCGAGGGGTGTCGCGCCCAGATGTTCGACAAAGGTGCGAACCCGCGCCAACGCCTCCGGGTCGGTGTTCGGGCTGGGGGTCAGCACCCAGACGGCGTTTTCCAGCAGTCCGGCGTCGGCGTGCAAAACCCCGACGCGTTCGCTGCCCGCCATCGGGTGCCCGCCGACAAAACGCAGGTCGGTGAGTTCGGCGCAGACCGCCGCCTTGATACTGCCGACGTCGGTAAAGATCGTGTCGTGCCGGGTAAAAGAGGCGAGCTGACGCGCGGCAGCGGCGAGCGTCCTCGCAGGCGACGCCAGCACCACCAGGTCGGCTTCACGCAGCCACGCGCCGGGCTGGAGCTGCGCCTCGTCGATCACGCCCATGCCGCGCGCGGCCTCGAGCGCCGCCGGATCATGGTCGAAACCGACGACCCGCTCGGCTAAAAACCGTTGCCGCGTCCCGAGTCCGACCGAGCCGCCGATCAGACCGACGCCTACGATCACGACCGTGCCGAAAAGGGCTTTAGGCCGCACGTACAGGGTTTGGTCGTGAGTTGCGGGGGGTCAACTTAAGCGTTGTCGGGTTCGTCATCTAAACGGTCGAGCTGCTCCAACTCGTCTTGGTAAAGCTCGGTGTCCTCCTCGAGCAGTTCATCGCCATACGCGTCGCCGTCGAAATCTTCCGTGTTCGGTTTCGTATCGTCCATAAGGACAGTTTAAGCCGAATCAGCCTGCGCTACACCGGTCGCTTCCACACCGGGTTCCATAAAGGCATCTGCGCGGCCTTCGTAAAAGGCGGTCGTGTCTTCGCTGAGGTCTCCGCATAAGTGACGAGCGACGGCGAGACCGAAAGCGGCGAAGGCGTGCCCCTGCGCGGTGATGACATTTCCATCGGCTAAAACGGGTCTATAGCGGAACCCGGCCTCGCCGAAACAACCCAAAAAGTCACGCTGCTCTTTCGTAAAGGTGACGGTGTAGGGACGACGTGCGAAAACACCTGCACGGGCCAGCACGTACGGCCCGCTACAGATCGCCGCCAATAGCGCGCCGCGCTTGTACAAGTCTCCGACAAAAGAAAAGAGGGGTTCGGTATCTTTTAGATGCACCATGTCACCACCGGGGATAATCAGCGCGTCCAGCTCAGCCGGATCGACATCTTCCAGCGGCTTGTGAGGTGAGAAAATCAATCCGGCTTCACTTGTAACTGCCTCTTCGGTCAACGCCAGCGTAACGAGGTCGTGCGAGTCGCGCAGCAGCGACGCGGCTACCATGACCTCGAACTCGGCAAAACCGGGAAACAGCAACAGACCGACTTGTCTCATCTTTAGACACTTCTCGCCTTTGACACTCTCAGGTCAGGCGTGAACCAGCGTAGTTTCCTCGACTGCGTTCATAAACGCCGTAAAGGGTGCGATCTGCTCCGGATACGCCTGAAAACTCATCTCCGGATGCCACTGCACGCCCAGCACGAACGAGCCTTCGGTGTTCTCGAGTGCTTCGGCAATACCGTCCGCAGTCCTTCCCACAACTTTGAGCCCCTGCCCCGGCTTGTCTACCGCCTGGTGGTGGTACGAATTGGTGCGGACGTGCGCCACGCCGAAGGCTTGCGCTAAAGCTGAACCGGGCTCGAGTGTCACGCCGTGCAAGGGTGCTCCGGTGATATCGGCTTGTTCATGCTGCACAGTCTGATCGACAACCGATAGATGCTGGTGTAAGGTGCCGCCCGCCGCCACATTGATCAGTTGATGCCCCCGGCAGACACCTAAAACCGGTACCCCCTTGGCCCTCGCTGCGTGGTAGAGCGCCATCTCGAAGCGGTCGCGTGGTCCATCGACGAGTCCCAAAAGCGGGTGTGGTTCGGCCCCGAAATAGCTTGGATCGACGTCGACCCCGCCGGTGAGTATCAGGCCGTCCGTCCCCTCCATGTATATTTCGGCGAGGTCGGCCTCCAGGTTTCCGACCATAAGCGGCAAGCCGCCGAGTTGCGTCACAGCTTCACTGTAATTGAGACCGGTAAGCGCGTCGACGCGGCGTAGTCCGAGCGGACGAAGGGCGGACGAGGTGCTAATGAGGATGTGAGCGCGACTCATAACCCGCAGCCTATCATCTGGTTTGGAGGGGTCGCTGTTCTGCGGCACGTGTTCGCCGACAAAAACGGTCTCGCTTCGAGCTGCATTTATGAGCAGGACGAGCCAGAGGAGGCCGCTACCCGGCTCCGCTTATCCCGCCGGAGTCTCGCGCACCCGGTTTTCCTTTCTGCACGCTCTATTTTTGCAAAGCACGACCTTAATATTGCGGTGCCGACAAGCTCACAGCTACCCCTCAAGCGTTGGGTTTAAGCAGGTGCGTCAAACACAGCTCATACGTCACGCCCTGTTCAAAGTCGGCGGCGAGGTCGGCAACGCTCACTTCTGAAAGGGCTGCCAGCAGCGCGTCGCGGACGCGTTGCCAGACCGCGCTGCGGGCGTGGCAGCGCCCCTCTTCGGTACAAGGGACGTGCCAGTTAAGGCTGACGCAAGAAAGCGGCGCGACCGGGCCGTCGATAGCGCGCATTACGTCGCGCAGGTTGATTTGCTCGGCGTGGTCGGCGAGCGCGTAACCGCCGCCCGTTCCCTTTTTCGAGCTGACGATACCTTCTCTCGAGAGCTGCGCGAGCACGCGCATCAGGTAGGGCCGGGCGACGCCGGTGGCCTCACTGATCTCGTCGCCCCCGATCCAGCGACCCCCGGGTTGCGTCCCTAGATACCCTAGAGCCTGAAATGCGTAGACGTCGGTTGTCGAAAGTCTCATACGCTTCCTCGAGCCTTGCGTGCAGTCTTTTTGCCTGAAGCCGTGGCTACCCAAAGTCGTTTGGCTCGGAGCAGTTCAACGTTCGGAGCAGTCCGACGTACAGCTAGATGTGGCTCGAGTATAACGGTCTCATAGTGGGGACGGGCGTCGTTAGTGCTCAAGGGTTCGGCGCTTTGTGAGAGACCTGTAGCACTTATAAACCTCGCTTTAAGTCCTTGCCTGTGAAGGTTTCTTATACCGAATCTAATTTTTTGCTCACAAACACTTAATAATTTTAATATAACTACACGATACCTTTACCTTCGCTGAGTGGGTGGTCTCCCCACTAAAGCGACAAGCACTTACAAATAGGTTGTAAGTTGCGCCCCTAATTGCGTGCCGGATTATGGCGCGCCTGTAACCTGGCCCGAGTGGCTTCTTAGGTCCGGTATCCACGAAGCTGGGCAGCGGAGAGGAAACAAAACGTTGGAAAACAAGCCAGTAATTAGAGATGGTCGTAAAGCGGGGCAGAAGAGATGGCAGCTGATTTCGCCAGTCGCCCTAGCTTTATTTTTGGCAGCGTGTAGTAGCGGTATTGATACGATCACCCCGGAACTTACCCCCACCGCGTCCGGTTCCGCGGAGCGTCAGCTCCGCAGCACCTCGGATGACGCCGAAGAGACCTCTTCGGGCAGTATCCGCACCGGCAGCAGCGCCAAAGACCTAGACCTTTCGTACCAGGGTCAAAAGGTCGGGATGCGTTTTAGCAGCTTGGGCGTTCCTCAAGGTGCGAAGATCACCAAAGCGTACGTAAAATTCAAAGCCGCCGACTCGGGCAGCGGCTCGACGACCGTAACCGTTAGGGCGCACGACACCGATTCGTCCTCGAGCTTCAGCACTTCAAAAAGAAACATCAGCTCGCGGAGTACGACTTCAGCCTCAGAACGCTGGAGCCCGTCGTCATGGCGCAGAGGCAGCACGTACAAGTCCGACGATATCCGTGACGTCGTGCAAGAGGTCGTCAACCGCCGGGGTTGGGATAGTGGCAACGCTCTGGCACTCATTATCAGTGGTAGTGGCAGCAACCGGGAAGCGGTATCGGCAAACGCTTCGCTCAGCAGTTCGCCTACGCTCTACGTCTGGTACGAGTCGAGCCGTAGCGGAGGGGGTAGCAGCGACGAGTCCACAACGCCGAGCAGTCGGCAGGGCTCGAGCTGTCTAAACGATGGCGGCGACCTGATCAAGCTGCGCGGTTCTTACAATAGTAGGGTTTCTTTTTTCCATCGCAAGAACCTCAAGGTTGACGCAAG
>JAABUN010000674.1_pt1 | contig 84991 bp, 96 predicted proteins | sample 5559311 | NCBI WGS metagenome assembly JAABUN01 (sample SAMN10711877, study PRJNA513370) | rock metagenome | isolation source: Antarctica rocks | place: Antarctica: Victoria Land, Siegfried Peak sud
GATCGAGCATTGGTGGTTTATGCTCAAGAATTGGATGAGGCAACGATGGGATGAATTTGATAACTTTCGTAGCTGTGTCGATGCCGCATTCAAACACTGTCCTAACGTGCTTGCGTAGCGCTATAAAACTAAAACCTTACTCTTGATCTTTGTAGCATCTTTGAGGTTGGGCGTATCTAAATTGCCATGAAAGCTAACTACACCTGCAATATTTGCACCGCTTCGCGCGACTTCTAAAACTGTAGTACCACCAAAACAGTAGCCAATAGCAGCAATGCGGTTTTTGTCGGTAAGTTTGTTATCTTGTAATACTTTCAATCCTGCCGCCGCGCGATCGCGCATCAGTTGGCGGTTAGACTTGTATATATTAGCAGTAGCGGCGGCATCAGTAGGATTAGTAGGTCTAATACCTTTACCATACATATCAACGGCAAAGGCAACGTAGCCAAGGCTTGCTAATTGCTCAGAACGCTGCTTAACATACGAGCCTAAGCCCGTCCATTCATGCACAACCATCACTCCCGGACGTTGCCCTTTGATTGCGTCATCGTAGGCTAAGTAGCCTTGTAATACGGTGTTTCCGTGCTTGTATTCAACAACTTGGGTTTGCACTTTGGCAAAAGCTGAGGTTGAACAGACTATAGTTACAATGGATGCGATCGCTAAAGAAGATAAAACTTTCATTTGGTCGAAAAAAGAAAAGTAGATAACTGGAAAATTATCTTAGCGCGATTAATTAAACTTAAACATCTTGCCTAAGTAGGGCTACAAATACTAAAGTCCGCCTAGGGCGGACTTATTTAAGTCAAAGGAATTAATGCGCAATGGCTGTTTATTGGGTTGTGTTGCAAAAAAGGAAGGAGGAGATAAGCTGAGGAACTCGCGCTCTAAATTACCCCTTCCCAATGTTCAAGTCCAACCCGTTCAAGTGGCGACACAACCCAGCGCCCAAATCATACTTGGTTGCGTTCGGTGGTATCTTAGTTATCCGCACTTTATACCGCCAAGTCGCAGAGCGGAAAAACTGGGGATGGGCGGCAACCAGCGCTTTCCAAGAAGATGGTGAACGAACGGGGATGGGATATGCACCACGTAACGATATTTAGTTGGTACAGGAATAAGAACCAGAAACAGACAAACGCTGCCTCCCTTACCTAAAGCCAACTAACGGCTCATGGCGGGTAGATGAAACCTATGTAAAAGTTAAAGGAAAATGGAAGTATCTGTATAGAGCGGTGGATTCTCAAGGGAACGCTCTAGACTTCCTCTTAACAGCGAAGCGAGATGCCCCTTGGGCAAAACGGTTTTGCCGATTGGGTATTGAAAGCGCTTCACACTTCCTCTCCACGGGTGATTACTGTAGAGAAGAAGGCGGAACCCAAAGCGAGCAATGAACTCATTGCGGACGAAGAGTTGCCCAAGAAAGTGAAACTACCACAGAAAAAGTATCTCAATCATCTAGTCAAACAAGACCATCGAGGGATAAAACCTTTAGTCAAACCCGGAAGGGGATTTGGGTCATTTAACGCGGCACGGCGCACAATTAAAGGAGATGAAATTATCGGTTGTGTTGCGCAAAGGACAAATTAGAAATGTGAGCAAAGGAGCCGTCCCTGAAATCTTTGGAGTAGCTGTCTAACTAATCCCCTTTTCAGGCAGTTTTATTTTTTCAACAACTTTTTGCAACACAACCATAGTTTTTGTCTCTAGTGTAGAGACGTTGCATTGCAACGTCTCTGGCATTTGTTTTATAATTATTCTCCGGTAATTGATAGATTATCAACCCAAACTCTAGGACAAACGCCGCCAGGAGTTAGCTCTGCTTCCTTTTCAATATAAATAATCGATTGGAACAGTTCTAAAATGTCTCCAGCTACTGTTGCCGATTCAATACTTGTTAACTTGCCGTTATTTACAATCCAGCCGTCAAAAGGCAAAGAGAAAGAGCCTTGTAGAGCTTTTACTCCCGCATGAAGGGCTTGCAAGTTGTCGATAAATATGACGTTTTCGGCGCTATCTAAGCTATATTCTTGCCCTTGCGTCGCGGCGGAAAAAACGTGGTAAAAGTGAGGACTAACCGATACCTTTGCCCCGATATTAGCGTGTCCGGTAGGTTGAGCGCTTAGGCGTTTGGCTGTACCTGCGCTGTGAATAAAGTTGCTCAACACGCCATCAGTAATTATTGGCAATCTTCGTGTGGGCGTACCTTCACCATCAAAGGTTTCTGTCGCTACATTATTAGGATGCAAAGCATCATCAGCAAAGGAAAGCAAAGGCGAGGCGATTTGCTTTCCTAAAGATTCGGGAGTTGAAAGGCTTTGCTTGTCGAGAATATTTTGAGCGTTAAAAAGGTTAGAAAATGCCCCTATTAAGCTCAAAAAAGCATCGGGTGAGAAAACTACTCGATATTTGCCTGTTTTAACTTTTTCGTAGTTTAAATGGCTAATTGTTTTTTCTGTAGCTTCTTTTAAGCAAGCAGGAATGTCAAGTTTAGGAAGACTGCGACTAATGCGAAAAGCTCCCGCACTGCGAGTTTTTTTGCCTTCTTGCTCGGTTTTGGTGTAAAGATAAATGGATGTATAAGAACGAGCTTCATTGCGAACAGCCCCCGCACTATTGAGATAAAATCGATTAATATCTCGTTGGGCAAGAGAATTATAAGGTACTCCAGAAATCGCACTATGAGCCGATAATAGTTCGCTTTCAGCTTTAACTAGGGTTTCAATCAGTTCTGATACAGGCACTTGCGGAGCAGTTTCTTGAGTTTCGCTACTAAGAGGCGTAGTTGCTTCGGGGCTAAAATCGGGGATGTTGTCTTTAACTCCAAAAAAGCTGGCTTCGTAAGCAGTTTTTAAAGCTAATTCTAGTCCTTTAGGGTCTACATCGGTGGTGCTGGTCACTCCCATTGTATTGTCCTTATTCCAAACCCTGACCATTACACTAGAACGATTTGAGGCTTTAACTTGCTTTGGTTCTCCAGTATCTACTTGAACGCTGGTTTCATCCACCGAGGAGCCGTAAATATCAAATTTGTCTATACCTAGCTTTTCGGCACTTGTCTGAGCATAATTTGCAATTTCGGCAATTGTCATGATAGATCCTTTGAAATTGTTAGTTTTCCTAGGTAACTAATGATGAATAATCCTGCTTTCCTATGCAGAAAATCTAAAATTAATCAATGTCTAAGTGGAGTCATGCGGATTCGAACCGCAGACCCCCTCCATGCCATGGAGGTGCTCTACCAACTGAGCTATAACCCCTTGTAGTCCTTTGCTATTATCTCTCCTTAATTATTTAATTGTCAAGGTTTTTAATAAAAGTTCTTAGATTATTAATTAATATTCATTAAATAATTGAGGCAGTTGTGCATCAGAAAATAAACTACCAGCATTGCTGCTGCCGAAAAAGCAACTAAAGTTCCGGCTAACATTAAAGAAAATTCTCGCTTCTGTACTGCCGCATCCATGAGGTGCAGCGACCACGCCACCAGCGCCACATCAAAAACTAATATAGAAACAAGCATATATAAAGAAATTTAAATTTATTAACCTAGCTTAACATAAGTATAATAAATCAGCAGAAAGGGGGATTTTGTCAAGCTGCCCGAACAAGACAAGAGCGATCGCGCAGATAATTTTTGATTTGAGCAACACTAAGATGACCGTAATGTAACAATGAAGCAAGTAGCGCCGCTTCTGCTTTGCCTTCAGTAAGTGCTTGATAGATATGTTCGCAATTTCCCGCACCACCAGAGGCGATCACAGGAATTTGTACCGAAGATGCGACTAGGCGTGTTAATTCTAAGTCATACCCGGCTTGCGTACCATCAGCATCCATACTTGTAACTAATAGCTCACCAGCGCCACGTTGTTCGAGTTCTTTTGCCCAAAGTAAAGCATCTAACCCTGTGTTTTCTCGTCCGCCGCGTACGTATACATCCCAGCCGGGATTTGTCGGATCTTGTCTGCGTCTAGCATCAATGGCGACAACAATACACTGATTGCCAAAGTAATCGCTAGCGCGGTTGATTAAGTCTGGTTGGCGCACGGCGGCGGAATTGATACTAACTTTATCGGCTCCCGCCCTTAACAAATTTTTAATATGTTCTAATGATTGAATACCACCACCAACAGTTAAGGGGATAAAAACCTGTTCCGCAGTTCGGTAAACGACATCAATAATTGTGTCTCGTCCTTCATGAGTTGCCGTAATATCCAGAAATACCAATTCATCCGCCCCAGCTTCGTTGTAAGCCTTGGCAAGTTCCACCGGATCGCCAGCATCGATGAGATTGACAAAATTAACTCCTTTAACTACTCGTCCGGCGTTGACATCCAAGCAAGGTAAAATTCTTTTGGCAAGCATAATATTTAAAGACTCTAGTTATATTCACTAAGCAAAATTTTTTATTGCACCCTAATCAAGCTAAAAAAGGCTCATAGCTGGCAATATGGCAATTATTTCTTCAAAACAAGATCCAAACGAACCCCATAAAAAGCGCTCTGAACCTGTAAAACGCGATCGCCCGGTATCTCAACCTTTACTAAAACCCGAAGTTACCGCCGACGAAAAAGGCAAGCAAGAAGACACCATTCGCCCTCATCGCTTTGCTGATTATATTGGACAAAAAGAGCTAAAAGAAGTTCTCGACATTGCGATTAAAGCCGCTCTGGGGAGAAACGAAACCTTAGATCACTTACTACTATACGGCCCTCCAGGACTGGGAAAAACAACCATGTCGCTGATTTTAGCTTCAGAAATGGGGGTAAACTGCAAAATTACCAGCGCGCCAGCTTTAGAGCGTCCGCGAGATATCGTTGGGCTGTTAAATAGTCTTAAGCCTGGCGATGTTTTATTTATTGATGAAATTCATCGGTTGTCGCGGATGACAGAGGAAATACTTTATCCAGCAATGGAGGACTTTCGCTTAGATATAACTATTGGTAAAGGTTCCAGTGCCAAAACTCGCTCTTTACCACTACCAAAATATACGTTAGTAGGGGCAACAACGAGGATAGGGGCGCTATCTTCACCTTTGCGCGATCGCTTTGGTTTAATTCAACGCCTGCGTTTTTACGCCCATGACGAACTAACTTTGATTGTTTTACGCACCGCCCAACTATTGCAAACCCCCATTACCGACGATGGCGCAGCAGAAATCGCTAGGCGATCGCGCGGAACTCCTCGAATTGCCAACAGATTGTTAAAAAGGGTGCGAGACTACGCCCAAGTCAAAAACGCCGGAATAATCAATCAAACCATAGCCGCCGAAGCTTTAGAGCTATTCCAGGTCGATCCCTGCGGCTTAGATTGGACAGATAGACAGATGTTGAGCGTCATGATCGAACAGTTTAACGGTGGCCCAGTAGGTTTAGAGACAATGGCTGCTGCAACCGGGGAAGATACGCAGACAATAGAGGAAGTGTACGAGCCGTATTTAATGCAAATTGGCTACTTAAATCGTACTCCTCGCGGACGAATTGCTTCCGCCGCCGCTTACAAACACTTGGGTTTTACCCCTCCAAATCAACAGTTATCGTTACTATGATGCGTTTAATTTCGATTGTTTTACTTTGTGTATCGCTATTATTTGGCTACAGCGATCGCGCATTGGCGCAAACCAAACCCACACCCGAACAACTGCAACAGCTAGACACTTTAGCTCAAAAAGCAATTAAGTCTACCAATGCTGGAGATTTTGCCACCGCCGAAACTTATTGGACAGAAATTATCGAGCAATTTCCCGATAACCCCGCCGCCATAAGCAATCGGGGAAACGCGCGCATTAGTCAAAATAAATTAACTGATGCGGTTTCTGATTTTGATAAAGCAATCGAACTTGCACCTACTGCTACAGATCCCTATCTCAATCGCGGTACAGCTTTGGAAGGTTTAGGAAAGTGGGATGAAGCGATTTCTGATTACAATAAAATCTTATCACTCGATCCTAAAGACGCAATGGCGTATAACAACCGGGGTAATGCCCAAGCAGGCTTAGGTAACTGGGATCAAGCGATCGCCGACTACCGTACTGCGGCTGATTTAGCACCCAATTTTGCCTTTGCAAGAGCCAATTATGCGATCGCGCTGTATCAAGATGGTCAAACTAATGAAGCTATCCGTAACATGAGAAATATAGTCCGCAAATACCCTAATTTCGCTGATATGCGAGCGGCTTTAACCGCCGCTTATTGGGAACAGGGAAACCAAGGTGAAGCCGAAAGTAACTGGGTGGCTGCCGTTGGACTTGATAAGCGCTACAAGGATCTAGACTGGGTAGTTAAAGTCCGCCGTTGGCCGTCAAAAATGGTTGCAGCTTTAGAAAAATTCCAGAAATTACAATAGACTTGCTGCGGAGGGCAATTTTTGCTCCCCTAATACTTTGACAAGGTGGTACAGTAACCACCCCCAATTTGAGGTGAACCGGATCTTAAGTCCACCAAGGTTAGTTGATTCACGGGGCGCTCCTGGATTTGGGCAGAAATTACAGTATTAAAGCACATAATCAAACCATCGCTAAATTCTAGGTTAAGCTCAAAAATACTTATTATGTTACTAGAATTGAGCCGATAGAGTCCTAGAGTTCCTGCCGAAGACGTTGAATTTGCGATCGCCCATGACTTTTATTCTTTCTGCTTTTTAGCTATTTATATCACCCTGCTAGAAAATTGTTTTGTTAAGTGTGAAAGCTCACTGGAAATTCTCAGATATCTTTTGAGACGAAGATAAATTACTCTAGAAACGATTAACTGATAAATTAAACCATTGGTTCAGTTTTTCGATAAATTTTTGTCCTAACATATCAAACTTGGGGGTAATCCAATATAAATCGCGATCAATCCATTGATAAGAAACTCTCTCACTTCTAAGTTTTGGCTCGTGCCAAATATCTGGCGGTGGCGTACCAAAATATTTCTGATAGGTACAGAGAGTTTGGTAATAATAATAGCGGTACTTCAAACCTTCTATTTTTCCTCCCAAACTAGGAGAATGATGTAGAGGTTTTTTGAGAATTTTTCCACAAAATTCATCCCAATAAGAATGAGTATAAAGTAAGTGGAAATGCCACACGCGGTCTACTGCTGTAGAAGGGGATGCAATATGGTCAGCTACCATTGCTAGAAACACAAATTTCTTGTATTCCTGAATTACTCTGTAAGTGTATACTCCCGACCATTGATATTCCCAAGCTAATTTATTAGAAAAAGGAAAAATAGCGAAATCTGGATCTAATTTAAAGTCACAAATTTGCTTGTATAAATCTGCTTGTGCTGGTGTCATCAGTCTTATTTGCCTATTTCTAATTAACACCCTCCACAGCCTGATGGTTCTGGTGGAGCTTTTGGAGTAGGATAAATTATTTGAAGTTCTAAACCTAAAAAATCACTTAATTCTTGTCCCAACCACCATAATTCCGCTTGAGATAGTTTTTTAAGGCTTGATTCGCCGATTTGATATTTAATATGACCTACGTAGATAGATAGTGTGGGGGCTACTATCACTTCACCTCTTTTTATTTTCTTTCCAGTTTCATCTAAATATTCATTAAAAATGTAGCCAGGATTGTATGCTAGAAGATTGATTTTTTGAGTAGGAGAAGAAACATCTCTTGTAACTTCTGTTGATTCTTCACTACTATAAATACCTTTTCTAATGTCGCCATCCCTATCAATTGATACAACCCAATACTGAATTTTTGAAGGAAAGGCTAAGTTAAACAAATACCATAGTGCGCTACCAAAAAGTATTCCAAAAATGAAACAAGTCCAACCAAAAAAATACATACCAAGAATCCACAGAACAAAGAAAAAGCAGCAGCCTCTTTTTTCAGCAGGAGCTTGATATACTATTTTTAATTTATTGTGATCGCGATAAAGTTTAACTTGGCTGTCAACAGGTCTTAAGTCAAGAAAATCTCCAGAACTACCATCTTTTGATTTAAGAGCAGTAAGGGCTGATTTGGCAGAATTAAAGCGTTTATCGAGATGGGGATGAGTCATCTTGTCTAACCATCTAGCAAACCTGCTACTAATATCAATACTGTTAAATTTAACTCGTCCATTTACTTGGGCCAGGTCTGCTGGATGTACTCCTGTAGTTAGATAAATTAAGGTCATTCCCAAACTATATAAATCGGACGCTGTAGTTGTTTGCCCGCCAAATTGTTCCAGAGGAATATAACCATAACTCCCAACAATAGTAATCGTACCATTCTCCTTACTTGCTGCTATTTGTGCCGCACCGAAATCTACTAAATACGCATCGCCGATACTATTGCCAGAACGATTAGCAACTAAAATATTACTTGGTTTAAGATCGCGGTGAATTACTGGAGGGATTTGCTGGTGGAGATATATTAAAATGGCTAAAAGTTTTTCTGCAAATTCAATTAACTCTACCTCAGAAAATCTACGCCCTTGTTTCACTATCGTTTCCAAAGAGCGAGCATCGATATAAGTTTGGACTAAAGCAAAGCCCCCTATATTTTTATCATCAATTTCAAAATAATTTAGATATTTAGGAATTGCTGGATGGTTGAGATTCTTTAATGTTTGGGCTTCGCGTTCAAATAGTTTTAAATCGTCCCATTGAAATGAACCATTACCAAATAGTAAAATTTTGATGATAACTAACTCTTGAGAATAATTATCTTGTGCTAAAAATGTTAGTCCTCCTCCTTTAGTGCTAATTTTTTCGAGGATTAAATAGTGTCCTTTTAAGAGAGTATTGACTTTTACTATCTCCTGATCTATATTACTCATTTTAATCTCTTTAATTTAATGTGGGCTTCAATTCTATAAAACTGGCGGATTGTCAAAACTTTTTGAAAAAATATCCCAAACAGAAAGACCGAAAAAGCTGGAATAAGATGTTTTCTAAATGAGATCTGTAGGACATCATCTAAAATAAAAGCTTGTATCCGTTGATAGAGTTTTAACTAGGATTTATTCATCATAGGTTCTCTCCAAGTTTTGAATATAATATTGAATGAATAAAGGCAATACGCCAAATAATTATCAAACGTAGAGTCTTATCACATCATCGAATATTTATAAACATGAGTAAATATTGGGAAGGTGGAATTAGGTGTAATCTCACAATAAGAAAATAGAGAAGGGGTGTTGAAGTGTAACTTGGTGTAATTATTATTCCCTTGACATGGGCAGCTATTTTGTTAAATTTAAGAGTAGAAGTATGCAACCAAATGTTTTTAACTCTTTATTAGTCTGAATTAAAACTGTCTTATGAGTTGGAAACATTTTTTGGAAGTGATATGTAAACGTAGAGAATATGGGCTTACTTCTTTTGAAATAGAGGTATTAATGTGCTTAGAAGAGTTCAAATGTCAAACTAAAAATAATTTATGGGAAACCTATATTAGGTCATACTCAACAATTGAGAATGAAGCTTTTACCCAAAGGCTAAAGAATATCTATAAAAAATTTCAAATTGACGGTAACGGGCATAAGCTCCCGCAACTTCATAAATATCTTACTGAAAAATATATTCAATATCAAAATAAAGATGTATTTTTTTCAGAAATTGGTCTTACTTATATTTATCCAAGCTTTCCTAGGGATGTATTTGGAGAAGAAATTTATAGCGTTATCAATTTAGACAATCAAGAGCATAAGAAGGTAGATATTCTACAAACTTTTGCTCCAAATCTGAATGACTATTTTGAACATCTCATACAGTGTCTTCAAAACGGTGTTCAGGTTAGAATATTGCTTGCCTGGCCCTATTCCGAGGCAGCCAAACTGAGAGAAGATGTTCTGAGAAGGTATGCTGATCGCAGCAGTGCTGACGAAATCAATATTTGCGATTGTGCGATCGCTAATTTGGAGACGTTACAAAGAATCATAAGAATTTCAAATAATCCTAAACTTCTCGATATTAAACTTTATGATACACTCCCTTCTCTGGCAATTTATCGAGCTGGTAATTATATGTTAGCTGCGCCTTTTCTTCATGGATCTCTCGCTGTTAATACATTTCAGTTTGAACTTAAACTTAATGCGTCCAATCAGCTAATAGTGCATACTTTACAAAATGATTTTGAATTAATGTGGCAAGTTGCACGTCGATTTTATCCAGATCCCAACAGAAATTGGAGAAATGACCTCAAAATTCTATTTACAAGCTAGACATTATGATTGAAAAAATCAACAGTTCCGAGATATTATTTATTGAGAATTTTAAGTCTCATCCACTTTTTATTCATCTCGACGAGATCCCGTGGAATGATTTTCTGCAAATTCTAATCCAACGCCGCTTATTATCACTTTCTATTGTTAAAATCTATGAATTTGTTATTGATTCTCTTGCTGATCAGAAGATCAAAAGGACTGTTAGAGGTATTCTCAATGAGGAATACCCTCGGAATACCAAAGGGGTTCCACTTCCTTCACATCGAGAGTTACTTTTCCAGGATCTTTTAAATCTTGGTGCAACCTATGAAATGATTTTAACAACGCCTGAAACGGCTGTTACTAAAATGGTTAGAGATGAAAGCTATAAGCTGTTGGGCAGTTGTTTGGGTGAAGAGTATTGTCAAGTAGGACTTGTAGCGTTTCTTCGGTTTTGGGCAGAGGTGCTTGTTTCAATTGAGTATTCCTGTCTATGGCAACGAATTTCCGAACGCTTATCAACGGGACAAGCGCATAACAAAGTAAGATCGGAATTTTATTATTTCCACATGATTCATGACGGGAGAAACTCTGATATTGGGAAAGAGAGTTTTCTAGGGGGACTAACTCATTCTCAAGAGCTGGCAATTCACTTACAAAGATTAATTTTGTCTGAAGAGGCGCTGCTTTACTGTATCAATATTGAAGAAAGCGTGTTTCAGCTTAAATATCAATTTTACAATCAGTTTACCGCTTATTTAAAAGGCATAAAGTAAACCTGACGCTGCATCATTGAAAGATAAGATTGAGAAAAACTCCATATAAAGCCGCGACTGTAGCGTAACCCAAATTCAGAAGAATGGGCATCGAATTGGAACGAGCTAGATTTTAAACTATAAAATGTTTACTGAAGCCCTTGCCTTCAATAGCTGAAACTTAATGCCGATAAACATTACAGCCTTAATTTAGTTTCTTGTTCTGTAGCTTATTGCTACCCTAATACCAATTGCTCAATCTTTTTAGGGGTGAGTTCCTGCACATTGCTAAAAGTAATTGCTGCACCTGCCGTCACTAGAGTTTTAGTGTACTCGCGGCGACGCTCGTCTGTTACCTGGACGTGAGGTGGGAGAATGCCTACACTAATCCACTTTCTTTGAGGAAAAAGACTACGCGCTTTTTCTACCGTATACATATCGCCTACAGTATCACCTATGTACACTACAGGCAGTATTTTGTCAAGACTATGTTTTTGTTCTAACTGCTCTACTGCGGCGAAAAGTCCGGTAGGATCGGGCTTACCAGGGGCATCTTCCATCGCAATTAGTAAAGGAGACTGCAAACCCAGGCGTTTTGATAACACATAGTTCGCAGAGGCGCGAGTTGCACCGCTAAAAAAGCCCCAAGGAATGCCAGCATTAGTTAGTTCTGCTAAATAACCCGGTTGAAGTAAAAGAGGTTCATTGCAGATGTAACCAGTCCAATTATTAGCATTTTCCCCTCGGTAGCGAGATTGAAAAAAACCCACAATTTCTTGGTAGTCTGTCTCAATTGGATTTCCTTGAGAGCGAAAATAACGGGAAATTAATTCTTGAGAAGCTTCCCAATCGTTATTCCAAACTCCTGCGGATTTGAGGGTATCGATATCTAATTCTGTAGGACGATAAACCCCTTTGGTAAAACGTTCTACCGTGTCTGCTAAAGCCCGACGATAAGAATTTCCGACATCGCGGACAACCCCATCAATATCAAAAATTGCGATCGCACTTGTCAAAATATTTACACCTTATGGGCAGAGAAATTGATATTGAGCTACAATAAGCGATCGCACGGTTTTAAGCAAGTCCAGTACAAACAAGCGGAGGTAAGATTTGACCAAGTTTATATTAAAAGTTCTGTGGTTGGATGAAAACGTAGCCCTAGCAGTAGATCAAATTGTTGGAAAAGGAACTAGCCCGTTAACTCGTTACTTTTTTTGGCCCCGCAATGATGCGTGGGAAGAACTAAAAAGCGAAATGGAAGCAAAACACTGGATAGCCGAACAAGATCGAGTCTCTGTACTCAATCAAGCTACCGAAGTAATCAATTACTGGCAAGAAGAAGGTAGAAAGCGACCCATTGCTGAAGCCCAATTAAAATTTCCTGAAATTGCTTTTACAGGTAGCGCCTAATAGCTACTTTTAAGAAATTACTGGTTTTATTATTGTTACTGGTTGCCAGAATTGACCCAACCTAAATAACAACAGCCAAAACCGCCCATCGCAACCCCAAAAGAGTGTAGGATGGGCGGTTTTTAAATTAAAAAACTCCTCTATTCATAGCTGGTTAGAGGAGTTTGTATAGAGTTACCAATTGCGAGCGCGAAAATAATCTTGCCTGATTTCAAAACCAGTGTAGAGACGTTGCAGTGCAACGTCTCTACTTTAAGAAACTATTTAAACCATTCCACCCGCCGCTTGAAACCGGGCGCGGGCGCGTTTGAAGGCTTGATTTGCCTGAATTTGCTCTTGGCGATTAGCATTAGCTATTTGATTCAACTTAGCTTCAGCTTGAGTATAAGCAGTCCGGGCAGTTTCTAAATTAATAGTATCGCCACGTTCCGCACCATTAACTAAAATAGTGACTTCATTATTTTCAACTTCAGCAAAACCGCCCATTAATGCGATCGCAATCCATTCACGATTAGAGTTAGGACGAACCCGCATTACGGCAGTATCTAAGGCAGTTAATAGCGGCGCGTGTCCGCTCAAAATACCTACTTGACCAGTGGTACTAGGCAGGATTACTTCTTCAGCCGTAGCATCCCAGACGGTCTTATCTGGGGCAACTACACGAACAGTTAATGTCATAGGAAATAGGTGATTGTAAGTGAGACAAAAAAAGGGAGCTAAGGAAGAATATTTCTCCCTTATCTATTGCCTTTAGCCTTTGAGTTTTTCAGCTTTAGCGATCGCTTCGTCGATGCCGCCGACCATGTAAAATGCTTGCTCTGGCAGGTCATCTAGTTGACCTGCTAGAATCATCTCAAACCCTTTGATCGTGTCTTCTAGCTTCACGTACTTGCCCGGAGAACCTGTAAATACTTCAGCTACAAAGAAAGGCTGCGATAAAAAGCGTTCAACACGACGCGCTCTACCTACAATTAGGCGATCGTCTTCAGACAATTCATCTAAGCCCAAAATTGCAATAATGTCTTGCAATTCCTTGTAACGCTGTAAAGTTGATTGAACTTTCCGCGCCAAGTTGTAGTGCTTTTCACCAACTACACTAGCTTGCAACATATTAGACGTAGAATCTAGCGGATCTACGGCGGGGTAAATGCCCTTAGAAGCCAAACCGCGAGAAAGTGCCGTTGTCCCGTCTAAGTGAGCAAAGGTAGTCGCTGGTGCGGGGTCTGTGAAGTCGTCGGCGGGAACGTACACCGCTTGAATTGAAGTAATCGAACCTTCTTTAGTAGAAGTAATCCGCTCTTGCAAGTCACCCATATCTTTAGCCAAAGTTGGCTGGTATCCTACCGCCGAAGGCATACGACCCAGTAGCGCCGATACTTCTGAACCTGCTTGTACGAACCGGAAGATGTTATCAATAAATAGCAATACGTCTTGCTTATTTACATCGCGGAAGTATTCAGCCATTGTTAGACCAGTCAAACCAACCCGCATTCTTGCTCCGGGTGGCTCGTTCATCTGACCGTAAACTAAGGCAATTTTTGACTCGCCGATATTTTTCTCGTTAATAACCCCGGACTCTTTCATCTCGTTGTAGAGGTCATTTCCTTCGCGGGTGCGTTCGCCCACGCCAGCAAATACTGATACACCACCATGATTGATAGCGATGTTGTTGATTAATTCCATCATGATGACAGTTTTACCCACACCCGCACCGCCAAATAGACCAATTTTGCCACCCCGACGATAGGGCGCTAACAAGTCTAGTACCTTAATTCCGGTTTCAAATACCGAAGGCTTTGTTTCTAAGTCTGTAAACTTTGGTGCTGGGCGGTGAATGGGAAAAGTAGCTTCGTTATTGACTGGGCCCATATTATCTACAGGTTCGCCCAAGACGTTGAAGATTCGTCCTAAAGTAGCCGCACCCACAGGTACAGTAATAGCCGCTCCGGTGTCTGTTACTTCCATACCGCGAACTAAGCCATCGGTGGTACTCATAGAAACCGCCCGGACTTGAGTATCGCCTAGTAACTGCTGCACTTCGCAGGTTACGGAAACGTCTTGTCCAGCTTCGTTTTTGCCTTTAATAGTTAAGGCATTGTAAATCTGTGGCATTTGACCGTTGGGAAATTTTACATCCACAACGGGGCCAATGATTTGGGTAATGTAGCCGATATTTGCTTTTTCTGCTGTAGTGACCATGCTTTCGCCTATTTATTAATTTAGCTGTTTCGGCGTTGAAAAATTAAAATTGCCAATGTTCAGATTATCACCCAAACGGTAACGATTCTAATAGTTATTATCGCCTTGCCAGCGATATTTTTTTACCCAGGATCTAACTACTGCCTCTTACCACAAAACGAACATCGCGATATACTCCAAAATAAGATATATCAGCCTTATTTGAAATTTCCAGAGAAACGGGTCTATGACATCTTATGCTACCTCGTCAGCCAAAGCTGAAATGAGCGAACTTAGGCGATTAAAAACTATCATGCCGCCAGAATTGCAAAGTTGGGTGAGCGTTGAAGGTACAACAGAAGTAAATCCTCCGCTAATCCGTGCTGAAGAAGTTGGCAGCGACCAAGTAGAAATTCAAATTGACTTGGTAAAGTGGGATGCTTTGGCAATGGATCAGCGCAACTTACTATTTTGGCACGAAATCTCGCGCGTTCAAAACGATACTATCCCTAAAGATGGTTGGGAAATGGCAGCGTTAGCCATTGGTTTAGGCGGTGCGGTGGGCGAATTATGGGTACAAGATATATTGCTGCTCATATTAGCGCTTTCCTTGTGCGGAGTCTCTGGTTATCGCTTGTACGTGAAAAATAACGGCGAGAAGCAGCTAAAAGTAATGACCGATGCGGATGAAAAAGCGATCGCCCTGGCAACTCGTTTTGGTTATACTCTCCCCAATGCCTACAAAAGCCTTGGTAGTGCCTTAAAAACCCTTGTCGATCAAACTTCTAGTAAAAGCCAACGCACTAAGTACGAGCGGCGCTTACAGGCGTTGAAACGCAGCGCTAATAAAGCTAAAGCCAAAGTCCAATCTGCTCAGGTAGAGGAAATTTAGAAAAGGCAGATCGAGGCTGAAGTTTAGTTGGCATCCCCAACCAAAGTAAATTTTACCCAGTTTTGCGGTTGGGGATGATGTTGTTAGTAATCAACATTGCTGTACTTGAAGCAAGAATAAGTTGCTGTAGATTTAGCAATGCGCGATAGGTGAAGTGCGATCGCATTTATTCTGGGGCTTTGCGTAATATATGCAGATATTTCCGTAGAACCTCTGTTTTAGACGTGTTATGCAGAAATATTTGCGTTCACACTAATTAAAGTTAAATAAAAAATTAAAATAATTCTCTTGACGAAAGTGTTATCAAAGAAATCTTTACATAATCAACAGCTATACCGCTTGAGGATGTCAAGAGTGAGATTATGTTTTATTAATAATTGTTTGAACACTTAGTATTACAAGCACTCTCTCAGGATTATGAGTAAAAATTCATGAAGTTGGAAACACAAAAAGAAGTTGAATTAAGTCTTAAAGATGCCATTGAATCTCAAGCCAAAAAACTGGCTTTGGATTTTTCAGGAAGCTACGAGGGCATTATTCCTGACTCTATTGGAGATATATCAAGCCTAGATGAACTGACAATTTACAACTCATCCCTCAGACCGCATCCCCTCAAAGAAATACCTGTAAGCATTGGTAAGTTGTCTAATTTGAAAACACTTCGGCTCTATGATTTTGGCTTTGGGCTAGAGTATTTACCAGAAAGTATCGGCGAACTTGTAAATTTGGAAGTGCTGCAAATTGCTGATTGTCCAAAACTTAGAGAATTACCAAATACAATTGGTCAACTCAAAAATCTCAGGGAAATCAAATTATATTCGCCTATGCGTTGTCTAAAGAGTTTTGAAAAATTACCTGACAGTATTGGGCAACTTGTTTCTTTAGCAGCATTGATTGTTGAAAACACAATTATTCAATCATTACCCGACACTTTGGGAAAACTTAGAAACTTGATTGATTTAGAAATTACAGATAACTCAAGATTGCATCAGTTGCCGGAAAGTATCGGTGAATTACATAATCTTCGATTTTTATCGGCTCGTAGAAATCAGCTAACCAGCTTGCCAGCACGCATAACCAGATTGACCCAGTTAGAGTCTTTAGAACTTGATGATAATCAGTTATCCAATTTACCAGAAGATATAGGCAAATTATCTGGACTAAAGCAAGATATATCTTTTTATGGTAATCCGATCGCTTATCTCCCAAATAGTATTCTTCAATTGCCAGTAAATGTACTTTCGGATCTCTCTTAGTTCCTGTCCTTGAATTTGCTATAATACGCGCAGATGCTGACATTAAAGGAAGCAAATCTATGTCAATTGTTATTTCTCTTAGTCCAGAAATAGAAGCGCAACTTCGTGAAAAAGCAATTCAGCAAGGGCAAGATGTAAGCCTTGTGGCGGCGGAATTACTATCCCGGATTTTAGAGTGGGAATTACAGGACTCCACTGAAGCGATCGCAGGAGTTCAAAGCGGTTTAGATGATTTTGCAGCAGGGCGATCGCGCTCCTTTGAGGAGTTTGCTGAAGAACAAGGTCACAAATACAATCTACCTGTTGATTCATGAGTTATCGAGTTGAGATTGCCAGCGTTGCCGAAGCAGAAATTGATAGTGCATTTCTACGGCTATCTCAAGTTATTTCTCCTAAAAAAGCTAGAAACTGGCATCAAGGATTGCTGAAAACTATTGAATCTTTGTCACAAATGCCAAAACGTTGTCCTCTGGCAAGGGAAAACAAATATTTCAGCCAAGAGATTCGACAACTGCTCTACGGTCGAGGTCGCAATACATATCGTATTTTATTTACTGTCATAGAGGAGAGCGAAATTTTCACAGTTCGTATTCTCCATTTTCGGTGTGCAACACAGCAGGTTTTGGGCGAAAACAAAGAATCAAATGAAACCTAATAACCTGAAATTAATAGGTGAGAGTAATTCAAGGTTTATTGCTGGGAACGTGCGAGCGCGCTTTAAGTTATTTATTAGAGTAGAGCGATCGCTTTTATTCACAACTTTTTCTGTTATTAAATACTTGTGCCTCGAACAGTATGCCCAAGTTGCGGATAACTGTAACGTGCGATCGCATTTCAAAGTTGCTGTAACATTTTGTGAGTCTGCGGTACAACCCGGACTTGCTTAATAAACTTTTTCATTAAGGCTTGCCAAGTCAAAACTTGCTCAGGAGTTGGGGCAAACATCGGTTTTTCACTCATCTCTAAAGGCGTTACTGGTTGCAGATATACAATTATTTCCGGGCTAACTGCGGCGACTAGAAAAGCGGCTTTTTCTAACTCTGCTACATCCGTTTGACTAGAAATAATTATCTTGACAAATACCTCTGTTTGTGAATCATAACAATACTGCAAAAACTGGGCGTGTGCTTGCCAATGACTTTCACCGCTAACACTAGGTAATTTTAAATCCATCCCCACTGAATCTAAATAAGGCAAAATTGTTAATAGTTGTTCTGGGCGATGTCCGCCAGTTTCTAAATAAATTGGTAAATTAGTCAGACTTCGCACTTCTGGCAAAAATTCCGCCAAAAAAGGTGCGTGTAACAAGGGTTCGCCCCCAGTTAAGCTAATACTATCGTGCAATAGCGGGATATTCTGCCGTTCGATAAACTTTAGCAAAGTAGTTAGTTCTACAGGGTTAGAATACACTCCCCAGTCGCGCAATCCTGGATGTGCTTCGATGCGATAATCCGCAGGCGTTACCCAAGTATGGGCGCTATCGCAGTAATGGCAACGCAAATCGCAAATTGCGAACCTGATAAATATTTGACGAGTACCAACATTGAGTCCTTCCCCTTGAATGGCGGAAAAAACTTCGATAAGTCTGGCGGTTTTATTACTCATTTACAATAAAAATAAATCTTACAAAAACTTTTATAGTGTTACCTCTCAACCATAGCTTGGAGTCTAGTACCATTGACCGCGAACAAGTTTTAGCATGGTTAGCCGATAATGTTCCCCCTGCACGCATCAAGCATATTTTGGGCGTGGAACAAATGGCTGTGGACTTAGCAACTCATTATCAAATAGACCCAGAAAAAGCTGCCATAGCTGGCTTAATGCACGACTTAGCTAAATACTTTAAGCCGCAAAAACTTTTAGAAATGGCTCAAATAGCAGGAGTAGACATCGACCCTATAAGTGCTGATAATCCTCACTTATTACACGCAGATGTTAGCGCGATTGTGGCTAGAGATACCTTTAAAGTAACTGATACAGAAGTGTTAGATGCGATCGCAAATCATACTTTAGGTAGACCCGGTATGAACGAACTTAGTTGTATTGTATATTTGGCAGATACCTTAGAACCAGGTCGCGGTAACACTCCAGAATTAGAGCATTTGCGAAAGATTTGTTACCAAAACTTAGATAAAGCGCTTTTCCAAACCTGCGATTATTCGCTCAAATTTCTACTCGAAACTCATTGCCTAATCCATCCCCGAACCATTGGTACTCGGAACTGGTTTTTGCAAAAAGCCCAAAAGAAGCAACTGGCTACACCGCAAAAAACTGCATAAACGCCTAATTTTTGTTAGGATGCAAAAAAAAACTTTTCGTTGTTTTAACTTAGAAACCATCAGCCTTTGAGGTTTAATGACAGATCATTCCCAAGCTAATTTACAATCCCAGTCTGTACTTGTTGCTACAAACACCCGCCTTGCAGCCCAACGCCCCGAAGAAAGTCGAGAATTAGCGTTGATAGCTGTCGCCGCCGCCGCCGATCGCAAAGCGGCAGACATGGTAGTGTTAGGAGTAGCCGAAGTCTCTTTTTTAGCTGATTATTTTGTTCTAGTTACAGGCTATTCTAAAGCGCAAGTAAGAGCAATCTCTCAATCGATAGAAGACCAAGTAGAAGAACAATTAAATCTCCTCCCTATCCGCACCGAAGGACAAGCCGAAGGAAGCTGGGTATTGAAAGACTACGGCGATGTCATGGTACATATCATGATGCCCAAAGAAAGAGAATACTACAACCTAGAAGCATTTTGGGGTCACGCGCGCAGAGTTGACTTGCCAGATAGTATTGACAATCCTCCCAGGGAGTTAGAAGAATGATTGAGTCTTCGACTTATGTTTGTCCTGTACCTACCGAACAACAGCCGTTGAATGAATACGAGGAATTGAAAGCAGCAGGTTTTTTTAAAACTTGTACCTTAAATTGGCAGCAATATATCAGCAAGCTTGTGTTGATTTGGGGAATATCCTGGTTAATAGCTGGCCCGGTAGCTGCTGCCAGCTTTGCCCCCCACAAACACATAATCCAATTTATCCTGTGCGGCAGTGCCGGGGCAAGTTTAGGAGTATTGCTAGTATTGGTGCGGATGTACTTGGGGTGGTCGTATATAAAAAGTCGCCTGACTACTGCGACAATTTTTTATGAAGAATCGGGCTGGTATGATGGGCAAACTTGGACGAAACCCGAAGAAGTGCTATCACGGGACTCGTTAATTGCCACTTACCAAATCCAACCAATTTTACAAAGAATACAGCAAAGCTTTATCAGTTTGGTCTTATTTTTACTTGCGGGAACTATAGTTTGGAATTTTTTATAAATATTTAGCTCTAATGACTCTGGTAAATGGTACATTTTACCCATGACAAGGGGAAAAAGAACACAAGCTGCGGAACTTGAAGTCAGGTTACTGCGTGAAGGCATCATTGAATCAAAGCATCAAGTCCAAGCGGTCGTTTGTGATGACCGGGGACGGGTTTTGTCGGTAGCAGGAAACTCAGAAACCGCTACCTTTGCGCGCTCGGCGCTCAAACCATTTCAGGCTTTAAGTGTCACGGCTACAGGCACTTTAGAACGCTACGAATTGAGCGATCGCGATTTAGCAATTATTTGTAGTTCCCACCAGGGTACAATCGAGCAAGTGCGACAAGTATTTAATATCTTGTGGCGCTCAGATATTGATGCTTCACTCCTTCAGTGTCCGATACCTAAAGGCAAAAGCAGCCGCTTACAATACAATTGCTCTGGCAAACACGCCGGAATGCTGGCAGTATGTCAACAACGGCATTGGCCCTTAAATACTTACTTACAGCACAATCACCCCGTACAGCAACTAATTTTTGGTAAAGTTGCCGAGTTGCTAAAAATGCCCGCCGCCGAGTTTATTCACGCCCATGATGATTGTGGTGCGCCAACTTATTTGTTGCAGTTGGGACAAATGGCATCTTTGTACGCGCAATTGGCTTCGGGACAAAATTTAGATATGGAGCGGATTGTTCGCGCTATGACCCATCACCCCACAATGATAGCGGGAGAAGGGGAATTTGATACCGAACTCATGCGTTTGACTGAGGGAGAACTTGTGAGCAAAGCTGGAGCCGAGGGGGTGCAGTGCATTGGCAGAACTGGCGAAGGAATGGGACTTGCAATTAAGGTTATGGATGGGGCAAAACGGGCTAAGTATGCCGTTGCTATTCATGTATTACAACAAATGGGCTGGATCGATCCTAGCGTGGGAGAAATTTTAACAGAAAGCTTTATGACTCTGGGCAAATTCAATCGTTTAGAAGTAATTGGCGAATTATCTATTCTTTAGTTGCCAAAATCAAAAATAGTGTTATATTGATAAAGGCGACGCGGGATAGAGCAGCCTGGTAGCTCGTCGGGCTCATAACCCGAAGGTCAGTGGTTCAAATCCACTTCCCGCCATTTACCTATAAAGCCCTGAAATTATTTAATAATTTCAGGGCTTTGTTTTATGTCTGTCATTAATAATTAGCTGCAAACTTAAAAAGATCTTCTGCCGACCTGGGCGATTTGTACCATTTCGAGCAGAACATATACTTTGCGATAGAAACGGTTATGACTTAGGCTTTCGCCGCAATTTTGTGTGTAGTATAACCATTAACTGAAGCACATTATTTTTATGAGTTCTCTCCTTTGAAGGCGGACTGTTTTAATATTTTTTGACAAATGCTACCTACGTCTATTGAGCATACAGATATACTTCAGTTAGATAACGAGGCAAGGCATTTGAGTTAGAATCTACGAGTTTCAGAGAAAATAATATTATTATTTCAAACTCCCCATACATCGCAAGTGAACCCCCATAAATACCTTGCGGCAAGCTAAGAGAATTCATTTGGCAACGTTTAGAGAAATTCAACACATCAATTGTTGCTTTTATTACAGGTTAGATTTCATTTTACAGATGCTTTACTTGTATCCGGAATTTTGTGAATTGGTACAACGCATCAGTTAAACTTGCCACCTCTAATGTATCTTTTCACTTTAATTTGGCTAAAGACAGAGTAAGTATGTAAGTGTTTCTACCAAGAAAATAATTTCAGTCAGAAGATAAAGCAGTAGAAACATGGATGTGGTTATAACGAAAAGTAATAAAACATTAATATAGTTTCGACCAACACAGAAAAAGGAGTTAAACATCTATGTCCGAACCAACTTTTGCTCGCCCAGAGCTAGGGGAAATGAGCAGTATTGTTTGCTTCAAGGCAGTTGTGACTGGTACTGAAAAAGCTTTGGGAGAGAAGGCTGCTGCTATTGCCCTGATCGCTGCTGGTCGCGATCGCGGCAAGCAATTAGCTAGTCAATTGGAATTAAAAAATTTGTCGGTTGCTGAAGCTGCGGTGAAAATACAATCAGCATTGGGCGCGCAAGGAACTCGTTTGTGCGCAGTCGACAAAATTGAAGAAGTTGGAAATGTTATCAAAGTCTACTGTCGCGAAACCATATGTTCGGCTGGGGAAGACCAAGGTTCTCCTCGCCTGCTCACTTATACTCTAGGTGCGATTCAAGGTGCTTTGGAGGAAATGCTCGGTAAGCGTTTGCGGGGTAAACAAACTGAATCTGTTCTGCGCGGCGGCACTCATGATGTCATTGATTTTGAACCTCTGATTGCGTAATCTGATGATTTTTCCGGTGGTAATTATTTGTAATTACCGCTATTCGAGCTAAATAATTTCTTCAGTTAACTAAGTTTTTAATCAGGATAATTAGTCATGGCAATAAACGTTCAAAAATTAACAGGCGTGCTGCAAAATTTTGTTTCTAGCAGCAGCGATATTCAAGGAGCCGCCGTAGTTACTCCTGATGGTCTGCCTTTGTCCTCAGTACTTCCAGGAGAAATGGACGAAGAGCGAGTCTCGGCGATGTCCGCAGCTATGCTTTCTTTGGGAGAAAGAATCGGTCAAGAACTTGCAAGAGGCTCAATCGATCGCATTTTCGTTGATGGCAATGATGGCTATGGCGTTTTAACTAGCTGCGGTGCAGATGCAGTTTTCTTGGTGCTAGCTAGTAAAGCAGCAAAGCAGGGTGTTTTGATGTTGGAAATCAAGCAGGCTCTCAACTACCTTAAACCAGCCCTGATGTAGTTTTTTCTCAGTCCTATCGAGTCCGATTTAAGCAATATCATCGCTAAAGGTGCGGGTTAAGCGATCGCCCACAAGCACTCGAAGACAGCACTAAAGTCAAAACCCGCCTTTCCCCATTTGATATTAACGGACTTGAGATGTGATGCAGTTAGCAAAATTAAAGTTTGAGTTGGGTAAAGATTTTAACTAAAAACTTATGGAAATAATGCGCGTAGTTGTCACAGGACCAGTAGGGGCAGGAAAATCTACCTTTATTCGTTCTATAAGCGAAATTGAAGTAGTTGATACTGACTGTCGGGCTACTGAATTAGAAACGACCGAGATCAAAGCAAACACTACCGTAGCTTTTGACTTTGGTCGCCTGCAATTTTGTCCGGACATGGTACTTCATATCTATGGAACGCCAGGACAAGAACGATTCGACTTTATGTGGGATATTCTAATCGAGCGGGCACACGCCTACATTCTACTGGTTGCTGCCAATCGTCCCCAGCAATTTCGTCAAGCTAGACGGATTCTCAGCTTTATGAGTCAAAAAGCTGACTTGCCAATGATTATTGGCTTAACCCATAGCGATTTACCCGAAGCTTGGGCCCCAGAAGATGTCCTGTCAGCTCTTGGCTACACTCAAGAGAGCCATCAAACCCTAGTTGTTATGGTCAACGCCAACGAGCCGTCCTCCGTCATTGAGGCAGCGATCGCGCTGATTGAGCAATTAATGCCAGCCGATCTGATTGCGTGAACGCTAGTTCATTCGTTCTTTAATCCCTCAATAAGCATAAGAGAAATAATTATGTCCATGACAGGTTACCTTTCAGAATTTACATTGTCAGAACTGTTTCAGTTGGTAGCAGAAGGTAATAAAAGCGGTTTGTTGACTATTGGCGACTCCAAAATTCCTCATGCCCTTGATTGCCACAAATACCATATTTGGTTCAATCAAGGGCAAATTATCGCGGCGGCTAATTCTTTAGATAATCGAGGTTTAATTTCCTTAATAGAGCAGCGCGGTTGGTTAAACGGTCGGCTAGACATCATTCCCACGATGACAAATCGGCAAGCCCCTTTAGGTTTGTTACTCAAATCGGAAAACTTGTTGCAAGCTGAACAGTTAAAGCTGCTGTTTCAAGTGCAAATAATGCAGCCGATTACAGAGTTATTTACTTGGAAGACTGGGTGGTTCAATCTCAAAAAACAAACTACTTTCCCAACAGCAGAGATGACCGGGTTAAGCCGTTCGGCAACGGAAGTTCTCTTAACTGGGTTGCGGAGTTTGCGGGATTGGTCGGCGCTAGCAGAAAAATTACCCGATCCAAATTCGGGATTGATTAGCCTGATTCAGGGGAAACCGCAAGTACAACTCGATTCAGCCGAAAGGCGCATCTGGGAATTTGCCCAAGGTCAAGTTTCAATTAAAGATATATCTAAGAGACTAAAAACGTCGGTCGAAAGCGTTCAGCAGATTACCCTGCGGTTAATTTTGGCGAATTTGGTTCAAGAAGCCGCCGTTGTCGAGCCTTCCACGCCTGCGGTTAGCCGCGATCGCTCTCAAAATTCCTCACGAGAAGATACTTTTGGTGACGGTACTGTCGTCACCTTAGTCAAGCAAAACGTTTCCCAAAAACTCAGCCAGTCCCAGTCGTCAGTGGCAAATAATGTCGTCTACAGACGTACTGAACCAGCCACCCAGCCTGCGGTTTTAAAACCAGCACAACCAGCACCCAGCCAAAATTATTTCCAAAACTTGGTCGCTTTTCTTCGTAATAAAAATTCATAGATGATATTTTATCTGGTGCTTAGGCAAATCAAAATACAAATATTATCAGTAGGGTCGTAACACGTTGTGACCCAATTATACGTAGAGTACTAGCATAAGTTCGTCGCATAAATTTCTAGAGATACAAAGCAATACGGTTGCTTGGAAAAAGATCGCAAATCCAAACAAAAAGGTATGAGGTGATGTGTTGGACAACGGCGATCGCCATGATTGGGAATTAATATGACAGTAGGTTGTAGAGAAGCAAGGAAGCGTAGCGCTTGTTTTTGTTGGCAAAACTGTATATTAATTGCTACTTATTGTGACTGAGTTAAAAAAATATCGTCTAGGAATTCTTTGGCTGCTTTGGCTAGTTGGTGCAGTTGTAGATTTGGTATGGCTAAAATGCGATCGCGCAATTCCTAGTTGGGATCAAGCAGACTACTTAACAGGCTCATTAAACTATTATCAAGCTTTACAAAACGCCCGATGGTTAGACAGCCAGTGGTGGGAAAGTTTATGGTTGCTTTCTAGTAAAATTCCCCCCTTTACCTACATTGCGGCGGCAATTATTCAACAGATTTTTGGCACTGGGCAAGACCAAGCTATGCTCGTTAACGTGCTGTTTAATGGCATCTTGCTCGGTGCGGTATATGGGTTAGGAGTGGAGCTATTTTCTGTAGATGTGGGGTTGTGGGCGGCGCTTTTGTGTCAGTTGTTGCCAGCATTTTATCAACTGCGGTTAGATTTTTTGCTCGATTTTCCCCTTACGGCGGCGGTGACGTTAAGTTTTTGGTGCTTGACGGTATGGCGGGGGAGGAAGACGCAGAGATTACAGGGTTGGTTATGGGCTGTTGCTTTTGGCGTTTCTTTGGGTATGGCGCTGTTAGTAAAACAAACGGCTTTGTTTTTTTTGCTCATCCCCATAATTTGGGCTACCGTAGAGACGATTAAAAGCCGCCTTTGGGAGAGATTGTTACAGTTATTTGGGGCGTTGGTAGTCGGGTGGCTAATTTGCAGCCCTTGGTATAAAGTCAATTGGCTATTTGTGCTGACAACGGCTAAACGCGCAACTATCGATAGTGCGATCGCCGAAAATGACCCAGCTTTAAATACAATTGGCGCGTGGACTTATTATTGGCAAGTTTTGCCGATTCAAGTTTCGTGGTTGTTGTTAATTGTGCCAATAGTCGGTTTGCTGATAAATTGGCGCTTTGAGAAAAAGCCTAAAAATAGCTTTGGGTGGTTAGCGGTTTTTTGGGTAGGCGCTTATTTTCTTTGTTCAGTGAATGTCAATAAAGATAGTCGCTATGTTTTGCCCTATTTGCCTGTAGTAGCGCTATTTTTAGCCTATAGCTTGACTTGCTTTCGCGGGCGCTGGCAAAAGTCAATTCGCGTGGGTACGGCTAGTTTAGCGGCGCTGCTGATGGTATTTAATTTGTTTCCGGTGATGGAGCCATTGATAGAAGTATTGAGTCCTTACGGGCAGAATTACGCCGATTTCCACGCTGATTTGCCCCACCGTCAGGTAATTGCCGAGATCATTGAAACCGCACCTTATTTGCGCTCTACGGTGGGGGTTTTGCCTTCTACAGCCGAAATCAATCAACATAACTTTAATTACTTTGGGGCTTTAGAGCATTTCCAAGTCTATGCTCGTCAAGTAGGGACTAAAAAAAAGCAAGTTAGACAAGACGGGCGCTCTCTTGACTGGTTTTTAACAAAAACAGGAGATCAAGGCTCGGTTTCTGAAGCTCAAACTTTGATGGCGAAGGAGGTGGAGACTTCGCCAGACTTTGAACTACAAAAAACTTGGCGCTTACCGGATGCTACTGGTTTGCAGCTTTATCATCGTCGCTTACCAAAAGTACAAGTAGAAACTATTTTGACCAAGGTAGATAAAGTCGAGTTACAAGTTACTGTACCCAATAGTTCGCCGCCCGGTGTCCCCATTCCGGTAACTTATCAGTGGAAAGGGAGCTTGCAACAGTTGCAATCGGGGCTAGTTTTGCTAAGTTGGCATCAAATTAATACGACTAAAATAGGCTGGTTAAACGATCGCACCATTGGCATTGGTAATCTTTATAGTGGCGTTACAAGTAGCAACTACTTTCAGGTAACAGAAACTAGCGCTATGCTACCGCCCAAAAATACGCCCCCAGGAATTTACACTGTAAATGCAACTTATATAAACCAGAAAACGGGCGAAAATTATACTTTTTCTCCTCCGGTAACTTTAGAAATCAACCTTTATAGCAACCCATCGCCAGCACCAGAATTAGATTTAATTACTCAATTACAGGCATTAGCGGCTACTTTACCCCAAGGTACGACAGCGCTGGAATATTTATTTGCAGAAGTGGCGCGAATCAATCAGTACGATCCCACTCAAGATTACTTACAGCAAACGCTCTTAGCTATGCAATATCGCTTAAAAAATACACCACAGCCCGATCCTCATTGGGCTTATGCTTTAGCTTTAGCAACAGCGTTAAAAAAAGATGTCAATGGAGCAATCTCAGCTTTCGAGCAAGTAACACAGCTAGACTCGTACAATCCCTACGCTTACGCCTATCTTGCTTTTGTGCATCTCTACAACTTTCAACCTCATTTGGCGGAAAATGCTGTATTTAAAGCAATTTCTCTTAATCCCAAATTACCAGAACTTCATGCCCTCCATAGCATTGCGGCGCTGATGCAGGGGAAACTGATTCCCGCCTGGGACTATTTTCAACAGTACAAAGCTAATAGTTTAATTAAGGTAACGCATTAGAATACATTCTAATTGAGGAATGCCAAAAGGCTTGCTGAGATAGTCATTTGCCCCCGCTTTTAAACACAAATCGCGATCGCCCACCATTGCCATGGCCGTTACCATAACCACAGCTACTTGTTGCAAATCTGGATGTTGACGCAAACAACTAACTAAATCTAACCCTGTAACGTTGTCGCGCAGTTGGACATCTAATAAAATCAGATGGGGCTGAAAGTTTCGGACGCGCTCTAAAAATTTAGTGGTTTCTGCGGTATACTCAATTTCATAGCCAATAGCTTCTAAATAATCTTGCAACAACATGGCTGTGCATTCATCGTCTTCAATAATTAAAATCCGTTTAGGTGCTTGAACTAGATATTGTTGTTGTTCGCTCAATACATTGGTATCAAGTAAGTCAGAATCTGTAAGGTCACTAGGCAAAAATAAAGTAAATTGACTACCTTTACCTAAAGTTGACTGTACGGTTACATCTCCACCGTGTAACTGGGCTAACTTGCGCGTCAATGCCAAACCTAAGCCCGTCCCTTCGTACTGACGATTTAAGCGGCTATCAAGTTGTGTAAAGGGTTGAAACAAAAACTTGAGTTGGGACTCATCAATGCCAATTCCTGTATCTGTGACGGTAAAAGCTATGCCTGCTCGTACTTTTTGCACTCGCAACGATACTGTACCAATAGATGTAAATTTAACGGCATTAGAAAGCAGATTTAGCAACATTTGTTTGAGCCGCCGTTCGTCACCCATGCAAGCAGATATTTGCGGATCAATTTGATAAATTAGTTGCAGTTTTTTCTCTCCAGCGCGATCGCGAATTAAAGACAAACAAGCCTCACTCAACGCTTTCACATCTATTGGTAAATGCGTTAATTCTTCCCTTCCTGCCTCTATTTTAGATAAATCAAGGATGTCATTAATTAACGCTAAAAGATGTTCGCCACTGCTATAAATGCAGTCTATATATTCTTTTTGTTTGGGATTGACTTCCCCAAATATTTCTTGCTGTAATAGCTGCGATAATCCTAAAATAGCATTGAGAGGTGTTCGCAATTCGTGACTCATGGTTGCCAAAAATTCGCTTTTTGCTTGACTCCCAGCAACGGCTGCTTCTTTGCTCTCTAGCAAGGCGCTTTCTATTTGTTTGCGCTCGGTAATGTCTCGGACAATACTAATAACTTCTTCTTTGCCACTGGCTACAATCCGGGCTTCATAATCTCGCATTTTTTCTTTAATTAACAATTGATACTCAATAGTTTGCGCCTCTCCTGTATTGATAGTTTTCTCTATAGCAAGCATAGTTTTTTGAGCTATTTCATTTGGCAATACTGCCATAATTTTTTTGCCGATAAATTCTCTAGGTTTGGCACACAAATCAATGTCTTTGGATGGCTTAAAATCTAAAATTGTGCCATCAACGCTAAACCTAAATATTAGATCGGGAATTGCATCTAATAAAGCGCGGTTTTTTGCTTCACTTTTTCCTAAAGCTTCTTCGGCGGATGTTTGCTCGGTAATATTGTTGAGCGTACCTGTAATGCCATTAATTTTACCCTCAATATCAACTATGGGACGGGCATCAATTTCTACCCAACAGTAACCGCCATCAACGGTTAAATAGCGAAGTTCGCAATGGCAATTGCCTTTTTGAAGTTCAATCAACGAACTCATTAAATTTAAACTTGCTTGGCGATCGTCAGGATAGACATAGCTAACAATGTTTTTGCCGATACTTTCTTCCACGCTAAAACCCGTAATTTCTGTCCAAGCCGGATTTAAAAATGTCCAACAACCCGTTGCATCTGTAGTAAAAATTACTTCTTTGAGATTGTCTAGCAAGGAGCGATAATTTTGTTCGCTCTGATGTAAGGCTGCTATTGTCCGTCGGCGAACAATTACATTGCCAATACTAGCCGCCGCCGTAGCTAATATTGATTGTTCGTTTGCTGTCCAATGTCTTTGGCTATGACAGTCATCAAAACCAATAAATCCCCAGAATTCATTGGCAATTAAAATCGGCACTAATAATACAGAGACAATATTATGTGCTGCTAATATTTCTTGCTGATGGATGGGAAAATTTGAGGCTAGGTTATTAATAGGCTGACCACTTGCTAAAGTCTCGTACCATTGAGAAAACAAACTGGCGTGAGGTAAGTTTTTAGTTTCAATGTGATTAATTTGCGATTCTACAGAAAACTGACACCACTCAAAACTTCGGCTAATTGAGAGTTGCTTAGAGTTAACCTGATTACAACTTTCAAAAATATATACTCGGTCGATACCGCAAGTTTTACCCAAACTAGCAAGAGCCTGATTAATTGCTGTCGTAAAATCTGCAATGGTAAGTAAATGATTGGCGGCGGCGGCGACACCTGCTATTAAGCGATCGCAATTTCTTTGGGTTGCTTCGGTACGTTTGCGATCGCCTATATCTCTTTGAATTGTCACATAACACAATAGTTTTTTTGTACTATCACGCACGGCAAAAGCTGATAAATCTATATCTACTATCACGCCATTTTTTGCAATACTACAGGCTTGACCTTGATAAGTGTCATACTTTTCTAGCGACTCCATTACCAGCGCAAACTCTACTTCTCCTAAATGAATTGTGGGTTTTTTATCCTTAAGTTCTTGGTCACTGTAACCTAGAAGCAAGCGATGAGCCGCATTTTGTTCTAGGTAATAACCTTGAGGATCGACGATCGCAATTCCATCGTTATCATTAGCAATAATTTGTTTATATAGATTGAGCTTTTCTTCTATTTGCTGTTGAAGGGCGATATCTTGGATTGTCACTTGCTATACCTTTCACTTTTTTAAATAAAGACTGTGCTGAAACTTGATATACTTGCTTGTTTCGCCACTATTTTTGACTGTAATTGAGACTATTCATCTCAATTTTTTGAACTCAAGCTAAACCCAGCTTTTTCGATAATTTCTCTTGATATTAAGTTTTTACTATATTTTTTATTACACATCAATTTGTAAATAACTTTTTTGCTTTTATCTAACAATAAAATTCCTAGCTCATTCTAATGAAGGTTTTTGTATCAAGCTTATCATTTGTTTTAATAGACAATTAAATAAATTCATCAAGCTGATGAATTTATTGCTGAGGGCTAAAAAGTTTCTCAATGTACCCAAGTTATTTAGATTACAACCAAAATTAAAACGGTTTGGGTCTGAAGAATGATTAAAACTGATAAAATTTTTTATTAACATTAGGAAATAAAATTTAACTGTAAGCGTTGTAAATTTTCAAAAACCAATCAGGTAGTATGAAGTAAATTTAGGATATCTAAGCAAGTTTTTAAAATGGCAGTCAAAAAATATGAATAACCAAAATTTAAGAATTGTCTCCTTGCTTCCTAGCGCTACAGAAATTGTAGCGGCACTGGGACTAAATTCGGCAATTGTTGGGCGCAGTCACGAGTGCGACTATCCTCCAGAAATTCAAAATCGTTCAGTGTGTACCGAGGCGCGTTTAGACTCAAAAAAGCCTAGTGGAAAAATTCACGATGATGTTACGGGTATTGTGCAATCTGCTTTAAGCATTTATCAAATAAAAATTGATACCCTACAGCAGTTACAGCCAACTCACATAATAACTCAAGATCAGTGTGATGTCTGTGCTGTTAGCCTTGCGGACGTAGAAAAAGCGGTAGCAAACTTAGGAGATATGCACCCAAAAATTATTTCTTTGCAACCAAATGTAATTACCGATCTTTGGGCAGATATTGAGCGGGTAGCAGAAGAATTAGGAGTTGAATCTAGGCGCTTAGTAGAAGACTTGGAAGCAAGAGTAAAAATTTGCGCCCAAAAAACTCAACAACTCTCGATTATGGAACGTCCAAGCGTTGCTTGTATAGAGTGGACAGATCCTTTAATGATTGCAGCGAATTGGATTCCCGAATTAGTAACTTTTGCAGGTGGACAATGCTTATTTAGCGTTGCTGGTAAAAATGCGCCTCAAGTAACGTGGGAAACTTTAGTTGCTACAAATCCTGCTGTAATTATATTTATGCCTTGTGGGTTCGATCTAGAGCGGACTCGCACCGAAGCAATGGTATTAACCAATCGTCCTGAATGGCAAAATCTCCAGGCGGTAAAGAGTGGGAGAGTGTACATCACTGATGGTAATTCTTACTTCAGCCGTCCGGGCCCTAGATTGGTCGATTCAGTAGAAATTTTGGCAGAGATTTTACACCCAGAAATTTTTGCCTATGGGTACAAAATGCAGGCGTGGGATGTGATGTAGAGACGTTGTATTTCTCTCTATTATCCCTAAAATTCTTAACTAAAAAGTCCTCCCTAAATTGAGAGAGGACGTTAACAGCTATCTCACTTAGAATTGAGCGTTAATTAGAACCATTTGTAGCCGGATCGGTACTGTTTTCAGTTGTATTTGTACTATTTTCCGTTGTAGTCGTACTTTGCATATCTGGACTGCTAGAACTATTGCTTTTTGGCGGTGCTGTTTCTGTTGTAGTCGTACTTTGCATATCTGGACTGCTAGAACTATTGCTTTTTGGCGGTGCTGTTTCTGTTGCAGGGACTTGTTTTGCTGCGGGGGATGGCTGTGTAGCGGGAGGAACAGTAATATTAATATTCTGTGCTGGAGCCGCCGCAGAGGGTTTAGGTGCGGGAGAAGCTTGCTGCTGAGGAACGGGAACTAAAACTTCCTTAGTTTTTTCGATAATTTTGGTTTCTGTTCTAATTTCAGGAGAGGGACTAGGCTCGGCTCTATTGGGTACAGGAACTACTACCGGAGTAACAGTATTGACATCATTACTTTGGTTTGCAAACCAGACCGCACCCGCCGTTATAGCCGCCAAAGATGCCAACAAAATACCAATTAATAAACCGCGCCCGGCATTTTCATTATCACGGGCAACTAACGCATCTTCTTGGTAGCTTTCAGCAACTTGACCGTTTACAAAACCATCTTTATAGGCATTAGAGCCACTTACAGTCTTAGTAGTTTTAGTAACGTCAACGCGACCGTCAGTACCATTGTGTATTTCTTTACTTACTTCACGATCGTAGTTTTGTGGTTCGTTTTGGTTAGACATAGTATTGATAAAACTTCCTTTAGTAGTTAAGATTGGCGGATTATTAGCAACTTGTTAAAATACGATCCAAGTATTTTAATGTCTTATTTACTACTTAAACTGTAGCTATTATTAGAATAGCCTTGGCGATCGCCCAATCGGCTCTATCTACAGATGTGATTAGATCATCTATCTAAGGGCTGATTGCGATCGCAAATAATTAATACTGCATCCCTAATTGTTGAGTGGCAAGTTGGTATTTTCTTGTCGATTTAGGGAATCCTATAGATAGAGAAAATATTAATCAACAGTCTTTGATATGAGTAGTGCTATTGAGTTTGGTTGTTTGGTGCGATCGCGCAACTCGGCTTTAGGAATTGGCAAAGTTACGGAAATAACTCCCGACGATGCTGTAGTTGAGTATTTTTGCTCCCTAGGGCGACGGATTCACAAAACCTTACCTCTAGACTCGTTGCAAAGAGTTAGGCTCCCTAAACAGACGCGCTGCTACCTTTATTTGGAAGACAAAGAAACCTGGACAATTGGCAGAGTTTACGCGGAGGACAACTATGAGTATCAAATCGATTTACCCGATCGCCAGACTATAGTAGCAACAGAGCAAGAAATTTATGTACGATGCGATCGCCCGATTGCCGATCCAATTGAAATATTGGCGATGAAGGGTCACGAAACGCCTTACTTTCACGCCAAGCGATCGCGTTTCGTTCAATGTTTGCTACAACAACGTGCGGTTAGTCGCGGGATGACAGGACTTATTTCGGCAAATATTGCCCTTTATCCCCATCAAGTAGAAGTTGTGCGGCGCGTACTTGAAGACCCCATTGGGCGCTACCTATTAGCTGATGAGGTGGGACTAGGAAAGACAATTGAAGCGGGAGCCATTTTGCGGCAATATCTCCTTGACGAACCTCGCAAACAAGCGCTAATCGTAGTTCCTCAATACCTTTTAGCGCAATGGCATCAAGAATTAGAAAGTAAGTTTTATCTCTCCAACTTTGCCAAACGAGTACAGTTAATTGCGGTGGAAGATTGGCAACAAATTACCCGTAAAGATATTAACTTTTTGATTTTGGATGAAGCACACCACATTGCAGCAATGGCTTCATCTCCAAGTAAGGCACAAAATCAGTGTTTCGAGACTTACAAACAACTTGCTCATAAGAGCGATCGCTTGTTGCTGTTATCGGCAACGCCAGTTTTAAATCACGAGCAAGATTTTTTGGCAATGCTGCATCTGCTCGATCCTACTACTTACAAGCTTGGGGATTTGGCAGGCTTTAGCGCGAAAGTGCTGAAGCGTCAGGAAATTGGTAGAGTGTTGCTGGCTTTTAAAGCTGGTGCTAAACCCTTTGTTTTAAAAACAAATCTCGGTAAGCTGCAAAGTATTTTTCCTAATGACACTTATTTATTAAATCTTCTTAGTCAGATGCAGCAAAGCTTAGAGCAAAAAGCCTCGGCTGTCGAACTCGATAAAATGGTGCAGGTAATTCGCAATCACATTAGCGATACCTATCGACTACACCGCCGGATGCTCCGCAATCGCCGCGCTACCGTTGAAGATGTAATTTTTGACCGCAATGCTACACCTAAAACGGAATATGACTTAGACGAGCGCTCAAATCCCATTCACGAACTATTAGAGGAATGGCGAACAGTTGCACCAAGCGGACAATATACTCGGATTTTCTTACTATTGTTTTGCGCCGCCGGAACTTGGTTGGGGGTGTTACAAGCAGTAGTTACGGCTCGTTTAAAGGGCGAAGTTCAGGCAGATTTAGTTAAAGAGTTTAGCAGTGAGGATGTGCGCTTGTTGGTTGAGACTCCTAAGTTTTCAGGAGAAGCGGAGATTTTGCAAGCTCTACTGAACATTTTGCAGCAACCATCAGAAGATGGCGATCGCCTAGAATTATTGCAAACTATTTTGCTTTACCACCTCTCAGAAGTTCTCAAACTCCAGTCATATCAACGAGATATTACTAAATTACTGGAGCAAGTGCAAAAAAGAATCGATAGACCGTTAAAGAGCGACTTCTTACCGAAAATAATTGTATTTACAAGCTTTGTGCAGACTTGCTCGGAACTTAAGCGTTATTTAACGCAGGCTTTTGGGGAAAGTGCGATCGCAATTCATCAATACGGGGCATCAAGAGAACAAGCTGAAGATAATATCAACCGATTCAAAAACAATCCTAGCTGTTTTATCTTAATTAGCGATTTTTCTGGAGAAGAAGGACGCAACTTACAATTTGCTGACGGATTAATTCATTTTGACTTACCTTGGTCGCCCAATCGCCTCGAACAAAGATTAGGCAGAATTGACAGGATTGGGGGCAAAGTAGCCATCAATTCTTGGTTACTAGCAGGAGTGGATTTGCCCGATAGTCCTCATCAGGCTTGGTATGAGTTACTAAAATCGGGATTTGGCATATTTACTCAATCCGTTGCCAGCTTGCAGTTTTATGTTGATGAAAAGTTACCAGAATTAGAAAATATCCTCTTTAATTTGGGAGCTAAGGGCTTAATAGAAGCGATCGCCCAAATTCAAAAGGAAATTGAAACAGAACAAGTTTTAATTAGCGAACAAAATGTTTTAGATGATATTGATGCAAACGATGAAAATGCGCTTAATTATTTCCAAGAATTAGAAACCTACGACGAGCGCCATCAAGAATTGCAAAATGCTACAGAAAGCTGGCTGTGTAGTGCTTTACAGTTTCTCCGAGTCGATAACCCCGATTTAGCAGGAGTTTGTCAATACCAGCCAAGCGATCGCACTCTAGTACCTGCTAACGTGCTAGTTGAACGCTTTTCTACCTCCGCAAAAAAACCTGGAACTTACAATCGCAGGATAGCAAACAAACATTCTGGAATCGACCTTTACCGCATTGGCGAAGGATTTACAGAAAAATTAGCCTCTTATATGTATTGGGACGATCGCGGACAAGCCTTTGCGATGTGGCGACATGACAAAGCTTGGGATGCAGGAGAAGGTACAGAATGGCTGGGATTTCGCTTTGATTATACGGTGGAAGCCAATTTAACTTTTGCAAAAGATTCCGCTCTCAATAAGTTAGAGATTAAAACACTTAGACGACACGCCGATGCGTTGTTTCCACCCAAATTAGAGACAGTTTTTGTCAATGCTCGAATGGAGATTGTAGAAGATACAGGTTTATTAAATATCTTGCAACGTCCTTACTATGGCAAAGACAGCGATTACCGCGACTACAACTTGGCGAAAGACCGCTTATCAATTATTGATGAATTTATCGATCCGGGTAAATGGTCTAACTTCTGCCAACTGGCGCGGAAAACTTCAGAAAAATTGTTACGCGATCGCTCTAGTTTTGTTGAACTATGCCAACAAACAGCGAAAGTTGCAACTTTAAAACTAGACAACCGCCTCAACCAGCTTCAATTGCGCCTCAACCGAGTATCAGAAGCAAGTGCTAATTCTTCTTTGTTAGCTGAGGAACTTGCTAACGAAAGTACGATTAGCCAAGCCTTGGTTGAGGGAATATATCGCCCTCGTCTCAAACTTGATTCGGTGGGATTCATAATTATTTCGGGGCGATCGCCTGTCGGGGAAAAGGAGGCGATCGGCTAATGATGAACTCCTTTCAAGCACTCCAAGATTTTATTCAAACTGGGAATACATTTGTGATATTTTAACATTAACTTGTGTTATTGGCGATCGCGCCTTAAATCTCCTCAAACTCATCTTCGTATTGGCAGGATATCAATGGATATACAAAAAAATTCCTTATAATAACTCCTACAGGGTGGATATACGGAAATATTCTGTTTAACCTCCAAATATGGAATGTTATATGGAAATATTCTGCGTATTATGCTCAAAACTGACTATGATACTTGCACGCTGTGATGTCGTAAAAGATTATACAGAAAGTTTCAGTATAAAACTCAGTTGAGCCGCAACCGAAGGCGGTTCGGCTCACTTCCAAAAACTTGATTTCGGTTGTCGGTTCCAACAATAGTTAATTCGCTACGTACTAAACTGTAGTATATAATACAGATGTATTTCTCTACGTAGTTGATTTAATAAGTAGTTAGGCAGCAAACCCCAGAACAACGAAGTGCATAGCAGAAAATATCTCAAATTCAAGTAAAGTTGTGTGATGTAGTTGCAAGGTGTTTCATGGTTGTGGGCAACAGACTTTTGAAAAATATAGATACAGTAAAGGATTATCTCATCACACCCGACCTTGCACCGCTATTTTTACAGGCTGACAGTTATACACTTCTAAAGCTGTTTCCCGATAATTGTATCGATTGTGTAGTGACATCTCCGCCTTATTGGGGGCATAGGGCTTACGTCAACGGAGGACTTGGGCTTGAGGATACATGGGATGACTACGTTAATAGTCTCCTTACAATTTTCTGTGAAGTAAAACGAGTTCTTAAGCCCAGTGGCTCTTTTTGGCTAAATATTGGCGATACCTATCAGCGTAAATCACTAGTTGGTATCCCGTGGCGAGTTGCACTTGCCATGACTGATAAGCAAGGCTGGATTCTTCGTAATAGTGTTATTTGGAATAAGGTAAAAGGCGCTCCCGACAATGCAAAAGATAAACTCCGAAATGTGTATGAACCTTTTTTCCATTTCGTAAAGGCAGACTGCTATTTTTACGATGTTGACGCAATTCGCTCAAAGCCAGGACAATCTAGAGTTGTCAATGGTTCCGTAGTCTCTGCAACAGGTGTTTCTGGAATACGTTATCGCCGACAGCTTGAGTTATCTACAGCACTCAATGATTCTGAACGCGCAAATGCTCTTGAGGCTCTAAATGAAATCTTAGAAGAAGTACGGTCAGGTAAATTATCTGACTTCCGTATGATTATTCGCGGTCAGCAACGAACGACACATTCAGACTCTGTTAAGGTTTCTGGACGAGCGCGTGAACTTGCTGAGCGTGGTTTTTATTTTCTTAAATATCATCCAAATGGCAGTAAACCTAGTGATGTCTGGGATATATTGCCAGAAGACACTCAGAAACGTAAACTTCATTTTGCTCCCTATCCTGAAGATCTCTGTAAAATTCCAATTCTTGCTACCTGCCCACAGACTGGTATCGTACTAGATCCATTTATGGGAACAGGTACAACAGGTTCAATCGCATTTCAACTACAGCGAAAATCGATTGGAATTGATATTTCAGGTGAGTATGTAACCATTGCTCGTGAAAGATATGGACTACTCCCATGACAAAAATCGCTCAATTGTACGGAAATCCTACCAACCAATCACTTTCTTGGGATGAGATCGCCTCTAGACAAAACTGCCCTTTCCTGTCGCGCAAATGCCTCAAAAATCGAAAAAGTGAGCCTGATCTTACGATTGGCTCATGCACAGTTTCTTACGGTAGAGAAACTCGAAACATTATTATCTGCCCGTTTCGACTTCTTGAGCGCAGTCAAATTTTTACAGACTGTATTCATCTATTGACACTTCACGAACCTGGTAACGAACTCCGGATTGTTCCTGAAATTGCAGTGCCAGGAGGCAGCATAGATTATTGTCTTGCTTCTGTACGCTCAGGAAAAGTCATAGATTTTGTTGGCATTGAACTGCAAACACTTGACACTACTGGCACTGTGTGGCCAGAACGACAACGATTCCTTCAACGTCATGGTGTCGCAGTCAAAGACACCGATGTCACATCAAAAAAAGGATTTGGCATGAACTGGAAGATGACTGCAAAGACAATCTTGATGCAACTCCACCATAAAATCCACACCTTTGAACACTTCAGCAAACACCTTGTCTTAGTAGCTCAAGACTGCCTTATCGATTATATGCAACGAGAGTTTTCTTTTGAGCATATTCAAGATGCCCGCATTGGAAATCCCATGCACTTTCACTCCTATGAGTTGCTTGCTGAAGCTTCAGGTTATCGTATTCAACTTATGAAGCGCTGGAGTACGGATGCAAATGGAATTGCACAGTGTCTTGGTCTACAGACTAGTCCAAGAGTAAAATTGGAGGCAATGTTGAGACAAATTGAAGATAAGTTACCCCAAAGCACCTTACTGTTTGTTGGACAACCATTACCTGTATCTACGCATGAGGATGTTGCTGATGACAGCTAAAGATAGATTTCAGAGCAGAACGCCACTTGTCCGTTGCTAATGCAAAGCCGCCTAACAATGTGCTGCAACGGACAGGCGGCAGATATTGGCGGTGTCTCAAAGGCTATCCGCCGTTGAGCTTCACCGTTAAACTACAAATTCTCGGTAGTTAGATCGGTACAATTTATTATAGTACACACCGATTGGATAAATTATTTCTTGAATGACTCAATTATCTAATAACAGTGAAAACTACAAAAGATTTAATTCGATAGTAAATCTTGCTACGTTCGTCGGTTTCTTTACACCCTTTGTTCCATGGGCTTGGCATGAAATAGCTGAACCTATAAAATTAACACCAATTGCCTTTAAGCAAGTCTTTTATGAGCATAGACCTATATCTTCATTGCTCCTTCCCTTTGGGATACTTATTTTTCTTGTTATTGTAAATATTTTTTTAATATGGCGCTTAAATGAATGGAGAAAATATTTTTTTTCACTGTATAAAGAAGAATTAATAAATTTCAAGAATGCCCCGCTCAGAACTTCAGTTGCATTGATCAAGGTCACTGTTGCGGTGGCATTGTTTGGCGGCTCTGCTTTTTTGGTAAGCAAGTTTGTCATACTTCGATAGTCATCAATACGTTGGCGGTAAAATAGCTTTAACAATTCAGGTTTTTCGCCTACACTCGTTTAACCACTCATTCGAGCGGAACAGCGCTTAACACGATTTGTGATTAAAAGTGCAAGTCCGTCCGATCAACTCATGACCGCTAGACCGCAAAAGGAGCAGAAAAGAAATGCTTACTAGAGTTGTTGCATTAGCAGTCCTGTCAGCTTGTGTTTTAGGCACAGGTTCCGATGTGCTGCCCCATTCTATCGCTTCAAGCTCAAAACGATAAGTCATTGTAAGTCAAGTACCAGGTTTCAGGCTTGTGACAACTTACAATACCCTATTACTTTCGCTGCTTTAGAAACCGCCGCAGCCTCTTAAAGTTGCCTATACAGCGTGATTGTAGGTTATGGCAGAATTCGTGGGAGTAGGATTTTTGTGCGATCACGTTCCCGCACGAGAATTAGCTGCGGGGGTGCTTGAAGTCCGTTCTATCCCCCATCAACGCCTTGTTCATACTCCTTACTTATTTGCGATTGGGATAACGTTGGAACTCGCAATACTACCCAAAGAAGTCAAAGTTAGTAACCCTGCAAGTAGTGCGATCGCATTGTGTCCCGCTCAAATTGCCCCTATTTCCTGCACTACCGATGTCAAGGAATTTATTACTGTGGTGATAGAAGAAACAGCTAACGATTGTTTAGCGATAATGAGATAAAACTAGGAGCAACTAAAATGTCATATAAAGTCAGCATTGTAATTGAAAAAGATGAAGATGGATATTATGCCTATTGTCCTAGGTTAGAAGGTTGTCAAACTCAAGGCGATTCTATGGAAGAAACTACAGCAAATATTCAAGAAGCCGTAGAACTGTACTTAGAAACACTATCAAATGAAGAAAAAAAAGCTCTTTTGAGCAAAGAAATTTCCACTATGACTTTAGAGGTACAAGTTGTCTAAATTACCGCGCCTGAATGCCCAAGAAGCGGAAAATTTATTGTTTGATGCTGGTTTTCTACTCATTAGAAGTAAAGGCAGTCACAGAATTTATTTAAAGGCAAATATTCGGGTTGTAATTCCTTTTCATGCTGGTAAAATCCTGCATCCAAAAATAGTTAAACAAGTTATCAATGCTATTGAATCAACATGAAACCTATTAACCCCAAATTTGGGCTTGTACTTGCTGGTAGAGGCGCTAAAGGAGCGTATTAAGTAGACGCATTAAGGTATATTGCCGAATTAGGAATAATACCCCAAATTATTGCTGGTACTAGCATCGGCGCTCTTAATGGTGCTATTCTATGAAACTTTTACGTTGGTTGAACCTTAAGAAATTGGCTTAAAGACTTCTAAAAGGCTTTCCACGAAAGGATTGCAAAGTTTTTTAAGTTTATTGCCCAACAGGTCTAGTGACTATAATTTCAACTATGAACTACAGAAACTACATCACGATCGAACCAAATAAACGCGGTGGTAAGCCTTGTGTGCGTGGCTTGCGAATTACGGTTTATGAAGTGCTTGAGTATCTGGCTTCCGAGATGACTGAAGCAGAAATTCTCGATGATTTTCCCGATCTGACGCGAGAAGATTTAAAAGCCTGCATAGCTTATGCTGCTGACCGCGAACGTCGGTTTATGACTGCTCCATTATCCGCATGAAATTGCTTTTTGATGAAAACTTGTCGCCCAAGTTGCGGAATCGTTTGAGCGATATTTTCCCAAATTCGCTTCACGTTCGAGATGTGGACATGAAAGCAACGATCGACCCAATAGTTTGGGATTATGCAAAAGACAATAATCTAATGATTATCTCGAAAGATGCGGATATGCACGATCTAAGCTTAGTATTTGGGAATCCACCGAAAGTTATTTGGCTTCGCCTTGATAACTGCTCGACATTACAAGTTGAAAATGTGTTGCGTCGAGATTTTGACGCGATCAATTATTTTTATGAAGATGAGAATTTGTCGCTGCTTGCTTTAGCATAATGCACTGATGGCTTTAGATATCTTTTCAGGGTTTTTACAAATAGAGAAAACATAATGGCGATCGCCGCATAACAAGACCATACAAGCCGACTGCCGAAAGTCGATCGGTTATGAGGCAAGGTTATCTGCGGCGAGTGATGGACAACGTTACTAATAAGAGACGAATTTTGAGGGTTAATTAACTAAGCTGCTAAATTACTCAAAACGGTTTCCGGGCCAACTATAGATATATAGGGATTGGTAAAGTAACGATTTGCTGCTCTTAAAGTATCTTCTGTTGTCACTTCCTTTACTTGCTGTTGAAACTTAATATCAAACTCAATTCCTAAGCCAATAATCTCGTACCAGCCGTACACTTGGGCAATTTGAGCATTAGTTTGTTTACCCAAAGCGTACTGTCCTAGGAGCTTATTTTTAGCGGTTTGCAGGGCTTCATTACTAAGCTCGGCGCTGCATAATAAATCAACTTCTGTTTGCAATCCCGCGCGGGCGATCGCGGTATTTTCGGGAGCCGTACCCATATAAACTACAAACTGAGCTACATCTTGCCTGGTAGGATAGAATGCCGAAACGTCGTAAGCTAATCCTCGCTTTTCTCGCAGTTCTACAAATAACCGACTAGAAAGCCCGTTACCTAAATAAGTAGAAAGTAGCTTTAGCGCCGTATAATCAGCCTCGCGCACCGCCGGAGCAAGATAACCAAGCATAACGATAGATTGCTGGGTTTGCTTGGCCGTCATCGTGGGGTAAGGCTGAGAAACTAGAGTAGGAAAATTGAGCGTTGGTAAAGGAGTTGTAGGTTTTTGCCAATTGCCAAAAACTTCTTCAATCATAGCGATCGCATTTTTCGGACTCACGCGACCAGCTAGACTAATTACTAAGTTATCTGGGCGGAAATGAGTTTGATGAAACTGATGCAAATCTTCCTTGGTGAGATTAGTTACCGTTTCTTGCGTCCCCAATGCTGACATGGCGTAAGGGTGGTTTTGGTACATTGCTTGACGCAGCTTGTCAAAAGCAATCGTAAATGGTTGCTCTTGCTGAGAACGAATACCTTGCAAAGTTAAACGCCGCTCAAGTTCTACTTCCATTTCTGGGAAAGTTGGAAACCTCAGTATTTGCCCAGCTAGTTCTAGCATTGATGGCATATCTGCGGTTACAGTTTTGAGACTGAGGACAAAATAATCTCCCGCCGCATCGGTACTTAAACTTGCCCCTAACGATTCTACGCGATCGCCTATTTCAAAAGAGGAAAGCTTTTGCGTTCCCTTAGTAATCACATTAGATAATAAATGTGCGAGTCCTGCTTGCTGCGGCGCTTCCCAACTACTACCCGCGCGAATAAATAGCCGCGCTGCAATGATATCGGCTACAGGGTTTTCTGCTACCAGTATTGTGATGCCATTACTTAAAACTGTGCGTTGAATAGCTTGATTTTGTAGTTGTTGAGTTGTCACGCCCGCAATTCCTTCTTCTGATGATTATTTTTAACCTAACAAGGTTTGAGTACAGTTACCGCATACTGAGAAGGCGATAAATATTGACGAGCTAATAATTGCAATTCTTCGCTCTGAAACGACTTCACTTCTTGAGGGTAACGTAAAGCAAGTTCTGGCGAAGCGATCGTGCTGTAATAGCCGTAAAGTCCGGCAATTTGGCTTGGTGTTTCGGTGTAAAAAGTATAATCATTACACATTAGCCTTTTGCAGCGATCAAGTTCCGAGCGGCAAATGGGCATAGCTTGCAATTCTTCTAAATAAGTACGAATCAAAAATTCTACTCGCTCTAATTGTTGCGGATCTAACCAAGCTGTAATTGTAAATAAACTTGAATCTTTTTGTAAGGAAAAGTCGCAATTAATCCCCTGGACAAGTTGCCGTTCTTCTCGTAATTCTTTCACCAAACGGCAAGACCTACCGCCAGCTAATACGACCGAAAGCAAATCTAAACCGTAGGCGTGGCGAAACTTATCGATGCCTGGCCCTATCCATGCCATCATCAATCGCGCCTGTTCTAAATTTGGCAATTTAATTTCTTGACGGCGCACTCCTGCTAGTAAGTATTCTCCTAACTTCACTTCCTCTCGATCGCACGGTTCTACAACTAACTTATTTTTGCGTTCAAAGTTACTACTAACCAATTCCAAAGCCTGATCTTCTTCCACTCCTCCCACAACTACCACTGTCATATTTTCTGGTTGATAGTAAGTACGGTGAAACGATCGCATTGCGGCGGCGGTATGCTGGAGTAAGTTGTTAGTTTTACCTAAAACCGAACGCCCGTAGGGATGAAGTTGGTAAACGCTTTCGCTGAGGGCTTGAAAACCAATCCAGTCTGGATCGTCGTAACAGGAGCGGATTTCTTCTAATACTACATCTCGTTCTTTGTCAAACTCATCTTCAGGAATTACGGCGTTTAAAAGTAAGTCGGCGAGGTAAGGCAAGGTATCTGCTAAATAAGCTGTGGCGGTCGTTAAAAAGTAATGGGCGTAATCGTGACTTGTTGCAGCGTTTGTCATCCCGCCATTATTTTCTATTACTCGGTCAAATTCTCCCGGACGAATGGTAGAAGTGCCTTTAAAAATCATGTGTTCAAGAAAGTGCGCCATTCCATACCAGTTTTCTGGTTCTCGGACTGCGCCAGCATTTACCCATACGTCTGCTACAACTACTGACGTAGTGCTTAGGTATTGATGAATAACGGTTAAACCGCTATCTAGTTTAAGAAAATTAGCTGTAGGTACTGGAGCCGTTAGCAGTTGCAATTAACAATTTTAACTAGAATTTAATCTTTTTATAATAACGTTTATAGGCGCATTAATTGAATTTTAAGATTAAAGGAAAGAGGTAGTATTAATACCTCTTTTTTATGTAATTATGTCAAAGCTGCAACAGAGACTTTTCCGGCAATATTTAGGGCGATCGCCGTCAGAGCTTTGGCGGAGGCTGATTCTGGTTCGGCAATAACAATCGGGATGCCGCGATCGCCACCAATCCGCAAGGCAATTTCCAACGGTACGCAGCCTAGCAACGGTACGCCCATTTCTTTAGCAGTTTTTTCACCACCACCAGAGCCAAAAATGTCGTACTGCTTATCGGGCATATCGGGGGGGATAAAATAACTCATGTTTTCTACCATTCCCAATACTGGAACGTGCATTTGCTCAAACATTTTTAGACCTTTACGAGAGTCTAGCAGCGCCACGCTCTGAGGTGTAGTGACAATTACCGCCCCCGCCATTGGTACAGCTTGAACTAGCGTCAATTGCGCGTCACCCGTGCCTGGAGGCATATCAACAATTAGGTAATCTAATTCTCCCCACTGTACTTGATAGAGAAACTGACGAATTACACCGTTTAACATTGGGCCGCGCCAAACCACAGGCTGATCGCGGTCAATTAAAAAACCCATCGAAACAAGCTTAACGCCGTGATTAAAAGCTGGTTCTAGTACGTCTTGTTTGCCGTTGTTTTGTACCAATATTTTCGCATCTGCAAGTCCTAACATCGTCGGCGCGTTGGGTCCGTAAATATCAGCATCTAGTAAGCCAACTTTTGCCCCAGTTTGAGCCAAAGCTACCGCAACATTTACAGCTACAGTGCTTTTGCCTACGCCACCTTTACCGCTAGAAATTGCCACAATATTTTTTACTCCAGCAATTCCCGTGCGATCGGGTAAGCCTTTTTGCTGAGGAGTTTCGGCGGTTACATCTATCAAAACCTCGGTTACGCCGGGTAATTTTTTAACGGCTTTGGTGCAGTCTTCAACAATAAATTCTCGCAACGGACAAGCGGGGGTTGTAAGTACCAAAGTAAAGCTAACTTTGCCGTTATCTATGACAACGTTACGAATCATATTCAGTTCTACCAGGCTTTTTTGCAGTTCTGGATCTTGAACTGGTCGCAATACTTCTAATACAGAACTAGCATTAAGGGTTTCAATCATAGTGTTTTAAAAACAAAGCATACAGCAAGGATTGTACTTCTTCCTGCATCTTAGCTTTCTAAGCCGAGGCAATTCCTGGGGCTAATTAAAACTCAAAACTATTTTTTGGGTTTTTGGCAACTCTAGGCAACCCATCGGCGGCTTTTTCGGCGGCGGCAGCCAATGCTGCGGCTACCTTGGCGGCGTAAGGACGGGAAAAAGACCAAATCAACGGCGACAACCAGCCATTAAGCGTTACTGAGTAAGAAATACAGTTACCGCAGACTGTAGACTCTACTCGATAAGTTACTCTTTCTTCTAGCCCAGGAATTGCAATTACTCTGACACTTAGCAATTCTCCAGGTCTAACCATCTCCACAAAAATTTGTACGGGAATGGGGCCTAAGCGCGTTACTGCTTGATAAATTAAGCCCGGTTTTGGTACTACCCCACAGGGAACATTGGTGCTTGATAGGACTGGATGCCAGGAAACATCTGCCAAATTTACCACTGTTCGCCACAATTCATCTACTGAGGCGGAACTAATAACTTGATAGGTTCGTGCTAAAGAACATCGAAACCAGCGCTGTTTGCGGTGGATAAATTTGGACAAACATTTGTGCATTTTTCTAAATGTCCTTTCTAAGCACTTTTTATACAATTTTGGCATTGCAACCCAAACCTTAGTTTAGTTTTTCACATAGTTGCAATTTGTTTCTATACCATTTTGCTCAATATTATCTCTCTTGAAAATTTTGTTTAAGTTACGTGATGTGCGATCGCTCGTTAAGCCTGATTTGAGCGAAAATAGTTGCAGCGTTTGTCTCGCTCCCAAAACTTAGCGCGAAACTAATTAGCATATTTGTTAGTACAACCTGACAAATATAGTAAAACTTAACTTTTCTTTAAATTTAGTAAATTATGACCACTACCTCAACCCATACACTCACCGCCTTACCCCCAGAAAATGCCAAAGATCGAGTTAGACAACTAATGCAAGGTTTGCAAGATGAAATTTGTCAAGCTTTAGAACAGGTTGATGGAGTAGGCAAATTTCGTCAAGATGCTTGGGAAAGAGAGGAAGGCGGTGGGGGGCGATCGCGGGTAATGCGCGATGGTAATGTATTTGAACAAGGTGGGGTAGGTTTTTCAGAAGTTTGGGGGACACATTTACCACCGTCAATTTTAGCCCAGCGTCCCGATGCAGAAGGGCATAGATGGTTTGCGACGGGTACATCAATGGTATTGCATCCCCGTAATCCTTACGTGCCTACGGTACACCTAAATTATCGTTATTTTGAAGCTGGCCCCGTTTGGTGGTTTGGTGGTGGCATCGATCTAACTCCTTACTACCCTTTTGCCGAAGATGTTAAGCAATTTCATTTAACTATGAAGCAAGCCGCCGATACTCATAACCCTGAGTATTACCCAGTGTTTAAGCGTTGGTGCGATGAATATTTTTACTTAAAGCATCGAAACGAAACTCGCGGTGTGGGGGGGATATTTTTTGACTATCAAGACGGACAAGGAGAATTGTATCGCGGTACAGACCCCGAGGGCGCAGCAGGTAAGTATAACCAGCAAATTGGCAAACCAGATCCGCGCAGTTGGGAAGACATATTTAGCTTTGCGCGAGATTGTGGGAAAGCATTTTTACCTGCTTACTTGCCAATTGTCGAAAAACGTAGAGAGATGGAATATAGCGATCGCCAGCGTAATTTTCAGTTATATCGTCGCGGACGTTATGTAGAATTTAATTTAGTGTACGATCGCGGTACAATTTTCGGCTTGCAAACCAATGGGCGCACCGAATCGATTTTGATGTCTTTACCGCCCCTAGTACGGTGGGAATATGGCTATCAGCCAGAACCCAACACTCCCGAATCTGAATTGTACGAAACCTATTTAAAGCCTCAAGACTGGGCTAATTGGACTCAAGAGTAAAGCTATTGGGCAAAAGACAATATTCAACCAATTCAAAAACTCCAAATTATTATCTCTCATGCACGCTCTATCTATTCCTACCTGGATTATTCATGTTTCTAGCGTTATCGAGTGGATTAGCGCTATTTGGTTAATTTGGCTTTATGGCGAAACGACAAAAAACCGCTCTTGGTTTGCTTTATCCTTCGCCATGCTACCAGCCTTAATTAGTGCCATGTGTGCTTGTACTTGGCACTTTTTTGATAACGCACCTTCCTTAGAATGGTTGGTAACACTCCAAGCGGCGATGACGCTATTTGGCAACTGTACGCTTTTAGCTGCGGGGTGGTGGATTTGGAAAACGAGTAAATTAAAACCAGAGACAACTTCCAAATTGCAACCAAATTCTTCTAAACTAGGCGCATGATTTCTAAAGAAACTCTGTTTGCTTTATCTCTGTTTCCCTACTTGGGTTTCTTGTGGTTTCTCAGCCGTACTACGTTGATGCCACGTTTGGCACTGATGGGCTTTTACGGTACTTTAGTTTTTGTTGCTGTTACTATCCCTGCGGCAATTTACGCCCAAGTCCATTATGGTGAGTCTTTAGCTAATGTTGATTGGCTGCATGGTTCGGCGGAGTCATTTTTAACAGTGTCTAATATCATGCTGGTATTGGGTTTTAGACAAGCTTTGATGGCGGAAAAAAGTTCTGAATGACTTCAAAATGTAGAGACGTTGCTCCAAAATGTAGAGACGTTACAATGCAACGTCTCTACAAAGTTAATTTATACGGTAACTGCTAGGCGATCGCGGTTATGTGTTTCCTCAAAGTTAATTATTGGCCCCTTGGGAACAATTCTTGTCGGGTTAACATTGGGATGACTTCTGTAATAATGCCGTTTAATATGATCGACATTACAGGTTTCTCTGATTCCTGGCTGCTGGTACAAGTCTTTAAGGTAATTCCAGAGGTTAGGATAATCGACAATGCGGCGCAAGTTACATTTAAAGTGGACGTAATAAACCGTGTCGAAGCGTAACAAAGTAGTAAACATAAACCAATCAGCTTCAGTGATGCGATCGCAAGCTAGATATCTTTGCTTGGCTAAAACACTTTCCCAGCGATCAAGATTGGCAAATAATTCAGTTACGGCTTCATCATAAGCCGATTGAGTCGTTGCAAAACCTGCTTTATAAACGCCGTTATTTATTGGTTGGTAGATAGCATCGGCTATTTCATCAATGGCGCTTTGCAATTTTTCAGGATAAAAATCAACATCGTTGTTTGCATAAGCCTCAAACTGAGTGTCAAACATTTTGACAATTTCACGAGACTCGTTATTGACAATTGTGTTTGTCTGTGAATCCCACAACACGGGAACTGTAACTCGTCCGGTATAGTTAGGGTCGGCTTTAAGATACAATTCCCACAAATAGCGGGTATGGTTGACAGTATCAGGAATACAACCGGGTTCTGTATCTGAGAATTCCCAGCTATTTTGGTCAATTTCTGCCGCTACCACCGATAGACCAATTACATTTTCTAAGCCCTTTAAGCGGCGCATAATGGCGGTACGATGCGCCCAAGGACACGCCCAAGAGATGTAGAGATGGTAGCGCCCCGGTTCGGCTTTAAAACCGCTACTTCCATCGCTAGTAATGCGATCGCGGAAGGTAGTAGAAGGGCGAACAAATTTGCCTTGCTCGTCTTCTTGATCCCTTTGAGCAATCCATTTACCGTCCTTAAGTACACCTAAACCCATAATTGTTTCCTCTACAAGTGTTTACTTAAAGTTAAGTTCAATTAGGGCTTAGGCTGCATCATTCTTAAGTGCTAGGGAAACTCATTGGGCGCTGAGGATCTGGGGAACTTTAAAAAATTCGCCTTCTTGGTCTGGCGCACCAGTTAGTATTGCTTCTCTGTCACTATAGGGTTGTAATTCATCTTTGCGCGTCACATTACTAACCTCAATGGCGCGGGTTGTCGGTTGAACACCTGTAACATCAAGTTCGCTCAGTTGAGCAAAATAATCTAAAATACTGCCCAACTGGGTAGTAAATTGTTCTTCTTCTTCAGGCGATAGTTCTAAACGGGCTAGCATTGCAACTTTGTGGACTTGTTCGCGATCGATCATAAGTTAGTTAATGGGAGAAAATATTGTAAAACTAAAGTTAGAGCTAGAAATAAACATCTATATTCGAGCGTCCGGTAGTTTTGAGCCAATTTTGGGCTTCTAGGTAGTTATTAGGAGCCATACGAATTGCTCTTACCCAGTATTGAGCAGCTTTATCAAACAACTGTTCGGCTGCGTCAGCGTCCCCAATAGCTTTAGCTTGTTCGCCTTGGTAGTGGTAGATTACGGCAATGTTATTCAAAGCTTGAGGTAGGCGGGGATTAAATTCTATCGCTAGTTCGTATTGAGTTAAAGCTCTTTGGTGTTCGCCATTACTAGCATAAATTAGCCCCATATTGTAGAGAATATAGCTGCGATCGTTCGTATCTTCCTCTAATTCTAAAGCTTCGTTGTAGTTGTCCAGTGCTTCCGCGTATTCTCCATCAGCTTGCGCCGACATTCCATCACGGTAGTAAACGAAGGCTTCTTTGGCTTTTTTGTTGGTAGGCAAGATTTTTAAAATAATATCTGCCATTACAGTAAAAGACTTGTCAATAAAATTATCGTTACGTTGAGTTCTTGGCATAATCGTCTTTATTAATGTTTTTGCTAACGGCTGGATTCTAAGTAATTTTGTGATTGTTTACCACCTATATCTAAGGTAGTATGTCTGCGGTCGATTGTTGTACCCCAAAATGCGATCGCCCTTTAGTTGAAATGCAAATTCGCTTGTTTCGCCCCCAAGACATAGATCAAATAGCCCAGTTATTTCATCAAACTGTGCATGAAGTCAATAGCCGCGATTATTCTCGCAATCAATGTTTAGCATGGTCGCCAGAGAATATTTATTTTCGAGACTGGGAAAAACTTTGCTCTAGTCGCTATACTTTTGTTGCCGAGATTGAAGATGCGATCGTTGGGTTTGGCGAGTTAGAAGCCAATGGTCATATTGATTGCTTTTATTGCCATAAAGACTATCAGCGTTGTGGTGTTGGTAGTAAAATCTATCAAGCGATAGAAGACAAGGCGGATGAATTGGGGCTGCGGCGCTTGTTTACGGAAGCAAGTATTACCGCAAAGCCATTTTTTCAGCATCTAGGGTTTGTAATTATTAGTGAGCAGCAAGTTAGTTGTCGAGGAGAAACTTTTACTAATTACGCGATGGAAAAATTTTTGAACCCATAAACTACAAGAATTTGAGCAGATAGGCGATCGCCTAAACCGTTTCAATAACTCCTACAGCTAATCCTGTAAATGGCAAGACTCCCAAACCTATTTCCTATGAGCGAAACGGTCTACATCGAAACCAGTATTTTAGGATATCTCACAGCCAGATCCACCAAAAATCTGATCCTGGCTGCAAATATGGAGATTACAAAAGATTGGTGGGAATCTCGTCGAAATACCTTCATTCTTTACACTTCAGAGGCTGTTATAGACGAAGTAGCACAGGGAGATCCCGCGATCGCCGCTCAACGACTAGAGATTATTCATGATTTTCCCTTGTTGGCATTGAATCAAGCTGTACAAGGTTTAGCAGTACAATTTCTGACTCGAAGCAATCTGCCTCCAAAAGCAAAAGTTGACGCAATCCACATTGCCTCTGCCACAGTCCATGGCATGGATTATCTGCTAACTTGGAACTGTAAGCATATTGCGAATGCTCAAATGCAGGGGAAGTTAGCGGAGATTAGTCTCGATTTCGGCTATGTGCTGCCTGTTCTCTGCACACCAAACGAACTGATGGGAGATTAGGTCATGTGGAAAGATGAGATTGTTGAGGAAATCCACAAAATCCGCGAAGCGTATGCAAAGTCCCTTGATTATGACCTAGACGCAATATTTGCAGATTTACGGAAGAAGGAAGCTGAAAGCGGTAGACAAGTTGTGAGCTTGTCTCGAAAGCGCGGTTTAACAACACGTTGGAGCGGACGGGCGAGAGATATTAGTGAGGATGCAGAGGATACTAGCCGCCGTTCAACTTAGCCGTTATGCGGTTTTATATCTTGATATCTTGATGATGATGGTATAGCAAGGTTGTTGGGTGAGTATTTGAGTAAATAAACTAAGAACAGCCTTCAATATATTCTACTTCTGGCAGTTTTCCGGCTCTAAAAGTAGTTACTCGTTTACCGTCAGTTTCAAATACTACTCGATAATTGCGATCGCTTTTATCTTTGGGTACAAACGTCAAATAGTTTCCGCCACTATCTCCTGTGTATTTATGAGTGCTGACTTTTATTTGTCCCGGATAAAGTGCCTTGATGCGGGCTTCGGTATCGCCAATTTTTGCCCCACTTAAGGTAGTAATACTTTTATTTTCGTATACGTCTACTCTAGCAATGCGTCCACCAGTAACCATAAATCCCAGACCTTTAGGTGCGCCTTGAGGCTGGACGTAATAGCAACTAGGCTCTACTTTACCAACTAGCTTAATACCTGCGGCTTTACTTGCCTCTGTAACGGTCATCCCTACTCTAATAGAGTAAATGCCATTAATCGCAACTTTTGACTGATTTGTAATTTTTGTTTGAGCGCTAGTTGCACTAATAGCCACTACCAAGACTACTAGAGGACTGACTAAATAAGTTAAATATTTCGCGCTCATATTCTTTAATAACTAACAATTTATTTTAGATTATCTCAGTCAATTGGTGCCAAGCACAAAAAAAGGGATGACATTTTGTCATCCCCTCTTAGTTAATAAACGTTAGTTACAGAGTTGGTACAAACTTCTGCTTTTCTGGTACATCTGTATACTCAGCTACAATTTGACGTAATTCTTCGCCGTCAATGGTTTCTTTTTCAATCAACAAATCAACTAAGCGATCGCATACAGTGCGATTTTCTCTAATTATCTGCTTGGCGTGTTCGTAGCACGCAGTAACGATGAGTCGTACTTGCTCGTCTACGCGAGAAGATATAGCTTCCGAGCATTCCGACTTAGACATCCAGTCGCGCCCTAAAAATACTTCTCCGCTCTGGCTATCCAACGACAATGGCCCTAAGTCGGACATACCAAACTTAGTTACCATTTGTCTTGCCATTCCGCTTAACTGTTGCAAGTCGCCGCCTGCACCAGTAGTAATTTCCGAAGGGCCAAATACTTCGTATTCTGCCGCTCTACCGCCTAATGCGCCAGTAATTCTAGCCTTTAGTTGCCCTCTAGATATCAATCCCTGTTCTTCATCAGGGGTAAACCAGGTCAATCCTTGAGCTTGTCCGCGTGGAATTAGCGTAACTTTCTGGACTGCATCGTGGTCTTTAACCAAAGTACCAATTAAGGCGTGTCCAATTTCGTGATAAGCAATCAAGCGCTTGCTCTTGCTATCAACTAAAGGCGTACCTTCCATTCCTGCTACTACCCGATCTACCGCGTCGTCAATTTCTGCTAGGGTAATCGCATCTTTGCGCCGTCTAGCGGTCAAAATTGCCGCTTCGTTGAGCAAGTTAGCTAAATCTGCTCCCGTAAAGCCTGGAGTCCGCCGGGCGATCGCTTCCAATGATACCGAAGCTGCGAGTTTTTTGTTGCGCGAGTGGACATTTAGTATTTCTACTCGTCCTTTGAGATCCGGCGCATCTACCGTTACTTGGCGGTCAAAACGACCCGGACGCAATAACGCCGAATCAAGTACGTCTGGGCGGTTGGTAGCAGCAATAATAATAATGCCTGTATTGCCCTCGAAACCGTCCATTTCTGTGAGTAACTGGTTTAGAGTTTGTTCTCTTTCATCGTTACCGCCGCCAATTCCTGCACCCCGTTGTCTACCTACTGCGTCAATTTCATCGATGAATATTAAGCAAGGAGCGCTTTCTTTGGCTTTTTTGAACAAGTCGCGGACGCGAGAGGCTCCCACACCGACGAACATTTCGACAAATTCTGAACCAGAGATACTAAAAAATGGTACTCCAGCTTCTCCAGCGATCGCTTTTGCGAGTAAAGTTTTACCTGTTCCTGGAGGCCCAATTAGCAATACGCCTTTGGGAATTTTTGCCCCTACCGCCGTAAACCGCTCTGGCTGTTTTAAGAAAGTAACTACTTCCTCTAATTCTTCTTTAGCTTCATCAATTCCGGCGACATCATCAAACTTGATTCCGGTTTTAGCTTCGCTTTGAAAACGAGCTTTTGATTTGCCAAAATTCATTGCTTGACCAGGGCCACCGGGAATATTGCTAGAGCGTCTAAATAAGAAAAATAAACCGCTAATTAACAATATCGGGAAAACCAAATTTCCTAGCAAACCCCAAATTGCGCCATCATTCCGCATCGGGTGAGAGTCTAAGTTGACATTGGCTGATCGCAGCTTAGAAATCAATTCTGGTGCGTTGTAAGGTAAATCTACTCGCAAGCGTTGAATGCGATCGTCTAAGTCTGGGTCTACAGCTTCAACTATAGCCGTTCTACCACCTTCGTACAAGTCTACAGTTTTGACTCGTCCTGAATCTATATATTCTAAAAACCGCCCGTAGGTCATGCGGGTACTAGCGGTATTTTTAGTTGTATCCACCGGAGCCGTTGCAAAAGCTCCTTGCCAAAAGAAAAATCCAATGACTAAAGGTGGCAAAGTCCACAGTACCAGTGATTTCCAAGAAAATTTCATCAATTAGCTGCCTCTATTTTTGTAAAAATCGCAAATTATCTTTACTCCAATTTATTACTGTAGCCCTTACGGGATTAAGCTTTTAGATGTAACTGCTTACCAAACAAGTTTTGGGGATCTAGCCGCAATCTAAGTAATCGATATTTGTGTTGAATCTTAATTAAATTTAACTTAATTTTAAGTCTTCTCACCACCTAGCTCGTAGAGATCAAACTAAAGAGGTTAATTGTCTCCTTTTCTACGTCTTTCGATCTACCTGTCTATGGTTATTATGGGAAGATACGTGAAGAAATGTAAAGAGTTATGAAAAATAAAGTTATTGTAGTTGTGGGCGCAACGGGTGGTATAGGTTCCGCCTTGACGCGCAAAGCCGCTAATGCTAAAGCGCGTTTAGTATTGGTAGCGCGAGACAAGGACAAATTGGCAACTTTAGCCGAGGAGCTATCAGGAGAAGTTGCTATTATTCCTACAGATATTACTAAGCCAGAGCAAGTAGACGCACTATTTAAGCAAGTAATTGTCGAGTTTGGGCAAATAGATGCTTTAGTTAATGCGGCGGGAGCAGGGATAATGAAGCCCTACAGCAACCTAGAATCAGCCGATTTGGATGCCATGTTAAACGTGAACCTAAAGGGCAGTTTCTACACCTGTCAGGCGGCGGCGGAGTTGATGCAGGAGCGCAAATCGGGACATATTTGTAATGTAGTAGGAATTTTGGGCAAGCACTCAATGCCAATGGCTTCCGCTTATTGTGCTTCAAAATACGCTGTAGTGGGCTTTAGTAAGTGCATGGCAGAGGAATTAAAACGTTTTGGGGTAAAGTTCACGCTATTCTACTTTGGTGGGGTAGATTCGCCTTTTTGGGATAATGTCAGTTTGAAGGTAGACCGAAAAAAAATGCTAAGTACCGAAACGGCTGCCTCAGCTATCTTGTACGCTCTAACTGCCGATCCTCAAGCTGTACCAATGGAAATAAATATTCAGCCAGAAAGTCATTTATTTTTCTAATAAAACAAAGTCATTACTAGAGAGTGACCTGCAAATTGATGTAGATCGGGCAAAATTTACTTAAAGTGAGCTTAAAAGCTGGATTTTGACAGATTTATGAAAATTGATCGCGTTCACTTCTATGTAGAAAATGCTAAAGCTTCCCGCGACTGGTTTATTAACCAGTTGGGGTTTCAATCGGTAGCTAGTAGCGAAGATTGGCACACCTGCACGGAGGTAGTAAATAACGGCGCTGTCTGTTTTGTTCTGTCTTCACCGCTAAATATTACAAGTCCTGTAGCTAAGTTTTTAAACCAGCATCCCCCAGGAGTTGCGGATATTGCTTTTAGTGTTGATGATGTTGAAAATGCGATCGCCCTGGCAAGTTTTGGTGGCGCAAAAGTCCTAGAAAACGTGCAAATAGACACAGCAAACGGGAGCAAGTGGGCGAAAATCTCTGCCTGGGGTAGTCTGACTCATACTCTGGTTGAAAAAGTTGAAAAAAAGCCCAGTTTCTCCCCTTCTAGCTTTACTGGCATCGATCATGTGGTGCTAAATGTTGAAGCGGGAGACTTAGATCCGGCGGTAACTTGGTATCAAGATACTTTGGGATTCCAGGCTAAACAAGCGTTCAAAATTCAAACAGAGCGCTCGGCTTTACACAGTCAAGTTATGGTTTCTCCTAATAATCAAGTCCAGTTTCCCATTAATCAACCTGCTTCCCCCAATTCCCAAATTCAAGAGTTTTTAGATGCTAATAAAGGCGCGGGAATCCAACATATTGCTCTTGAAACCGCAAATATTATCAGCGCGATCGCCCAATTTAGGCGCTGTGGGGTTGCTTTTCTCCCTGTACCTCCCAGTTACTACACACAACTGCAACAACGCCCAGGGCTGCCGCTAAGGGTTGCTGAACTAGCAGAAATTGCCGCCCAAGAAATCTTAGTTGATTGGCAACCGACAGTTCCCCAAGCGATACTCTTGCAAACTTTCACCCAACCAATTTTTAGCCAACCTACTTTTTTCTTAGAAATTATCGAGCGCCGCCAGCAAGCGCGGGGTTTTGGAGAAGGCAATTTTCGGGCTTTGTTTGAAGCTATTGAACGCGAACAACTTAAAAGGGGTAGTTTGCAAGATTCTTAATCAATCCGATTAGGAATTTAAAACTTAGTCTGGTACAATTTTGCCCAGCTTGAGATAACGTATAAATAAAGTTTATATTTTGTATCTAAATGTTAAGGCTAATTACGGACTTTGACGGGCCAATTACTGATGTTTCCGAGCGCTATTACCAGGTATACAAATATTGTTTAGAAACTAGCAAGCACCCCGGACAGTCTGTAAAGCCTCTAGATAAAGCAGCATTTTGGCAATTAAAGCGATCGCGCGTTCTTGAAACCCAAATTGGCATTATTTCTGGGCTAGATGAAACCCAAGCAAAAACCTTTGCTCAATTGCGTCGCCAAACCGTACATACTCCTTCTTATTTTAGCTACGATAGCCTCGCCCCCGGTGCTGTGGCGGCTCTTGAAAAAGTCCAAGCGGCGGGGATAGATTTGGCGGTGATGACTATGCGCCGAGTCAAAGAATTAGATTATGCTTTTAACCGCTACGATTTGGGCAAATTTTTTCCGAAAAATCGCTGCTACTGCCTCAAAAATGATTATGCAAAAACCTGCGATATTGATGATAAGGCTTTACTAATGGAACGAGCCTTAGTAGAACTCCCTTCAGTAGCAGATACTTGGATGGTCGGAGATACAGAGGCAGATATCATAGCAGCTAAAAACCACAATGTCAAAGTAATGGCAGTTTTATGTGGAATCCGCGATCACGAACAACTCCAACTCTACAAACCTGACTTAATTGTGGAAACTTTAAGCGAGGCTGTAGAGATTTTAATTGCCAAATCTTTGTCCCAAGTAGCTTAACTAGCGCAAAAAGCTACTAACTAGCCAGAGAACAACAAACGTTACCACCGTAGAGAATTGCTCTGCTTGGATATTAATTTGGTTTAGGGGAGAAATTAGCAAGTTAGCCAGTAACCCGCCCACTACTAGCCCAACAATTAATCCGGCTCCTGTTATTAGTATGGCGCGGCTAAAGTTTTGTTCTTTGCGCCGAATAAAGTAAATACTTAGGCATACTCCCACCATTAGCACTACTTGCAATAGTTGAGCGCCGACTGTTGGATAAACAACGCTCAATCCGCTCAAACTTAGAAATAAACCCCCAGGCAATAGTATATCTTTGGGGCTAGGGCGATCGCGCAATTTTTCCAGCCACGAGGGCGATTGCATTTTAGGGCTTTGGTTTTGCTTTTGGGGTGCTTGAGAGAGACGCTCGGCAAATTTGATGCCTTCTGGCACTTTAATTTTACCTTCTTGGCGCATCCGCAAACGCTCCATCAATATTGCATCGTAAGCTTCCTCTACCATATTCAAATGCTGTGAGTCGCCATTGTACTGCGTTGCAAGGCGATTGCGAGCTTCTTGAATTTGATCGAAGGTAGCGTCTTGTTTTAACCCAAGTTTTTCGTAGGAATTAGGCTCGCTCATGTAACTTTATCGCCTCAGCATTGCTCGGAGCATTCGGTAAACAGCAACAAATTTAGACTAACGTATTAGTTAGAGTCGTTGCCACTGGTAACTAACCTTTTTAGGTGATGGCAACGGTCAAGATCGCAACGTGCAGCCTGTCTTCTATATTGGACTTTAGCATATGCTAACAACTACGTGCAGCTATCGTTTTACCTAAATATATTGTGGTTTTAGTTCTAAGGAAAAACCGTGAGAATTTAGGATATAATTTTCGTTCTGGAAACATCAGCGTTCAAAAGCAAAGGCTAGGAAATTGCGATCGCGCTTAAAGAAGGTTAACAACCGTTAGTTTTGCTAAGTTATGAGTTAATAATTAGTAAGAATACAATAACTTGAAAAAAAGTTGCATCTCCTTGTAAATCCTCTCTTTTAGTTGTACAAAGTAATGGCTATGGCTCTTGCCAAAATTCTGATAGTTGATGACGATCCAGCAATTCGCAATTTAATCCAACGCTTTTTGAGCAAGCAGCAATACCAAGTAGAATCGGCGGAAGATGGTAAAACGGCTCTAGCAATCTTCGAGCAATTTAACCCTGACTTGGTAATTTTGGATGTAAATTTGCCGGATGCGACTGGCTACAACCTTTGTGAGGAGATGCAAAAACGTACAAAGGTTTTTGTGCTGATGCTCACAAGTCGCGGTGACGAAGCCGATAAAATTCGCGGATTTGCTCAAGGAGCGGATGATTACTTAACTAAACCTTTTGGTTTGGGCGAATTGGAAGTTAGAGTTGGAGCTATTTTAAAGCGCCAACGCACAGTTACAGCGCCAGAGAAGCAGCGTTTGAGCTTTGAAAAGCTGGCAATAGATCCAGAACGACGGGAAGTAACGCTCAACAATCACCTGATTCCTTTAACTGCTTTAGAATTTGACTTGTTACGTTTTCTCGCCAGTCATCCCGGTAGAGTTTGGCGACGGGCAGAACTACTGCAAGAAGTTTGGGACTACGATTATGTAGGCGATCAAAGAGTTGTAGACGTTCATATCGGTCAAATTCGCAAAAAAATTGAAATAGATGTAACGCAGCCGATCTTAATTCAGACAGTACGAGGGGTGGGCTATAAGTTTGAGGCTCCCGATAGCCCTCCACAATAACAGATGAAAGGAAAAAGCTAGTAGCCGTCAATGCGGCGATCGCATTTTTAGTTTCTACGAGCATCCATGAAAGAGAGTTTCTAGATATACTCTAGCGGCGCGGCGATCGCCATCGCTATTTTGTAGCAAAAACAGTGATAAAGCCGCCGCAAAAACTCTGTCTTGATCCCAATCAGGATGACTTTCTAAGTAGCTTTTGAGGGATTGGTGTAGTTCTTCGGGAATTTCCGTCAAGATACTAAGGGTATTGCTCATTAATTGCCTCGTCCTGGGCTTAAATAAATAAAACAATCTTCCCTCTTAATTACAAACTTAAGCTGTCAATGTTAGTGAAAGTCTAAGGTAACTTTAGAGGCAAGTGCTTTATTGTGCGCTAGGAAGGGGTGGATTTGTCAATGCTACGAAATATTGCAATTATTTTTATTCAAGAAAATTAGCTACGCAATAATAAGACTTTTAGCCTAGTTTTTGTTACTTAACTTTATATGAACTGCGTACTTGTAGAGTTTTGATGGCAAAATAAATAATCCACAGGGAAGGTATTTGTCCTTAGCTATCGTTAAAGCCTGGGGAAAACCTGGGGAAAATCCGGGGAAAAGTAAGCCTAAAAATAAGAATTACAAAGTAGAGAAAATCTTTAGCTATTTTTAAACAGACGGACGTTGTTTAAACTGTTGAATCGCAGCCTGAATAGCCAAAGCGACTAAAGCTACAGCCACAATGGCAAAGATAAAAGCGGCTAAGGTACTTAAACCGACAACTAAAGTACGAACAGCAATGCTAATTTTGACAACTAGAGCATTGTCAGAATGCAGAGGTTTTTGGGCAAACCCTTGAGAAATAGCGCCTGTAACGCGATATAGAGCGATCGCCATTCCTGAAGCAATTAGCCCCCCTAGAGAGGAGCGTAGGGGGCTGGGGAGAGGCTTAGAATCGGTTGCTGGCTGTTCGGTGGGCGTGGGGTCATTCATAATTAAAATTACTAATCTTTATTACTAGACATTACTTGAATGCCTGTAGAAGTTAAACGAGCAATAAACAAATCTAAATCTCTTGGTTGTGCAAGCAGTCGTCCTTGCTGATGCACTTTTTGGGCTTGATTTTCGCTATCACAAAGAGCAAATACCGTAGATCCAGAACCCGACATCATTGCGCCCAAACAGCCAGCATTTTGAAATGTCTCTTTCAATTGCAATATTTGCGGATAAGCAGGGATGACTACGCGCTCTAAGTCGTTGTGTAGCCTTTGACCAATTTGAACTCGATCTTCGTGAATAATTGCTTGTACCATTGAGCTAGAGTGAGCCGCCGCCGCACGAGAAGTGAGATCCTGTTTATTGACAACGTAGGTATTGCCAAAGTTCGCGCGGTAAGTTTGGTAAGCCCAAGCAGTAGCAACATCTAAATGGCGATATTTACCTAGCACTACATACAAATTATCTACGCTAGGTAAGGGTGAGAGCCTTTCACCGCGCCCGGTGGCGATCGCACTACCGCCAGCAATACAAAAAGGTACATCTGAGCCTAATTGACTGCCTAATTCTTCTAATTCTGACTGAGTTAGTCCTAATTGCCAGAGTAAATCTAACCCTACCAAGACGGCGGCGGCGTTGCTAGAACCTCCAGCTAAACCAGCAGCGATGGGAATACGCTTATCAATAGTAATTTCTACACCGCCAAACTGGGCAAAAGCATCGGGAAATTCTGCCGCCATTAATGCCGCCGCTTGATAGGCTAAGTTAGCGCGACTTGTTGGTACTTGAGGATGAGAGCAACGAACAGAGATAGTATCGGTACTTAGCGATCGCAAATCAACTCGATCGGCTAAATCAATGCTTTGCAGTACCATTGCAAGCTCGTGATAACCATCGGAGCGATCGCCAATTATTTCTAGATATAAATTAATTTTTGCGGGAGCGATCAAAGAATAAGAACGCATTGGGGTTGATAGTTACATTATTTTGTAGAGACGTTGCAATGCAACGTCTAAAATTCTTAGTTGCAATGCAACGTCTAAAATTCTTAGTTGCAATGCAACGTCTAAAATTCTTAGTTGCAATGCAACGTCTAAAATTCTTAGTTGCAATGCAACGTCTAAAATTCTTAGTTGCAATGCAACGTCTAAAATTTATACCCTAGGCACACTGATTCTACAATCCTAATGTTGCCAAAACATCACTAGCATGAGTAGAAGTATTCACGCTTGAATCTACGTGAGTAATTTTGCCACTACTATCAATTACATAAGTAACTCGTTTAGCATAACCACCACCATCGACATCGTAAGCTTTAATTAAAGTTTTCTCGGTATCGGCTAGTAAAGGAAAATTGAGATTATATTTCTCTGTAAACTTTTGATGAGATCCTTCATCATCGGCGCTAACACCTAGAATTACTACATCTTTGCCCTGATACTCGGTACTTGCATCGCGGAAACCACAAGCTTGCTTAGTACAGCCTGGGGTGTCATCTTTGGGGTAGAAATACAAAACTACTGTTTTACCAGCATAATCAGACAGCGAAACATTGTTGCCATTGGTGTCTTTGACGGTAAATGCTGGTGCATTTGTGCCAACTGCTAAAGCCATAGTATGCCCTTAATATCAAGTTTTCTAGTCCTCGATATTTATAACAGTTTTCTTTGGTGCAAATACATCTATCTAGGCAGCGATCGCACTCTGGGGGTTTCCGCGTAGCAATTCCATTAATTCATCCCGGTAATCGTGAAATATAGAGTGGCGCTTAACTGTAACGTTGCGATCGGGTAGTGTAATCGACATTTCCTTTTGTACCGTACCGGGACGCGATGTTAAAGCATAAATTCGATTGGAGAGAAACACAGCTTCCTCTACATCATGGGTAATCATAAAAATTGTTAAGTTAGTTTTTTCCCAAAGCTCTAACATAAATTGGTGCATAGATTCTTTGGTATGAACATCTAACGCGCCAAAAGGCTCATCCATCAACATTACTTTGGGTTCAGAAGCTAAAGCACGAGCGATCGCACAGCGTTGTTTCATTCCTCCCGATAGCTGCTGGGGTAAGGATTTAGCAAAGTTTTCTAACCCCACTACTTTTAGATAATAGCTGGCTTTTTCGCGGCGCTCTTTTTTGGACAATCCTTGTAACTTCAGCCCAAATTCTGTATTTTTTTGGACGCTCATCCAGGGATAAAGGGTGTAATGCTGAAATACCATCCCTCGGTCGGGGCCAGGGCCAGTTACCCGCACCCCGTCAACTTTAACCTCTCCACTGGTGGGGCGATCTAATCCGGCAATTTGACGCAGCAAAGTAGATTTGCCCGATCCTGACGCTCCTACAGCGCAGATAAATTCACCGCGTGCGATCGTCATATTGATATCTTTCAAGACGGCTAAAGAGCCTTGCTTTGTCTCAAAGTTTTTGTGTAAGCTATTGACTTGTAGATACATGATTTGACCCTGGTTGTTTGGTAGACGCTCAACGGTAGATTTATCTTTTTTGACTTGCCCATCTACAAGAAACCCTTAATAAATATTGAAATAGCAAGTCAAAAGTCAGTCCAATTACACCAATTACAATTAAACCCACAAAAATTTCATCGGTTCTCAAAAACCTTCCTGCTACGCTGATTCGCCGCCCTAAGCCTTCGTTGGCGGCAATTAATTCCGACACAATCACCAATTGCCAAGCGGCGGCTAAGTTGATTCGACAAGCATCAATAATTCCTGGGATAACGTGGGGAAAAATTACCTGCAACAATGTCTGTATCCGACTTCCACCCAAGGTATAGGTTGCCTCAATCAAGTCTTTGGGTATAAATTTGACTGTATCCATAACCATCAAAGAGTTAAAGAAAAATACGCCAATGAAGATCAAAGTAATTTTTGGTTCTTCGCCAATCCCTAAATACAAAATTAGCAACGGAATAAAAGCAGGCGCAGGCATATACCGGACTAAACCAAATAAAGGTTCTAGCAAGGCTCTAATACTGGCAAAACTGCCCATCAATACCCCTACAGGAATTGAAAACATTACCGCCAGCGAAAAGCCTACACCCACCCGCCACAGACTTGCTACCGTATCTTTTAATAAATCTCCCGTACCCCATAAGCGCCCAAAGGCTGCCATTACTTGCGCGGGAGAAGGCAAAAACTGCGGATTTACATTGGCAAAAGTAGTTACTAGCCACCATAGCAGCAATGGTAAAGCAATAGATGTACCAATTAATCCTGTATTTAAAGCTTTGGGGATATCTTCGCCAAGTCGCCAGAAAACTGTTGACTGGAGACTTTTAGATTGTTTGGCATTTCGCAGTATTGATTCGGTGCGGCTCATGGCTTTAGGGTGGTAAGTGAGTTTATTTCTTTGCTTTTTGGGCGTAGGCTTTGATAAAGCGATCGTCAAATAAGTTGCTGATATCGGGCTTTTGCTTTGCTAGTCCAACTTTGGTTAAAAACTCACTCATTTCGTCCGCCGCAAAAGCTAAAGATGTTCTGTCTTTACCGGGAAGAAAGGCTTTGAGGTTTTCTTCAATACTAAAAATATGAGTTCCTTCGGCATATTGTTTGTATTCTGGGACACTAACCCCGGCTCGTTTTGCCATAATTGCGATCGCGCTTTCAGAATTTGCCGCTATATAATCTAAGGTTGCAAACCAAGAATCTACTAACGCCTGTACTTGCTCTGGCTGCTCGTTAATAACTTTGCGCGTTACTACCAAGTGATCGGGAATCGCGCCCGGAAACTCTTTAGAACTAAATAATTCTTTGCTCCCAGGACGCTTGAGAGCTTGAGTTGTAAAGGGTGCAAATACTCCCACTGCATCTACTTGTTCTCCCACGAAGGCGGCGGAGGCTTTACCTGTTTCTAAAGGTACAAATTGAATATCTTGAGAACTTAAACCTGCTTTTTCTAGTCCTAATAACAATAAAAAGTGATCTACCGTGCCTTCTTCGGCGGCTACTTTTTTGCCTTTGAGGTCAGCAATAGAGTTAATGCCCTCTCGGACAATGATTTTATCGTTGCCTGTAGAATTGTCGTTTACTAACACAACTACTTGGTCTGCACCTCCAGAAACCGAGCTAATCGTATCGTTTAAGGTTTGACTGTTGGCGGTAATTTGTTGCGCGGCTAAGGTACTGATAGATTCTAAATACCCGTCAAACCACTTCAAGTCTACGGAGGCTTTATTTGTATCAAATATACCTCGGTCTTGGGTTACTTGCCAAGGAATCCAACCAGGCCACGCGCTAAATCCTAAACTTACCTTGGCTGCTACATTGCCTCCAGAAGATGAAGTAGTATCGGCATCAGTTTTGATATTGGCTGCTGGATTTGTACAACTGACCGTTAAAGTCAAGCCTGCTACAAATAAAGCAAAATAGGTAAATAGCGATCGAGTTTCATTGCATTTTTTATCAGTATATTTACATAGTTTAGTCTAAATTGATACTAAATACTAAAGAATTTGTCTGTTATTGCTACACAATTACTTAGGCTTTCCCACTAAGGGAGGTTTTGCTACTACTTGCGACTTCACCCAATCTAGCCAAGCGTCTAAACCTGCTCCAGTTTTGGCAGAAATAGCAATTATTTTGACGTGAGGATTCATTTGTCTAACATTTTCTTCAATCCGGTTAATATCTATCTCTAAATAAGGTGCTAAGTCAATTTTTGTAATCAGCAAGCAATCCGCTTGTTGAAACATAATTGGGTACTTGAGCGGTTTATCTTCTCCTTCAGTAATGCTTAAAAGCGCAACTTTTAAGTGTTCCCCCACTTCAAATTCGGCGGGACAAACTAAGTTACCCACATTTTCTATTAACACCAAATCAAAATCTGTTGGGTTATATTGATGTTCTAATTGATGAATTCCCCCCGCCACCATTCTTGAATCCAAGTGACAAGAACGCCCGGTATTAATCGCAATAACCGGAACATTATATTTACGCAAACGTTCTGCGTCTAACTCTGTGGTCATATCCCCTTCAATGACAGCAATTTTTATTTCGCTACTTAGAGCTTCTAGAGTTTGTTCCAACAGCACTGTTTTACCAGCGCCGGGACTACTCATGATATTTAAACAAATAATTTCCCACTCATCAAAGCGATCGCGATTGCTGTCTGCTCCTGTTTGGTTAGCGTGAAGCAAATTAATACCTAAAGCTGCGTCAAAAGTCTGGTGCATAATTGTCTAAATATTCAACTCTATCAATTTTTAATTCTCGTCCTGATCTAATGTCATCCATCGGCGACTTGCACTGAGGACAAGCGTACTGAATGCCAATTTCTGGGTAATATTCTGCTTTACAACTATGACAAAAAGCTATTAAGGGCGTTTCTTCAATAACCAGTTTTACCCCCTCTAAAAACGTATTCTTAGTTTGCACTTCAAAGGCAAACTGCAAACTAACAGGCTCAACACAAGTAAACTTCCCAATAATTAAATGAATGCAAGCTACTTGCGGGTTTTCTTTCTGACTTTCTTGCCAATCTTTAACGGTCAAAATTAGCGCCTTAGTCATGTCCGTTTCGTGCATTAATTAGTCCACTCCTTAACTAATTCTGGTTGAGCGTAAGGGTGAATATAGTCAGGTTTTTGTTTTCTTGGTAATTGTCCCGATACTACCAAATGCCCCATTGTGTCACAAATTACTCGTGCTGCTAATAATGCTGTCATATCGCTAACATCATACGGTGGAGAAACTTCGACAACTTCTAAACCACAAATAGGAGCGCGTTGGACAATTTTACCTAACATATATAAAGCTTCACGGGGTAATAAACCGCCTGGTTCTGGCCAGCCAGTACCAGGAACAAAACCTGCATCAATACAGTCAATATCAAAACTGATATAAACGCAATCTGTGCCGTCTAAAGCTCTTTCTAAAGCAAAGTCTACCGCGTAATCTAAACCTTTTTCTACAATGTCTGTAACTGTTAAAATATTACAGGCTTTCTCTCGATGAAACTTTACGCCTTCACGGGGAACTTGCCAACCACCAATTCCTAACTGAACTAAGTTTTTAGGTGGGGCATTTTTAATATTTGTGGCGTGAAACCAAGGACAAGTGTGCATCCTTTCATCTAAATCTTTCTCCTGAGTATCTACGTGGCGGTCAAAGTGAATAATTCCAACTTTTTTATCGCCCAAATGCCGACAAATACCGCGTACTGTAGGATAGCCAATAGAATGATCTCCCCCTAAAATAATTGGGAATGCGCCAGAGCTAAAAATGTGAGCAATTCCTTTAGAAATTTGATCAAAAGACTTTTCATTATTAGCGGGAATTGTAAAAATATCGCCCACATCACATAAGGTAATTTGTTCGCGCAAATCTACCCCTAATTCAAAACTATAAGGGGTATAAAGAGCCGAAATGCGACGGATTCCTTGAGGCCCGAAACGAGTACCAGGGCGATAAGTTGTGCCAGAATCATGGGGTACGCCAACAATTGCTACATCAAATTCGCCAACTCTGCGGACATCTTCAATATAAGGTGCTTTTAAAAAAGTATTGATTCCCGCATAATGAGGTAATTCACCACGAGAAAAAGTAGGAATAGAGCGATCGCCTATACTTTCTGCTCCTTCTAAACCAAATTCTAAGCCCTTGGATACTTCTTGTTGCCAACCAGTTAAAGGTAATTGTCTTTCGCTTTCTAAAGCCCTTTCCGCCTCGCTAGGGGGTTGCTGGGGATGAGATTCTAAACTTTCTTCTAATGGGCGATCGCGTTCGGTCATTTTAATTTATCCCTGGTATAAAACTGCATTCTGGCAACAAAAAACCCAGGAGTCAATAGCAGTTATATAACTGTTACTGGTTCTCCCGGGCTTTTATCCCTCCGTGTAACTAATATTCTTGTGAATGTTAGTCGCTTCTCTCGGACCTGGCGCTTAAATTTTCCCTTGCATCAGAAAATTTAAACCGGAACCCTAGAAGCCAATTAAGTTTTTTGCTTTGGCTAATAATCTAAACTATTAATAGTTGTCGCTAATTGACAGTAATACCAATATTTTCTCGATGTAAATGTATTCATAAGTACAAAATGGCAACTATTGAATCTAAAAGTAATAATTCCATAACGTATTCCCCGAAAATGATCGCTAGAGCCAGGCAAAGTTTATTTTGTTCGCCTTTTAAAGAGCATCTGCTAGCAAAGATGCGTCACCAAAGCGTACCGATTAATGCGATCGCCTCTGTTGCGGGAGTAGAAAATGGCTATACTCGACGGGCTATATCCGAATTAGCCGCCGACAATGCTCTAGGATGGTTAATTCAAGTCGGTATACTCCGCCGCGAAGTAGATGGACAAGGAATTACTGATAGTTTTCGCCTTACACCCCTAGGTAGTCAGCTAATCGAGCAGTATACAGCTAGAAACTGGCAACCATCCCTAAGCGATCGTTTGTACAATGCGATAAATCAGTGGTTGAGATGGCCATTTTAAAAATTGGTTGTAGTTAATAGTTAAAACTAAGCAGGAACAGGGAAGAATAAAACAGACGGGGCATTTTTAATTTGGATTTTTCCTGATAACTGCTTATGAAATCCTTAATGGTAGTGGGAACAACCTCCCACGCTGGAAAATCTCTACTAACTACAGCTATATGTCGGATCGCCGCTCGTCGTGGCTGGCGAGTAGCACCTTTTAAGGGGCAAAACATGGCGTTAAATGCCTATGTAACCGCTAGTGGGGGAGAAATTGGCTACGCGCAAGCAGTACAAGCTTGGGCCGCCGGGACGCAGCCAACTATCGAAATGAACCCAATTTTGCTTAAACCCCAAGGTGATATGACATCTCAAGTCATCCTTAAAGGCAAAGCAGTAGGTAAGGTGGGAGCGGCGGATTACTACGAACAGTATTTTGATATAGGCTGGCAAGCAATTCAAGAGTCTTTGCAGCATTTAAGTACAGAATTTGATTTGATTGTGTGTGAAGGTGCGGGGAGTCCAGCAGAAATCAACCTCAAACACCGCGATTTAACTAATATGCGTGTGGCAAAACATCTTAATGCGCCAACGATCTTAGTAGTAGATATCGAGCGCGGTGGAGCTTTTGCTCACGTAGTGGGAACTTTAGCTTTATTAGAACCGGACGAACGCGCTTTAATTCGCGGCATAATTATTAATAAATTCCGAGGAATGCGCTCGATTTTGCAACCAGGGATTGAATGGTTAGAGAAATACACAGGTATTCCTGTAATTGGGGTGATTCCCTGGCTAGAACAGGTATTTCCCGCCGAAGACTCGTTAGATTTATTTGAGCGCAAAACGTCGGCTTTTCAAGGGGATCTAAATATTAGTGTTCTGCGCCTACCACGAATTGCTAATTTTACTGACTTCGATCCACTAGAATCGGAGCCTACGGTGTCTTTAAAATATATTCATCCCAAACAAGACTTAGGACACCCCGATGCGGTAATTATTCCAGGGACTAAAACTACTATTGCTGACTTGCTGTTGCTGCAAAAAAGTGGCATGGCTGAGGCAATTCAAAATTATGCCGCTTCCGGAGGTACGGTTTTGGGTATATGTGGCGGCTATCAAATGATGGGGCAGTACTTAACCGATCCCGATCGCCTAGAAAGCGAATACATCAAATGTGATGGCTTAGGATTATTGCCAATTAAAACTATGATTACCGATTACAAAGTTACCAAACAAAGACAAGTAACTTCAAACTTTCCTCAAAGCGGCTTACCTGTAGCTGGCTATGAAGTTCATCAAGGGCGATCGCGTTTGATTGAACCTGATGCCATCACAAGTAATTACAACCCCTTGTTTGACGATTCAAGTCTAGGGTTAGTAGATAAAGATCAATTAATTTGGGGTAGTTATTTGCATGGATTGTTTGATAATGGCGCGTGGCGGCGGGCTTGGTTAAATCGTCTTCGGCAGCAACGAGGCTTAAAATCTTTACCTACAGGCATTCCCAACTACCGAGAGCAACGAGAAAGTATGTTTGATACCTTGGCAACTAGCATTGAAGCTCATTTGAATTTAAACGATATTTTGAAGTAAAAATCATGGTTTCTGTACAGTTTTTACCAGACAATATCACTACCCAAGCAGAAGTTGGAGAACTAATATTAGATGTAGCCGAGCGGTGTGGAATAACTATCTCTACAGGCTGCATGATGGGTTCTTGCCATGCTTGCGAGGTAGAAATAGATGATGGTTATCCTATTTGTGCTTGTATTACTGCTGTACCGAAGGGGCGATCGCATCTAACAATTAATCTCTATAGCGATCCTACTTGGTAAATATAATAAAACCTGACAATCAAAACTTGTCAGGTTTTATTTCCGGTGAAAATTATTTATTTGGTTGGGGAGTCATCCGCAAATAAGGCTTGATTTCTTCGTAACCTTTGGGAAACTTCTCTTTCAACACTTCTGGATCTTTAAGTGATGGCACGATTACACAGTCGCCGCCATCTTCCCAATTAGCCGGAGTTGCTACGCTGTAGTTGTCCGTTAGTTGCAAGGAATCAATCACTCGCAAAATTTCGGCAAAGTTGCGCCCAGTACTAGCTGGATAGGTAAGCGTCAAACGCAGTTTTTTCTGAGGATCGATAATAAACACCGATCGCACTGTTAAAGTATTGTTAGCGTTGGGATGGATCATATCGTACAAGTCAGAAACTTGGCGATCGGGATCGGCTAAAATCGGGAAGTTTAGTTTAGTTCCCTGAGTTTCTTCAATATCTCCTGCCCAGCCTTGGTGAGATTCAACATTGTCAACGCTTAAAGCTAATGCTTTAACATTACGTTTGTCAAGTTCTGGCTTGAGATAGGCGACTTGTCCAAGTTCTGTCGTACAAACTGGGGTAAAGTCCGCCGGGTGAGAAAACAGCACTATCCAGCTATCGCCAGCCCATTCGTAGAAATCAATATCGCCGTGAGTCGAAGCTTGTTTAAAGTTAGGGACGGTATCGCCTAATCTTAGCGCCATGAATTGTTACCTCTTTAAATCCTGTTATTTACTTTAGGATCATGACATAAAAGCCCGGTTTTCCGGTCGGATTGTAGATGATTTGCATAAAATTTTAATACGCAGGGGCAGCCAACGCCGAAATAGTTACGCCTAAAATAGAGCCGATAATCACCTGAAAAGGTGTATGTCCAAGCAATTCTTTGAGTTTGTCTTCGTTAAATTCGTGGTCTTTGCTAAATAATTCGTCAATCATTTGATTGAGAATCCGGGCTTGCTTTCCGGCGGCTTGACGTACTCCGGCGGCATCATACATCACAATAACCGCAAAAATAGTAGCGATCGCAAATTCGGGACTTGCCCACCCGGCAGTTTGTCCGACTCCGGTAGCTAAAGAAGTTACCAGCGCCGAGTGAGCGCTAGGCATTCCGCCTGTAGTGACTAAAACGCGGACATTAAACTTGCGATTTTTAGCTAAGTCAATAATTAGCTTTGATCCTTGAGCAATCAGACAAGTTATGACAGCAATGTATAGTACGCTGTTATTTAAAATGTCGCCAAAGTCCTGCATGGTGTTTTAAAAAAGATGGATTTTTTAGGTTAATGAGTGCGGCTAGTGATGTAGTGAGCGATCGCAATTAATGGGATCGCTTTGTCTCCAAATGGCTCTAATTGAGCTATAGCGGCAGTAATTAGCTGTTGCGCTTGATTTTTTGATTCTTTTATACCCCACAAGCTAGGATAAGTTACTTTCTGTGCTTGTAAATCTTTTCCGGCAGTTTTGCCTAATTGTTCTTGCGTCGCCGTGATATCCAAAATATCGTCAATAATTTGAAATGCCAAGCCAATATTTTGCGAGAAGTGAGATAGCCTTTGCAAGTCTGACTCTTGCATTCCTGCCAAAATTCCCCCGCAAACAACACTAGATTCTAACAATGCTGCGGTTTTATGGTTGTGGATAAAATTTAAGGTTTCTAAAGAGACATCCGCTTTTCCCTCCGATTCTAAATCGACTACCTGACCTCCCACTAGCCCCGCCGCACCTACCGCCCTTCCTAGCTTTGCTATTACCTGCAAAACCCGCGCTGCTGGGACGTTAAGAGTATTAACGGCAACAAATTCAAAAGCATAAGATAGTAAACCATCACCCGCTAAAATCGCAATATCTTCGCCATAAACTTTATGATTAGTCAATTTCCCCCGGCGATAGTCGTCATTATCCATCGCTGGTAAGTCATCGTGAATCAATGACATGGTATGAATCATCTCTAAAGCACACGCAGTAGGCATCGCCATGTCTACCGTACCTCCAGCCATTTCGCTTGTAGCAAGGCAAAGAATCGGACGCAACCGCTTTCCACCCGCCAGCAAAGAGTAGCGCATTGCCTCGTATATCTTTTCTGGGTAGACAACACAAATCCCTCGGTCTAAAGCTTCTTCTACAAGGCTTTGATACTCTTGCAAATAAGCTGATAAATTAAACTGGGCTTTTTGTGAAGTCATTTGCAGATTATCCATTGCTACCATCGGTTGATTCCTCAAGCTGCTGTTATATCCGTAATAATTCTACGGGGATTTGGGGAACATAATTTAGGAAATTTTATGGTATTGGCAATAGCTCAGTACAGTATTTTGCAGCAATATCGCTCTAGTCATTGGGCCAATACCGCCGGGGACTGGGGTAAGGTAGGAAGCGACTTGTTGCACTGAGGCAAAATCTACATCTCCAACTAAACGACTTTTGCCTGTAGTCACATCTGTAATACTATTAATCCCCACATCGACCACCACCGCCCCCGGCTTTACCATTGAGGAAGTAATTAATCCTGCGCATCCTACGGCGGGGATAAGGATATCAGCTTGCTTAGTAATAGATTCTAGGTCATGGGACTTAGAATGAGCCACTGTGACAGTAGCATCGGCTTCTAATAGCATCAATGCTAAAGGTTTACCCACTAAAATACTTCTACCGATAACAACGGCTTTTTTGCCCTTCAGTTCAATATTGTATTCCTGCAACAAGCGCATAACTCCCGCAGGTGTACAACTACGTAAACCGGGTTCCCCTCTTAGCAATCGTCCTAAATTAAGCGGATGCAATCCATCGACATCTTTGTTAGGCTCTATTTGGTGTAGCAGTGCAACCGCATCTAAGGGTTCTGGTAAAGGTAACTGTACCAAAATTCCGTCTACTCGTTCATCTTGATTGAGCGCCTGAATTACTATTTCTAATTCATTTTGGCTAGTATTGGCGGAGAAATGCTGACCGAAGGATGTAATTCCGACGTTTACACAGTCTCGCTCTTTATTTCGCACGTAGGCAGCGCTGGCGGGGTTGTCGCCGACCATAATTACAGCTAAACCAGGATTACGCCCTATTTGCGGTGTCAAAGCTTTAATTTGGTCTAAAAGCTTCGTTTGCAGTTTTTGAGCTAAAGCCTTACCGTCTAGTAATTTAGCCGTTGTATTCATTTTAAGATTGCACCTGAATTTTTAGATAAAACTATATTAATCAATTAGCATTTTTTTAACTATCGCAAAGCTACTTTTACGGGAGATGAAAATTACTTATCTATACTTTGGGTGTTGACAATAAATATTTAACGGTGTGTGCCTACTCAATTTATAAATTTTTATATGAAAACTCAACCTATTAGAATGTTTTATTTACTTACTTTTAATCTTTTTATAGTCGGCGGCTTAATGAGTTGTAGTAGTTTAGGAAAGTCTGGCTTTAACGGTATCAATTTTAGAAATGCAACTGATATTAGCAATATCAAATCTCCCAACAATCAAGGAACAGTATATTTGCAAGGAAAAGTAATTAATATTGTGCCATTATCAGAACCTTGGCAAGCTTATCAAATGGAAGACTCTAGCGGGACAATTTGGGCGATAACCAGTCAAAAAGGTTTGAGAATCAAAGATAAGTTATTAATTAAAGGTAATCTTCGTTACCAAAGCATTCCGGTAGCAACTGAAGAATTGGGCGACTTTTACGTCGAGGAACAAGAAAGAATCGAACATACCCCAGCATCACAGTTATGAGCAATTCAATTGTACGTGTAGCGATCGCAATTATTTACCAAAACGACAAATTTTTGATGCAGTTGCGCGACGATATCCCCAATATAGTTTATCCCGGACACTGGGGTTTATTTGGCGGACACTTAGAATCGGGTGAAACTCCAGATGTTGCAGTAAAACGAGAACTCTTAGAAGAAATCGGTTATGCGCCACCAAACTTATTAGAATTTGGCTGTTATCCAGATGAAAAAGCTATTCGCCATGTTTATTACGCCCCGCTAACAGTAGAACTATATCAGTTAATTTTATTAGAAGGTTGGGATATGGATTTTTTGACTGTTGATGAAATAGAACAAGGTAGTCGTTATTCCAAAAAAGCTAAAGGTGTCTATCCATTAGTTCCTACTGCTCAAAAGATTTTATTAGACTTTACAGATAAAGTAATTGATGCTTAAAAAACTGATACTTAAAAACTGGAAAAGTTATCGTTATGCTGAACTTTTTATTGACCCTTTAACCGTTCTTATTGGGACAAATGCTAGTGGAAAATCAAACGCACTTGATGGGTTAGAGTTTCTAAATAGAACGGCATTAGGGAAAGAGATTCAAGCAGCTTTATTAGGAAATGAAACACTTTCTTCTATTCGAGGTGGTGTAGAGTGGGCAGCATTTAAACCTGAGAGCCAGTTTACACTAGAAGTATTAGTGCAAGGTAGCAACGAGCGGGTAGACTACTTTTATAGCATTACTGTAGAAACAAAACCTCGCGTTCAACTTTTAGCTGAGTCTCTAGTAAGAATTACAAAAAGACCAAAAACAGACAAAAATCCTCATAAAATTTCTTTGTTTCAAACAGATATCTCATCACCAGATAGTCCTAGTATAGTTGCACGACTTTACAATACAAAGAAGGGTAAGCCTAAAGAAGTAAGACGCTCTAATTCTATACTAAGTCAGCTAACAGGTTTAGCTTCTATTTCTCAAGAAATTACTGAAGGTATCAGTGTAGTTTCCCAAGTTTTACAAAACATTTTTATTCTCGATCCTATTCCTTCAAAAATGCGCTCTTATTCACCTTTGTCTGACCATATACTTAGCGATGCTTCTAACATTGCTGGCATATTGGCAGCTTTAGAAGAGCCAGAAAAAAGCCAAGTGGAAACAGAAATTACTAAATATGTCACGGATTTACCAGAACGAGATATCCAAAAAGTATGGGCAGAACCAGTAGGTAAATTTAATAGTGATGCAATGCTGTATTGTCAAGAAATGTGGGTACAAAATCAAAAACCTACACTTATAGACGCGCGAGGTATGTCTGATGGAACGTTAAGATTTTTAGCAATTATTACTACCCTATTAACACGAACAGAAAATAGTCAAGTAGTAATTGAAGAAGTTGACAATGGGCTTCATCCATCTCGTTCAGAATTGCTGATAAAAATGCTCCGAGAAATAGGGAAACGCAGGCAAATTGACATATTAATTACTACTCACAATCCAGCTTTACTAGATGCTCTAGGCTCAGAAATAGTCCCTTTTGTAGTTGTAGCGCACCGAGATAGTGAAACTGGAGAAAGTAAGTTAACTCTGCTTGAAGATATTAATAATTTACCTAAACTGATGGCATCAGGAACACTAGGCAAACTTACATCTCAAGGTTCCCTTGAAAAGAGCCTTTCTAGTGCTAATTAGCCACAAATATGAAAAAAGTGCTAATTATTGATACTTCTATTCTTTGCGTTTATCTTAAGGTTCCTGGAAAAGACACTTGTGGGTCTACCAAAGACCAATGGAATAAGCAGCGCGTTGATGACTTATTAAACAAAGAAGTACAAAAATCAACAATATTTGTGCTTCCCTTAGCTGCAATTATAGAAACTGGCAATCACATCGCCCAATCTGTAACAGAACACCGCTACAAGTTAGCTCAAGATTTAGCTGAAATTATCCTCAAAACAGCAAAAGAAGAAACCCCCTGGGCAGCATTTACCGAACAATCAGTTCTCTGGGACACCCAAGGACTAAAAAATTTGGCGGCGGAATGGCCAGAACTCGCCAAGCAAAAAATTTCTATCGGCGATGCTACCATCAAGTCTGTAGCTGAATACTATGCCAAAACGGGTTTCACTGTAGAAATATTAACGGGCGATGTGGGACTGAAGGCATACCAGCCGATAACTCCGGTTCCAACTCCTCGCCGTCGGAGAAGTTAACACTTATTTTTAAATTAAAACCAACGATTCAATGAATTTTACTCCTGCCGCGATCGCCTGGCACAATGGTAAACTTGTCGAACGCGAACAAGCTGCCCCATCCATCGCCAGCCATGCTCTACATTTAGGTGTTGGCGTATTTGATGGCATTATGGCTTACTGCAATAGTGGTTTTTATTACATCCATCGCTTGGAAGCTCATTTAGACCGTTTGCGTCATGGCTCGTTGCAGATGGGATTAAAATTTGATTGGTCAAATACTGAGCTAGAATCAGGGCTTTTGGCGCTATTAGACTCAATACCACCTAATAATTACTACATCCGCCCAATTGTTTACCGTAGCGGGGCGTATCTAAACTTTAGCGATGATATGCCTGTAGATGTAACTATTTTGGCAGTAACTATCGCCCGTGACGAAGCTACACCCCTTACTTGTCATATTTCAAAATACGAGCGCGTTTCTAGCAAAGCAATTCCGGTAACGTGGAAGATATGCGGAACTTATGTAAATAGCTACCTCAGCCGCCGTGCTGCTCAAAGTGAAGGGTTTAATGATGCCATAATGCTTGATGGGTCAGGTAAAATTACTGAAGCCACCGCCGCTAATATTTTTTTCTTGCAATCTAACACCGTTGTCACACCAGTACTCAATGCTAATATTTTTCCTGGTATTACCCGTGCTACGTTGCTAGATATAGCTAAGGCGACAAATATTGAAGTAGTAGAGCGAGATATCATACCTAATGAATTAGAAAGTTTTGAGGGCGCTTTCTTAGCTGCAACTATGATGGAATTGAAGCCAGTAGCCAGCATTGAAAACCATAAGTATAATACCTGCAACCATCAACTGTTTAAGCATTTTTTGCAAGAATTTCGCCAAATTACCCACCAAAAGCCCAAAAGTCTTAGTTAAATGTTTAACAAATCCTTTCTTTTCGAGCGCGTAAGCGCCACAGCAATTAAATCCGTGCGATAAAGTCAATATTGAGCAACCTGCAACCTCTAGTCATGAACGTTTCCTACTCTCCATCATCGCCAGACTCTAATCAAGGCAAACTAACAATGCCTAACGCCGATTATCGAGAGTTAGAGCGGAAAAAACTCAGCCCGATGATGCAGCATTATGTTGAAATCAAAGAGCAGTATCCTCACGCGCTGCTATTGTACCGAGTTGGTGACTTTTTTGAAGTATTTTTTCAAGATGCTTGCACGGTTTCCGAGCAATTAGAGCTAGTTTTAACCAGTATTCAAGCAGGTAAAGAAATTGGACGAGTACCCATGTCCGGCGTACCTCACCATGCCATAGACCGCTACTGTGCCATGTTAGTTGAAAAAGGATTCGCGATCGCAATTTGCGACCAAGTAGAAGATGCGTCTGTAGCGGCGGCGCAAAATCGGCAGGTAAAGCGCGAAGTTACAAAAGTTATAACTCCTGGTACATTGCTTGACGAAGGAATGCTCAATGCTCGGCGCAACAACTTTCTCGCCGCCGTAGTCATTGCTGGAGAACATTGGGGTTTAGCTTACGCAGATATCTCTACGGGAGAATTTCTAACTACTCAATCAAGTGGATTAGAGCATTTAACCCAAGAATTGATGCGCTTGCAGCCGTCAGAAGTTTTATTTCCCACCAATGCCCCCGATTTGGGTAGTTTATTACGTCCAGGTGAGAAGTCGGCACACTTGCCTAACTGCTTACCTAGCTCCTTTTGCTACGCCATGCGTAGTCAAACCCCTTTTACACAACCCGAAGCTCGAAGTCGGCTATTGCAGCGCTTTAAAATGCGTAGTTTAGAAGGAATTGGCTTAGAACAATTACCTTTAGCGGTAAGGGCGGCGGGGGGATTGCTGGAATACCTAGAAGCTACCCAAAAAGAAAACCCTGTAGCACTGCAATTATTGCGGACTTATACAATTACAGACTTTTTAATTGTTGATAGCCAAAGCTGCCGCAATTTAGAAATAACTCAAACTGTCCGCGATGGGATTTTACATGGTTCTTTGCTATGGGCAATCGATAAAACCAGTACAGCAATGGGCGGTAGAGCTTTGCGACGTTGGTTTTTGCAACCACTGCTAGATATTAAAGGAATTAAAGCGCGCCAAGATACTATTCAAGAATTAGTTGAAGATACGGCGCTACGTCACGATTTAAGGCAACTATTACGACAAATTTATGACTTAGAAAGGTTAACCGGACGCGCGAGTTCGGGAAGTGCCAACGCGCGAGATTTAGTATCTTTAGCAGATTCTTTACTAAAACTACCGGAAATAGCTCGGTTAGTAGAAAATGTTTTATCCCCTTACCTGAAAGCTTTGCAAAAAGTACCGCCAATATTAGAGCAGTTAGGGCATCAAATCCACGCTCACTTAGTAGAGTCTCCTCCTTTGTATCTTACTGATGGCGGTTTGATTCGTAGTGGCATCAATTCTCAGCTTGATGAGTTGCGCCTAACTGTCGAACAAGACAAACTATGGATTGCCAACTTAGAAGTTGAAGAAAAAGCAAGTACGGGAATCCCTACACTTAAGGTCGGATTTAACAAAACCTTTGGTTACTACATTAGCATTTCTCGATCGCGCGCTGACCAAGTTCCGGCTCATTATATCCGCAAGCAAACTCTTACCAACGAGGAGCGCTACATTACGCCAGATTTGAAAGAAAAAGAAGCACGAATCTTGACGGCAAAAGATGACCTCAATCGCCTAGAATACGAGGTTTTTTCCCATTTACGTCAAGAAGTTGGGGAAAGTGCAGAGATTATTCGCACTGCTTCTCGCGCGGTGGCGGCGGCGGATGTATTATGTGGTTTTGCTGAAGTCGCGGTTTATCAAGGCTACTGTTGTCCGCAAATGGTAGAAGGGCGAGAAATTAGCATTATTGATGGTCGTCATCCCGTAGTCGAGCAATCAATACCATCAGGTTTTTTTGTGCCAAATTCGACGATGTTGGGATGGGAAGCAAATAGCATTGAAGCTATAGAAAAGCCGGACTTGGTGATTTTAACCGGGCCAAATGCCAGTGGCAAAAGCTGTTATTTACGGCAATTAGGATTAATTCAGTTAATGGCTCAAGTGGGTTGCTTTGTTCCGGCAAAACAGGCAATACTCGGAATATGCGATCGCATTTTTACTCGTGTAGGCGCAGTAGATGATTTAGCTACCGGGCAATCTACTTTTATGGTAGAGATGAACGAAACGGCTAATATCCTCAATCATGCTACTTCTAAGTCGCTGGTACTATTAGATGAAATTGGGCGCGGGACGGCAACCTTTGACGGGCTTTCGATTGCTTGGGCAGTGGCGGAGTATTTGGCACAAGAGATTAAATCAAGAACAATTTTTGCTACTCATTACCACGAAATGAATGAATTAGCCTCAATGCTGCCAAATGTCGCTAATTATCAAGTGACAGTTAAAGAATTACCCGACCAGATTATATTTTTGCACCAAGTTCAACCCGGTGGCGCAGATAAATCCTATGGAATTGAAGCGGGAAGATTGGCGGGTTTACCCTCAGTCGTGATTATCCGCGCCAAAGAAGTAATGGGGCAAATTGAAAAGCATAGTAAAATTGCCATCGGACTAAGAACACAAATTAACGAGTTGTAAAGAAGTTTCTAGGATTGCGATCGCTTAGTTAGAATGGCATAAGCCCAGAGACATAGTTGCTGTTGTTACACTTGATTGCAGATTAGGTAACAAGCAAAAGCAACGTGATAATTTCTAATCTGGTAAGAAACTCACCATTATGAGGAGAACATCGCTCGTGGCAATTCAACACCAAACACTACCATCTAACGATTTAACTCGTGAAGATTTCAGCGAATATGTTGCTCATCTGCAATTGCATATGACTTTGCAAGCGCGAAACCTAGTCCCCACCTTCAACAAAACTGCGGGAGATAGCCGCGAACAATTACTACATCAAACCCAAGCCAATTTTGAAAAATTAGTATCCCGTCAAGCACGCTAAGGCATTTATTTAGACCTGGCAACTCTTGTAAGTTACTTTTGTCAGGTCTAATTTTAAAATCGCTCTTTAGATTAGCGGCATAAATACAGAAAGTCGTTAAAATATGGGTGCAGCATATTAACTAACTTTAGGCTGGATTCCAACCAGACGAATCATGACTTCCGTACTTCCTCAAAATCTAAACGTTGTTATTCGCACGGTTCAACGCCGGGATATAGAAGGAATTGAGCGTCTCTGTACCGAATCGTTCGTGTCAGACAAACCAATGGTGGCTACACAGAATCAATTACAATTACTGCGTCGCTGGTACGGCTTGCTAAAGTTTTTAAATTTGTTTCCAAATCCCCTGCAATACCACTTTTGTATTTATGTCGCCGAGCAAGCCAAGCGTGTCCAAGGGACAATTCAAATCTCGCCTTGCAACCGCACTCGCAGCACTTGGCGGGTAGAAAGATTATTAGTAGATGCTCAATCTGGCGCTCAAGGCGTTGGCTCAGGGTTGCTACGTTACTGTTTTGAAGTAGTAGGAGAGGCGAGAACTTGGTTATTAGAAGCCGATATTAATGATAAAGAATCTTTAGCCCTTTATCGTCAAAATGGCTTTCAAACTCTAGCTCAACAAACTTACTGGGAAATTTCCCCTAGTTTGTTGCAAGAATTGGCGTTGCGCGAACCCGATTTGCCGAATCTTTTGCCTGTAAGCAATGCCGACGCTCAATTACTATATCAACTAGATACCGCCTCAATGCCGCCTTTGGTGCGTCAAGTATTTGACCGCAATGCTGACGATTTTAAAACTAGCTTGCTAGGTGGCATCGTTCAAGCCTGCCAACAGTGGTTAAATAAGCTTGAAGTAGTTAGTGGCTACGTTTTTGAACCCCAACGCAAAGCCGCCATCGGCTACTTTCAAATTCGGATGTGTCGCCAAGGTACGCAGCCTCATGTAGCTACTCTCACAGTTCACCCCGCCTATACTTGGCTTTACCCAGAGTTATTGTCACAACTAGCTCGAATTGCTCAAGATTTGCCGCCTCAGTCTTTGCAACTAGCCTCGGCGGACTACCAGCAAGAAAGAGAAGATTATTTAGAGCAAATTGGCGCGAAAAGAGTAGAACATACTTTGATGATGTCGCGCTCAGTATACCACAAGCTGCGCGAGTCTAAATTTGCCTCTTTAGAGGGATTGCAATGGTCAGAAATGTTGCAAGGATTTCAACCAGCCCGTAAGCCAGTAGCCGGGGGAATGTCTTGGATTGGGCAACCAAAACAGCAATTGTCTCCAATAGAATTAACTAGCGACGCTCCTAACTTAACATCCGAATCTAGCAGTTACTCGACTATAGAATCGTTGCCACCATCAGAATTAGGCAACCAGTAACCACTTTAAACCCATGTTACCGAGGATTTCTGCCCTGGGCTTAGATATTGGCAAAAAGCGCATTGGCGTAGCTGGCTGCGACGGTACGGGCTTAATTGCTACAGGTTTAACTACAATCGAGCGTCAAACTTTTGCTCTAGATGTAGCCCAGTTTCAAAAACTGGTGCAAGAGCGCAACGCTCAAATTTTGGTAGTTGGTTTACCTTATACAATGAAGGGTGAACTAGGTTATCAGGCTAAACAAGTCCAAAAACTAGCATCAAAACTTGCCCAGGTTTTAAACCTGCCCATGGAATACATAGATGAGCGCCTGACTTCGGTAGAAGCCGAGCAATTAATTAATTTAGAAAAAAAATCTACGCAGTTTATCGCCAAAGGGCTAATTGATCGCAAAGCCGCCGCAATTATCTTACAACGCTGGCTAGACCTAAAACGCAGTAGTAAACCTTTACAGGTAGAGACTCCCCTTAGTTAACTTAATTGCCGTTAAGTTCGCATCCCGTGATATCCTGAAAGCTGACAAATAGCACCTAAGAAACGCGCAAGTAATTTAGGTGCTGTTAATAACAAATTGACAGTCCCCCATCGTCTATGTTTCCATCCTCTGAAGAAAACGATCCATCCCCAACAGCTTCCATCACCCTTACTGATGAAACTGGGCGAAGTCTTCCCTGTTATATCGAGCGATCGCTATTTGTTGGGGATATAGAATATGTATTGCTACTCCCAGAAGACTCAGCCATCGAAATTTTTGCTTGGCAGGGTGAAGGAGATGAGGAAGAAGCCGTACCAATCGAAGATGACGAAACCATTGACCAACTCTTTGCTACCGCCGAAGCTGTACTAGCTGAACAAAACTTGATCCTCCGGCGCACGGCTTTCGCGCTTACCGTTGCTGGCGAACTTCCCCCGGTGGAAGATGCGGAGCTATTTACGTTAGAAAGTGAAGAAGAAGGCTCAGAATTAGAACCTGAACAGTTACAATTGCTATCAAACTTTTATCATCAAGAGCAAGAATACTCAATTTATACCCCTCTCGACCCCTTACTTTTCTTCGCCAAAATGACCCCCACCGGAAAGCCAGAGCTACTTTCTCAAGAAGAATTTAACAAAATTCAGCCGCTACTAGAGGAGCAGCTATTTGACGAGATGGATTAATCGAGCTTGCAGCGATCGCAAATGTCGTTACTTAGGCAGTTAAATGAAAATGAAAGTAATGCAAAAAGCTTTCAAATGGTTCATAGTGTTACTCGTCCCAGCCTTGGGAATCGGTACTTGGCTGGGGTGGAATTGGTGGAATGGGGCAATTTCCCCTACTCAACAGGATCAAGTAACTTCTATTCAAGTTAAACCAGGAACCGCAGCGCAACAAATTGGTCAACAGTTGGAAGAAGCAGGAATAATTCGTTCTCGCCAAGCTTGGAGTTTATGGGCGCGGTATTTGCAAAAACAAGAACCAAATGGAGGCTTTAAAGCTGGGAATTATGTCATAGTTCCCAACCAATCCCTGCCCGTTGTAGCCGCGCAAATCTGGAGGGGTGAAGTTGTGGAACTAAGTTTTACAATTCCTGAAGGGTGGTCTTTGCAGCAAATGGGAGCATACTTTGAGAAACAAGGTTTATTTTCTGCTCAAGAGTTTTTGAGCGAAACCAGGAAAATTCCCAAAAGCGAATACCCCTGGCTACCTGCTAACTTACCTCACTTGGAAGGGTTTTTGTATCCCGATACCTACAAATTAAATGGCGATAGCGTTACCCCCGAAATTGTTATTAAGCAGATGCTCAACCAATTTCAAGTTGTAGCTTTGCCAGTCTACGAACAAGGTAAAAGTAAAACAGATTTAAACTTGTTAGAGTGGGTAACTTTGGGAAGTATTGTCGAAAAAGAAGCTGTAATTCCCCAAGAGCGATCGCGCATTGCTGGAGTATTTGCCTCTAGGTTGCGTAAAGGGATGCTATTGCAAACCGATCCGACGGTAGAGTACGCGCTTAATATTCGCCAAACTAAGGAAAAACCATTGACTTTTGCTCAAATCAAAGTAGCAAGTCCTTACAATACCTACGTTAATCCCGGATTACCGCCTACCCCCATAGCAAGTCCTGGTATTGCTAGTTTGAAAGCTGCACTTAACCCCGAAGACACTCCTTATCTTTACTTTGTTGCCCGTTACGATGGTACTCATGTATTTAGCAAAACTTTAAGCGAACATACCGCCGCGCAAGTAGCTATTCGCAAACAAGTTTCCGCCCAATAAACCCAACTTAAAACCAACTATGGCATGGAATGAATACTTACAGCCAGACTTGAACCTGCAAAGCTCGATTTTAAGTTTGACTCCCGATATCATCAAGCAACATCAACTTAAAGGGTTAGTTTTGGATGTAGATGAAACTCTTGTCCCCACCAAAACAACTTCCGTCTCCCCAGAATTAAGAGAGTGGGTAAAAAGTATTAGCTACACAACTAAGCTATGGCTAGTAAGTAATAACCTCAGCGATGTGCGGATTGGTGGCATTGCTCGTTCTTTGGATTTGCCTTACATTTTAGGTGCGGTCAAACCTTCGGTGCGTAAGTTGCGACAAGCGGTTACGGCAATGGATTTACCTGTAGCCCAAATTGCTATGGTAGGCGATCGCTTATTTACCGATGTTATCGCCGGGAATCGGTTGGGAATGTTCACAATCTTAGTAGATCCTATGCTCGATCCGGGCGAAGCGGTGCGCTCCTATCCGGTGCGTAATTTTGAAGTATTAGTGTCTAAATTTTTGGGCGCGACCATTGTAGCGAAACAAAAAGCAACAAAATAGGATATAAGTTATCAAATCTAAAGAAAATATTACAAGTAGCTCATTTTCAAGAAATATCTGTAATGATAAATACAGTTGAAATAGAGTCAGCCTGATAAAGACTCTAACCATAAATACTACTAAATATCTTCGTAAAGCGTCAGCATCACTATAGAGGAACTGGCGCTTTACAATTTTTCTAGAGAAAATGTCTCAAACCATAGTTATAAAAATTGGCACTTCTAGCCTGACTCAACCGCAAACTGGGCAGCTTGCTCTATCGAGGATCGCCACATTGGTAGAAGTTTTAAGCCAGTTGCGGCAGCAAGGTCATAGGGTAATTTTGGTATCTTCAGGAGCCGTAGGGGTAGGCTGTGCGCGGTTGGGATTGACGGAAAGACCAAAAGAAGTTGCCCTCAAGCAAGCGGTAGCCGCCGTAGGTCAAGGGCGATTGATGCGAGTATACGACGATTTATTTAACACCCTCGGTCAGCCCATTGCTCAAGTGCTTTTAACTCGCGGCGACTTAGTAGCACGAAGTCGTTATATGAATATTTACCGTACTTTTGTAGAGTTACTCAAATTAGGTGTAATTCCGGTAGTCAATGAAAATGACACCGTAGCAATAGAGGAATTGAAGTTTGGCGATAATGACACATTGTCTGCTCTAGTTGCTAGTTTAGTAGAAGCAGACTGGCTATTTTTGTTAACCGATGTTGATCGCCTTTATTCTGCCGATCCGCGCTCTTTTCCTGACGCTCAACCAATTTCTTTAGTTAAAAACATCAACGAATTAGCCGAGCAAGTACAAAAGTGCGATCGCCCATCAAAATGGGGTACGGGGGGAATGATCACAAAAATTGCCGCCGCCCGTATTGCTACCACCGCCGGGGTGCGGACAGTAATTACTCAAGGCAATCCGCACAATATTCAAAGAATTTTGCTTGGAGAAGCTTTAGGGACGGAGTTTGAACCCCAAAAAGAACCTAATAAGGCGCGTAAACGTTGGATTGCTTACGGTTTAGTACCAATGGGAAAATTAACCTTAGATCCAGGCGCAGTTAAAGCCATTGCTCAAGAAAGAAAGTCTTTACTCGCGGCGGGAATTACCTCTATTGCTGGAGAATTTGAAAGTCAAGAAGCGGTAGAATTGTGCGATCTAAATGGTAAAGCGATCGCACGAGGCATTGTTAATTACAACCGCAGCGAACTCCAACAGATTTTAGGGCGACATTCAAGCGAAATATCGACAATTTTGGGCTATGCGGCGGCGGAAACTGTAGTTCACCGCGATAACTTGGTGCTAACTTAAGATGGCTAAAGTCAGCTAATAAAATTAGGAATTATTCAAATGACGGCTATTAATATTACTGTTCCCGCCACTACTGCAAACTTAGGGGCGGGTTTTGATTGTATCGGCGCTGCTTTAACTCTGTACAACCAATTCAAATTTACTCCTATTGATTCGGGCTTCAGCATCTCTGTTAGTGGTTTAGAAGCGCAAAAAGTAAGCACTGATGACAGCAATCTAGCCTATAAATCTTTTGTCAAGTTTTATCAACATAGAGGCGAAAAAACTCCCCCCGTAAATATTGAAATTGAGCTAGATGTACCTCTATCAAGGGGTTTGGGGAGTTCGGCAACGGCGATTGTCGGGGGGTTAATGGGGGCAAATCACTTAGCGGGGTTGCCTTTGAGTCAAGATGAAATTATGGAGATGGCGATCGCTATTGAAGGTCATCCAGATAACGTAGTTCCCGCCTTGCTTGGTGGCTGTCGGTTAGCAGCTAGTGGAGATAGTTGGGCAATTTGCGATGTACCTTGGCATGAATCTATTATTCCTGTAGTTGCTATCCCAGATTTTGAGCTTTCCACCGCAGAAGCACGGCGAGTTTTGCCAAATCAAGTAAGTCGCGCTGATGCGATTTTTAATACGGCGCATTTGGGTTTATTAGTCCGCGCTTTGCAAACTGGACGTGCTGATTGGCTCAAGGTGGCACTGCAAGACAGGTTGCATCAACCTTATCGTCAAGGGCTGATTCATGGCTTTGAGGCTGTACAAACCGCCGCTCTAGAGGCGGGGGCGTTGGGTTTGGTAATTAGTGGTGCAGGCCCAACTTTATTAGCTTTGGTGGATAAAATTCAGGCGGCTAAAGTAGAAAGTGCGATCGCATTGGCTTGGCAAAGTGTAGGAATTGAGGCAATTGTGCGATCGCACTTCCTCGATTCTCAAGGCGCTAAGGCTGATGTTATCTAAGTTTCGAGTTAAAAATAGCAGCTAATTAACGGCTGTCCGGTAGTGCGTCAAATAAACGTGGGATTGGTAGAGTAGAGGGGATCTCTCATCTGCAACTCGTCCATGCAATGCCCTTTGTGTGATCATTCTAAAGCCCATAAACACGGCAAGATGCCCAACGGACA
>JAABUN010000675.1_pt1 | contig 84986 bp, 74 predicted proteins | sample 5559311 | NCBI WGS metagenome assembly JAABUN01 (sample SAMN10711877, study PRJNA513370) | rock metagenome | isolation source: Antarctica rocks | place: Antarctica: Victoria Land, Siegfried Peak sud
CAGCCAACTCCAGGGCCGCCAGGCGGCCCGCTGCGCCCAACGCCGCTTCCGCCAGGACCCGGACGCCTACCTCACCGCCCTCGAAGACGTCCTATGCAGGGCGAGTTTGCCGCCCTAGAAAAAAAGGGGTCGCCGATCGAACTGGACCGGCGGCCCCTCTTGTTTTGTTCGACTCAGGGCGCGGGCGGGGTGTAGATGTATGCCTTACCATCGCGCGGACTGTTGATACTCGGATTATAGGGGTCGTAGAAGAAGACACTGCCATCCGCGAACGGCGCGGCGACATGGCGTTCGGATGGGCCGGGGAGTGGCCGATCGGTAAGCCAGCGATCGTTCGCCGGATCGTATCGCGCCGCGTCGTCAACCATGCGTTCCTCCGGTGTGCGGTGATCCCCCGCACCGGTACTCAGCCTCCGATACTGCGGGATCGAGATGCGCCCCCCGGCCACGAGGTACGTCCCGTCGCGCAATGGTGTGAGCGTGAAGTACTGGCGTGTGCTCGGATCGCCGATACTGCTGGGTAGCGGTGCGCCGAGGTACCAGCGATCCGCGCCCGGCTCGTAGATCGCGGTCATAAACGCGGGCGAACCCGTCCCCTGTGCGACCGCCAGCACACGCCCATCGGGGAGAACGGCAGTCTTATAGGTTCCTGCCCTTGCGGGCACGGCAGCGGGCTGCCAACGATCCGCCAGGGGATCGAAGATCTCGACCGGAGTTTCTCCCGGCAGCCCGGTGTTGTAGCTCCCGAAGAGCGCCAACACGCGACCGTCCCGCAGCGGGATCAGCTGGTGATTGGAGCGGGCCTGCGCCATGCCCGCAACGGGCGTCCAGCTGTTGTCGGCTGGATCGTAAAGTTCCGCCGAATCAGTGTATCGCCCAACCCCCGGCCCACCTGAGTCGCCGCCGCTCACCAGCACGCGCCCGTCCGCGAGTGTGACTGCGGCGGCATCCGCGCGTCCATTCCTCAGCGGCGCGATCACGCTCCAGCGATCGGTCGTCGGGTCGTATCGTTCGACACTGGCGAGCAGCTTTCCGGGCTTCTCGTCCTGGCTGTAGACGAAACCACCGATGGCGAGGGTGCTCCCGTCGTTGAGCGTAGCAAGGGCGAAGGCCGTTCGTCTTGGTTCGAGCAACGCTTGCGGCGCGGACCAGCTGTCAGTGGCGCGGTCGTAGCGCTGCCACTGCTTCATGCCGCCATCGCCGAGGAGCAGCAACCGATTGTTCGACAGGGGGAGCAAGGCCTTGAGCAGCATTGGATCGGCATCGTCGGTGCCGAGCGTCGCCGCCCGCGCCGGAGTGTAGGTGCCGCCCGGCGCGGTCGCAGTCTGGCGGTAGCGCCAGTCGAAGTATTGGAGGCCGGTGTTCGCCAGCTCCACGCGGTAGGCGGGATCGTTGCTCGGGGCGTAGGTGAGGCAGCGGCGCTCGAAGCACTGGATCAGCACCTCACGCGGCGCGCCCGCCGCCTTCACGGTCGCCCAGTACGCCTCGGTGATCGGGTAGCCGAAGACGTATTGCAGCGGCGCGAAGAGTGCGCCATCCTCGGTGGCGGTCCCGTTGAAGACTGGGCCGCGCGACTCCAGAAAGTCGAGGAAGACGCTGGCGATCGCGTGCTGGTTAAACCCCTCGGAGCTGGCTGGTGTGCCCGGCAGGACGCCGCGCGAGGCGACGCCATAGGACGCCAGGGCCGGATCGTCGGTGATCTTTCCGTTGCGGGCGAGGCGCGCGACGATCGTTTGTCCGGCGGGCGTAGGGGCCATCGCGAGGTTGGCTGCAAACGAGGCATAGGTGGGGCTGGCCGCGCCGATGTCATCGAGATCGCCGAAGGGCACTCGGGCCGGGCCTTGCGGCGCGGCGCGGAAGAGTGTGTCGCCCGCCTGGAATTGGCCCCAGATCATGTCGCGCGCTAGTAGCCCCTGCGTCACGTAGAAGGGATCGTTGGGAGCGGCGTTCGGATTGTTGATCTCCATCCGGCTCTTGTCGAAGTATTGGACAAGGTGGAAGCCTTGCGGCCCTTCCCGATATTCCTCCTGAATACCATCGCTGCGCTGGCCTCCCCAGGTATAGGAGCGCGCGATCTCGGCTTGATGGACCGGACGGTCGAGGCGGTCCCAGATACGGGCGAAAGTGGGATCGGCGAAGGATGGCCGGATGAATTCCGGCGCGGCCCCGGCGGCGGGCACTGGCAGCCCCGGCGCGAGGAGCGCGACGACGGCCAGCGCGACGGCGATGCGATGTCTGACGAGGCGATGCGTGACGTTGCCCATGCTCCCCCCCTCCTGCGATGCACACCCCGGCGTGTGTACTGGTGGAACGGGGGATGGCAGGTGTGGTTGTGTCGCCGGCAGGACCGAGATGGCGCGGGGGTTAATCCCCCGCCTTGCCCGCCGCCTCGCGCAGGGCCGGGGTGGTGGCGGGCGGCATGTTCTGCTCCTGTGGGCGGCGGGTGAGGGCGATCATTTGCTTCTCGCTGGGGAGGAAGTAGGCGATGCCGAAGGTGAGGACGACCAGGATGACCTGGAGGCGCAGCGCCCACGGGATGCCGTAGGCGTCGGCGAGCGCCCCGGTGACCGGCACGCCGAGTGCCCCGGTGATGAAGCCGAGGCCGAGGATCAGGCCCGAGGCGAGCCCCGCGCGTCCGGCCATCAGTTGCTGCGCCATCACCAGCATCAGCGGACCGGTCGAGGCGGCGGTGAAACCGAGCAGCGCGCCGATGAGGAAGCCGATCGGGCCGGTGAACTGCGCGAAGAGGAGGATGATCGGGATCGTCAGGATCAGCGAGCCGATCGTCACCGCGCGCCGCCCGAAGCGATCGGCGAGTCCGCCCGTGCCGATATTGCCGAAGGCGCTCGCCAACACGACGACGGTCGCCAGGAGACTGTAGAACGCCGCGCCGTATCCCAGCTCCTTGTACCAGATCGGGATGAACGCCTGGACGCTGATCATCGTCCACGAGCGCGACATCATCACGCCGACGATCGCGATCAGCGGCCCGACCGGGATCGGCGCGGCGGGGGTACTGGCCGTGATGCGCGCCCTGACGGGCATTTGCAGCGCCACCTTCCGCATTTCCAGGATCATCCAGAGGGCGATCATGAGGACCGGCAGGATCAGGATCGCGGTGCCGCGCACATCGAAGAAGTGAAAGAGGGCCGCGCCGATCAGCGGGCCGGACGCGACGCCGAAGGTGCCGCCGCTGACGTAGGCCCCCATCGCGGAATTGCGGCTGCGCTCCGGGATCACCGCCGCCGCGTTCAGCGAGCCGAGCGGGTGATAGGCACCCGAGCCGATCCCCGCCGCCGCCGCCAGGAGGAGGAGGATCGGGAAGGTCGGCGCGAAGCCGATCAGGGCGAAGGTGAGCGCGGTCCAGCAGAGGGCGAAGCCGATGTAGCGCGTGCCGAACTTGTCCGCGATGTAGCCGAAGAAGGGCTGCGCCAGCGAGGCGGTGCCGTTGTAAGCCAGCGTCACCAGCCCGACCGTGGCGAGATCGAGCTGGAAGCGCCCGGTGAGGATCGGGTAGAGGACCGGCAGGATTCCGGCGTACATGTCGACCGTGAAGTGGCCGAGCATCAGGGTTAACAGTGGGCGATTCCGCAGCACGTCACTCGACCGACTCGTTCCTGCCGCCATGCCCCGTCGCCCCCTCGCGATCGCTCGCGCACGCCACTGTGCGGAATGCACACCGAGAGCATTGTACTGTAGTCGGCGCGAGATAGGTCACACCCGCATGACGTACCGCACTCTACAGGAGTCCGTCTCGCCAGTTGCTCATCTGTCGGAGTTGCTGGGGCATTGACACACCGGATCGTTCGCGGTAGGCTGCGACACGTTCAGATGAAGAGCGGGCCTGCGCCGACGGGTGGCAGCGGATGCCGCCGAGATCGTGCCGTTGCTGGCGGCCTGAGGGTCGCTGCTGCGGCGAGCGGTTGAGTGAGCGGTCGCATGCGCGTCGTATGGGCGGGGCAGCGCCACACGATGGAATGACGGTGTTTGGAAGAAGGGGAGGGTACGGGAATGTCGCAATTCAAGATCGTCCAGACCGGTGCGCCCGTGGGGGCGGAGCTGGTGCCCGAGCGCGAGGGATTGGCGGAGTTCGCCGGTGATCTCGTCAGCTATGGGTCGCTCAACACGCCGGAGAAGCTGATCGACGCCTGCCGCGATGCCGATGCCTGCCTCGTGCCGGGGCAGTTTTTCACCGAGGAGGTGTTGAGCAAGCTGGAGCGCTGTCGCGTGCTGGTGCGCTACGGCGTCGGCTACGACACGATCGATGTCGATGCGGCCTCGAAGCACAACATCCTCGTCGTCAACATCCCGGACTTCTGCCAGCCGGAGGTCGCGAATCATGCGCTGGCGCTCTTGCTCGACTGCGCCAAGAAGATCAGCCGTCTGGATCGCTGGATGCGGACCGGCGGCTGGCAGGGCGGGCGGGCGCCGTTCCTCTCGCCGATGGGGCCGATCCACGGCGAGACGGTCGGGTTGGTCGGTTTCGGCGCGATCGCGCGGACCTTCCACCGGAGCGTCGCCGCGCTGGACATGAAGGTGCTGGCGTATGATCCGTTCGTCTCGCAGGAAGTGGCGGCCTCGCTGAACGTGGAGCTGGTGTCGCTCGACGAGCTCTTGCGGCGCAGCGACTACGTCTCGATCCACGTCCCGCTGATGGCGGCGACGAAGGGGCTGATCAGCGCCGAGAAGTTGGCGCTGATGAAGCCGAGCGCCTACCTGATCAACACCTCGCGCGGGCCGGTCGTGGACGAGACGGCGCTGATCGCGGCCCTCCAGAACGGACAGATCGCCGGGGCCGGGCTCGACGTCTTCGAGCAGGAGCCGCTGGCGAGCGACAGCCCGTTGCTGCGGATGGAGAACGTGACGGTGACGCCGCACACCGCGAGCTACGCCGACGAGACCTTCCGCATCATGTTCCGCCGCGTCGGCGAGGAGGCGGCGCTGACCCTGCGCGGTCAGATGCCGAACACCCCGGTCAACGGGAAGATCAAGCCGAATCTGACCTGGCTGAACGCGCAGTAGGGCGCGTCCGAGGGATAACTCGACACGATGCGAGTCGGTGCGGCGTATGCCGCACCGACCCTTCTTCGTTCACTCCGCTTAATGCGGCAGCCGCGCGTGTTCATGGTGTGGCGGCGTGCCCGGTGGCGCGAGCCATCCGGCAATGCGGATCAGCTGTCGTGCCAGGACGAAGCGAAGCTCACCGCGTGTCACCCGCGCGACGCGCCGGCACTCCGTGGCGGCGGTGCGGAGGTCGCGCTGTCGTTCGAGGCTGTGCCAGGTGGTGAAGAACGGATCTTCTGGCATCACACGCTCCTCGCCATACCCGTAGATTCATTGTGGTCGCCGGTTTTGGCCGAATTGTCCTCTACTGCCAATGGAGTAGGGGTTGCGAGCTTCATGACGCCTTGATTACTATGCCGCCAAGCGTCGCGTGCGCGGGGCGTTTTGCCCCGGTCATGGAGGCGTGCCACCCCGAGGGGGTAGTCATGGCCGTCGCGTTCAATCACACTATCATCGCCGCGCGGGACAAGCAGGAATCGGCGTCGTTCTTCACCGCCCTCTTGGGGCTTCCCGGGGCGACGCCCTGGGGACCGTTCCTGATTGTGACGCTCGCCGATGGCGTGTTCGTCCAGTTCGCCGAGACGGGGATCGCCGAGATACAGATGCAGCACTACGCCTTTCTCGTTGATGACAACACCTTCGATGCGCTCTATGCGCGAATCGTCGCGGCGAGGGTCGACCATGCGGGCGATCCCCGCTGGACGACGCCGGGACAGATCAACACCAACCACGGCGGGCGGGGCGTCTACTTCCGCGACCCGGCGGGGCACGGTCTGGAAGTCATCACGCGCCCCTACGGCGACATCTGATACGGAATCCGTATGATTGCTTGCGTACGAAGCCGTTAGGCTGAGGCCCCGGCTGGATGGCCTCCGGCCACGAAGTCCGCCTGCGCGGACTGGGGCACTGATACCGCAAAGGTTCATGCGGATTCCGTATGCGTATGGGCGGGCGTGGTACCAATGCACCGCGCCCGCCCATACGCATAGCTCGCGCTACGTTACTCGTTCGCGGCGAGCGTGCGCGCCCGTTCGATCGCCTCTTCGATCCGCCCGATGCGAAAGAACGCGGCCTCCGGGAGCGCGTCGTACTTGCCCGCGAGGAGCGCCGCACAGCCGCGTACCGTCTCCGCGCGCGGCACCCGCTCGCCGGGGACGTGGGTGAACGGCTCGGCGAGGAAGAAGGGTTGCGAGAGGAAGCGGCGCAGGCGACGAGCGCGCCCATCTGGGCTGCCAGCCCGCGCATCTTTCGCCTCGGCGGCTTCCGGATAGCGCGCCAGGAGTTCGCGCGCCGCCTGCGCGACCCGCCGGTGCTCCTCGCCGACGATGGCGGTGGTGAGGAGGCGGGAAGCGGAGCGCGCCGGATCGACCGCCGGATAGAGCTGCAAATCGGCCAACTTGCGCGTCAGGTAGATGTGCGCGGCGAAGGCGCGGTCGAGTTCCGGCGCGGCCAGCAACGTCTCCTGGTCGATCGCCACGACGAGTTGCTGTACCGTATCGGTGGACGCCTGGGCGTGCGGCTGGAAGAACGGCACCTCCGCGCCCGGCTGCACGCAGGTAACCATCATGAGCTGGTGCGTGCTGCCGGTCAGGTTCTGGACCAACTCGCCTAACACGACCGCTTTCCCGACGCCCATGTCCCCGAGCACCGCGATCGTGCCATGACGCGGCAGCGGACAGAAGAGATCGACCGCCTTGATGCCGGTCTCCAGCAGGTCATCGGGTGTGGTGGGCGTGGCGGGCGTGTCGAGCGCGGCGAGGATCGCCGCGAGCGTCCGTGGCGTCGTCTGCCGCGTGCTCGGCTGGCCAGTGTCGGTGAGTGCGGAGCCGATGGCGAGGGGCGCGTCGCCGTCGAGGACGCCGCGCACGATGCCACCGGGTAGGTGCTGGATGACGCTGACGGTCGGCGCATCGGCGGTGTCCGGCCCGAGCGCCATCGCGTTCAGCACCGGCGGAAGACCAGTCGGGAAGCGCGCCTCGATCAACGCGCCACGCCTGTGGACGAGTTGGCCGATCGTGTCGGCGAACGCTGCAGGGAGGGGATGGCGCGTCGTGTCGTCCTGGGGCATGGTCAGCCTCCGTTCTTTCAAGAGTTGTCGGGCCGCGTGGATGCGGTTATTCACTTTCGTCACCGGCAGATCGAGGAACGCCGCGATCTCGCGCTGCGAGTGCTCGCCGACGTAGAAGAGGATCGTCGGCAGGCGCAACGCCTCGGGCAGGGTATCGAGCGCGGCGAGGATCGTCCGCAGCCCCTCGCGGCTTTCGGTCTCTTCCTCCACGCTGCGCCCGATGCTCGGCACCGCGCGTGCCTCATCGAGCGCGACCGTCGCGAGCCGTTGGCGGCGCAAGATGCGCCAGCACTGGTGCCTGACGATGCCGCGCAACCATTGCGGAAACTTCTCCGGTGCGGCGAGGGTCGCCAACCCGAAGTAGGCCGCGATGAACGCCTCCTGCGTCGCATCCTGGGCGAGGTGGCTGTCCCGCAGGATGGCGAGCGCGTACCCGAATGCCATCTCCTGATGGCGCATGACCAATGCGGTGAAACGGGCGACATCGCCCGGTGTCCCGTCGTGTCCCTTATCGTGCATAGGCCGCCTCGCCGTTTCAATAGTCGCGCGATCGCTTAACCAGAGAGTGCCATATTGCGGCGGTTTGCTTTACGGCCCTGTAACGTGTGCGTCACCGAATGAGTGCTCTCTAGTCCACCATCGCGGCTTGAAAAGCGTGCAGGACGTAATGAGGCATGCTAGAGCAGCAGGCAAAAAGATTGGCCCTTTCGGCGCGTTGGCGCAGTGTCCGGGGGGCGAAACCCCCGGCTACGGGCGCCAGGCGGCACCGGCGAAGTCCGCCTACGCGGACTGATACAAGGCAGGTTAATCATTCTGCACAGTGCTGTAAGTTAATACCCGATCGCGTCTGTGTAAAGGACGGGTGTGCGAGTCCGCGCGGGCGGACTTCGTGGCGGCGTGAGCCGCCTTCAGCCGGGAGTTTTAACCCCACGGCAACCCACGTTAGCATATCGCGGCGGCTGAATTTGCTGTCGCGTGAGCAGAAACACGCAGGAGACCGACGGCCTACGCACGCGCCATCTGCGTCAGCGTGGCGTCGAGGCGGGAGGCGAAGCGGGCGCGGTCGCGCGGGGTGAAGGCGGCGGGGCCGCCGAGACTGTCGGCACCGCCGAGGTCGCGCAGGTAGCGGTTAAGCTCGCGCATGGCGAGCGCGTCGCCGATACGGTCGGCGGTGAACTCGCCGCCGCGAAAGTCGAGGCAGCGCCCCCCCGCGGTCAGGCTCCGCGCGGCGAGAGGGATGTCGGCGGTGACCACGAGATCGCCGGGCATCACTCGCTCGGCGATCCAGTCGTCCGCTGCGTCCGGCGCGTTGCCGACACGGATCAGGGTCACGCCGGGCGGCACCGACAGCGGACCGTTCGCGACGACCGTCAGCGCCAGCCCCAGGCGGGCGGCGGCGCGGTAGATCAGCTCCTTGACCGGGCAGGCATCGGCATCGACGTAGACGTTCATGCGTCCCCCGCCGCCTCCTCGATCAGCCCCGCCGCGTGCCGGGTCGCGGCGGCGTGGATCGTGGCGATCGGCAGGCCGGTGGCGAGGGCGAGGGCGGCGCAATCGTCGTATTCGGGGACGGCGGCGACGATAATGCCGCGCCAGCGCTTCAGCTTGGCCCGCACCTCCCCCCAGGGGGTCGCGACGGTGGCGAACTCGCGCGCGGCCTTGCGGCGCTCGGTGCTGGTGAGGCGCACGCCGAGGGTTGTCGTCTGTTCGATGATCAGCGCGGCGAGTGCCTCGGCATGCTCAGGTGCCGCGAGGGCCGCGACGGCGATCGCGGGCCGCCCCTTCTTCATGATGATCGGCGTCAGCCAGGCGTCGAGCGCGCCCGACGCGAGGAGTTTTTCGAGCAGCGGCGCGTAGAATTGCGGATTCATGTCGTCGATGTTCGTCTCGATCAGCGTCACCGCGTCGCGCTCTTCGTCGATGTCGGGCGACGGTGCCGGGGTGGCGGTGACAGGAGCCTCGCCGCTCGTGTCGGCCTCGCCGAGCCAGAGGCGGAGGGCGTTCGGCCAGGGGAGTTCGCGTTGTCCGAAGCCGTAGCCGACCGCCAGCAGGTGCATTGGCGGGCGGCGGAACTCGGCCAGCGCCGCGACGATCGCCGCGCCGGTCGGCGTGACCAGCTCGCGCTCGGTCGGAGCCTCGCGCAGGGGCGCGCCCGCCGCCGCCAGCAACGCCAGGGTGGCGGGCGCGGGGATCGGGATGATGCCATGCTGCGAGCGGGTGAAGCCGCGCCCGTCGCTGAGCGGCGAGCAGTAGATCTCCTCGATCCCCAGCAGATGCAAACCCAGCGCCGCCCCGGCGATGTCCACGATCGAATCGACCGCGCCGACCTCGTGGAAGTGGACCTCCTCAACGCTCGTGCCGTGAATCTGCGCCTCGGCGCGGGCCAGCGCCGCGAAGATCGTCAGGGCGTTCGCGCGGGCGGGGGCGGGGAGGGCGCATTCCTCCAGCAGCGCGCGGATCGCGCGCCAGGGGCGCTGCGGCTGCGGTTGTGCGGGATCGAGGACGATGCTGACGCGCGTGCCGCCGATGCCGTGCTGGCTCACCCGCTCCGCCACGATCTCGTAGCCGTCGAGCGCGGGCAGCGCCGCGCGCAGGCCGTCCGCGAGGGCCGCCAGCGGCAATCCGGCATCGACGAGCGCGCCGAGGGTCATGTCGCCGCTGATGCCGCTGGGGGCGTCGAAGTAGGCAATCCTGGTCATGCGCCGGTCGGCGTGGTGGCGAGCGATGTGCGTCGGACGACCTGGATCGGGCGCGGGGCCAGGCCCTCTTCCTCGGCGCGCAGCTGCCCGCAGGCGGCGGCGATCGAGACGCCGCGCGACCAGCGCACCGTCGTGGCGATCCCGGCCTCGCGCAGGATCGCGGCGAAACGCTCGATCGCGTTGTTGCTCGGCGGCTGGAACGGCCCGGCGGCGGTCGGGTTGCAGGGGATCAGGTTGACATGGCAGAGGAGCCCCTGCAACTTCGCCGCGAGGATCGTCGCCAGCGCGGGCGAATCGTTCATGTCGCGGATCAGGATGTACTCGAAGGTGACCCGTCGGTGCGTCGAGTTGACGTAACGGTGGCACGCGCCGAGGAGTTCATCGACCGACCAGCGCTTGTTGAGCGGCACCAGCGAGGAGCGCAACTCGTCGGTCGGGGCGTGGAGCGAGACGGCGAGATTGATCGCCTGCGGCTCGGTCGCGAGCTTCTCGATCCCGGTGACGATCCCGGCGGTGGAGAGGGTGATCCGCCGCGCGCCGAAGTTCAGCCCGGCGGGATCGTTGATGATCCCGATGAATTTCATGGTGGGGCCATAGTTCGCCAGCGGCTCGCCCATCCCCATCAGCACCACGTTCGTGAGCGCCCGCCCGGCGGCGCGTGCGCGGCGGGCGAGGGTGATGACCTGGGCGACCATCTCCCCCGCCGTCAGGTTGCGCTCCAACCCGCCGAGCCCGGTCGCGCAGAAGGTGCAGCGGATCGGGCAGCCGACCTGACAAGAGACGCAGGCGGTGGCGCGGTCGGGGTAGAACATCAGCACCGCCTCGACATGGCGGTCGTCCTCGGTGGCGAAGAGGGTCTTGATCGTCTCCCCCTCCGGCTCCATCAATGTCACCTCGCGGACGTTGCGGTAGGGGACGAAGGGCAATTCCTCGGCCAGCCGCGCGCGGAGCGCCGCCGGGAGATTCGTCATCTCCTCGTAACCCTCGACCAACTGTTCGTAGGCCCAGCCGAAGATCTGCTTCGCACGGTAGCGCGGCTGGCCCCACTCCATGAGGCACGTTTCGAGTTCAGGCAGGGTGAGATCGTAGAGGCTGACGGTGGCGGGCGCTGACATGGCTCCTCGGCGCTCGTGGCGCGCGACGCTGCGTTCCAGATCGGGGGCAGCGGGGGGGCGCGAAAAGGACATAATATAGGGATTGTACGCTATCGGGCCGGACGTGGGCAACGCAACCGTTATGCGTTGGGCGCTCGCTCGGGCGGTTGCCGCGCTGCCCCGATTGACAGGGACGCGCGCAGTCGCTTATGAGTGTGCCGGATGTTTGGCGGAACGTGAGGGGAAGGGGGGGCGGATGGTGCGAATCCTGATCGGCGAGTGTAAACAGGAGGTCTCGACCTTTAATCCGGCACCGAGTCGATACAGCGATTTCACCGTGCGTACCGGGCAAGACTTCCTCGTCGCCCACCGGGGCGGGCGGTTGGAGGTCGGCGGCGCGCTCAGCGTCTTCGATGCTGCGCCCGACGTGAAGTTGGTGCCCACCTACAGCGCTCACTTCATCACCTCCACCGGGACGCTGGCCGCTGCGGACTGGGCGCAGATCGCCGCCGAATTTTTGTCTGCTGTACGCGCGGCCCCGCCCGTCGATGCGGTCTACCTCTCCCTCCACGGCGCGATGGCGGCGGAAGGGGAGGGCGACCCGGAAGGGTTTTTGCTCCAGGAGGTGCGGGCGATCGTCGGCGAGCGGATCCCGATCGTCGTCTCGCTCGACCTGCACGGCATCCTGACCGACCGGATGTTGCGCCATGTCGATGCGCTGACCGCCTTCCACACCTATCCCCACGTCGATTTCTTCGATACGGGCGTGCGGGCCGCGCGCCTGCTGCTCCGCATCCTCGCCGGGGAAGTCCGCCCGATCATCGCGGCGGTGCCGATTCCCGCCCTGGTGCGCGGCGACGAATTGATCACGGCCACCGGCCTTTTCGGTGCGTCGATCCGCGCCGCACAGGCGCTCGAGCGCGCGCCGCATGGCCTTGCGGCGGCCATGTTCATCGGCAATCCGTTCACCGATGTGCCGGAACTGCGCTCGAACAGCGTCGTGATCACCGATGGCGACCCCACGCTCGCAGCCTCCGAGGCGGAGCGGCTGGCGCGCGACTTCTGGGCCGTCCGCAAGTGCCTGCAACAACCGCTGACGCCACTCGCCGAGGCGGTGCGCCTGGCGCGGGGGGTGACCGGCACCACGATCATGGCGGACGCCGCCGACGCGACCAGTTCCGGCGCGTCCGGCGACAGCAACGCGATCCTGCGCGCCCTGGTAGAGGGCGGCTATACGGGTCGCGCGCTGATCCCGATCGTGGACGCGCCCGCCGTCGCCGTCGCCAGCGCGGCGGGGATCGGCGCGACGATCACGGTGCCGCTCGGTGGCAGCGTCGATCCGGCGCGTTGCTCGCCGCTGACGATAACCGCGCGGGTGCGGCTGCTCTCCGACGGGCGCTTCATCAACGAGTCACACGGGACGCTCTGGGAGGGCGGCGATACCGCCGTTCTCGAAGCGGAGTCGATTACGATCGTTGCGACGAGCCGGGCGGTCAGCCTCTACGATCGCTCGCTCTTCTACGCGCACGGCCAGGACCCGCGCCGCTTCGATCTAGTCGTGGTGAAGTCGCCCCACTGTCAGCCGCACATGTTCCGCGACTGGGCCGACCTCTACCTGAACGTCGATGCGCCCGGCTCGACCAGCGCGAACCTGCCCTACCTGGGACACACGGCCTGCGCGCGCCCGATCTTCCCGCTCGACTCCGAGGTGCCGTTCGCGCCGCACGCGCGCCTCTATCGGCGAGAGCGGTGAGAGCGCGCCTATGTGAGCGCGCGAATACGAGAAGAAGGGAATGACGATGCGCATTCGCGAGATCCGGGCGGCGGGGCTGCGCGGCGGCACACCCGAGGGCGGGTGGAGCAACGAACTGACCAACGAGGTCTGCGTCCACACGCTGATCGCCGTGCATACCGATGAGGGGCTCATCGGGGTCGGCAGCGTCTTCACCAGCGACGCGCTCGTGCGGGGCGCGCTGGAGGTGCTCGAACCGCTCTATCGCGGCGAGAACGCGCTCGAACCGGAGCGGGTCAGCGAGAAGCTGCACCAGCACACCTTCTGGCAGGGGCGCGGCGGCGCGATCACCCACGCGATCAGCGGCATCGACATCGCCCTCTGGGATCTCCTCGGGCAGGCGACCGGGCAACCGGTCGGGCGACTGCTCGGCGGGCGCTATCGCGAGCGGGTGCAGCCCTACGCCTCGGTCCTCTTCGATGAGCCGGGGCCGCTCGCCGCGCGCCTGCAAGCGCTCCAGGGGGCGGGCTTCGCCGCCTTCAAGCTCGGCTGGGGGCGCTTCGGACGAGAGAGCGCGGCGTGGGACGAGGCGACCGTGCGGGCGGCGCGCGAGGCGGTCGGCCCCGACACGCAGCTGATGGTCGATGCGGGGGCGAGCGACGCCTTCTGGCGACAGGGTTTTAAGTGGGCGCTGCGGACCGCAGGGATGCTGGCGAGCTACGATGTCGCCTGGTTCGAGGAGCCGTTGTCCCCCGATGCCCTGGACGACTACGTCGCCCTGCGCCGGGCCACGCCGCTGCCGATCGCCGGGGGCGAGGTGTTGACACGCCGTCAGTCGTTCGCGCCCTGGTTGCGGCGCGGCGCGCTCGACATCGTGCAGCCGGACGTCACGAAGGTCGGCGGGATCAGCGAGGAGCGGCGGATCGGCTGGCTGGCGCAGGAGTGCGGCGTGCGCTTCATCCCGCACGGCTGGAACACCGCCGTCGGGCTCGCCGCCGATCTGCAACTCGCCTCGGCGTTCGCGACCACCGATCTCGTCGAGTACCTCATCGACTCGCCCTATCTGGACGAACTCTCGGGCGGAGCCTGGCAGTTGGATGCCGACGGGATGCTCGCCATCCCCGCCACGCCCGGCCTCGGCCTGACGCTCGATCCCGAGGCGGTGGCGCGCTACACGGGCGGGGCGCGGTTGCTCGAACGCTGAGGCTGCCGGAAGGCCGGTACCCATCGTTGGGTGTGAACTGCTTGCCCGATACTCTTTCCTATCGACATCAGGAGTCCAACCGCCAGCCGGTACTTAACGTGCCTTCTTGACAGCGCATGCGGCGCTCGCTATGTTCTATGCACACGATTGCATAGCCGGGCGTTGTCCGACATGCGGGGCGTGAACGAGAGGGGCGAGGCGAGTGTCGGGGCGGGTCGCATCGATCGAGGATATCGCGCGCGTGGCCGGGGTCTCGCCTTCCACCGTCTCGCGCGCCCTGCGCGACGACGCGCGGATCAGCGTGGAGACACGCGCGCGCGTGCGGCGACTCGCGGGCGAACTCGGCTATGTCCCGAACGGCGTCGCGCGTGGTCTGCGGGAGCGCCGCACCAACACGGTCGGTCTCGTCGTCACCTCGATCGCCGACCCCTTCTGGGCCGATGTGCTGCACGGCGCGGAGGGAGCCGCGCGCCCTTCGGGGATCGGGGTGCTGCTGAGCAGCGCTTACGAGGATCCGGCACAGGAACTCGTGGCGATCGAGCGCTTCTATCAGCACCGCGTGGACGGTATCCTGATCGCCGACTCGCGCCTCGGCGCGCGCGACGCCGCCCGTCTGACCTCTGTTCCCGTGCCGACGGTGCTGGTGAACAGCCAGGTGGATGAGCCGCGCGAGGGGTTGCGTTCCGTATCGATCGATGATTACGCCGGGGCACAGCTCGCGACCGAGCATCTGCTGTCGCTGGGGCATCGCCGGATCGGCTTCCTGGGCGTGGGCAATCGTCCCCGCTCGCATCGGCGGCGCTCCGAGGCGTGGCGGGCCGCGCTCCGCGCCGCCGGGATCGCGCCCGATCCGGCCTGGCTGGTCGTGCCGGACGCCGATACCTCCCTGGAGGACGATGCTGCGGCGGGCGAGGCGCTGTTGCCGCGCCTCCTCGATGCCGGTGTCACCGCGATCAGTTGCTACAACGACATGGTGGCGATCGGGGCGCTGGTCGGTTGCCGGGCGCGCGGCATCGCCGTGCCGGACGAATTGAGCATCGTCGGCTTCGATGATGTGCCGATCGCGCGCTACGTCGCCCCGCCGCTGACGACGATCCACCAGCCACGCGCCGAACTCGGCGGGCGGGCGATGGCGCTCCTGCTCGATCTGCTCGCCGGCGAAGCGGGCGCGGACGCGGTGATCACGCCGACGCTGGTGGTGCGCGGGAGTACAGGACCAGTCGGCAGTCGGCAGTCGGCAGAGGGTGATCGTGCTGAAGCAGCGGCATCCGTTCAGCCGCCGCGCCGCTAACGACTTTTCTGCCGACCGCCGACCGCCAACTGCCGACTATCAGGAGGCGTCATGGACGAGCACGCGATAATCCGACTCACGACGGCCCAGGCGACGATCGCGTTTCTCAAAGCACAGTACGTGGCGCGCGATGGGGTGGAGACCGCGTTCTTCGCCGGGATCTTCGGCATCTTCGGGCACGGCAACATCGCCGGGATCGGGCAGGCGCTGGGGCATATGCCGGAGTTCCGCTACTACCAGTCGCGCAACGAGCAGGCGATGGTCCACGCGGCCACCGCCTACGCCAAGACGAAGAATCGATTGCAAACGCTCGCCTGCACCTCCTCGATCGGGCCGGGCGCGACGAACATGCTGACCGGCGCGGCGACCGCCACGATCAATCGCCTGCCGGTCCTCCTCCTCCCCGGCGACATCTTCGCGCGCCGCAACGTCGCACCGGTCTTGCAGCAGTTGGAGTCGGAGGGCAGTCAGGATTTCTCCGTCAACGACGCCTTCCGCCCGGTCAGTCGCTACTGGGATCGGATCAACCGTCCCGATCAGCTGCCGACCGCTCTCCCAGCCGCCCTGCGCGTCCTGACCGACCCGGCGGAGACCGGCGCGGTCACGCTCTGCTTGCCGCAGGATGTGCAGACCGAGGCATTCGACTACCCGACCGCCTTCTTGCGGCGACGGGTCTGGGCGATCCCGCGCGGACGTCCGGATCGGGCGGCGCTGACCGAGGCCGCCGCGCTGATCCGGGCGGCGCGGCGACCGCTGATCGTCGCGGGGGGCGGCGTCCTCTACAGCGAGGCGACCGGGGCACTGCGCGCGTTCGCCGCGCGGACCGGCATCCCGGTCGGGGAGACGCACGCCGGGAAGGGGGCGCTGCGCTACGACGATCCGCAGGGCGTGGGCGCGATCGGCGCGACTGGCACGCTGGCCGCGAACCGCCTCGCGCACGATGCCGACCTGGTGCTCGGCATCGGCACGCGCTGGAGCGACTTCACCACCGCCTCCAAGACCGCCTTTCAGTATCCAGATGTCCGCTTCGTCAACATCAACGTCGCCGCGTTCGACGCCGCCAAGCACCACGGCCTGGCGCTGACCGGCGATGCCCGCGCGACGATCGAGGAATTGGCGACGCTGCTCGCCGGGTATCGCGTCGCGGACGATTATCGCGCGGAGGTCGCTCGCCTGCGCGACGAGTGGGACGCCGAGGTGGACCGGATCTACGCGATCCGCAATACACCGCTGCCGAGTCAGGGGGAGTTGATCGGCGCGGTTAACGAATCGGGCGACCCCGAGGGGATCATCGTCTGCGCCGCCGGGAGCCTACCGGGCGACCTGCACAAGCTCTGGCGCGCGCGCCACCCGAAGCAGTACCACCTCGAATACGGCAATTCGTGCATGGGCTACGAGATCGCGGGGGGGCTGGGCGTCAAGATGGCCGCGCCCGACCGCGAGGTCTACGTGCTGGTGGGCGACGGCAGCTATCTGATGATGTCCTCCGAGATCGTCACGGCGGTGCAGGAAGCCCTTAAGCTGACGATCGTCCTCCTCGACAACGACGGTTACAAGAGCATCGGCGCGCTCAGTCGGTCGCTCGGGCAGGAGGGGTTTGGCACGCGCTACGCCTACCCGAGCGAGGGCGTGTTGCCGGGCGACGAGGCGGGTGCCGCCGCGCGCCCGCTGCCGGTCGATCTGGCCGCGAACGCGCGCAGCCTCGGCGCGCGGGTGATCGCCTGCGAGACGTATGCAGACTTCGTGGCGGCACTCGGCGAGGCGCGCGCCGCCACGGAGACGACGGTGATCCACATCCACAACGATCGCTACGTCGGGGTGCCGGGTTACGACAGCTGGTGGGACGTGCCGGTCGCGGAGGTCAGCGAGTCGGCGGCGGTGCGGGCGGCGCGCGAGGAGTGGGCCGTTATGCGGGCGAAGGAACGCTCTTTCTTGTAGAGCACGTACGACAAACGATTCATGATGGCATGCGGACGGGGCGTGCCGAGGCTGTTGCACCGTCGAAGCGATCCGGCGGGCGAGGAGAAGGGAAGAGCGGTGGTGCGATGACCGGAGGGTGGCGGATCGGCAATGCGCCCTGCTCGTGGGGGGCGCTGGAGTTTGATGGATTGGCTGGGGAGCCGATCGGCGCGGCGCGGATGCTCGATGAGCTGCGCGATACCGGCTACACCGGCACTGAATTAGGCGACTGGGGCTTCATGCCGACCGCCCCCGACGCCCTGCGCGACGAGCTGAACCGCCGCGAACTGGCGATGATCGGCGCGTTCGTGCCGGTCGCGCTGCGCGACCCCGACGCCCACCGCGCGGGCGAGGCGGCGGCGCTGCGCGTGGCGCGGCTGCTCGCCGCCACCGCCGCCGATGGCCCGGAGGCCGAGCGACCGTGCCTGGTCCTGGCCGACGAGAATGGGACCGTCCCGGCGCGGACGAAGGGGGCGGGGCGGATCACGGCGGAGCAGGGCCTGAGCACGGCGGAGTGGCGGACCTTCGCGCGAGGGGCGGAGCGGATGGCGCGCGCGGTCCGCGCGGAGACGGGGCTGCGGACCGTTTTTCATCATCACTGTGCCGGATACGTCGAGACGCCGGACGAGATCACCCGTTTTCTCGATCTGACCGATCCGGCGCTGATCAATCTCGTTTTCGACACCGGGCACTATCTCTACGGCACGGGCGACGACGATCCGCTGGCGGTCCTGGCCGGGCTCGATCGTTTCGCCTCGCGGATCGGCCACGTCCACTTCAAGGATTGCGAGCCGCACGTCGCCACCGAGGCGCGCAATGCCGGGTGGGACTATTTCGCGGCGGTGCGGCACGGCGTCTTCTGCGAACTCGGGCGGGGCGCGGTCCCCTTCCTCAGCGTGACGGAGCGGCTGCGCGCGCAGGGTTACGCCGGCTGGATCGTGGTAGAGCAGGATGTGCTCCCCGGCCTCGGCACCCCGCGCGCGAGCGCCGCGCGGAATCGGGCCTATTTGGAGGCGCTAGGGTTGTAGGTGGGGGAGTAGTCGGCGGTCGGCGGTCGGCAGTAGTGGCGCGGTGCCGATAGCTGGCAATAGCTGGTAGCAAACCCCCTACGGACTACAGACTACGGACTACCGCTCTCTGCCGACTGTCGAGTGCCGACTCGTTACTCGCTCCCCGGCATGATCTCGTGCCGCACGGTGCCGCCCTTCTGCGAGGTCACCGTGACTGTCAGCGGCCCATCGGCGCGGACGAGCCATTCGGCGCGCGCCTCGTTCTTGAGGATCGTGGTGCCGAAGCTGAACGCCCAGCCGGTCGCCTGCGCGCGCCCTTCCAGGTGGCCGAGGGTTTGCTTCGCCTCGCCGAGCAGCACTTCCGCGCCCGCCCCGGTGAGTTCCGCCGTGACCGGCTGCGCCACGCCGAGCCGCGTCGCCTTGTCGCTGATGTTCGTCGGCAGGAAGCCCTCGTTCTCCACGGTGATGCGGACGACGTGCAGGCCGGGCGCGACCGTCTCCGTCTCTGCCTTGGCGATCCGCACGCGCGGGGTGATCGCCGCCTGGCGCAAGACGAAGGCGTGGTTCTTGGCGCATTCCTCTTGCAGGAATTTGGGCGGCGCGTTCTGGCGTACCTTCTTGCTGTGCCAGCCGCCGATCTCGATCGCGCCGAGCTGCGGGTGATCGAAGGGTCGCCAGCGCTCGAAGCCCTCGCCGCCGAGATTTTCGTCGAGCCAGCGGAGCAGCTTCAGGCCGTCCTCCTCCGTCTGGTCCTTGGTGTGCCACGGCCCCTGCCAGCGCCCCTCGATCCCCGCGCGCCCCTCGATGTCCCAGAGTTCCGGCGCGAAGCCGAAGAGGCCGAGGCCGTCCCAGGTCCACTCGATGAAGCCGCCCGCCGCCGACCGGGTGCCGCGATCGTCGATCGCCGGGTAGGTCTCGTAGACCGAGCGGCAGGGGTAGCCGACAACCTCCTCGCCCAGCTCGCCGATCCGCTTGTAGAGGGCGAGGTCGCGCTGGGGGAGTTCGCTATCGGGGCGCGAGCTCGGCATGCGGAAGAGGACGCCGCCGGTGGTGTGGTAGTTCTGGATCATCGCGATGTTGGGGTGCGCGATTACGAAGGCGGTGAGGGCGCGCGTCTCCGGCTCCGAGAGGGGATACGGCCCCGCGCCCGCCTGCGAGGTCGCCCAGTTGCCCGGATAGTTGCGATTGATGTCGAGGCTCATCTTCGCCGGGGCGACCTTCAGCGGCCCGCCGTGATATTCATGCAGGACGCCTTCCGGGATGACGTGGTAATAGCTGCCGCCGCGCTCGTCCGGCGCGCGCTTGAGCATCAGCCGGTCGTCCTGCGCTGAGACCTTCCACTCTCCCTTCGGATCGGGGACGCGCATCGTCAGGATCAGGCCATCGCCGTCGAGATCCTCCTGGCGCAGCCCCGGCTGATCCTCCTCGTAGGGGTAGGCGCGGGTGCTGGAGCGGAGGGTGTAGGGGGTGGTGAGGTAGCGCTCCGCGCCATCGGGGTTGACGCGCGGCAGGACGTAGAAGGTGCGCGTATCCACCAGTTCGGTGATCAGTTCGTCCTGCCCGTACTTCGTCAGCAACTCGTTGATCGAGTAGAGCGCCGCCGCCGAGCCGGTGACCTCCCCGGCGTGCATGTTGGCATCGATGTATTGGGCCGGTTTGGTGTCGGGCGCGCCGGTCGCGCCGTTGGTGATCGTCAGGCACCAGATGTCGCGCCCCTCGTGGCTCTGCCCGATCGACGCGACCCCGGCGAGGGCCGGGAAGGCGTCGGCGTAGCCGCGCAGGATGGCGGTCAATTCCTCATACCGATAGAAGCGATCGAAAGAGACGGTCGGCGCGTTCGCCATGCGTGGCTCCATCCTCTACCCCTGCGGGCGCTAGGCGGCGTGTCGGTGGGTGGGCTCTGGACAAGCAGGATACCCGGCGTGGGCGCGGCGAGCAAATAGTGTGTCGGGGTCTGCGAGAATCGGCCCCTGGTGCGGCAGGCGTCATTGAAGCGGAAGCGCTCATGGGCGTACACTGGATCGTGATGACGCATGGATCAGGTCTCGGATCGGAGCCGGATGCTACAGCTACAAGAACGACTCGCGCCGTTGCGCGCGCGCACGGGCATGGATGAACTCTCGTTCCGTCTCACCGCCCTCCTCGGTCAACCTCCCCTGATCGACGCCACCCTCCGTCTCTTCTCGGCGGGGATCCTGCCGCCGCAGGCGCGTAAACGCTTCCTCTTCGCCGGACTCGAGGCGCATGAATTGGCGCGTACCCTGCGCGCGATCCGCTCGCTCGGCGATTGGTCCGGCGCATGGTCCGCCGAGGCCCGTCGTCTGGAGATTCGCGCCCTCGCTGCGGAGCTTTCCGATGCCCCCGAGGCGGTCGCGCGCGCGGCGCGTTTCTGGCACGCGGCGTCGCTCGCCTATGGCTTCGCCGGGACGGCGGTCGGGGTGGCGACGACGACCGATGCCACCCTTGAGGAGGCGCGAATGGCCGCCTTTCGCCGCGCCGCGCCCGGCCTCGATCCCCCCGCCGAGGCGGTCACACTCCCCTGGCGCGATACCCCCCTCCCCGCCTGGCTGCGTCGCCCGGTGGGGCCGACCGGGCCGACGCCGCTGGTCGTCCTCTTCAACGGGGCGGGGATCGTCAAGGAGGAGATGACCCTCTGGGGGGAGGCGTTCCTGGCGCGTGGCCTGGCGATCCTGGCGTTCGACGGGCCGGGCTGCGGCGAGTTGCGCGGGCGCATGGCGACCGACCGGGGGCAGGAGGACATCACCGCGACGATCCTCGCCTGGGCCGACGCGCACCCCGCGCTCGATGCCGATCGGGTGGGGCTGCTCGGCGTCAGCTTCGGCGGGGCACAGGTGATCCATCATGCGGCGCGCAATCCGCGCGTCGCCGCGTGCGTCTCAGTGACCCCGCCGTTCGATCCCGCATCATACGTCGATCGCGTCCACCAATTCGTGATGGCGGAGATCGCGGCGCTCGTCGGCGCGACCAACGCGGCGGAGATCGTGGCCCGCGCCGGTGAGCTCTCCTGCGTCCCCTTTGTCAACGATGTGCATTGCCCGACGCTGACCATCGGCGCGGCGATGGACACGATCCTGCCGCCGACCGAGGCGGGCCGCCTCCACCACGCCCTGCCCGGCCCCGATAAGACGCTGATCTATCTACGCCGGGCCACGCACATCGGCCTGTCGCACATCGACGTCTGGACCGTGCTCGCGGCGGAGTGGCTGGCGGTGCGGTTGCTGTCGCCGGTCACGGCTGCGTAGCCATTACGCGATGATCGACAGATGGTGCCCGATCGTCTTTTGTTCCAAAACACTGGCCCCGACACAAGGTCGGGGCCAGTGACGTTGCGGGGGTCAGCGCGTCTGACCTACTCGGCGTGTGACGAGCATGGCGATACCACAGACGATCGCCGCCGTGATGCCGACAAGACCGATATCCACCAGGACAAACGCCCAGCTTTCTGCGGCCTCGCCACTCAAGAATGTCGCCGCACCGCCTGCAAGGAGTGTTAGGAGCGCTGAAACGACCCAGCGCGTTCGCATCGCCATGATCCGACTCGACAGCAGTCCGATCAGCGCACCCGCCACTATCGGGAAGATCTCGCCCATCGCTCGCTCCTTTTCCGGGTGTGCCCGGTCCGGCGACTTGCCTCCATTGGCCCTCCCGCGCTCTCGGCTTACTTTATAGCACACCGCCTGGAGCGCACAAGTCATCCCCGGTGCGCGCTGCGCCCTGTATGCGGCGCCCGAAAGGGAGACACGCATCGGGTACTCGCGCCCGGTTGCGTTTCGCCCGGCGATACGCCTTTTCGCGTAGCTCGGGTATCCCTTTACCGGCGCGGAAAGATGCGGCGCATGGCTCGTGCGATGAGGCCCGGACCGCGCCCAACCCTGGCGAGTTCGCCCAGGAATTCCTCGGCGGCGGGATCGAACTCGCGCGAGAGGATCGTGACCTCGGTGAGTGCGGAATTGGCGACGCGCGGACTGGCGCTGACCTCGATACTGCCGCCCGCGCCGTGGAAGCCGATCGCCGTCAGCGAATCGCTGCTGAGGGCGAGCCCCCAGTCGCTTTCGGGGCCGAAGAATTCGCGCGCCAGGCGTAGCACGCGGCGCGGCGGGAGACTGGTCTCCGTCCCGTAGCGCGCCACAATCCCCTCCTCGATGATGCCGCGATGCGCTTGAATACCGCTGGGCGTGCCCGCCTGGCGAGGCCGACTCGCTCACCGGGGCCGCGAGGCGGAAGGGTATACCGCCTATTATCGATATACCGGACCGGCGCTCGATACGCGCCGATCACGCGCGGAGTGCTCGGTCGGTGGAGTGCCCGATAGCGGGCGATTGCAAGTGCTGTGCCAGGATGGCATGGATCGCGTGTCGCTACGGCTGGAAGCGCGACAGGTTCCGTGTGCCGTGTGCGGTAACGCAGTGGCGCGGTCGTGTCCGGGCTCTCCCTCGAGGATAGGAACGTGCATCGGACCTTCGTCGCCCGCAAAAATCCCGCGCTCGGTCGCTCTGCCTTGTGCGCCACGCGGCAGCACCACGGCGACCGATGGCGTCCCCATTGCGAATGGTGATATATAACGGCGTACCCGTCGGCATATGCCAACGGGTACGGGTTGTGCCGTCAGGGTGCGCGGGGCGACTCAGCCCTTGACGGCACCGGACAGCAGGCCACGCATGAAGAGGCGACCGAGGGCGAGATAGACGAACACAGTCGGCAATGCGGCGATCACCGCGCCCGCCATCTGAATGTTCCATTCCACGAAGTAGCTGCCCGCCAGGTTCTGCACCGCCACGGTGACGGGCGCGAGCCGGGGGTTGTTCAGGATCAGCAGTCCGAGCAGGAAATCGTTCCAGACGCTCGTGAACTGCCAGATGCTCACCACCGCGAAGGCGGGGAGGGCGATCGGCAGCATGATGTGGCGGTAGATCCCGAAGAAGGTTGCCCCGTCGATCTTCGCCGCGTCGACCAGTTCGTCCGGCACACCGAGGAAGTAAGAGCGGAACATCATCGCGGCGATTGGGATGCCGAAGATGCAGTGGGTCAGGATCAACCCCGGCAACGTACCGTAGAGCTGGAGCATTTGGAGGGTCTGCACCAGCGGCAGGAGCACCGCCTGATAGGGTAGGAAGAGCCCGAAGAGGAAGAGGGTGAAGATGATGTTCGAGTAGCGGAAGCGCCACTTCGAGAAAATGTAGCCGTTCAACGAGCCGATCAACGAGGAGATGATCGCGGTCGGGATGGTGATCTGGAGGCTGTTGAAGAAGTTCGGGGCGACGCGCCCCCAGGCGGTGCCGAAGCTGCCGAAGTCGAGACCGGTGGGGAGTTCCCACATCGTCAGGACGCTCACATTCTGGAAGGGCTTGAAGGCGGTGATGACCAGGACGTAGATCGGCAGCAGGAAGAAGAGCGCGAACGCGATCAGCACGAGGTAGATCGCGGTGCGGCTCCAGAGGCGACTCAGCGAGAGGGTCACTGGTTCTTCTCCGCGCGTGCGCTGAAGATCATGTAGGGCACGATCAGCAGCAGGGCCAGCAGGAGCATCACGAAGGCGATCGCCGACCCTTGCGAGAACTTATTGCTCTGGAACGTTGTCTGGAACATGAAGAGGGCTGGGGTATCGGTCAGGAAGCCCTGGCCGCTGGAGGTCATCACCACCGTGATGTCGAAGAGGCGCAACGAGTAGGTGCCGAGCAGGATCGCCGCCGAAAGAGTCACCGGCGTCAGCAGCGGGATGATGACGTGCCGGTAGAGCGCGACACCGGTGGCCCCGTCGATCGCCGCCGCCTCGCGGATCTCGCCGGGAATACTCCGCAGCCCGGCCAGGTAGAGGGCCATCACGTAGCCGGACATCTGCCAGGTGGCGACGATCGTCACCGCCGCGATGCCGATGCGCGGGCTGGTGTACCAGTTCGACTTCAGGAAATCGAGATGGGCGTATTCGAGGAGGCGGTTGATTCCCGACGCCGGGTTCATCAACCAGCGCCAGGCGACGCCGGTGACGACCGAGGAGATGGCGAAGGGAAGGAGGAAGATGGTGCGGAAAACATTCTCGCCACGGATCCGCTGATCCAGGAGCAATGCCAGCGCGAAGCCGACGACAATGCACTGGGTCATGAAGAGGGTGGCGAAGATCGCCGTGTTCCGCAGATCGATCTGGAAGCGCGGGGTCGCGAAGAGGGTTTGGAAGTTGCGGAGGCCGACGAAGACGTAGGTCGGCAGGGCATCATTCCAGTTGACCAACGAGATATAGCCGGTCCAGGCGATGAAGCCATAGATGAAGACGCCCACGGCGAGCATCGAGGGCAGGAGTGCCAGGATGGCGACCAGCATGTCGCCGCGTGGCAAGACGGATCTCCGGCGCGGCGACCGAGTCGTGGTGGGGGCGAGGACGGCCTCCCGGCCGCCCTCGCGAATCGTCTCGCCCTGGGCCATCAGCCGACCCCCGCATCCTTGGCGATCCTGACCAACTCGGCCTGTGTCGCCGCCACGTCGCGCTTGCCCGAGAAGGCGTTGAGCGTGTTGACGAAATCGGTCATCCAGCTTTCTTTCGCCGCCGCCCCGTGGTTCACGCTCGGCAGGAGTTCGTTGCTTGCGAAGTCGGCGATCGCCGTCTGCTGGTAGGCGTCGTAGAGACTCTTGTCCGCGTCGTTGCGCGCCGCGATCGAGCCCTTGATCGGGTTGAAGGCATCCTGCCCGGCCTTGGAGCCGCAGACCTTCAGCCAGGCGAGCGTGGCGTCGCGGTCCTTGATCCCCTTCGGCAGGCCGAATGAATCGGCCAGTACGCCGTAGCGCCCCTTCGAGCCGGGGGTCGGGACGTAGCCGAAGTCGGCGAACTTCTTCGACTTGAAGGTGCCGTTGGTCCAGTCGCCATTGATTGTCATGGCGGCGGTCCCCTTGATTACCAGATCGGCGGTGTCGCCGGAGTCGACGCTGGGGAAGTTCTGGTTGGCGTAGCCGAGCATCCGCTTCAAGGTTTCCAGCGAGGCCGCCACCTTCTTCTCGGTCCAGGCGAACTTGCCGGTCCACAGGCCGCGATATTCGTCGGGGGCGAGCGTGCCCATCAGCACCGTCTCGAAGATGTGCGAGACGTGCCCCGGTGCTGCTTCGCCGATCGCGAGGGTGTCGATTCCCTTCGCCTTCAGCTTGTCCGCTGCGGCGAAGAATTCATCGAAGGTGTTCGGTGCCGCGATGCCGTTGTCGGCGAGCACCTTCTTGTTGAACCAGAGTATGTTGGAGCGGTGGATGTTGACCGGGACCGACCAGAACTTGCCATCGTTGGAGGCGATGTCGATCAGCTGCTTCGGGAAGACCTTGTCCCACCCCTCGCTCTTGAGGAGATCGTCGAGCGGCTCCATGCGGTTCGCGACCACATGGGTGTCGATCAGCTCGCGCCCGAGGTGGACCTGGAACGAGTCGGGCGGGTTGTTGCCGAGGAGTCGGGTCTTCAGCGCCGCCTTGGCGTTGCCGCCCGCCCCGGTGCCGCCGGAGATCGCCGCGTTGACGATCTCGACCTTGGCGTTCGCCGCCGTGTAGACCTTCTAGAGGGCGTCGAGTGCCTCGACCTCGCCCGGCGAGGTCCACCAGGAGTAGATCTCGAGCTTGCTGCCCCCGCCGCTGGCCGCCGGACTCGCGGCCCCCGGCATGCCGCACGCGGCCAGCGCGCCCATACTCACCGCCCCCGCGCCGAGCACCAGGCCGCCGCGCAGGAAATCACGTCGTTTAAGTCGTCGATCGAACATTGCTCCCTATCCTTCCCACCCACACAATCAGACAGTTCATTGACATAGGGCGATCCTGGCCCCAGCAAACACCGTACACCGCAGCACGGGTGCAGCACCCGACGGGAAGCTGTACGATGGAGTTGCCAAAAAGGCGGAGCGTACAGCGGCACACGCTCTCGCAACGATGCGAATGAGGCATACATTACCGCCCGCCACATGATGAGAGACGATCGGGCTCTATGACGTTGATCAACTTCTGGTAGCGCATCGCCGGTGTGCAGATATTGTATCGGTAGCCTATTGGCCTGTCAATCGGTAAGGGTTTCGCGCTGATGTCCTATCGGCTCGCTGGGCGGGCACGCGCTGATGTGGCGGTTTTATCCGGTTCGTTGCATACTTATGGCATGGCGTTGACGGAAACGAGTAGGCTGGCGCGACGGTAACAGCGAATCCGCGTATGGTGCGAGGCGGATCGGTTCGACCCCCGAAAATCTTTCCCGAGCCGCTGACCGAACGGGGCATCGCCCCCCAGTAGGCTCAGCCGGGTGCATCGCCCGTTATCCCGATGGGGGCGTCCGTCGCTACGGCCAGGATTCCCCGCAGAGTGATCGGCACGCCCGAACGGGCACGCCGGTCGAACGAGGTGGTACCACGGGTGTGCATGATGGATGCGCTCGTCCTCAGGTGAGGATGGGCGATTTGCGTTTAACCGGGTCGGCGTGAGGCGTGCCAAGGGCCGCACTGGCTGGTGCGTCGTACGTGTCGGCGATAGCTGGCGATGGCTCATGAAGGGCACGAGGAGGGGACGATGGTCGGTGTGGCGAAGGGGACGTTCGCGGAGGTGTCCAATAAGCCCGATTTCCCGGCGCAGGAGCGTACGACGCTGCGGCGCTGGGCCGATGAGGGGACGGTCCAGCGGTATCTGAAGCGCAACGAGGCGGCGTCGGAGCGCTTCTCGTTCATCGACGGGCCGATCACCGCGAACGGGCTGATGGGGGTCCACCACGCCTGGGGCCGCACGTATAAGGACCTCTTCCAGCGCTTTCACACGATGCTCGGCAAGCGCCAGCGCTACCAGAACGGCTTCGACTGTCAGGGGCTCTGGGTCGAGGTCAACGTCGAGAAGGAGCTGGGGCTGCGCTCCAAGCGCGACATCGAGGTCTACGGCGTCGCCGCGTTCGTGGAGCGTTGCAAGGAACGGGTCTGGAAGTACGCCGCGCTGCAAACAAAGGCGTCGCAGCGCCTGGGCTACTGGATGGACTGGGACAACTCGTACTATACGATGTCCGATGAGAACAACTACACGATCTGGGGTTTCCTCAAGGAGTGCAGCGAGCGCGGCTGGATCTACAAGGGCCACGACGTGATGCCCTGGTGTCCGCGCTGCGGCACCGGCCTCTCGGAGCACGAGATCGTCACCGACGGGTATCAGGACCGGACGCACACCAGCGTCTACGTCCGCTTCCCGATCACCACACCGGGACACGAGGGGGAATATCTGCTGGCCTGGACCACCACCCCCTGGACCCTTTCCTCGAACGTCGCGGCGGCGGTCCACCCGGAGTTGACCTACCTGAAGGTGCGCCAGGGCGATGCGATCTACTACGTGGCGCAGGGCGCGGTGGGGACGGCGATCCGTGGCGCGCACGAGGTGTTGGCCGAGTTGCCCGGCAAGGAACTCCTCGATCTCACCTATCGTGGCCCCTACGATGAACTGCCCGCCGTGTCGGATGTGCGGCACCGCGTGATCGCCTGGACCGAGGTCAGCGCCGAGGAGGGGACCGGGATCGTCCACATCGCGCCCGGTTGCGGCAAGGAAGATTTCGCCCTCTCCAAGGAATACGGGCTCGACGTGATCGCGCCGCTCGACGAGTCGGGATTCTACGTGCAGGGCTTCGGCTGGCTGACCGGCAAGGAGGTCGGCGAGGTGCCGCTGCTGATCACCGCCGATCTGGAGCGCAAGGGGCTCCTCTACCGGATGGAGGATTACACCCACCGCTACCCGACCTGCTGGCGCTGCGGCACCGATCTCGTCTTCCGGCTGGTGGACGAGTGGTACATCAGCATGGAGGAGTTGCGCGGCCCGATGATGCGCGCGACCGAGGAGATTCGCTGGCTCCCCGGCTTCGGCAAGGACCGCGAGCTCGACTGGCTCCGCAACATGGACGATTGGATGATCTCCAAGAAGCGCTACTGGGGGCTGGCGCTGCCGATCTACGAGTGCCACGCCTGCGGCACCTTCGAGGTGATCGGTTCCGAGACCGAACTCAAGGAACGCGCGGTCGCGGGCTGGGACGAGTTCGCGGGGCACACGCCGCACCGCCCCTGGATCGACGCGGTGAAGGTCGCGTGCCCGCAGTGCGGCGGGGAGACGAGCCGCATCCCCGATGTCGGCAACCCCTGGCTCGACGCGGGGATCGTCCCCTTCTCCACCCTCGAGTATCGGCACGATCGCGAGTATTGGCGGCAATGGTATCCGGCGGACTTCATCACCGAGTCGTTCCCCGGCCAGTTCCGCAACTGGTTCTACTCGCTGCTGGCGCAAGGGGTGGCGCTGACCGACGAGCGCCCCTACAAGGCGGTGCTCGGTTTCGGCCTGTTGCGCGACGAGCAGGGTCGCGAGATGCACAAGAGCTGGGGGAACGCGATCGAGTTCGAGGAGGGCGCCGAGACGATGGGCGTCGATGTGATGCGCTGGCTCTACATGGCCGGCAATCCCTCGACCAACCTCAATTTCGGCTACGGCCTCGGCGACGAGGTGCGGCGGCGGTTCATCCTGCCGCTCTGGAACAGCTACGCGTTCTGGGTAACCTACGCGCGCCTCGATGGCTTCGACCCGCGTGCGCCACGCGTGCCGGTCGCTGAGCGCGCCCCGCTCGATCGCTGGATCCTGGCCCGCCTGAACGAGACGACCCGGCAGACCCGCGCGCGCCTGCTCGACTTCGACGCGCAGGGGGCGACGCGCGCCGCCGAGGCGTTCGTGACCGACGACCTCTCGAACTGGTACATCCGGCGCAGTCGCCCGCGCTTCTGGCGCAGCAGCGACGACGCCGACAAGGCCGCCGCGCACGCGACCCTCTACGAGACGCTGGTGACGCTGGCGCAACTCCTGGCCCCGATCATCCCCTTCCTGACGGAGGAGATGTACCAGAACCTGGTCCGCTCGTTCGACGAGTCGGCCCCGGAGAGTGTCCACCTCTGCGACTATCCGGCCTACGATCCGGCCCTGGCCGACGCGGCGCTGCTGCGCGACATGGCGACGACGGTGCGGATCGTGGAGCTGGGACGGCTCGCGAGGACGAAGGCGGAGCTGCGCGTCCGGCAACCGCTGGCGCGGATGCTCGTCCACCTGCCGCCCGCCGATGCCGCAGGGTTCGCGGGACTCGTCGGCTTGCGCGAGCAGATCCTCGATGAGCTGAACATCAAGGAGATCGCGCCGATGGCGCAGCCGGAGGACTACGTCACCTACGAACTGCGCCCGAATCTGCCGCTGATCGGCAGGAAGTACGGCAAGCAGATCCCGGCGATCCGCGCCGCGCTGGCGAGCGCCGATGCCGCCGCGCTCGCCCGGCAGGCCATCGCGGGGGAGACCGTCACCCTGCCGCTCGCCGACGGCACGACGCTGCCCCTCGCGCCGGAGGAGTTGCTGATCGACACGCGCCAGCGGGGCGGCTTCGCGCTCGCCGAGGATGGCGGCTACGTCGTCGCGCTGGAGACGGAGTTGACGCCGGAACTGCGCCGCGAGGGGCTGGCGCGCGACTTCGTGCGCCTGGTACAGGAGGCGCGCAAAGACGCGGGGCTGCGGATCGAGGACCGGATCCGCGTCACCTACAGCGTCCCGGCCGGGGGCGAGGCGGCGGCGGCGATCGCGGCGTTCGACGCGGTCATCGCCGGGGAGACGCTGGCCGACCTGTTGCGCGCCGGGGGGCCGGAGGAAGGGGCCTTCGTGGTCGGGGCGAGTGGCGATGGTATGCCGACGACCCTGGGCGATGAGGCGGTCAGTTTCGGTTTAGTGCGCGCCGGGTCGTGAGTTGTGTGGGATGGGGGTCGGCGGGCGGCATGGCCCCCACACGACCCACTTGCTGCCCTGGCCCAGCCGCCGCTCGCTGGCGGTGAGCGATTTTTGCACTGTGCGGAAACCTTCGTGCGGTATACTGCGTCAGAAAAATGGGCGCGGTTCGCATACCGCACGGCGTCGGTGATATTGGTCGTGAGCATGGGAAGGAGTTGCGATGGCGAATCGCCGCCTGCTGCCTATCGGGGCGTTGATCGTCAGCCTGATCGTCTTCGGTGGGGCGCTCGCCTTCGCCCTGCAACCGTCGCCGAGTACCGCCCTCGCGAGCCCGACGGTGATCCAGGCGATCGTAACGCCGATCCCCGGTACGATCGTTGCCGTGGCGGCGAATGGCATCGCTACCAGCCCGCCGATCGCCGAAGCAACTGTGACCGCGACAGTCGCGGTCGCCCCCACCGCGACTGTCGCCGCCGCGCCGCCGAGTCCCACCAGTCCCCCGATTGTGGCGACGCGCGCCGCCTCGGTTGTCGCACCGCCGATTACGGCACCGCCCGTCGCGGTCGTGCCGACGGTCGCGGTCATACCGACAGTCGCCCCGGTTGTGCCGACGGTGGCTCCGGTGGCCCCGGTGGTGCCGGTCGCGCCGACCCCTACGACCGGTGTTTCCGCAGGGGCGTTGCCACCGGCGACCACCCCCGCCGCCGCGCCGCCGCCGAGCAACCCGGCGGTGATGCCGCCGACCGCGACCCCACTCCCCGCGCCGGTCCCGACGAAAGCGCCGCCCGCCAATATCCCGCCGGTGACGTCCGGTGCCGCGCCGCGCAATGTCGGTCTCCCGATGCGCGTGATCATCCCGAGCATCGGGGTCGATGCCTCGGTCGAGCAGGTCGGAGTGACCGCCGACGGGGCGATGGATACCCCGGCGGACCCGTGGAATACCGGCTGGTACGCGCCCGGCGTCAAGCCCGGGCAGACGGGGAATGCGGCGATCGCCGGGCACGTCGATTATCACGGGATCGGCCCGGTCGTCTTCTGGGATCTGAACAAGTTGGCGGTCGGGGCCGAGGTACTGGTGGTAACCGATGCCGGGCAGACGCTCCGCTTCACGGTGCGGGGCAGCGAGTACTACACCGATGACAACGCGCCCTTGCTTGACATCTTCGGCCCGGCGAATACGGTCGATCTCAACCTGATCACCTGCGGCGGCACCTTCGATCCGGTCACGCGGCACTACGATCAACGCCTGGTCGTCTTCACGTCGTATGCGGGGCGGTAGGCGGCGGGCGGATCGGCCATAGCGGCCAGCGTCGCCACCGTCGCGCGGAGATCGGCGGGCGATATCTGTCTTCCCGGAGTCTCAGGCGACGGCGAATGGTGGCTCGCCGAGTGCGGCGCGCTGCGGCGTGCGCGACACCCACGCGATCTGCGTGCAACGCATCAGCAGCGGCGCGCCGATCGTCGCGTGGTGGCGCATCTTCACCGAGATGATCGGCGGGAGGCGCTGATCCGTCGTCGCATGCCGCGCTTCCCCGCGACACGGCCCCGGCACAGCGCTGTGCCGGGGCCGGATTATTTCATTGTCATCAGGTGGTCCCTATGAAGCATTCGATTGCGGGGATCAGGGCGTTGATGTCGGATCGTTGAATATGGAATCCCTGTGAGGGAGTTGTAGGTATCGTATTTAGTACGAAGAGTTAACATGTCATGGTTCTAGGCTATGGGCTGATCTTGATGCAGTTCGCCCCGTTGCACCCCTCGTAAAGGGGTTCGGAAAGGCGAATGGTGGATAGCATAGCGCGGGGCGACGTTCGATTCTGAAGCCCCGCGCTAGAAACGTTGACTGGTGCGTTATCGAACGTTGACGACCAATACCTGCACGGCATTATTGCCGTAGCCGAGACGATTCCATTCCGGCTGATCGGGCTGGGTCGCGCCGGTCGCGTCGGTCGCACGGGCGCGGATGACGTGGCGCCCCTGCTCGCTCGCGCCGATCGTCCACTCGAACGACCAATCCTGCCAGACACTTTCGGCCACGGCGGGGGCGACCCGCGCGGGCTGCCACGCGCCCGCGCCGTCGAGGCTCACCTCCACCCCGGTGATCGGCCCGGCCCCGGACCATGCTTTGCCGCGAATCGTGACCGTACCCGGCGTGAGCGGCTGCGAATCGTCCGGGATGGTGATCAGGGCGCGCGGGCGCATCGCGCGCACCGGTTCCCAGTCGCGGTCGGGCCATTCGAAGACGTAGGACTTGGTCTGGAACTGTCCCTCGTAGGGAGTCGTCAGCAGTTCTATCCGCGAGAGCCACTTCACGGAGCCCATGCCGTACCAGCCGGGGACGACGAGGCGGAAGGGCGCGCCGTGATCGGCATTCAGCGGCTCGCCGTTCATCCCCCAGGCGATCAGGACACGGGCGTGCGGGTCGAGCGCCCGTTCGAGCGCGAGGCCGCGGACGAAGTGGATGTCCGGCCCGCCCTTGTATTGCCCGTGATCCGCGCCGGTGAAGGCGATGTCCGTCGCGCCCCCCTGTGGCGCGATCCGTTCGAGGACCGCCCGCAGCGGTACCCCGGTCCAGGTGGCGGTGGCGACCGCCTGCCCGGTCCAGGGCTCGCCGGTCGGCAGCGGCATCAGTCCCACGCGCCCGTTGCCCGCGCATTCGAGGGTGACGGTGATCGTCTCCTCGCCGAGCGCGCGCAGCTCGTCCAGGCCGAGTGTCAGCGGCTGCTCGACTGCCCCGCCGATGGTGATCGTGCCATCGTGCGTCGGGAAGGCGAAGTTCGAGCGGACGTAGTGCAGCGGGGTCGGGGTCAGCAGATCGCGCATGCCGTCGAGCGGGGTTTCCGCGTTGAATGGCGCGCCCTTGACCATCAGAAGGTTCGAGCGGTCGGGCGTGGTCGGGGTTGTGGACATACGATGGCGCTCCTTCTTATAAGCACGGCGGTCGGTAGCCGGGTCTTCCTACAGGGCGTGATTATCCCACGTCATGCGCGAATCGTGATGGTGATGTAGTTCCCAACGAGAGATGGGCCGTGCGCAGACGGCGTGTCAGCGTGCCTGCGACGCCTGGCAGGCATTCGAGGTTTACGGCGGTCACAGCAGCGTCACTCGGCGACGACCGTCAATTCGCGGGGCGAGCGCATCAGGTTCTCGCCCCCGTCCGGCGTGACGAGAACCACATCCTCGATTCGCACGAACGCGCGGTCCGGCAGGAGGACGCTCGGCTCGACCGTGAAGGTCATCCCGGCGGCGAGGATCGCCTCTTCCCCGACGATGAGGGAGGGCCACTCGTGGCAGTCCCGCCCGATGGCGTGGCCGAGGCGGTGGGTGAAGGCAGGGCCGTGGCCCGCCGCCTCGATCGGCCCGCGCGCCACGCGGTCGGTCGCCGCGCAGCTGATGGCCTCGGCGCGCATCGCCGCGATCGCCGCCCCCTGCGCCCCGATGATGAGATCGTAGACGGCACGGGTGGCGGCGTCCGGCTCCCCCGCGAAGACGGTGCGCCCGAAATCGGAGCAGTACCCCTCGCGGACGAAGCCGAAGTCGAAGGCGATCCCCATGCCGCGCGCCAACGCGAGATCGTTCGGGGCGCTGTAGGCCGCCTCGCCGCGCCCGCGCCGCGACGATCCGCCGAGGAAGAGGACCGCCGTGGGGAACGAGACCGTCTCCGCGCCGCGCAGACGCCCTTCGCGCGCGATCGCCGTTGCGATCTCGCGCTCGGTGATGCCCGGCTGGAGTTGGGGGAGGATGGCGGCGTAGACCTCGTCGGTCAGGCTGGCGACGGCGCGCATGGCGCGGAGTTCGTCATCATCCTTGATCGCGCGCAGCCGGGCCAGGAAGGCGTCGGTCGCGGAGACGAAGCGCGCCTCGGGCAGCATCCCCTGGAGGGCCAACAGTGTCCCGGCGTGGGCGCGGTCCGGCACCGCCACCGCGCCGCCATCGGTGTGCAGGCTACGCAGGGCGGCACGCAACGCCCTGGCATAGTCCACCGGCTCGCCGAGGATCAGCACCTCGCGAATCCAGGGCTTGCTGGCGGCGTCCGCACGGATACCCTGGCCGCCCATCTGCGCGGCGACGACGAGCGGGCCGTGCAGGGCGTCGAGGTAGATCCCGGCCACCATGTCGCCCGGTCGGTTAGTGACGGTCGGGCCGGGGCGCTCGAAGCCGAGGCCGGTCAGCCACGCCGCATCGTTGGAGAAGGGGAGATAGAGGATGCCGATTCCCTGCCGCGCCATCTCCGCACGGGTCCGCGCGATCCGCCCGACGTAGTCCATCGCAGGCTCCTTGCCGCTCCGACAGCGTCACGATCGAGGAGCGGAGGCACCGATGCCGCCGCATGCGATCGTCCGATCGCAATGCGGTGTTCGCATGTTCCGCTTGTTCGCTTTGTCAACGGTGCTCGGGAGCATCGTAGCGGCTCGGGCGATCGGCGTCAATGCCCGTCGACGCTGATCCGTAAGTACCAGAGCCAGAGACCGGCCCCGGTCGTGGCGAGCAGCAGGAGGGCGATGGCGAGCTGGGCGATCCGTCCGCGCCGCCACAGGAGCGCCAGCTCGAAGCCCGCTCCGATCGCGATCACGGGGAGGAGATAGAGGGCATAGCGGACATACACGTTCAGCAACAGCCCGGCCAGGGCGAAGAGGATCGCCACGAGCCACCAGAGGGCGCTGGTCAGGCGCAGGCGCTCGCGATCGGGGGTACCACGCAGGAAGGGGAGCGATCCGAGGGTGAGCAGCGGCGGCCAGAGGTAGTAGTAGCCCCATGCCTCGCGCCAGTAGCCGACAAGGCCGCCCCGGATCAGCGCGGGGATCGTGCTGACACGATAGCCCTTGAGGCCGAGGATGCCGTCATCGATCGCCCCGCCGACGCGCCAGGTGCGTGGCCCACCATCGCCGCCGAGTTTTTGCCCGAGCGTATCCCCGCCCTTGGAGAGCATATCCGCCGCGACGAGTCGGTAGAGGAGGGCGAAGGCGAGCGCCCCACCGAGCAGGACTGTGACGAGGAGGATCGGCCAGGGGCCACGGAAACGCGGGCAACGTGCGATCCCGAAGAGGACGAGCGCTCCCCCCAGTGTGACGGCGGTCAGAACGAATTCGCCGGGATGCGAGAGGAGGCCGAGGGTGATGAAGATGGTCAGGGTGGCGGCGACGATCGGGCGACGCAGTTGGTCGTAGCCGAGGGCCAGCAGGGCGAAGATCGCCGTGAGGCACCACTCCCCGAACATGTTGGTCGCGATCCCCCAGGAAAAGGGGAGATAGGCCATCGGGACGATGCCGAAGACGATCGCCGCGAAGCGCCCCGCCAGCGGCAGCCCGGTCGCCTTGCGCGCGACGAGGTAGACGAGGCAGAGGCGGGACGCCTCCGCGAGCGCGATGAAGAAGAGGATAGAGGTGATGACGTCCGGCATCAACAAGCTGAACGGGCGCATGAAGAGGTAGGCGGTCGGCGGGTAGACCGTCGTGCGGGTGCCCCACTCGCGCGATTCGACCATCAGCAGGAGTTGGCCGTTGCGGTTAACATCGTTGTAGCGGTTGGCGTGGAAATTCAGGTCCACCACGCGCATGTGCGGATGGAGATCGCCGCCGAAGTGTGCGACGAAGAGGAGCGCGGCGAGCAGCAGGGGCCAGCGGAGTTCTCCCGGCCCGATCCGCAACCCGGCGAGCCGAGAGAGGGGCGGCAGCGCGAGGCGCAGCACGATCAGCAGGACGAGTCCGACCAGCGCGGCGCGCACGAGGCCACCGGTAGCGACCCAGATCGCCAGCCAGGGGCGATTGACGAGGAGGAGCCCGGCCCAGCCGAGCGCGACGAGCCCGCCGACGAGTCCCGCGTCGCGCGGGCCGAACCCCGCGATCCAGGCGAAGAGATAGGCCAGCAGCGCCAGTCCCCAGAGGATCAGGGCCGTCCGCTCCGGTGGCAATTGGATGCCGGTGTCGCCCGTGGGGATGACGGTGACACGGCTGAGCACTACACCGAGCTGGCGGGCGTCGCCGCTCGGCTGGAACACCTGGCTGCGGAGGGTGATCAGCAGATCGCCGCTCGCCGTCGCGGACGCCGGGATGTCCACGGTGTACTCGGCCAGCCCTGCCACGAGGTCGAAGCGACTCAAGGAGATGCCGTTGACGAGTACCTCCACGCTCGGGCGCGGATTGGCGCTCCCGGCCATCTGGAGGCCCAGGCGGTAGGCCCCGCGTCCCTGGCCGGGGAGGCGGATCTGGCTGTCGCCGGTCGTCCAGCGATATTGGCCGAAGTCGGCCCGCTCCGGGTCGTTCATCCGCACGACGTACGGCTTGTCGTCGGTGAGAACGCCGACATGGATCGTCTGACCGAGGCGGACCTGATAGGCCAGGAAGATGAGGATCGGGGCCAGCACCACCAATGCCAGCCCGTAACGGGCGTGCAGATGGCGGCGGATCGTGCCGAGCAGGGCGGGTTGCAGGGGCTTTAATCGCTGTATCACGGCAGGAATCCTAGTGGATCACCGGGGGCGCTGCAAGGCGCGGCGCGATTGCGGGAGCGCGCCGCCGGGGCGCATAAAACTTTCCGCGCGCTCGCGCATTGTTCCTCGCAGCACCGGGTCGCACCTTTGCGGCCCGTCGAACGAGTGACGGGGGAGGCAACCATGTGGCGTAAGGCATTCCTGACGGCAGGAATCGCCGCTGCGATCATCGCGGCGTGTACCTTCGCGTTTCGTCCCTCGGTCGGCGCGGTCACGCCGGTCTACGCGGCGGCGACCCCGGCGGCGACGGTCGGCGACCGGCGCACGATCAGCGTCAGCGGCCAGGGGCAAATCGCGGTCGCCCCCGACATGGCGACGATCACCTTCGGGGTAGAGTCGAGCGGCACCGATCTCGTCGCCACGCAGGGTGACAATGCCACCCGCACCCAGGCCACGATCGACAAGCTGAAGGGGCTGGGGCTCGACGCCAAGGACTTGCAGACGACCGGCTACAACGTGCAGCCGCAGTACGACAAGGATCAGCGGCTGACCGGCTACCGGATCACCAATACCGTCCGTGCGACGGTGCGCGACCTGGCGAAGCTCGGCGCGACGATCGACGCGGCGGTCGGGGCGGGGGCCAATCGGGTCTACGGGATTGGCTTCGACGTGGCGAACAAGGCCGATGCGCTGAAGGGCGCGCGGGGGGCGGCGGTCGCGGACGCCCGCCAGAAGGCCGAATTGTACGCGCAACTGACCAACACCACCCTCGGCGGTGTGCTGACCCTCTCCGAGACGGTGGCGACCCCGGAATACCGCACGACACAAGCGGCTCCCGCCGCCGCGTCCGCCGCCACGACGCCGATCGAGACCGGCCAGGGCTCGGTCACGATCACCGTCAGCGTGGTCTACGAGATCCAGTAAGCCGCCGCGAGCCTTCCAGCGACGACGCAACCTGGCAGACCAGCGCCCGGCGGCCCCGCGAGTGCGGGGCCGCCGGGCGTCTCTTGCCGTCACGCGGCCACGATCTTAAGAACTGTTTCCAGCAGTCACGACACAAGATGGCCTCGGGCGGTGTTTACCGTTTGAGCGCCCCAACTACGGGGTGCCATGTGCTGTTTCCTGACTGCGGGGCGTGCGCTTGCGGCGACACATGCTCGGCTTTTGCACGCATCGTATAGTTGATTTGTGCGGGCTGGCACCGTCCCTCGAATGATGCGTACATGAGCACGACGGCGCGGGCAGCTTTGTCCGCATCGCCCCTCGATGACGGTGAAAGGAGCGCGAACACGATGGTCGCGGCGATACGAGATCGGGCCGGTGCGGGAGCGCCCGCCGCCCTGGAAGCGCGGGAGATCACGCGCAGCCTGCCGCTCGGGCGGGAGCGGATCGATATCCTGCACGGGATCAGCTTTCGCATCGAGCGCGGCGAGTTCGTGGCGATCATCGGGCCATCCGGCTCCGGGAAATCGACCGTGCTCGGCATCATCGCCGGACTCGACTCGCCGACCGGCGGGCAAGTACTGGTCGATGGCGTGGACATCACCGCGATGGGCGAGGCCCAACTGGCCGATATTCGCAATCAAAAGATCGGCATGATCTTCCAGGCGTTCAATCTGATCCCGACGCTGACCGCACAAGAGAACGTGGAAGTGCCGCTCTACGTCGGCAAGCATGAGGGGTCGCCCGCCGCGCGCTCCAGGGAAGTCCTCGAACTGGTCGGACTGGGCCATCGCCTCGATCACCGCCCGAACCAACTCTCCGGTGGCGAGCAGCAGCGCGTGGCGATCGCCCGTGCCCTGGCGACCCGTCCGGCGATCGTGATCGCCGACGAGCCGACCGGCAACCTCGATGCGAAGAACAGCGCCAACGTCCTGGAACTGATCCGCGACCTGCGCGAGCGGACCGGCACCACCTTCATCATCGCCACGCACGACCCGAGCGTCGCCGCCGCCGCCGAGCGCGTCATCCGCATCTTCGATGGCCGCGTCGTCGGCGACGGCACCCCGGAAGCGGTCGGCATCAGCGAGGCGGCGGCGGCGGAGAGAGTTGGCGAAGTCGGCAGTCGGCAGTCGGCAGTCGGCAGAGAGGAATCGGTGGTTGGCGAACGCTAGCTGGCATAGGGACACGATCGAGACGCCGCACGCGGCTACGAGGCTTTGCGCCGCACCTCTCTTTCTGCCGACTACCGACTGCCGACTGCCGACTTACCTGGAGGCACCCTTGTGAAAGCAACCATGTACGCCCGGTATCCGGCCCGCTCGCTGGTACGCGGCGGGCAACGTACGCTGCTCGCCCTTTTCTGCGTCGCGGTCGGCGTGATGGCGATCGTCGGACTCCAACTCGTCGGCGGCATGATCCGCGATGCGCTGGTCGGCAACGCTCGCGCGATCAACGGCGGCGATCTCTCCGTGCGCGTGATCAACGAGCTGGCCCCGAGCGATCTGGCGTTCTTCGACGACCTGAAGAAGCGCGGCCTGCTCACCGATTACAGCGCCGCCTATACCGGCGCGGTCCAGCTGCCGAAGCCGGGCGGCGGTCGCGCCAACGTGCAATTCCTGGCGGTCGATCCGGTGGTCTACCCCTATCCCGGGCAGCCGGCCCTGACGCAGACGACCGGGGGGGATTTCCAGGGCCTGTTGCGGACCCCCGGTAACGCCGTGATCACCACGACGCTGGCGAACACGCTGGGGACGAAGCTTGGCGACACCGTGAAGATCACGGTTGGGACCGACAATCGGCAGTTCGAGGCCAGGATCGTCGGGGTCATCGAAGCGAAGGCGACGCTGGGGCAGGGGGAAAGTCTCTTCGTCTCCCTCGACACCCTGCGCGCCGCCGCGACCACGCCGCTCTCCTACACCGAGGTCTATGCGACGACGCCCGATGCCGCGAGTGCCGAGCAGGCCAAGAGCGAGGCGACCGCGCGCTTCACCGGCGCGGACGTGCAGACGGCGGATGGCCTGCTGAAGCAACTCAAAGACAACATCGAGCAGTTGAACCGCTTCCTGGTCATCGTCGGGCTGCTGGCGCTGCTGATCGGCGGTGTCGGCATCGTCAATACGATGCAGGTGCTGCTGGCACGACGGCGGGTCGAGATCGCGATGCTGAAGACGACCGGCTATCAGCGGCGCGATCTCTTCCTCCTCTTCGGATTGGAGGCGGCGATCCTGGGGTTGCTCGGCGGCATCCTCGGGGCGCTGGCCGGGATCGGCGTCGCCGCCGCCCTGCGCGTTCTCTTCGAGCGCGCCTTCCAGTTGATCCTCACCTTCACGGTGGAGCCGACGATCGTCATCGGCGGGATCGCGGTGGGGCTGGTCACGGCGCTGATCTTCGGCCTGCTGCCGATCGTGGAGGCGGCGGGCGTACGGCCCACGGTGGTGCTGCGCGAACTGTCGGAGGGGCGGACGTGGCGGGGCACCCTCGGGCAGATCGGCCTGCTCGCCCTCCTCTCGGTCCTCTTCGCGATCCTGGCCTCGTTCATCATCGGCTCGCTCCAGTGGGGCGTGATCGCGGTCTATGCCACGTTCGCGGTCCTCGGCCTGCTCAGCCTCGGCTTCGGCGCGATCGTCTACGCGATCGGGCGGCTGCCGGTGCCGGAGGGCTACTCGCCGCGCTATCTACTGCTGGTCACCCTCGGGGTCGCGGTGGCGGCGGGGATCACGCTGGTGCCGGATCTGCGCGGCGTCGGCATCCTGTTGCTGGCGGCGACCCTCTCCGGCTACCTGATCGTGCTGGCCCCGCGCGCGTGGAAGATCAGCACCAAGATGGCCTTCCGTAATCTGGGGCGGGCGCGCGGGCGCACCACCACCACCCTCCTCGCCCTGTTCATCGGCGTCTTCGCGGTCGGCGTGGTGCTGGTGCTGGGGCAGGGGGTGCGCGAGACGATCAACACCTTCATCGCCAATCAGGTCCGCTACAACGTGATCGTGCTGGCACCGCGGGGTGAGGCCGATGTCGTGAACCGTGCGCTCAATGCGCGCGGCGGCGACGTGCGCGCGCGGCAAGCGGTGGAGGTCGCGCCGCTGACCACGCCGCAAGACATCAACGGCACGTCGATCGGACAACTGATCGGCCCGGTCGATCCCAACGCCTCGCAGGGCGGGCCGGGCTCGCCCGCCTTTACCGTGCGCCAGCTCAGCGGCATGCAGGGCTACGACCTGGCAAGCGGCCAGCTACCCGAGGTCGGGACCGCGCCGGAGGCGATCGTTGATGACAAGGGGCCGGCCGGGCGGATGCTCAACGCGAGCGATGCCGGGACCGACAATATCATCGTCGATGCCTCGCTGCGCGGTGCGCCATTGAAACTGAAACCCGGCGACAAGCTGACCCAGCGCAACGGCATCACCGGGCAGAGCCGCACGCTGACGATCGTCGGCTTCTACAAGGCGACCGAGTCGGGCTTGAACACTAATCTGGTGCCGGTCTTAGGCTCGGTCGAGGCGACGCGCGGGATCGGCGGGGCCAGCACGCAAGGGCTCTGGTATCTCCAGGTCGCGGCGAACGCGACCGGCGGCGTGACCGACGCCCTCTCGGCGGCAGTGCCGCGCGCCCAGGTCTTCAATCTGGCCGATCTGGTGGCGCAGGTCGGCCAGGTGCTCGACAACCTCCTGCTGATGATCACCGCCATCGCCTCGCTGGCCCTCTTCGCCGGCGTGGTGATCATCGCCAATGCGGTCGCGCTGGCGATGCTGGAACGACGGCGCGAGCTGGGAATCATGAAGGCGGTCGGCTACACGAGCGGGCGCGTCCTCGGCGTGGTGCTGATCGAGAACGGGCTGATCGGCGCGCTCGGCGGGTTGCTGGGGATGCTGCTGGTCGCGCTCGCCACGTTCGCGTTCAACCGCTTCGCCGGGCTGGAGATCGGCGTCGGCATCGTGACCACGCTCGGTTTGATCGCGCTGGTCGCGGCGGTTGCGCTGCTCGTCGCCGCGCTGGTCGCGTGGGGCGCGACGCGGGTGAGGCCGCTGGAGGTGCTGCGCTACGAGTGAAGTTGGGCAGTAGGTAGCGTGGTGAGCGGCGAGCCGCGCCTGCCGGTCGCCCGCGCGGCACGCTGCGCGGGCGGGGCGGCATGAGGACGCTGATCTTCCTGGCGAACGTTGCTGTCATCGCGCTGGCGATCGTCGTGGCGGCGGCGCTGGCGTATTGCGGCGGCTGGCTCGTCGCGCAGGAATTCGTCCGCGAGTACAAAGACAGCCCGTATGCGCTCATCGGTGCCTCGTTGATCTCCATCGCCGCCGCCATCGGCGCGGGGTTATCGTTGGGGGCGGCTGCACACCCCGCATATCGTCGCTCGCTGACCGTGCTCGCCACGCTCGCACCGCTTCTCGTCGCACTCATCACAGTCGTCATTCTGCTCCTCGAACTGGTGTAGCGAGGCCATCGTGGGTGGCGAGCCGGGCGGGCAAACCGTGTCTGCCCGCCCGGCTGTTTCTCGGTCTCCCCCACGCCGACCCCTTCGCGCGACTTGTAGGGGTTTCGACTCCTTGACAAACAAATAGGGTGGTGCTACATTTACTGCGATGGATTTGAATACAATGGAGTAGAAATGCCTACCCGCAGCGTCGCCCCCGCTGCCCTCGAATTGAACGCCGTGGTCGCCGTGGACGTCGTCCTCTTCACCCTGCGTGAGGTCGAGGCGATCGACGATGTCTGGCAGGTGCTGCTGGTGCAGCGCGACGACGCCGCCTTCGCCGGGAAGTGGTCGCTGCCGGGGGTGCTGGTCCGCGACGACGAGACCTTCGCCAACGCGGCGCGGCGCGCGCTGCGGACGAAGGCCGGGCTCGACGCCACCGATTGGTATCTCGAGCAACTCGGCACCTTCGGCACGCCGGATCGCGACACGCGCGGGCGCGTCGTCTCGGTGGCGCACGTCGCGCTGGAACGCGGCGACGAATTGGAGCTGGTGCCGGGGGGCAGTGTCCTGCGGGCCGCGTGGGTGCCGGTGCGCCGCCTCCCCGCCGAAACGCTCGCCTTCGACCATGCCGAGATGTTGCGCGTCGCGATCAATCGCACCCAGGCGAAGCTGCGCTACTCCTGGGTCGCTTTCCAGCTCCTCCCCGAAACATTCACCATCCCCGAGCTGCGGGCCGTCTACGCCGCTGTCCTCGACCCGGCCCTGCTGCGCCTCAATACCGGCAACTTCAAGAAGGCGTTCGCCTCGCTCTTCGCGTCGGGTGCGCTCGTCGCGGTGGGGCAGCGCGCCGCCGCAGGCCGCGTGGGCCGTCCCGGCGATCTCTACCGTTTCCAGGGGCCGCTGGTCGGCACCTGGGGGCGCGAACTCCCCTGGCAACATGGCGGGCCGACAGGGTTCGGGTGACGCCGCCTGCCGTGGATAGCGGGTTGTGGGATGACCGACCGGTCGGGAGCTGGTCGGGATGGAATGGAGGGTAGGGCCATGTCCGATCTCATCGTCGTCGGGTCCGGTGCTGCCGGTCTGGCGACGACACTGGCCGCCGTCGAGCGCGGGGCCACGGTGACGCTGCTGACCGCCGGGGCGCTCCTCTCGGGATCGAGCCCCTGGGCGCAAGGGGGCGTCGCGGCGGTCGTCGCGGCGGATGACAGCCCGGCGCAACACGCCGCCGATACGCTGGCGGTGGGCGCGGGGCTGAACGACGCCGAGGCGGTCGACGTACTGACGCGCGGCGGCCCTCGCGTGGCGCGCGAACTGATCGCTGCGGGGGTGCCGTTCGACGGCGGGCCGAGCGGCCCCGACCTCGCGCTCGAAGCGGGGCACGGACGGCGGCGGATCCTGCACGCGGGGGGCGGCGCGACCGGTCGCGCGGTGACCGAGACGTTGCTGGCCCGCGTGGTCGAACACCCGCTGGTGCGCGTGCGCCCGCAGAGCCCGGTGCAAGAATTGCTGAGCGATGCCCACGGTCGGGTCGTGGGGGTGCGGGCCGGTGGGCAGACGCACGAGGCGCGCGCGACGGTCCTGGCGACCGGCGGCTATGCCGCGCTCTGGGCGCGCACTACCAACACGCCCGATAGCCGGGGGAGCGGCCTTGCGCTCGCCTATCGCGCCGGAGCGACGCTGGCCGATCTCGAATTCGTCCAGTTCCACCCGACCGCGCTCGTCCTGCCGAGTCGTCCCGCCTACCTGCTGAGCGAGGCGTTGCGCGGCGAGGGGGCGCTGGTGGTCGATGCCCAGGAGCGCCCGGTCGTCGATCCGCTGCTGGCGCGCGACATCGTGGCGCGGGCGGTGGCGCGGCATCGGCGCGATGTCGGCCCGGTCTATCTGTCGCTGCGCGGGCTCAACCCAGGGTTCGTCCACGAGCGCTTCCCGAACATCTCCGCGCACCTCCGCGCCTGGGGACTCGATCTCGCGCGCGATCTGCTGCCGATCGCGCCCGCCGCGCACTATTGCATGGGCGGCGTTCGCACCGACAGCGCCGGGCGCACCGACGTGGCCGGGCTCTACGTGGCCGGGGAGGCCGCCTGCACCGGCGTGCAGGGCGCGAATCGCCTCGCGTCGAACTCCCTGCTCGAATGCCTCGTCTTCGGACGGCAGGCCGCCGAGGCCGCGCTGACCGATGCTCCCGACGATCGCGCCACCTGGGCGAGGGTGGCCCTCCCCGTTGGCGTGCCAACCGAGGCCGCCCCGACCGTCGCTGCCGGTGTCGCGCCCTGGGATGCGCTCGGCGATCGCCTGGACCGCGACCTCGGCGTGGAGCGGGACGCGCTGCGTCTGACCGCGCTGCTGGCCGATCTTGCCACTGAGGTGTCGCCCGCCCAGGCCGACGCGGCGCTTGTGGCGACCCTCACGGCGCATGCCGCCCTGACCCGCCGCGAGAGTCGGGGCGCCCACTTCCGCACCGACGCGCCCGCCACGGACCCGCACTGGCGCGGGCACATCCTCTGGCGGCGTGCTGAGCAGGGGGACGTTGTCGCCCCCCGTTTCGAGGAGATTGCGCGATGACCGCGACGTACACCGCCGACACGACCCTGTTAAGTGCCCTGGAACAGAACGCGGGGGTCCGCGCCTTGATCGGGCTGGCGCTTGCCGAGGACATCGGGCGCGGTGACCTGACGACCGAGGCGACCGTCGCGCCGGACGCGACCGCCGTGGCGGAGATCCACCAGAAGGCTCCCGGCGTCGTCTGCGGCCTGCCGGTCGTGGCGCTCGTCTTCGCCACGCTCGACCCGCAGATCACGGTGACGGCGCTCGCGCCGGAAGGTTCCTACGGGGATCGCCGCACCGTGGCGCGGATCGCAGGGCCGGCGCGCTCGCTGCTGACCGGGGAGCGGACGGCGCTGAACTTCCTGCAACGCCTCTCCGGGGTCGCCACCGCCAGTCGTCGCGCGGCGGAGTTGGTGGCCGGGACCGGCTGTACCGTCCTCGACACGCGCAAGACGACCCCCGGCCAGCGGGTGTTGGAGAAGTACGCGGTCCGCATCGGCGGCTGCCACAACCACCGCGCCGGGCTCGATGATGGGATCCTGATCAAGGAGAACCACATCCGCGCGGCGGGTGGGATCACCGCCGCCGTGAGGGCCGCGCACCGCCGCACCGCCCCGATGCAACTGGTGGAAGTGGAGGTGACCAACCTTGCGGAACTCGATGAGGCGGTCGCCGCCGGGGCCGACGTGATCCTGGTGGACAACGCCGACGCGGACGGCCTGCGCGACGCCGTGGCCCGCGCCGCCGAACTGGAGGGGCCGGGCCGTCGCCGACCGCGCCTCGAAGCGAGCGGCGGCGTGACCCTCGCCAACCTGGCGGAGGTCGCGCGCACCGGCGTCGATTACGTCTCGCTCGGCGCGCTGACCCACTTGGCGGGGTCGCTCGATTTTTCCCTGTTAGTAGTTTGAGTAAGCGAAGTAGGCCAGTAGGCGAGTAGTGAAGTACGAAGGACGAGGTACGAAATCCCGCACCGCCACTGATAACTGACGACTCCTTTCTCGCCTCCTCGCACTACTCGCCTACTCCACCTACTCGTTAATGGAGGTATTCCCGTGATTCGCACCGCCCTTCCTGTGGTTTCCGCCGAGCGCGCGGCACTCTCGCCGGAGCGTGTTCGCGCGCTGCAAGATGAGGTGCGCGAACTGGCGCGCGCGCGCGACGCCGTGATCCTGGCGCACAACTACCAGGTTCCCGAGATCCAGGACGTGGCCGATTTCGTCGGCGACTCGCTGGGGCTGGCGATCGAGGCGACCCGCACCGCTTCCCCGGTCATCGTGATGTGCGGCGTCTACTTCATGGCCGAGACGGCGAAGATCGTCAACCCCGAGCGGACGGTGCTGATCCCGGACGAGACGGCGGGCTGCTCGCTGGCCGACTCGATCACCGTGGAGCAGTTGATCGCCTGGAAGGCCGAGCACCCCGGCGCGGTCGTCGTCAGCTACGTCAACACCACCGCCGCGATCAAGGCGGAGTCCGACTACTGCGTCACCAGCGGCAACGCCGAAGCGGTGATCCGGTCGATTCCGGAGGATCAGGAGATCCTCTTCCTCCCCGATGTTTTCCTCGGGACGTGGTTGAAGGAGACGTTGGGGCGGGAGAAGATGGAGGTCTGGATGGGCGAGTGCCACGTCCACGCCGGAATCCGCCCGTCTGAGATCCGCGCGAACCTGGCCGCGCACCCCGGCGCGGAGTTGCTGATCCACCCCGAGTGCGGCTGCACCAGCCAGCTCGTCTGGGCGAGCAAGACGGGGCGGCTCCCGGCCTCGCAGACGCACGTTCTTTCGACCGAGGGGATGGTGAAGCGGACGATGACTTCCCCCGCCGACACCCTGCTGATCGCCACCGAGACGGGGCTGTTGCACCGCCTGCGGAAGGAGATCCCGAACAAGACCGTTCTGGCCGCCGACGAGGGCGCGGTCTGCCGCTACATGAAGCAGATCACCCTGCCGAAGCTGCGCGACACCCTGCGTGACATGGCCCCCGAGGTGCTCGTGGACCCGGCGATCGCCGCACGCGCGCGCCTCTCGATCGACCGGATGCTCGCGATCCGCGCCTGATCCCCGCGACCTTGCCGTATCCAGGAGCGCCCCCGCTATAGCTGGCGGGTGCGCTCCTCATTTCGGTGGTTGCATCCGGTGTGGCAGGTTAGTGCTACAGCGACATTGGGGGCAATTCCCCCGACTACTCCGCCCGTCGGGCACCAATCCAACGCGGTATCTTGGCGGCGAGATAGCGCTCTTCCGGCGTGATGAGCAGGACGTGACACGCGATGATCGCTGGCAGTAGCAGCACCAATACCCATGGCAGGTTGAGGACCAACGCCAGCCCCGCGAGCATGCAAACGCCACCAAGATACAGCGGATTCCGTGAAACCGCGAAGACGCCGGTGGTGACAAGCGTGCCGGTCGGGTGCCCCGGGTCGGTCGGCTGACCACGCCGGGTAAACGCCTGCCGCGCCAGGATCACCAGGGTCAGGCCCGCGATGATCAGGAGTACACCGCCCGCAACGATGAGGGGTGTCAGGCTCCCACGCGGTAGGGCGAGCGGTGCCAGCAGCTGTAGGGCAATAGCAGCGAGGAACGGAATGCCAAAGACCACCTCAAAGATTTGCCACCAGCGGGTGTGTGCCGCGTCTGTCGCCATCGGACAATTCCCTGCATCTGCAAATCGAATGGTGCAGCCCTCGCCGCCGAACAGCCACCTACCAATTGCTCATAGTTCCCGCCCGCCCTCACTATGCCGGGAGACGGCGACTGCACATGTATCGCAGGCGTTGCGGTCAGTACATGTCACGATAGTATCAGTACCCAGCCGCGCGATCGACCACGTTGCGGAGCGGCTCGCCCGCGCGCAGGCGGCGCAGATTCTCGACGACCTGGGTCGTGGCGGTCGTCGGGTCGGTCTCGGCGGCCATGTGCGGGGTGATGACGACGCGTGGGTGGGTCCAGTAGGGGTGGTCGGATGGCAGCGGCTCGGTGTTGAAGACATCGAGGACCGCGCGTCCGAGTTGCCCGTTGTCGAGCGCGGCCAGGAGATCGTCGTCCACGACGTGCCCGCCGCGCGCGAGGTTGATCAGTGTCGCGCCGCGCGGCAATGCGGATAGCGTGTCGGCATTGACGATCCCGCGCGTCTCCGTCGTCAGCGGCAGCAGGCAGACCAGGATATCGGTGCGCGCCAGGAAGGGGCGCAGGCCATCCGCCCCGGCGAACGTCGCGATCCCGGCGAGCCCCTTTGGGCGGCGACTCCACCCCGCGACCGCGAAGTTGCGCCCGGCCAACGTCCGTGCCGCCGCCGCGCCCAGCTCGCCGAGTCCGAGGAAGCCGACGCGCCGATCCTGCGCGCGCACTTGAGGGATCTGCCGCCAGATCCCGGCCCGCTGCTGCGCACGATAGTCCTCATATTCGCGGTGGGCGTTGAGGACGTGTTGCAGGACCGTCTCGGTCATCGTCTCGGTCATGCCCGGATCGACCAGGCGAGCCAGCGGCACATCCGTGGGCAGCGTCGGGTCGCGTAACAGCGATTCCACGCCCACCCACAGCGACTGGATCAGGCGCAGGTTCGGCAGCCCGGTCAGCACGCCGGGCGGCGGCACCGCCACGATCGCGCACTCGATCGTCGCCGGATCGCCGATCTCCTGGTAGCTCACGATCTCGTCGTCCGGCAGCGCCGCTCCCAGCGGTCCCAGCCATCGCTCAGGCTGCGCTGTGGTGGAAAGGAAGAGGATACGCATGACGCCTCCGGCATAGTAGGCGAAGTAGTGCGAAGTAGGCGAGTAGTCCGAGGGGGTTCGTTATCAGCCACGGCTAATCAGCGTGCGTCCGCTCCCTCGTCCCCACTCGTCTACTCGCCTACTCGCCCTACTCCGCCTACTCAATAATAAATGTGCCCACGCTCGCCGCCCGCGACCGCGATGGAGTCGCCGTTGATGGCGATGCTCTTGGGCGAGGCGAGGAAGGCGACGACCCAGGCGATCTCGCTCGCGTCGATCAGCCGCCCGACGGTGTTCGTCGCGCCCAGCTGGCGCTCGATCGCCGCACCATCGACGCCCTGCGCTTCCGCCAGCTGCGACACGCGCCCCGCCGTGCGCTCGGTACGGGTGGTGCCGGGGTGAATGGTGTTGACGGTGATGCCGTGCGGCCCGAGTTCGTCCGCCAGATCCTTGCCGAGCGCCGCGACCGCCACGTTGCGCATGCTGCCGATGGTCGAGCCGGTGTTGCGCGCCGCGAGGCCGCTGATGTTGATGATCCGCCCCCACCCCTGCGCGATCATGTGGGGCGCGACCTCGCGCGCGGTCCGCACATAGCCGAGCACCTTGACGTTCACATCGTCCCAGAAGAGCTGGTCGGTGATCTCGCCGAGCCTCGGCGGCGCGGTCTGCCCGCCCGGTTGCGCGGCGACGTTGACGAGGATGTCGATCCGCCCCAGCGCCGTGATCGCGCCCGCGACGAGCGCCGCCACCGAGGCACCGTCGCCCGTATCGACCATCAGCGGCACGATCCGATGTCCGCTCTCCTCGCGCAGCTCGGCGGCGGTCGCTCGCAGCCGCGCCTCGTCGCGCGCGGCGATGACCACGTCCGCCCCTTCAAGCGCCAGTTGCCGCGCGATCGCCTTGCCGATCCCCCGGCTCCCGCCGCTGACAAGCGCGACCTTGCCGGCCAGTTCCAGGTCCATGTGCCCTCTCCTCGCTGCCGTGGCGACCGCTCATGTGACGTTCGTCTGGCTGTACGGCGTTACTCCGTCCGACATGGTACGCTCGCGCGTCCAGCGTCCGTGCGACTCCGCGAGTTTGCCGTAGCCGGGCGTGCTCAGCTGGCTGAATGGTAGGCCCTCGCGAAAGCCGAGCGCCGACGCCAATCGCGCCGAGGCGGCGTTGTCCGCGTCGCAGTCCCAGGTGGCGACGAGTCCGTGCGCGCGGCAGTGGGCGACGAACGCCGCGCAGACGCGCGCCGCCAGACCTTGCCGCCGGAAGGGCTCCGCCGTGAAGACGTCGATGTTCGCCTCGCCGCCGCCGACCCCCGCCGCGTAGGCGACCGCCGCCAGTTCATCCCCGGCGAGCGCGCAGAAGCCGAAGCCGCCGCTCAGGAAGCGGTCGTAGCCGCCCCAGAAGGGGGCGATCGACTGGTTCATCTCGCGATCGACCCGCTCCGCGAGCGCGCGATCGAGGGGGCGGATCGCGATCCCTGTCGGCACATCCTGCCAGCGGGCGAGGGATGTCTCTGCGTCCTCGCCCGCTTCCCAGCGATAACCACGCCGCGCGATCACGCGCAAGCGCCCCGCGTGGTCGTCCAGAAGTGCCTGGGCGAGCGGCACGCTGGTCGCCACGTAGCCGTACATCCGCGCGAAAACCTCCGCCTCGGCGGGGGCATCGGCGATGAAGCGGCGCAGCGCGGTCGCGCCGGGAACGCCCGCGACGTAGTATTCGAACGCCTGCACGAGCATGGCGGCGGTCGGGCGCTCCGGGTCGTCCACGAAGACGCGCCCCGCGAGTCGCCCCTCGAACGCGCCCCAGATGAACGCCCCGTCCATCCAGGTTTCCGCGAAAAGTCCCCGCGCGCGACCGAAGAGGGCGCGCGGCAATTCGTAGATCATCGGCCTCCTGCTGGCGTGCGGATCTGGCCCTACTGGGACTCAGCGCGCCGCGCCGCGCCGCGCGGTGACGATCCCGGTGTTGAAGCCGAGCCAGTGCATCCGCCCGAGATGGCGTGCGTGCTCCACCTTCATGCAGCGGTCAACGATGACCTGGAGGCCGCCCTCCTCCGCGATGGCGATCCCTTCCGCGCTGATCACGCCATACTGGAGCCAGAGTGCCTTCGCCCCGACCTGCACCGCCTCGCGCGCGATGGCGGGTACCGCGTCCGACGCGCGGAAGACATCCACGATATCGATCGGCTCCGGCACGTCGAGCAGGCTCGGGTAGCTCCGCTCGCCCAGGACTTCCTTCTCGCGCGGGTTGACCGGGATGATCCGGTAACCGTGCCGCTGGAGGTAGAAGCCGACGAAGTGGCTCGCGCGCAAGGTATTCGAGGAGAGCCCGACGATCGCGATCGTCTTCGCCTCGCCCAGAAGTCGTTGGATGATCGCCGCATCCTGATACGGCGTGAGGTCGAGCGTCGGTGTCGCTGTCATGGTCGCTCCTGTGAGTGGGCGTAGTGGGCGTAGTGGGCCAGAAGGGAAGTAGTGCGAGTAGTGCGAGTAGGCGAGTGGGTGAGTGGGCCAGTTACAACGCGACGCAGTTTGCTACGTCGATCTGTGTCCCCCTACGCCGCTGTACAACAGTGTGACGTGGAAGACTAATCCGTAGCAACGCCCTAGTCCGCGAAGGCGGACTTCGCCGGTGCCGTAGGCACCCCCAGCCGGGACTTTAGTCCACGGATCTCCGGCCCAACCGTTCCGCTCACTGTATTAGTACTACAGTTGTACTTGACGGACCGTGCGGCTGGGAGGCGAGTACGAACGTGTCCCATAACCCGCGCCCAGAGTCAAGGAAGTCAGTACGAACAGTAAACTACAACTGTAGTATTAGGCCGTGTTCGCAAACTCTGATTACTCTTCCGGCAGCGTTTCCTGCCGAGACCGGTTACCGATCTGCTCTGCCTCGCGCAAGACCTGTGGCGGTAGTACTCGCGAGGCATACAGAATCTCAATGCCGATGAGCTGGTCGTCAGCATTGAAATCGAGATTGAGGTTACTCTTGCGCTTCATCTGTTCGGGGAAGCAGAAATCCGCCCCAACCGCTTCCCCAGGTCCGATAGGTACGAGGTAGATCATGACAGCATCCGCAATGTGGTCGTACGTTATCCGCAACTGTGTCTCCTTTGAATACAATGTCATGCAAGTCGAACGATTGTAACCAAGTTTGCAAATACCTCCTAGTCCGCCACCGCCGCTGGCACCGCGACCGTCGCCGCCGCGGCGAGCGCATGGTTCAGGTCCCAGAGGAGATCGTCGAGCGTTTCGAGACCGACCGAGAGGCGGATCGTCCCCGCGCCGGTCCCGGCAGCCGCCAACTCCTCCTCGCTGAGCTGGCGCTGCGTCGTGCTGGCCGGGTGGATCACGAGGCTCTTGGCGTCGCCGACGTTCGCCAGATGGCTCCAGAGTTCGAGCGATTCGATAAAGCGCTGGCCCGCCTCGCGCCCGCCCTTGATGTCGAAGGTGAAGATCGCGCCCGCACCGCGCGGCAGGTAGCGCTCGACCAACGGCAGATACGGGCTGCCGGGCAGGGCCGGATGACGTACGCTCTCGACCTGCGGGTGCTCCGCCAGGAAGCGGGCCACGCCGAGCGCGTTGCTGACGTGCCGCTCCATCCTCAGCGGCAGCGTCTCCACGCCGAGCAGCAGCAAAAAGGCGTTGAAGGGGCTCAGCGAGCCGCCGAGATCGCGCAGCGTCTCCGAGCGGAGCTTTTGCAAATAGCCGTAGACGCCGAACGTCTCGTGGAACGCGAGGCCGTGGTACGCCTCGGAGGGGGCGGCGACGGTCGGGAAGCGTCCGTTCGACCAGTTGAACCCTCCGCTATCGACCACGATCCCGCCGATGCTGGTGCCGTGCCCGCCGAGGAACTTGGTGGCGGAGTGGATCACGATATCCGCGCCCCACTCGATCGGGCGGCAGAGGTAGGGCGAGGCGAAGGTGCTGTCCACGATCAGCGGCGCGCCCGCCTCCCTGGCGATCGCGGCGACGGCGGCGATGTCCAGGACGTTGCCGCCCGGATTGCCGATCGTCTCGCCGTAGAGCGCCTTGGTGTTGGGGCGGAGCGCCGCGCGCCACGCCGCCGGATCGGCGGGGTCCACAAAGGTCATCTCGACCGAGAGCTTGCCCAGAAAATTCCGCATCTGCGCGATCGTGCCGCCATAGAGTGCCTGCGACGCGACGATGTGGTCGCCCGGCTGGAGGATCGTGAAGAGGGCCGCGCTCTGCGCCGCCAGCCCGGACGCGAACGCCACCGCGCCGACGCCCCCCTCCAGCGACGCGACGCGCTCCTCGAACGCCGCCACGGTCGGGTTCATGATCCGCGAATAGATGTTGCCGTACTCCTGCAAGTTGAAGTACGCCGACGCCGCCTCGCTATCCTCGAAGACGTAGCTCGTCGTCTGGTAGATCGGCATCGCGCGCGCGCCGGTCGCGGGGTCGGGACGTTGCCCCGCGTGGATCGCGCGCGTATCGAAGCCGAAGTCGTGCGTCTCGGTGTCGTGGTGCTGCTCGCTCATGCTGACCCTTCGGTGAATGACGAATGACGAATGACGAGTGACGGATGGGAGCCATCGTCACCGCGACGAGTGTAACAAGTGGCGGCGTGTGGCCGCCGCTACGCTGTTGTCGCGTTCGGGCGAGCCGACCGCTCGCGCCACGATTATGGGTCGTGGCGAGGAGGGGTGTCAAACCGGGGCGGCAGAGCGCCGCCCCGGTCAGGCGTTCAGATCACTTCGAGCGCGTCGGTGGTCGGCGTGGGCGGCAGCGGATTGGAGGTCCGCGCGCCGTAGAAGAACGCGGTGGAGGCGATGTCGTCCTGAAGCGGCAGGTAGCGCTTCTCGCCGCCGCGCGCCGCGCGCCAGCCGAGCGCCTGGATCGTCACGCGGAGGTCGTCCGCGAAGCGGATCGGGTCCATGACGTGCCAGCGGTACATGCCGAAGCGCGTCTGCGAGCGGTAGAGGCCGTCCGGGCGGATGATCTGCGGCAGGCCGAGGAAGGGCGTGGAGAAAGCGGTGTAGCCCTCCCCCGGCACGTCGAAGTTCCAGGCTCCGCCGAAGTAATCCTCGGTGCCGGTCCCCGCGATCGTCGGCCACTCCCGGTCGCCATCGAGGTAGAACTTGATCTCCCCCTCGCCCCACCAGCCGTTGTTGTTGACCCCCCACGCCAGGTACGTGCCGATATAGTGCCCGCCGCCGCGCACCCCCTCGACCAGCGTGTGGACCGTCTGGTAGGGGAGGGGATTGCTGCGTCGCCAGTGCGCGTGGAAGTAGCCGAGCCCTTCCGGTATATCGGTCAGGGCGTAGGTGATCTGGTAGTAGACGACGATCTCACGGTCGGAGCTATTCTCGACGGTCAGGCGCGCGGCGGTGCGGAAGGGCATCGCCCAGTAGGAGTTGAAGCCGCCGTTCGGGTTGACCGCCACCGGCAGGCTGCTGATCTGTGCGAACTCGCACCACCCCTGGCAGAAGAAATCGCCGACCGGCGTCTCCACGGCGGGACGTTCGTCGCCGTCCCAGTAGGCGCGCAGCAGCAACTCGCGCCAGCCCTGGCGGTGCATGGTCAGCCAGATGTGCTGGATCACCCCCGGTCCGGCGATCTCCGCCAGGGTGAATGTGCTCCCCGGCGCGATCCGCACGCTCGGCGACACCTTCCAGCCCTGGCCGAGTTCGCGCGCCGGACTGGCCCCGGTCCCCGCCGTCGCGCGGCCCCCGCCGCCCGCCGCACCATCGAAGTTTTCCGGGCTGATCGAGCGCGTGCGCGCGTCCGACAGCCGCGCGAGTTGTCCAAGACCGAGGCCGATCCCGCCGGAGCCATCCATCCCTGCCCCCTTACCTTTATCCACGACCCACACGCTCCTTATGCCACAGCACCCGGCGAGGGGCAAATCGGTGTCACGCGCGCGGGCGCTATCTCGTCCTCTCTCTGGGATGCGACTGAGCAGCAGCTGCGGGGCCGTTGGGTTGCAGGCGATAGTGGCAGACGAAGGTTGGAAGATGAAGGAGGCCGACGATGGAAATCTTTGTCACCGGGGCGACCGGGGTGCTCGGACGGGCAACGCTTCCGTTGCTCCTCGCCGCCGGACATCGAGTGCGCGGACTCGCGCGCTCGGTACACAATGACACTCTCTTGCGGCAGCTCGGCGCGGAGCCGGTCGCGGTCGATCTCGCCGACACGGCGGGGCTGCGCGCCGCCCTGACCGGCTGCGAAGCCGCGCTGCACCTCGCCACGAAGATCCCGCCAGCGAGCACCGCTCGCAAGGGCGCGAGCTGGCTGGAGAATGACCGGTTGCGGCGCGAGGGGACGAATACGATCGTCGATGCGGCGCTGGCGGTGGGGGTACCGACCCTGCTCTACCCGAGCGTCACGCTCCTCTACCCCGATAGCGGGGCGCGCTGGCTGGTTGCCGGCGAGGGTGCGCTCGACCCCACACCGAATCTCCGCTCGACCATCGCCGCCGAGGAGGCGGTCGCGCGCTTCACCGCCGCCGGGGGGCGGGGGATCGTCTTGCGCCTGGGGAGTCTGTATGGCCCCACCGCAGCTTCGTCGCGCGATCAGTTGTCGCTGGCGCGCTGGGGCGTCGCCCCGCTGCCCGGCGCGACTGGTGCCTACGCCTCGTCGCTCTGGATCGATGATGCCGCGCGCGCGATCCTCGCGGCGCTCGACCGTGCGCCCGCCGGGCTGTACGATGTGGTCGATGACGAGCCGTTGACGCGCGCGGCGTTGATCGCGGCGTGGAGCGGTGCCGTTGGCCGTCGTTCCGCCCTTGCGCTGCCCGCGTTCATCTGGCGCGCGCTGGCTGGTCCGCTCGCCGAACTCCTCGGGCGGAGCCAGCGCGTCTCCAATCGCGCGTTCAAGGCGGCGACCGGTTGGTCCCCCGCCGTACCGAGCGTGCGCGATGGCGCACCACGCCTGGCGGCGGCGCTGAACGCCACGTCAGGCCGCGCGCACGGTGGCACGATGAGCACGCGCTAGGATTGGCAGCGCAGTCGTGGAAAGGGAGAAGCTATCGATGCGCGCGACTGGCCCCCCGCCCCCCGAACCGCTGGATGAGCACCGCACGTTCCTCTTCGCTATCGCCTATCGGATGCTCGGCACGGTGAGCGACGCCGAGGACATGGTGCAGGAGACGTACCTGCGCTGGCGTCGTGCGCTCGCCGCCGGGGACGTGATCGCCAATCCGAAAGGCTGGCTCACGACGACGATCACCCATCGTTGCATCGATCAGCTCCGCTCCGCCCGCGCACGGCGCGAGGCGTATATCGGCCCGTGGCTGCCCGAGCCGCTCGTGACCGATCCCGCCGCCGATCCCGCCGAGGGAGTCGCGCTGGCCGAGTCGCTCTCGCTCGCGTTCCTGACCGTGCTGGAACGCCTCAATCCGGTCGAGCGGGCGGTCTTCCTGCTGCACGACGTGTTCGAGTACGAGTTCGCGGAAATCGCGCCGATCGTCGGGCGGGAGCCGGCGAACTGTCGCCAGATCGCGCGGCGGGCGCGGGCATCGATCCGGCGCGCCCGTCCACGGTTCCCCCCGCAACCGGGCGAGCGGGAGCGGCTGACGCGCGAATTCATGCGCGCCTGTGCGGTCGGCGATCTCGCCGCGCTCACGGCGACCCTGGCGGACGACATCACGGTGTGGTCGGATGGTGGCGGGCGCGTCCAGGCCGCGCGCAAGCCGGTGCGCGGAGCCGAGAAGGCCGCGCGCTTCTTGCTGCACATCATCGCCGATGGGGCGTCGCACGGCGTCGCGTTCACCCCGACAACCGTTAACGGGCAGCCCGGCGTGCTGATCGGCGCGGCGGATGGCCCCTATGGCGTGGTGGCGCTCGATATCGCCGCCGGGCGAATCCGGGAGATCGCGATCGTGATCAATCCCGAGAAGCTGCGCCATCTGTTGTCATCGGCGTAGGGTCAGCGGATCTCGCCGCCGCAGACGCGCGGACCCTTCGGGCCGGGACTCCCACCCGTTGGCTCGATCGTCACGCCGATCGACTTGTACTTCGCGAACGGGGCAGGCGCGTTGATGATCACATGGGCGTTGCCGCGCGCGTCGGCGGTGAAGAGTCCGCCGCTATCGCGCGCGCCGTCGGGCGTGACGAGCCAGACCTGGAAGCGCTGGTCGGGAGCGATGGTCGGCAGCCAATACGTCAGCATCAGTCCGATCGTGCTCGTAGGGTCGATGTAGACGTATCCGGCGGGGGGGAGGCCGTACTGCTCGACCGCCGGACCGGATACAGGATGGGCGGCGCTCGGATCGTTCAGGAGTTTGTCGACGAATGCGAGCTGGGATACTCGGGCGGTGAGTTGCTCGTTCTGCTGCACGGTGGCCGCGAGGCGCTGCCGTTCGGCGTTCAGGCGGGCCTGCGCGATCGCCGCCCAGCCGAGCAGCCCCACGATCAGCACCGCCGCGAGGGCCGCGAGGGTCGCGCGCGCCCCGCGCCGATCCCCGAATCGCCCGGGCCGCGCCGACGGCAATGGAATGATCGTCGCCGACGATGGTCGCGCCGCCCCTTGCTCGCGATCGAGGCGCGCGAAGAGCGCGTCCTTCACCGCCGGGGGTGGCGCGACGGGGGACGCGACGAATGCGAGGAGCGCCAGGTCATCCCGCAGGGCCGCCAGTTCGGCCACACAATCGGGATAGTCCGGGAGGTGCCGTTCGACGAAACCTGCCTCTTCCTCATCGAGCGCGCCGAGCGCGTACGCGGGGAGGAGATCCAGGAGTGTGCTGTGTGTCGTGTCGTCGTTCACGTCTTGCCCTTCGCCTCGTGGCCAGGAATCTCAGTCGCCCGCCGCGTCGAGCCCATGTGCACCGAGGATCCCGCGTAACTTCCGTACCCCTAGTCGTAGCCGCGTCTTGATCGTTCCCAATGGTTCACCGAGTCGCGCGGCTAGTTGCGACTGGGTGTAGCCCTCGAAGTACGCCAGCTCGATCAGCAGCCGCTGCGCCTCGGGCAGTTGCCGCAGCGCCCCGACGATCTGCGCGCGCCGCTGTTGCTCCCAGGCCACCTGCTCCGGTCCTGGCTCTGTTGTCGGCATCGCCGCGAGGAGATCGTTCACGCTCGCGTCTTCGCGCTCCCTGGCGCCCTGCGGGCGACGGCGCTGGCGGCGGACCTCATCGATCGCCAGGTTGTGGGCGATGCTGAGCACCCACGTCAGCGCCCGCCCGCGCTCGACCTGATAGCTCCCTGCCCGTTGCCAGACCCGCAAGAAAACTTCTTGCAGGAGATCTTCCGCCAATTGCCGATCGGCGACGATACGCAGCAGGAGCGCATACGTCGGCCCGGCGTACCGATCGTAGAGCCGGTCGAGCGCCGCGCGGTCGCCGGCAGCCAGGCGCGGCAGTAACGCTTCATCATCCTCTGGATGCGCCACGCCGCTCCTTCTAGCTATACGCACGTCGGTACTGTCGCAGATTTGTCCGGTCGCGGAATGGTAGCAGAATCGGTCGGACCTGTGCCTGACTCGCCGCCGGGCGTGTGCTCGACGAACGAAAAAGGCGCTACCGCGAGGCGGTAGCGCCGGGATAAGGGCTTGTGGGCCGGACCCTAGCCGCGCGCCTCGATCAACACCTCGACATTCGCGGTCGGCACGCGCAGCGCCGCGCCATTGGCGAGGGTGACGGCCAGTGCGTCGACCAAGAGGTCGCCCCCCAGGCGCTGGCGGCGGGGAAGCTCCGCCACCGTGGCGAGGGTGCCGAGGTGATCGTGATCGAGCAGGCGCACGGTCGCGCCCGGCACCAGGGCGGCCAATGGCAGGGGCGCGTTCTCCGTCCCCCGCGCACCCGTGCGCGACGGGACGATGACCTCCGGGCGGCGCAGCCCGCCGACCAGCCGCGTGGTGCCGCGGATGGCGATCGGGATGCCATCCGCCGCCGCGAGGATGTCGTAGAGGGGCTGGGCCATCGGCGTGCGCCCGAAGCCCTCGGTGAGGACGAGGGTCAGGGGGGCACCGCCGGTGGGGAGCTGCCAATCGGGGAGGCCGACGCGCCAGCGCCCCCCGCTTTCCTCGCCGAGCCAACTCGTCAGTTCCGGCTCGTCGATCGAACCGGCAACGATGCCACGAATCCCCGCCTGCGCCGCCTGCACCAGCGCCGCCGCGCTGACTGTGCCACCGGTCGCCAGGATCGCGCGCGCGGAGCAGCTATCGATCTGCTCCGGGCCGAGCGGATGCTGGCGCTCGCCGGGGATCATCTTCAACACGCCGAAGGTGTCCTCGCCGATCCCGACCGCCCCGAAGAAGCGCGAGCCGAACATGCGGAGCGTCACCCCCCACCCTGGCTCGACTTCCTCGATCACCCCGCCGAGCTGAGCCGCCAGTTCGACGCGCGTTGTGGCGGGGCGGATCAGGGCGATGCCGATCAGCGGCTCGAAGCGGATGAAGGTTCCGGCGATCGGGCTACGCACGGTCTGGGTACGCAGCCCGCGTCGGCGCTTGGCGATGATCTCCCCCGCTTCCACCGCCTGACCGGGCTGCTTGACGAGGCGTTCCTCACTGGCGCCCGGTTCAACTTCGAGCTCGCGTGCGACGTTGACCAGGATCGGGCGCTCGGTCCGCTCGCCAGTCGCGATGATCGTGCTCGGCTCGACCCGCTCCCCTACCTTGACCTGAAGATGTCCCTGCATCGGCAAGCGGCGCTCGATCCGCAGGTCGCTGTCGCGGACCAGGAGTGGCTGGCGTGTCGGATAGGTATTGAACACCGCTACCTCTCGCTGCATCGCCCCACGACCGTGTTCAGGCCGCGAGGACGCTGCGCTGCCCTGGGGGGCTATCGATCGTCGTTGTCGGGAGCGCTGTGCGGCGTGTCAGCGGGCATGGGCTGACGGGCCTCAGCGGCGTTGGCCGCGCGTACGCTGGTATGGGCTGCGGCATGCCAGCCCGCCACGCGCGCGATGCGGTCCTGCTCGGCTTGCGGAGAGGCGAAGGGGCGTTCCCGTGCGTCGAGGACCAGTCCGACCGGGCCACCGTGCGGCGCCTCGTCCCCGGTGAGGGTGACCGTCGCGCCTGTGCTCCCGCCGCCGATCCGCGCCCGCTTGCCGGGGACGAGGCGCAGGGCGGCGGCGCGCTCACCGCCGGGCAGCGGGAGGCGTAGCAGCTCCCCGCCGCGCACGATGAACGACCGTGTCCGTCCGTCCTGATAGGTGATCTCGCCCTCGATCTGCTCGTTGGCGGGGCAGTCGAGGCGCACCCAGGCACCGAGATCGAAGAGGCTATCGTGCTCGAAGAGCTCCGCCGCACGCTCCGGTTCGAGGGTGCCGAGGGTCCCGATCAGCGGGAGCAGCGCATCGCGGTCGAGGGCGACCTGCGTGATACCGCGTTGGGGTTGCGGATCGAGGCCATCGATCAGGGCCATGAACGTGTCGGTCGGATCGGGCCAGCGGGCGAAGAACGAGCCGCCTACCAGCAATTCGGGGGCGAGTGGCCCCGCCCCGCCCCCCGCCAACTCGGTCGCGCCGGTACGGAGGAGTTCGCGGACGAGCCCCCCTTCGATCTGCCGGTCGCGCTCGGTGAGCGGGATGGTGAACGGGCGCACGGCGCGATTGAGGATCCAGCCGCGCAGCTCATCCTCGCCGAGGGTGAAGGGGAGCCAGCGGGCGACAGCGGGCAGGGTGAGGGCGGTGAGCAGATTCGCCGAACCGAGCGCGAGGTCGAGCGCCGGTTCGCTCAGCGCGCCCCCCTCATTCCCCCTGGCCCAGCAGCAGGTGAAGCCCTCGTCCAGATCGACGGTCATGACCTCGCAGCCGAATTGGGTCGCCATGAAGCGGTTGACGAGATCGATCGCCCGAGAACGGGCCAGCGGCGGGGCGTCGCTCAATGCTTCCAGGTTGTCGAAACCGGGGACCAGGGCGCTGGCACGGCGGTTGGTGAGGTCGAGGATCTCCGTCTCCACGATCAGCGCGATGTCCGACGCATCGTGCTGATCGGTCGGGAGGAAGCCGAACTCGTAGCCGTTGCCGAAGGTAAGCGCGGCCTGCTCGCGCCCCGCCTCGCTGGCGATCACCAGGACCGCCGGGGACGGCTCGGCACCGGTGGGCGGGGGGCCGATGATCTCCGCCGCCAGGCCGAGGAGGTGGATCAGCCCGGCCCCCTCGCGCGCGTCCGCGACGATCAGCAGCAGATCCGGACGCAGCCCGGTGAGCGCGACGACGGTCTTGCGCGTCATTTCGTCGAGTGGCCCGACCGCCCCGATGGTCAATGTCGGCAGGATCGTGGCCGGGGCGCGGCGCGCGATCGCCAGTAAGGCGTTCAGGGTCGCACCCCCCCCCGTCGCCAGGATAGCCACGCGCAGCGGCGGCCCTACCGCGACGGTGGCGAGGAATGCGTCGGTGCCGTCGCCGGTCTCTTCCTGCGGCCTGATCACCTGCGAGCGGTCGGCGAAGCGGCGGGTTGTGGCCTGTTCCAGCGCGGCCAGCGCCCCCCGTAGCCCGACGTTGAGATCGTCATAGGGGCGCTCGATCGTGCTCGGGCTGGTCCCCTGCGCCACGAAACGGCAGGCACCCTCCACGAATTCGACGAGGGTGGCCCGTGTCAGCGTGCGGCCACACTCCGCCACGATGATCGACTCGCGCACGTGGTCTTCGTTCATGCCTGCTCCCATAGTGACGGCTCCCGGTGCGCCGGGGCCGCTCCGCTAGCCGCGCAGGGCGGGCGCGACGACGAAAATTGCCAGCACCATCAGGAAGACGAGCAGCGCCGCCAGGAAGGCGATGATCGCGATCCGCTGCACCGAGGAGGCGGCGCGCGTCGGGATCGCCGGAACAGGACGCCCCGCGCCGAGACGCACCGGCACGCCAGTTGCCGCACCGGCCTGCGGGCTCGGCACTGTGGCGGGTTGCTGGGCCACGGGCGGGGGCACGATCGGGGTGATCAGGCGCTCGTGCTTCGTCACATTCGTGGGGCTCGCGGTGGGCGCTGCGAAGATCGCCGCCGCGCTCGGCCGTTCAATGGCGGTCGCACGCGGCAGCGACTGCCACGATTGGGCGAGGCCGCTCGCCTCCTGCTCATCGTTGATCGTCGTGCTGTTCCCCAGCATCCACGATTGATCGTCGTCGGTTGTCGTTTTGCTATCGCGCTCCGGTTCGCTGAAGGCGCGCAGCCACGAGGGGAGATCGTCCTCACTGATCAGCGAGGCGGTCTCGTTGGTCGGTGCCGTCGTCGTGGGCGGGCCGCTGGAACGCGCCCCGGCGGTCGGCTGCGTGGCGATGACCGTATCGGTCCCGCCTGCCGTGGTGGTCGGCATGGCAAACGAGGGCGTCACCCGCTCCGATTCGGCGGTTGGTCGCACCGTCGCCTGCTCGTGCGTGGCCTGTGCTACCTCGGCCTGGGGGGCCGCCGCTGCGGCGGCGACGGGCGGCATCTTCGCCGCTGCCCCTGTGCCCTTGGTCCCGTCTATCGGGGTGGGGGTATTCGCCTGCGCGACGACCGTATCCTCTTCCGCCTGGCCCTCCGGATTCAGGGCTCGCAACCACAGCGGCAAGCCCCCGCTCGGCGTGGCCGTGGCAAGCGGTTTGCCACAGGCTTGGCAGCTGGTCGCCCCGGACGCATTCTCGGCTTGGCAATGCGGACAGATACTCACGCGATTCCCTCCCTTGTGGCGCGTGCTCATCGTCGCGTCGGGGCACCGCGCGCTGACGCGGCGCGGCGCGAGACAAGGCCGAACACGCCGACGGCCGGTACGGATGGCCCTCTCATCTCCGAGTATAGCAGCGTGCTCCACGGGCGTATGTGGTACTTTGGTAGGAAGTGCCGTGGGGCCTTCTGCGGACGGGCCGGTTAACCTCCGCCGCGCAGTTCCACGGTGTCGAGCCAGAGGGTCACCGGGCCGTCGTTGTGGATCTCGACCGCCATGTGGCTGCGGAAGCGCCCTGTCGCAACGGTCACGCCGGCGGCGCGGAGTCCTGCGGCGAAGCGCTCGATCAGCGCCTCCGCTCGTTCGGGCGGCGCGGCCCCCACGAAGCCGGGGCGGCGGCCTTTGCGGGCATCGGCGTAGAGGGTGAACTGCGACACCACGAGCGCCCCGCCGCCGGTGTCGACCAGGGAGAAGTTGAAGCGCCCGGCCTCGTCGCCGAAGATGCGGAGCCCCGCGATCTTCTGGGCCAGGAAGTCGGCGTCGGCCTCGCTGTCGTCCGCGCCCACGCCGACCAGGATCACCAGCCCCGCCTCGATCGCCCCGACGATCTCCCCTTCGACGCGCACCACCCCACGGGTGACGCGCTGGATCAGCGCGCGCATTGGTCCTCCGAATATAGTCGGCAGTCGGCGGTCGGCAGAGAGAAGTCCGTAGTCCGTGGTCCGTAGTCCGCAGCGGGTTCGTTGGCAGCTCTTGTCTGCTATTGGCGGTGTGCAGTTACTGTCGACTGCCGACTGCCGACTGCCGACTCACGACTCAACGCCGCCACGGCCATCGTGGCGATCCCTTCCTCGCGCCCGATGAAGCCGATCCCCTCGTTGGTCGTCGCCTTGATGCCGATCCGGTCCGGCGCGATGCCGAGCGCCTCGCCGATGGCGGCGCGCATGGCGGGGGTGTGCGGCATGATCTTCGGGCGTTCCGCCACGATCGTGCAGTCGATGTTGACGATGGTCCATCCTGCGTTCGCCACCAGCTCGCGCACACGGGCCAGCAGCTCACGGCTGTCGATCCCACGATAGGCCGGATCGCCGGGCGGGAAGTGCTCGCCGATGTCGCCGAGCGCCGCCGCGCCGAGGAGCGCGTCCATGATCGCGTGGAGCGCCACGTCGGCGTCGGAATGGCCGAGGAGCCCGCGCTCCGCCGGAATCACCACGCCGCCGAGGACGAGCGCCCGCCCCGCCGCCAGCTGATGTACATCGTAGCCGATCCCCACGCGCGTCTCTCGCTCGCTCATCGCCACGCCCCCGCTTCGAGGATCGCCGTCGCCAGGAGCAGATCCTCCGGCGTCGTCACCTTGATGTTCGTGTACGTGCCGGGGAAGACCGCCACCGGCTCCCCCTGCGCTTCGAGCGCCGCCGCCTCGTCGGTGGCGACCCGCCCCGCCGCCTCGGCCAGCGCCAGGGCGCGCGTCAGGGCCGCGTGTCCGGCGATTTGCGGCGTCTGCGCCGCCCACAAGTGCTCGCGCGGTGGGGTGTGGCGGATCAGGCCGTCCGCGCCGACCTGCTTGATCGTCTCCTTGACCGGCATCGCCGCGATCGCCGCGCCGTGTGCGCGCGCCGCCGCCACCCCGCGCGCGATCAGGTCGGCGGTGAGGAAGGGGCGGGCGGCATCGTGGACCGCCACGAGCTCGCAGCCGTCCAGCGCGGCGAGTCCGGCGCGGACCGAATCCTGCCGCCGCGCGCCGCCGAGGATGATCGCGCCGACCTTGTCCCACCCACCCTCCGCGACGAGCGCGCGCCCGAGCGCGAGGTTCGCCGGGCCGAGGACGAGGACGAGCCGGTCGATCAGCGGGCTCGCCTGGAAGGCATCGAGGCTGTAGCAGAGCAGCGGGCGACCGCCGAGCGGCACGAAGACCTTGTCCACGCCGCCCATCCGCTCGCCGCGCCCCGCCCCGACGATGATCGCCCCGATCGCCCCCATCCGCCCCCATCCCGCACCGCGTGGCACATGCGGGGTGGAGAATAGCATACGGGCGACGATAGAGGCGGTGGCGCTCATAGCGCTCGTTGATGACGATAGGGTATTGAGGAGAAGGGCAAGGAATTAGGGAAGCATCTGTATACTGAACGACAACTTTATCGGTAGGAGTCATATTCGTACTCTGCCTCAAGCCAGTCGGGTATCGTTCCCAACTGATGCAGAAGTTTGACCGCTCTACGGCGACAGATCGCGCAGGGATCGACCTCGTAAAGAGCGATGAGTGCATCGGTTGCGTCTGGGAGCGGTTGGTCCTCAACTATGTCTCGCAAACCGAAGCCAAGCGCGTGGATAGCGTCGCGGTCGCCCCATGTCCGTAGCAAGCGTTCAATGAGCGCGAAGTCGTCGTCCTGATAATTGTTGGCGAGTAGGCGTGCTCCAGCGCCATTGCCGTCAGCGAGGAGCGCGAGACCGAGCGTGCGAACGTCTGGATGCGCGATGTTCTTGAGCGCCGTGCGTGACAAGTGGGCCAAACGTTCGTCGGGATCGCGCGCCAGGATGAGCAGGCGGGTGTGTTCGAGCGGAAATGGGCGTTCGGCAAAGATTTGGAGTAACCGCTTAAGCCGTTCGGCATCCTCCTCGCGCAATATGTCCGTCGCCGCTGCCAGCAGGTCGCTATCCGTCGCGCCGCGCCGCCAGAGTCGCGCGCTGGCGGTACCTGCAAGGATCGCCGAGCGGATGCCGGCATAGGCGATCGAAGCCTCGGGAGATTTTTTCTGCGCCCTATACTCGGCTCTACGTTCTGTCTCTTGCTCAACCGCCGCGAGGAAGGTGGCGATTTTGGGGTCACTGGCGGCTCGCTCACGCAACGCCGTCCAGATCGCCGCTTCGCCAGCGATTTCAGCGGCGTCATTCACCAGCATGGTGGCGAACCACGGGTCATCGGGATCGAGCGGGAGTTGCGCCGCGACGGTGAGCAGGCCAGCGATCCCCTCCGCTGCGACCAACTCCGACGCCCCATCCGGGCGTTCACTCGTCGCATTGGTCGCGAAGATCGCGCGTAGTTGCGCCCGTGAGGCGACATCGCCTCTCTTGGCGAACTCGCCGAGGAGCGCCACGACCTGTTCGCCGTCGTCGCCGTCCAGTGCTTCGGGCGCGCTCGCCGCGAGCAAGTGGTCGCGGTAGTAGGCGGGCTCGCCGGTCGCGGCGATCACGTCGAAGAGATAAGGCGCGCGGCTCCCCTCGCACTGGCGATCGTAGACCGTGTCGTGGAGGCAGGCGTCGAGGATCGTCTCGCGGTAGGGGCGACTATCATTCCTACGCAGGTGCAGGATCGGGCGACCGAGGCCGATGCGGAGCCAGTGGGCGAAGGGTGCGGTGTCCAAGCGATTTCCTCCAAATGACGTGCGGCACGAAGCGGGCCCTGCCCGTAGTGGGCCGGGCAATCGCCGGTCGAGTCGTTCAGTTGGAGTGGACGAGAGGAAAGGGGCGGTCGCGAGCGCGGCGCGTGCGATGACGCGCGGCCCGTCGCTGTGAGAGGCAGAGAGGGGCCGCGCTAGCGAGCCGCCGCGTGGTCGGCCACTCCGGCGAGTGGCCGACCGACGCGCGCAGCGTCTCCCGTTCCCGTCGTCCTCGTTGCACTCGGTGTCGGTGTCGATGTCGGCATCGGACGCTCCTTTCGACTATGGTGGGTTGTTGTGGCGTTCGGGTGTCTCGTGCCGTGGGCCTCGCCGGTTCATCGCCTGCCGTGCGTAATGTCGGGCGCTCGGTCGTCGCCCGTTGGGCTGGGTCGGGTGCAGGCGTCGGGGATGGCGCGGCTATCTGGTCGCGGGCGGTGCGGGGGCGGGCCGCGCATGCGGATCATTCCAGGGCGGCGCTGTCGGGTGTGATGCATCATCGCGTTTACTCCTCGGTGTCCAGGTCGAAGGTTTCGGCGGCGGCGTTGCTCAGGCGGCGGTAGCTGTCGTAGCGTTCCTGGTCGATCTGGCCCGCCGCGAGCGCGTCGCGCACGGCGCACCTCGGCTCGTGGAGGTGCGTGCAGTCGTTGTGCGCGCACTCGCCCAGGAAGGGGCGGAACTCGCGGAAGCACCAGTCCAGGCGGTCGAGCGTGTCGCGCCCGAGCGCCAGCGAGCGGAAGCCCGCCGTGTCGGCCAGATACCCCCCGGCGGGGCCGTCGAGCGGGAAGAGGCGCGTGCCGGTCGTGGTGTGCCGCCCCTTGTGCGTCGTCGTGCCGATCGCGGCGACCTTCTGGCCCAGTCCGGGCTGCAAGGTGTTGAGCAGGCTCGATTTGCCGACGCCCGAGGGGCCGAGCAGCGCCGAGGTCCGCCCCGCCAGCGCCTCGCCGAACGCCGCCACCCCCTCGCCGGTCTGCGCGCTGACGAGATAGACGGGGTAGCCGATCGCGCGATAGACCGCCAGTCGCGCGGCGAGCCACGGTTCGATGCCGAGGTCGAGCTTGCCGATACAGATCGCCGCCGCGAGTTCCTGCGCCTCCGCCAGGACGAGCAGGCGGTCGAGGACGCGCAGGTGCGGGGTCGGTTCTTGCGCCGCGAAGGTCGCGACGATCTGGTCGAGCCCCGCGATCGCGGTCAGGCGACCGCGCCCCTTGTCGGGGTCGGCGCGGCTGAACGAGCCGCCCACGCGCGCCACGATCTCCTCGATCGTGCCTTCCCCGCCGCCGCTCGGCAGGACGCGCACGCGGTCGCCGATCGACACCGGATCGTGCGCCTGCACCTTCACCGACTTCACGCTGTGGCGCACGCTGGTCTGCCCGCTCTTGGCGTAGGTGAGTTGCTTCCGCAAGCGCCCCCGGATCGAGCAGAGGAGCGGCCCCGCCTCTGTCTCCACCCGGTAGACCCCCCGGCTGCCCTCCACGATCAAGCCTTCGATGAAGCCCTTCTCCGCCGCCGTCGTCGCCGCTGCGGCCTCCGCGAGGGTGACGAGCGCCGCATCCGCGGCGGCGGCGCTCATCTGGGCCTCGTCGATGCTCTTCTGCCTGCTCTTCTTCCCCAACGGTGAACACTCCTCTGCTCGCTGCTTGCCGGTTCATACGGTGTCGGTGCCGTGGCGCGCATGCGGCGGCGCGACCACGGCGATCACGATCGCGGATCGGCGTCCCGGCAGCGGGGGCTGTTCACGCACGGGAAAACGGAACAGACCGCGAATGGCACACGGGTGCCCGTCAGCGGTTGTCGCGCCTGCGGTACTGTTTCGGTGCGGGAAGGGGCGGTGGGTTGCTAGGGGAGGATCGCGCTACCGAGCAGTCCGAAGGGTACGACGCTGACGCCGGGGACGCCGCGTTATCACAGTCCCTGCCATCGGTCTACCCTCCTCCCTGTGGTCAGCGTGCGATCGAGGTGTGGCATCAGGCTGCGAACTGTCCGACAGTCGCTCTCGCATCGTAGCGCCTTTGGTGCCCCGTGTCAACCCCTTCGAGGCCGCTGATCCTCCCTGGTGACCCCTACTGCGGTGCCGTACAATGAACGCGCCGGGGCGGGGCGAGTGAAGGCCGAAGCCTGAATGGGTGAGAAGATGGTGCGGCAATTCGAGCGCGAATACTGGCGGTCGTTCCGCGAGCTAGATAGCGTGCGCCTGCGCCATTGGGAGCGCCATCGGGTCACGCTGCCGCAACTCCGTGTCCTGTATCATATCCGTCGCCAGCCGGGCGTGACGACCGGCGAATTGGCGACGGCGCTGGGGATCACCGTCTCCACGACGAGCGGCCTGGTGATCAAGCTCGCCGATCGCGGCCTCGTCGCGCGTGCGACCGCCGCCAACGATCGGCGGCAGATCCCGCTGCACCTGACACCGGAAGGGGAGACGCTGACCGGCGAACTTTCCGAGGTGGGGCAGCGCTTCACGGGGCGGGTCGCCGCCGCGCTCGGCGACGATCTGGCGCTGGTGACGGCGGCGCTCATCCGGCTCAACGAGGCCGCGCGCGAGGCGACCGCCGCGCTGGCGGCGGACTTGCCGACAGACGAGGGTGACACCGCATAAGCGTCCGAGGCGGGACCACAAGTCGACAGCGATCCGGCGATAGCCGATGATACGAAAGACGATGCGGCATCGTGGCCGCGCGATAGGGGAGGTCGGGCGTGGACGTGCGGGGGCTCTTCGTCGGCGCGGTCGATGCGCCCGAATCGCCGACGCCACTGGCGTGGTGGTTCGCGTTCGCCGGGGATCGGCTGGTGGTCCGGGAAACGGGGGACGAAGTCGAGGTGCCATACCTGTCGGTGCCGGAAGACGCCGGGCTGGCCCCGGAGGCGCGGCACTACCTGGGGCTGCTCGACGGGCGCGACGCCTGGGCGCTCGATCTCGGCACCGATCTATCGCTGGCGCTGCCCGAGGGCTTCGCGGCGCGTCCGTTGCGGAGTCTCTACGGGCAGATCGACGACGATCTCTTCTCGCTCGGTGGGCGGGCGGTGCAGATCGTGGAGTGGGGGCGCAATCACCGCTTCTGCGGGCGGTGCGGCGCGGAGACCGCGCCGATCCCCGGCGAGCGCGCCAAGCGTTGCCCCGCCTGCGGCCTCAGCACCTACCCGCGCCTCTCGCCCGCGATCATCGTGCGGGTGACGCGCGGCGACGAGATCCTGCTGGCGCGCAATGCCCGCTTCCCCGCCGCTTTCTTCAGCGTGCTGGCCGGGTTCGTGGAGCCGGGGGAATCGCTGGAAGGGACGGTGCGGCGCGAACTCCAGGAGGAGGTCGCGATCGCGGTGCAGGACATCCGCTACTTCGCCTCGCAGCCGTGGCCCTTCCCGAACTCGCTGATGATCGGCTTCACCGCCGAGTGGGCTGGGGGCGAGATCACGGTCGATCGGTCCGAGCTGGCCGAGGCGGGATGGTTCACCGCCGACGCGCTGCCGAGCATCCCCGGCAAGCCGAGCATCGCGCGCCTGCTGATCGATGATTATGTGAGTGGGCACAGTGGGCGGAGTGGGCCAGTGGGCCAGTGACGAGAAAGTACGAACGACAAAGTACGAACTGACGACTCTCTACTGGCCCACTTCGCCCACTCAGACGGAGTTCCGATGCTCGACGCCGCCGCGCTGCCGATCGTCCAGATTGTCCACCAGCCGGGCGTGATCGACCTCGGGTGGGGGCATCCCGACCCGGCGTTGCTGCCGGTGGCGGGATTGCGCGATGCGGCGGGTGCGGCGCTCGACCGTTATGGCGCGGCGGCGCTGGCTTACGGGAACCAGCAGGGGCCGGGGCCGCTCCTGCGCTGGCTGATCGGCCATATCGGGGCGCGGGAGGGGCGCGCGCCCGCCGCCGATCAGATCATCGTCACCGGCGGCATCTCGCACGCGCTGGATCAGGTCTGCACGCTGCTGACCCGCCCAGGCGACACGGTGCTGGTGGAGCAGCCGACCTACCACCTCGCCGTCCGCATCCTCCGCGAGCATCCGCTCGATCTCGTCGCCGTGCCGAGCGATGCCGGTGGCCTGCGCCCCGAGGCGGTGGCCGACACGATCGCGGCCCTGCGCCGCGAGGGGCGCACCCTCCGTTTCCTCTACACCGTCCCGACCTTCAACAACCCCACCGGGGTCAGCCTGAGCGCCGAGCGACGGCGCGCGCTGATCGCCGTGGCGGTGGCGGCGGGGCTGACGATCGTGGAGGACGACGCCTACCGCGAGCTGACCTACGACGGTCCCGCACCCTCGTCCCTCTGGAGCCTCGCGCCGACCGGCACCGTGATCCGCCTCGGCTCGTTCGCCAAGGCGGTCGCGCCCGGCCTGCGCCTCGGTTTCCTGACCGCCGACGCCGCGACGGTCGAGCGGATCCGGGGCGGCGGCGTCCTCGATAGCGGCGGCGGGATCAACCACTTCACCGCCAACACCGTCGCGGCCCTCTGCGAGGATGGCGGCTTCGCGGCCCAGGGCGACCGCCTGCGCGCTGCCTATCGCGCCCGCCGCGATGCGCTGGCGGCGGCGCTCATGAACTACCTGCCGCCCGACTGTGCGTGGACACTCCCGACAGGAGGCTTCTTCATCTGGGTCCGCCTGCCGGAGGGGCGCGACGCGGTGGCGCTCCTGCCGCGCGCCTTCGCGGCGGGAGTCGGCTATGCGCCCGGACAGCGCTTCCACCTCGACGGCGGCGGTGGACGCTGTATGCGCCTCGCCTTTGGCCTCTACCCGAAAGCCGACCTGACCGAGGCCGCGCGCCGCCTTGGTAGAGTGTTGGGCGCGAGCTGATCTCGGGCGAGCGGCACCGGTCGCGCGCCGGGGTAGTGGTGCGCTACTGCTCGCCTACGATCCGCAGGATATACGCGCGATGATCGGGGTCGTGCTCGTACGTGTTGCCGATCACGGTATCGACGAGCGGGCCGCCCTCGCTGGCGCCGGAGCGCGTCTCCGCGAAGAGGCTGGTGAAGTCGCGCCCGCCGATCTCGGCGCGCAGTGCGTCGTCCGCCCCGACGTACTGGGCGCGCACCGCCCCGGACGTGAGTGCTCGTCCGCGTCCCGCGATGTGCTCGTTGATCGCGCGGAAATCCTCGGAGTCGCAGAGGGCGTCGTAGCTGGCCTGGTCGGGCAACCCGACCGCCGTGTACTCCGGTTCGCCGCGCAGCCGCGCGAGTTGGATCTGCCGCCACGCGGCGAGATGGTAGAAGTGGTCCCTGGCCGTCCAGCCTGCCGCGTCCTGTGGACCGGTCAGCGCCGCCTCGCCCAGGCGGTCGAAGAGGGCGAGCATCATATCGCGCGAGAGCGCCATCCGTTCCAGGAGTTCGTCACGATCGTGCGGTTTGTCTGCGTGCGCGCTCATTCGCATCCCTTCCTGTCCGGCGAACATCGTCGTATCCTCTCCCCGTTCAGGGGAGGAGCCGTGGCCCTCGCTCGTCCCAGCCGACCTCGACGCGCGAGAGGGTCCACGTTCGCCCGCCATCGTCGTTCCCCTGGAAGAAGAGGTGGGTCCGGCCATCCTGGTCCGTGAAGAGGAATGGGTGGCCCGATTCGCTGCTATTCCAGCTGCCAGGCGCGCCGTTGGCGAGGAACGGCGTGTCGCTCAGGCGCCGCCAGTGCAGGCCGTCGGTGCTGCTCGCGCAGCCGATCTGCTGCGGGCGATTGTTGTAGGCGCCGGCGTAGAACATGTACAGCGTGTCGCCGCGTCGGCAGGTCGCGGGGGCCTCGATGCACTCCTGCTCCCACGGCAACTCCGGCGCGAGGATCGGGGCGTCGCAGCGCTGGATCCAGGCCGCGCGCCCGAAATCGGAGGCGAGCGGGGCGGTCGCCACGCCGAGCAACTGGCGTTGTCCCGCCGGATCGCGCGTGGCGAAGTAGAGGAACAGCGTATCGCCGTGCGCCAGCACATCGGCGTCGATCGCGCGCCCGTTGTTCCAGTCGCCGGTCGGCGCGAAGATCGGGTTCGTCGCGGCGCGGACAAAAGTGATGCCATCGGTCGAGACGGCGTGGCAAATCGCGTCGCGCGGGCCGTTGCCGTAGGTCTGGTAGAAGAGGTGGACGCGCCCCGCATGCACGAACGCGCCGGGCGCGCAGAGGCCGTTGGCCTCGTAGGGTGCGGCGGGATCGGGCAGGAGCGCCCCGATCACCTCCCACCGGTCGAGATCGTCGCTGGCCGCGATCCCTATCGCGTAGCCGTCGCCCACCCGCCCGTCGCCCCACGGGGCGACAGTGTAGTAGAGGAGGTAGCGCCCGCCGAAGCGGACCACCGCCGGGTCTTTCGCGAAGGGCCGTCCGCGCGACCGGTCGGCGAAGCGCATCGTCCCCATCTCCCCTAGCCCCAGGGGATGGCCTGCTCGCGCAGGATCCCCTTGAAGGCCTGCACGGCGGTGCGGAAGAGGTCCGGGCCGCTGAAGCCGGAGAAGGTGCCCGCCGACGCGAGGTGCGGTTCGAGCGAGAAGAAACCGTCGAAGCCGGATGCGCGCAGCGCGGCGATCGTCTCGCGCACCTGCCCGTCCCCCTGCCCCGCCGGGACGACCTGCCCCGAGTCGAGGAGGGCATCCTTGATGTGGACATAGGCGATGTACGGGCGCAGGTCGGCGTAGCCCTCCGTGTGCGGGGTCACGCCGACCTGCACGAAGTTGGCCGGGTCCCAGGCGACGCGCAGGATCGGCGAATCGATCGACCGTACGATGTCGAGGCAGCGCGCCGGGGTATCGCCGTAGATTTCCTTCTCGTTCTCGTGCAGCAGCGTCACACCCGCGCCCTCGGCGGCGGCGACGAGCTGCCCCAGGCGATCGAGGACCGCCCCACGATGCGCGGCCGGGTCGTCGCCCTGCGGCATGAAGAAGGAGAAGATGCGGATGAAGGGCGCATTCAACTCGTGCGCGACGTGGAGGGCGCGATGGAACGCCTCCAGGTGCGGGGCGAAAGGGTCGGCGATGGCGATCTTGCCGATCGGCGAGCCGAGCGACGAGACGCCGATGCCGCGCGCCGCGAGTTCGGTCTTGGCGCGCGCCACCTCCGCGTCCGAGAGCCTCAGCACATTGATGCCCCACGCGGCGCGGAGTTCGAGGAAGCGCATCTCCTCCGCCGCCAGGGTGTCGAGCTGCGTGGCGAGGTCGGCGTCGATCTCATCGGCGAAGCCGGTCAGGGTCCACATTGGGTGGCAACTCCTTTCGGTCGAGGTGCTAATGGTTATTGGTAAGCCGGGCGTCCGGTCCTCCCGATAGCGTGGCCCCGGCACACACCAATTATGCGTTGCCGGGGCCGGGGCCGAGCACAGGGTAGCGCGTAGTCCTGGTCTAGCGCCCGCGCACCGAGGGCGATGCCTGCTTCTTGTTGAAGACCGAGGTGCGCGTCTCCTGCGCGGTGATGAATTCGAGCAGGACGGGTGTCCCCTCCTGCGTCTTGGCGATGCCGCGCTTGATCGCTGACCCGATCTCCGCCGGATCGGTGATGCGCTCGCCGTAGCCGCCGAACGCCGTCGCCATGTCGGCGTAGTTGCCGCTGATGTCCGTGGAGCGGTATTTGGCGGTCGCGGTCCGCATGATCGGCAGTTCGATCGCCATCGAGAAGTTGTTGAAGAGGATCGAGAGGATCGGTAGGCGCTCGCGCACCGCCGTCTCGAAGTCCATCCCGGTGAAGCCGATCGCCGCGTCCCCCCAGACGTTGATGCAAAGCTTGTCGGGGCGGACGAGTTTTGCCCCCATCGCCAGCCCCAGGCCGTAGCCGAGTTGCGTCGTCTTCCCCCAACCGAGGTAGGAGAGCGGGTTGGTGCTGGTCCAGAAGGGGGAGAGCTGGTCGCGCGGGCTCCCGGCGTCGTGGGTGATGACGGTGTTGGCGAGATCGACCGTGTGCAGCAATTCCCAGATCACCCGATAGGGCGAGATCGGGGTCTCCTCGGAGGTCAGCAGCGGCATCCACTCCGCCAGCCACGCCTCGCGCCCCTGCGCGATCGCCTTCGCGATCGCCTCGGCGCGCCCGCGCGGGCCGCTGAGTTGCTGGCGGATCGCCGCCAGCAAGGCGCGCAGGGTCAGTTCGGCGTCGCCGACGAGCGCGTGATCGCACTCCTGGTCCTTGTTGATGTCGGCGGCGTCGAGGGTGGCGTGGACGATCGTCTTCCCCTTCGGCATCGTCTGGCCGAAGCTGGTGCTGGTGAACGAGCAACCGATCCCGAAGATCACGTCGGACGCCTGCAAGAAGTCGTGGACCGGGCGGGGCAGCGCCAGCCCCGCCGTGCCGAGCGCCAGCGGGTGCGTCTCCGGGAAGGCGCTCTTGCCGCCGAGGCTGGTGGTCACCGGCGCTTCGAGCAGTTCCGCCAACTCGCGCAGGGCGTCCCACGCTTTGGCGTAGTGGATCCCCTGCCCGGCGTAGATCACCGGGCGCTCCGCCGCGATCAGGACGCGCGCGACCTCCGCGACCGCTTCCGGGTCGGGGCCGCTGCGCGTGCGCGGCACCGGGCGGTAGTGCAGCTCGCCGGTCAATTCCTCCGTGTAGACGTCGGTTGGCACCTCCACGATCGTCGGGCGCGGGCGACCGTTGCGGACCCCGGTGAAGGCACGGCGCATCGCATCGCCGATCGCGCTCGGCAGATTCACCGTCTCGACCGATTTGCTGACGTGCTGGAAGTTGAGGAACGAGCTGAAATTGGGTTGCACTCCCGCGATCGCGCGGCGGTATCCCGCCGGGAGCACCACGATCGGCGACGACTCGCCGTATGCCTGTGCCACCCCGCCGAAGGCGTTCTCCGTGCCGGGTCCGTGCTGCATCGTGAAGACCCCGATCGTCTCGCCGGAGGTGATGCGACTGACCGCGTCGGCCATGTGCAGGCCGATCCGCTCCTGGCGCACGATGACCGTGCGAATATCCGCCTCGGCGGCGGCCTCGATGATCGGGTTAACCGGGTAGCCGATCAGGAACTCGACCCCTTCGCGCTTCAGCATCTCCGCGATCGCCGCCGCGACATTCATGGAACCCCTCCTCCACTTTTCCGCCGTGCCGCCGCCTCACCGCGTCGGCTCACTCGCCGCCGTTATCATACACGGCTCTGTCGGATGATGTGTCGGGCATGCACGCCGACGAAGGAGAGCGGCGGTACCGCCACGAGGGCAGCGCCGACCCATAGCGGTACGGACGTGGGTTCGGGGGCGGGCGGCTGACTACGTCGCTGCCGCTCGGGGGGAACAAGCCCCACGGTTCCTTCTTGGGCGGAAAGGGCAACGACGGCCCTGTGGTCGGCGTATCGCGACGCGGTAAGCGACGAACGATGGCGCGTCCGGCGGACCGCCGACGGGCGGCGGCCCGCCCCAGGTCGCGCGCCACGTACTCGCCGAGGCGGACGAGGTGACCGCCCCCTCGCCAGGCTCAACGGGTCGATCGCTACGACCCGCACTCCCGCGAGCGGACCACGACCATGCCAATAACGTCCGCTGCCGACGAGTTGGCGCGACGAGGGCGAGACCGGAGGCGAGCCGGGACCGGCATAGCGGGGATCGAACGAGGAGGTGCGAGTGCATGAATAACCCGCCGAGCACCCCGCTCGGCGGGTTATTGGCGTAGCCGGTGGTCGCCGGTCGGATCTTAGCGCCCTTCTTTGCGACCCGGCTCGACCTTGCTGCCGGTATCCTCGGGGGTGTTGGTTTCGCCGCTCTCGTGCTCCAGCGCGCCGTCGTCGCCGCCGTACTTGCCGGTGCGATCCTCATCCTTGGCGGACTGATCGTGCTGGTGTCCGAAGACCGTCCCGGCGACGCCTGCCGTTCGTGCGGTGCGCTCGCGCTCCGCTTCCTTCGCCTTGTCGTCCTGATCCGCGCCACTCATCGTTTTCCACTCCTTCTATATCAGGGCTGCCGCTGCGAACTAGGGCGCAGCTTTCGTGCCATCAGGGTGTGCGTTTGTCGGATCGGTCACGACCGGTGGCGTCGTACGCCCGAAGCGTGCGGCCAGCGTCAGCACGAGGCAGGCCAGCCAGACGAGGCCGAGGTGGAAAAGAAAGGGACGTGTGGAGAGGAAGGTCCCCGTCGGTAGGACGAGCAACCCGGCAAAGAAATTGATCGCGGTGTGGAAAAGGATCATCAGCGGGAGATTCCCGTCACTCGCCCGATAGAGCCGTGTGGAGAGATACGAGAGGCCGATCATCCAGAAGACGAACGCGCCGAGCGGGAGCGCCGATTGGGATGTTCCGGGGATCTCGAAGAGGGGGATGTGCCAGAGCCCCCAGACGAGCCCGATGATGGTGCTGGCGGTCCAAGGGCCGAAGCCTGCGAGGAAGCGCGGCAGGGCGAAACCGCGCCAGCCGGGCTCCCCCCCGAGCGGCCCGCCGAAGAGCAACCCGAAAAGGAAGACGATCGGGAGGAGCGGGACGATCGCCGCCTGCGGGACGCCCGCCGGTACTTGGCGAGCGAGGCTCGGGGCGGGGCCGCCCGCCAGCGTGTCGAGCAGCGCCGCGCCGAGCGCCAGGAGGGCGGGACCGATCAGCGCGATGGCATAGAGTCTCCCGGATAGCCGCCAACGGCGCAGCCTTCCGAGGAAGGCGTGAATTCCCCCACGCCCCTCCGTCACCCCGACGACGATCAGTGCCGCCACCGTCGGCCCGAATGCGCCGACGGTGATCAATCCCTGCGCCGCGCCGCCGAGCGCCTTGTCGACCCCCAGGCGATCCAGGCGATGGCGTACGCCAGGGTGAAGAAGGCCACGGTCGGATAGCGCCGGATCGGGTCCATGCGGTCGACTCCTCCTCCGCTGCACGCCTCCATCGTCTGCGGTGACCGCCGCCCTCACGGTCGTCGCGGCGGATGGCAAAGTAGTGTAGCGTATCGTCGGACGCTCCAGAAGTCGTGGGGCGTGTCCTTGGATGCTTCTGATGCTTCTGCTTCTATGGGTGGGCGTGGCGGATGGGCGTGGCGTGAAAGGGGGTGGCATGGGGCAGCAAGAAGGGGGTTGGTTGGGGCGGACGCTCGCTACGCTGCGCGCGCTCTTCGGTGCGGGGATCGGGGCGGAGCCGGGGCGGTCCAGGACGAGCGGGCGTTTCCCCGATGGCACGGCCTTCCGCGACGATGTGCTGGCCCGTTATCCGTTCACCCCGGATGCGGCCACGATCCTCCGCACCGTCCCCTTCGCGGTGAAGAATCTGTCCGTGCCGGTCGGTGGCGGCGGCTGGTATGGCCCGGACGGGCGCCGGATCGAGCTGGAAGGGATCCAGGACGAGGCGGCGGTCCACGAACTGGCCCACGCCTGGGCCGATCTCGCCGGTTTCTATCAGGAGCGCGCGGCGGATGGCCCGCCCTGGCCGATCCTGCACCGCCCGTTTCGCGCCGACGTCCGCCGCGCGGCGGACGAGCCCGATCCGCGCTATAGGCGGGTCCAATTCCTGGCGCACCAGTACGAGTACGGCGATCCGGGGATCGGCTTCCCTGGCATGTTCGAGAACGACCCGGAACGCTTCGCCGGGCTCGCCTCCGGCACGATGGGCGATCTGGCGCTGATGCCGCCATACCTCGCGCGATGGTACGCCGGGCTTTTCAGCCCGCCCGAACCAGGGGTATAGCGACGGGCAAAATATCCTCGATGCTGATGCTCAGAAGGGGATGAGGGCGACACGCTCACGACAGGGGCGCTTGGTGATGAGCACCCCCGCCGTCTTCACTTTTGTCCGTATGTCGGTTCTACTGCCCGTTCGGCGAGCTACCTCGCGTCCCTCGACGCGAATACCACGCAATCTGAAAGACATGATATGTCAGGCAGAGTCCGGCACAGCTGAGGCTGGCGGCCAAAAGCGATGTGCCCCGAACTAAAGCCCCTACCTCAAGATCACAGAATGGTACACCGGCCGGACCGCAACGAGCAAGCGCAAACTGATACGTAAGCCAGCTGCTCAGCCCGCCCCCTGGCCACGAGGAAGCTTCATAGAAGCGCACCACGGCCAGAAACACTAGGTGCGCCAGGAAGAGCGCGAACCAGAAATGTCGCCAGCGCATCTCAGCCCTCCAAAGCTCTCATCCGACGAGCTCTAACGCTGCGGCTGCGGCTGGCTGATCAGCCACTTGATGGCGGCGTCCTTCACCGGGTCGGCGAGGCTGGCCGGATCGGTCTGGATGACTTCGTCGGGGGCGATGCCGACCCGGTTGATCTCGCGCTTCTTCGGCGAGACGACCTTTTCGACGGTGATGCTCAGCGCCGAACCGTCGGCCAGATCGAACGACTGCGCCGCCGCGAGGCACCCGGCGGTCTTCTCGCCGAAGAGGCGCGCGAAGCCATAATCCTGGGCGGCGGCGGAGAAGGCCTCGCTCGACGAGGCGGAGCCTTCGTTGATCAGCACCGCGAAGGGGTGCTGCGCGCTGACGTAGGCGCTGCGATCGGTGTTGATCGCCTCCTGCTGCCCGTTGGCGCGGACGTAGTAGGCGACCGGCTGCCCATTCTGGATAAAACGGCTCGCCACGCGGCGCAACGTCTCGACGTAGCCGCCCGGGTTGTTCCGCAGATCGAGGACCCAATATTGGACGCCCTGTTTCTGGAACGAGTCGAGCGCCGCCTGGATGTCCTTCTCCACGCCATCGCCGACACCGGTGCGCGTCGTCGTCGCGGAGAAGGACGAGAGGGCCATGTAGCCGATCTTCTCGTCATTCGGTCCTTTCAGAACCTCGCTCTCGAAGTTCGGCACGTTGACCGTCGCGCGGGTGATCGTGAAGGCCAGCGGGTTCGCCTCGCCGGGGCGACGGATGGTGATCTTCACCTGCGAGCCCTCCGGGCCGCGCACGAGCGGGCTGACCTGATCGATCGGCAGATCGGTCACGTCGGTGTCGCCGACGGTGGTGATCTGATCGCCCGCGCGCAGCCCGGCCTTCTCGGCGGGCGACCCGGCGTAGACCTTGGCGATCGTCGGGGGGCGCAGGGCGGAGTTGATCAGCACGCCGATGCCGCTGTAATTGGTCTGCCCCGCCTCCTGGGCCTTCGCCTGCTTGTTCTGCTCGGGGCTGAGGAAGTAGGTGTGGCACTCATCGACGTGCTCGACCGCCGCCTGGATCGCCTCGTAGGCGACAACCGATTGATTGACCTCGCCGCCGACATTCTGGGTCAGCGCGAGGTAGGCGGTCTTAAAGGCGGAGGCGTCTTGATCGCGGTTGCCGGTGAGGGTCAGGGTTTGGGCCTGCGGCGCCTTGCCGGAGGCGCGCAACGTCGCCACCGCGCCATCGTAGGCGTATTGATAGAGGGTATTCGATTGGAGTTTGTCGACATAATTATCGAGGAGTTCGCCGATCGCCTGATCGACGAGCGCCGCACCGGCGGCGGGGGTGGTGTTGGCGATCGCCGTCACGTTGACGGCGGAGCGGGCGGGGGTCGCGGTGCCGGTCGTGGCGGTCCCGCGACCGGAGGTGGCACCGGTCACGGTCGCCACCGGCGTCCGCGTCGTCCCGGCGACGATCGGCTGGGTCGGCACGGTGCTCGCGATCGTCGGCGGGGTAGCCGGACTGAGCGCGGACGTTGCCACGCTGACCGTCGAGCCGGTGCCGCACGAGGTCAGCAGCAGGGTGAAGAGGAGTGAGAGGGCGCGCTTCATCGATCGTCCCTTTACGCGAGTGTCGGTCGGCGCGCGGTCGCACCGCCGGTCTTCCCCAATAGTACGCCGCGCGGGGCATTTTGGTCACCCTGTCGGTCGGCTGGTATCGCTTCAGCGGAGCGCCGCCAACAGCGGCGGATCGGTCGTCCCCGTCGGATCGCTCAATACTGTTTCCTGCGGGCGTTGCCCGACGCGCGCCAGATCGCGCCCCTGCGGCGAACGCAACTGTGCAACGCCGAGCGCGAGGATCGCTCCATCGGGCAGTGGTCGAGTCTCGCGTAGCGAGACGCATCCCGCCGTCGGCTCCCCGAGCGTGCGCGCACCGGCGTTGTCGATGAGCGCGGCGGCGAGAACTTCCGCCGTGCCGACCGTGCCGCCATCGGTCAGGACGGCGCGGGGCGGATTCGGCGTGGTGGCGGCAGCGGCGGCGGTCGTCTCGAGTGTCACCGATGCTCCTTCACGCACCCGATATGCCACCGTCACCCCGCCGCCGAGCAGGGGTGCGGCGAACGCGAGGAGCGCATCGGTCGAGTCGCCCGTGCTCCCGCGCAGATCGAGGATCCAACTCGTGACGCCGTTCGTCGCGAAGTCGGCCAGCGCCCGGTCCAACTCGGTCGCCGCCCCGCCGGTGAGCGTCGTCAGGCGGATCACACCGACCGTGCGCCCATCGGCGGCGGTGACGATCCGACCCGTCAGGGCGGGGGGCTGCACCCCCTCGCGCGTCACGCTGATCGTGCTTGGCGTCGTCTCGCCCGCGCGCACGATTGTTAGCGTCACCGTCGCGCCCTGCGGCCCGCGCAGGGTCACCCCGATCTGCTCGGCGGTGAGGCCGGCCAGCATCGTCCCGTCGATGGCGATGATCCGGTCGTCGGGGCGCAGGGCGGCGCGGGCAGCAGGGGTGTCGGGATAGACGCTCGCGATCGTCGCGCCCGCCGCGTCGGCGCGGAGATTGACGCCGATCCCGCCGTAGCCGCCCGCCCCCTGCGCCGCCGTGGCCTGGCGCTGGCGCTCTTCGGCGGGGGTGAGTAGGTAGGTGTTGCACTCGTCGAGGCGATTGGTGACGGCGCGGATCGCCGCATAGGCGAGGCCGACCTGATCGTTGCCCGGCTCGAGCGCGCCCGCCAGCGTCAGGTAGTCCGCCGTGAAGATCGACGCATCGGTCGCGGCGACGTTCGTCGGCGCCAGCGGCGCGTCGCTCGGGGTGCCGCCGCGCCGCCGCACCTCCGCGACCGCCCCGGCATAGGCGGTGCCGTAGAGCTCGGCGCTGCCGCGCGGGGCGGCGGTGTCGGTGTGGAGGAGCGTCAGCACCTGGACGATCAGCGCCGCGCCATCGCGCGCGCGCGGGTCGCGGACGAGCGGGGTCGCGCTGGCCGTCGCCCGTCGCGCGGTGATGCTCGGCGCGGGGCCAGGCCGTTGGGGGGTAGCGGTGTCCCAGCCGCATCCCGCCAGCATGAGGGCTACGCTGAAGGCCGCCACGAGACGTAACGGGCGGTGATTGCGGCGCGAATGCTGCGGGCGCACCGGTACCTATCCTTTCCCTCGCCTCGGCTGCCGGACGGCGCGACTCCCGGTGAGCGTCGCGCCATCCCCATGTAACGCCGCGCCCCGCCGCGCGGTGACGTGCGGCGGGGCGCGATCCGGTGGGCGCGAGCCACGTCGCGGCGGATACGCGCGGCTGTGGGCTGCGGATCTACACTCCTTCAGCCACCATCCCGCCCGCGCGGGCGCATGATCAGGCAGGTCGTCGTCGCGTGGGCGTAGAGCGTACCGGTGGCATCGGTCAGTCGCGCCTCGGCGGTGGCGATCCGCCCGCCCACGGCGATCGTCCGCCCCTCGCAGCGGGTCGGGCCGACCGCCACGGTCAGCGCCCGGACGAAGTTGACCTTTAGTTCGATCGTGGTGTAGCCGGTCCCGGCAGGGAGGTGCGTGTGGACGGCGCAGCCCATCGCGGAGTCGCAGATCGTGGCGATCGCCCCGCCGTGGACGGTGCCGATCGGGTTGTAGTGGTATTCCGCCGGGATCATGGTGAAGACGACGCGCCCCTCCTCGATCTCCGCGATCGCGAAATCGAGCGCATGGGCGATCGGCGGGCCGGGGAGTTCGCCGCGCGCCATCGCGCGTAGATAGTCGATCCCGCTCAACTCGCGCGCCGCTCGCGCGCCCGCCAGCGGGTCGTCCCAGGTGAAGGTGCGTGTGCGTTCTGGTGCCGTAGTCATCGCTGTCTCCCCCATAGTATCACCGTGTTGCGCCCGTTCGGCCACGCTGCGGCCCGCGCCAGACGCCCCCGACCCAGAGGACGAGCCCGACGAAAAGCGGCTGCGCGGGCAGGCGCAGCCAATGGTAGAGGGCCGGGGCAGGGGCCGCGCCGATCTGGATATTGTTGATAGCGTGGTTTATGTTTGCCGGGAAGACGGCGACGAGCAGCGCCGCCAGCCCGTAGGTCGCCGGGCGGCGGGTACGCGGGTGCAGCAATCCGAGCGCGCCGACGATCTCGGCGACGCCGCTCAGCAGCACCAGGCCGTGCCGCCAGGGGAAGAACGCGGGGACGAGTTTCGTCTCGGTGTCGGTGGCGATGAAGTGGAGACTGCCGCCGATCAGGAAGGCCAGTGCGACCCCCCAGCGCGCCCGGCGTCGCCAACGACTCTTGTTCAGCATCGGCTCCGTCCCATTCCCTCGTCGTCCACCTCGCCACGCTAGTATACGACCGATCGGTCGTTTTTTGCCGCGACCAGCTGTGCCGCAGCGGCGCGCTCGCCGCAACACCGGAGGAGTCATCCGATGCCCGTGCTCCAGACCGCCCGACTGACGATCCGCCCGTTCACGCGCGAGATGATGCTCGCGGCGCTGGACGAGCCCGCCGTTGCGGGGGCGCTGCTCGGGCTGCGCGTCGCCGCAGGCTGGCCGAACGACGCCGAGCGGGGCGTGCTAACCTTCATGGCGAATCAGATCGGGCGCGATCCGGCGCTGGCCGACTGGCAAATGCAGGTCTTCATCCTGACCGAGGAGGGGATTATCATCGGGACCGGCGGGTTCAAGGGGCGCCCCGACAAGACCGGGATGGTCGATCTCGGCTACGGGATCGCGCCTGCCTACCAGGGGCGGGGCTACGCCACCGAGGCGGGGGTGGCACTTGTCACCTGGGCCTTCGCGCAACCGGGTGTCCGCCGCATCTTCGCCGATTGCCTGGCGACGAACCCGGCCTCGGCGCGCGTGCTGGAGAAGGCGGGGCTGCGCCAACTCCCGGCCAGGGGCAAGTACCTGAACTGGGAGTTGACCGCCGAAGAGTACGCGGCGCGGCGCGAGGGATGAACCCAGGCGTGCGTTTAGGGGCGAGGACGAAGCCCCCGCGCCAGTGCGCGCGGGGGCCTTCATCGCGTGGGCGCGTCTCACTCGGCCCAGCCCGCGCGGCGCAGCCCGGCGTGCCCGGTGATCGCGAGCGCGATGAGAATCTGCGGCACGAAGAGCATCCAGATCGTGCGGTCCGGCCCGAGGCGTTCGAGCATCACGCCGGCCAGCGCGATCCCGAGCGGCTGACTCCCCCAGACGATCAGGCGGAAGATGGCGTTCGTGCGCCCCTGGAGGCGGTCCGGCGTGGCGGCGAGGCGGTAGCGGTACTGGGTGATCATGTAGACCGGTACAACCACGAATGACGCCACGTTGGCGATGACCAGCGCGGGGACGTTCGGCGCGAAGAGGAAGAAGAGCCAGGTGAGCGCCCAGACCCAGGCCGCGCCGATCAGCAGCGGCCCGAAGCGAAAACGCCGTTGCAGCCAGGGGGTGATCAGCCCGCCCACAACGCTCCCCGCGCCACCCCCGGCGAAGATCAGCCCCAGCTCGAACGGACTTGCGCCGATCCGCTCGCCGAGGACGATCATGATCAGCGGATAGCCGACGCTGAAAACCATCAGCACGCCGGTCGCCCCCGCCACCAGCCGCAGGATGCCCTGGCCCCGGAGCCAGCGGAGCCCTTCGACCATCTCGTCGCGCAGCCGTCCGGTCTCCGCGGCGCGCTCCTCCTGGAGGGGCGTGCGGATGAAGAAGAGCGACAGCAGCGAGAGGGCATAGGAAACCGCGTCGAGCGCGAACGGGATCGCACGGCCCAGGCCGTAGAGCGCGCCGCCGAGCGCTGGCCCCACCAGTTGCGCCAGCGAGTCGGTCAGCCCATTCTGCGCGAGGGCGTTGGGCAGCTGTCCCTTGCTGACGACGCGCGGCAGGCACGCCGACTCGGCGAGATTGAAGAAGAGGAAGAGGCACCCCTCGATCAGCGAGATGAGCGCGAGTTGGACGAGACCGAGCCACCCGAAGGCCAGCGCGAGCGGCACGCTGCCGAGCGCCAGCACGCGCCCGATGTCGCACCAGATCATCGTGTGGCGGCGGTCCCAGCGGTCGATCAGCGCCCCGGCGGGGAGGCTGAGCAGGGCGAAGGGGAGGGCGCGCAGCGCGCCGATGAGCCCCGCCTGCGCGGGCGAGCCGGTGAGCGCCAGCACGAGCAGTGGGAAGGAGAGGCCCGAGATCTGCGAGCCGAACGAGGAGACGGCCTGGCCGCTCCAGAGCAAGAGATAGTCCCGGTTGCGCCAGAGCGACGCATAGCCGTCTGTCGCCCCACGCTCGGGGCGCGTGTCATTCGCGATACTGTTGTCCACGAGAAGAACCCCCGACGAATATCGGGGCGAGGGGACCGAATCTGGTGCGCCCGCGCCCGCTGTCTCCAGCGCCAGTTAGCGAGACAGCGGCGGGCGGCTCATGTCGGTGTACCAGTTGATCGGCCCATCGTGGGCGAATGCAGCAAAGCGCACGAAAAACTCCTCGCGAGATGGTGCCGACACGACCGATGATAGCGAGCCGTGCGCGCGACGGCAACTGTTCGACCGAACAGGCACCGATTCCTCGTTCGGCGAAGGGCGCCGAGTCTGCGCTGGCATCTTGCCGCGCGCGGGCGTAGAATCGCCGTGGGATGATCCAGGCCGGGTGCAGCCCAGGCGAGTGCATAGGGGAGGGCGATGACAGCCGATAACGCGCACACTGTCTACTACGGCGATGAGACGAAGCTGGCCCAGAAAAACTTTCCGATCAGCGATCTGCGCTTCTCGCGGCGCTTCATCCGCGCGTTGGCGCAGGTCAAAGGGGCGGCGGCGCAGGTCAACCTCGAACTCGGCCTCTTCAAGGGCGAGCGCGGCAAGGAGCTCGCGGAGGCGATCGTGGTGGCCGCGCGCGAGGTCGCCGAGGGCGCGCACGACGATCAGTTCGTGCTCGACATCTTCCAGACCGGTTCGGGTACCTCGACGAACATGAACGCGAACGAGGTGCTGGCCGCGCGCGCCAACGAGCTTCTCACCGGTCAGCCGAATGCGAAGAGCCCGGTCCACCCGAACGATCACGTCAATATGGGGCAGTCGTCGAACGACGTCATCCCCACCGCGATCCACCTCGCCGCCCTCGCGGGGATCCACGAGGATCTGCTGCCCGCGCTTGGTCGGCTGGAAGAGGCGCTATGGCTGAAGGCGGCGGAGTTCATGCCGATCGTCAAGACCGGGCGCACCCACTTGCAGGACGCGACGCCGATCCGCCTCGGCCAGGAGTTCGAGGGCTACGCCGGACAGATCGAGCGCGCGCGCAAGCGGCTCGACTACGCCATCGGCGAATTGCGCGAGGTGGCGCTCGGCGGCACTGCCGTCGGCACCGGCATCAACACGCATGACGAGTTCGCCGCGCGGGTCTGCGCGCTGATCGGCACGGTGGCGGGCTACGAGATCGTGGAGACGACCAACCACTTCCAGGCGCAGAACACCCTGGATGGTGTGGTCGCGGCGAGCGGCGCGCTGAAGACGATCGCGGTCAGCCTCCTGAAGATCGCCAACGACATCCGCTGGCTCGGCTCCGGCCCGCGCGCCGGGATCGGCGAGATCATGGTACCTGAGGTGCAGAAGGGCTCCTCGATCATGCCCGGCAAGGTCAATCCGGTGATCGCGGAGTCGGTGACGATGGTCGCGGCACAGGTCATCGGCAACGATGTGACGATCAACATCGCGGGGGCGTCGGGCAACTTCGAGCTGAACGTGATGATGCCGGTCGCGGCGTACAACGTCCACCAGTCGATCGCGCTGCTGGCGACCGCCTGCGACAACTTCGCCGCGCGGTGCATCGTCGGCCTCACGGCGACCGAGCAGGGGCCGCTGATGGTGGAGCGGGGGCTGATGGTCGGCACCGCGCTCGCGCCGCGCATCGGCTACGACGCGGCGGCGGCGATCGCCAAGGAGGCGGCGAAATCGGGGCGCACGATCCGCGAGGTCGCGCGTGAACGAACCGACCTCACCGAGGTCGAGCTGACCGAACTCCTCGACCCCGCCGCGATGACCGAGCCGGGGACGACCCTGGCATCGTCGGGCGGCTGAGCGGCAGGACGAACGACGAAGCGCGAAGTACGAACGAAGGGCCGGGGTAGCAACAGCTTCCCGGCCCGCGCCTCACCCTTCGTTCGTACTTCGTCCTTCGCTACATGGGGTCTGACAATCATTGGAACAGCAAACCGGGATAAGAGCGAATCCCGCCAGGAGGCCCTGCACTATGGCGCGTGGTCATCAGCTTCCGCCGTTGCCGGATCACGCAATGCCCGCACCGCCCCCTG